>Ga0247725_1000439_pt1 | contig 31680 bp, 21 predicted proteins | sample OKSTACKMCFT3sol_FD_183021 | JGI IMG/M metagenome (GOLD analysis project Ga0247725, IMG submission 183021) | Subsurface sediment microbial communities from gas well in Oklahoma, United States - OK STACK MC-FT3-sol | ecosystem: Environmental > Terrestrial > Deep subsurface > Rock core/Sediment...
TATGGAATACAACATCACCGGATTATCAAATTCGGCCGCTACTTCGCGGAAAATCTGGATACTTTCAGCTTCCAGTTGTTGTAAATGTGTCAGAGGTTTGACTGGCTGGCCCATAGGGTCTGCTCCCATTAAGTCTGTAAAAAAGAGTTCTAAAACAAAAAGTTTTTAAATTCTGTTGGTTAAAGGCTGCTGAGCCTGCTGATCAGGCCGATCGCCAAACCAGTGTAATTTCTGCTGCAAAGCCACCACTTCACCTATCACCAATAAAGCCGGTGACTGCACCTGATGCTCTGCCACTAAACTGGCCAGTTGGCTGAGCTGTCCGGTAAATACCCGTTGTTCTGGTCTGGTGCCGTTTTCAATCACAGCCACTGGAATATCTGCAGCACGGCCAGCGGCCAATAACTGCTGCTGAATATGTTCTACTTTCATCAGGCCCATATAAATCACCAGCGTCTGATTTGGCCGGCTTAAGCTGTGCCAGTCCGGCTCGACACCATCTTTGCGGCAATGGCCAGTGACAAACTGCACAGCCTGAGCATAATCCCTGTGAGTTAAAGCAATACCGGCATAAGCGGCACACCCTGCGGCTGCAGTAATACCTGGCACCACCTGAAATGGGATCTTGTGAGGCAACAAGACTTCAATTTCTTCGGCGCCACGGCCAAAAATAAAAGGGTCACCGCCTTTGAGCCTGCATACTTTTTTACCTGATAAAGCTAAAGAAACCAACAAGTTATTTGTTTCTTCCTGAGCAACCGAATGGGCACCGGCTTTTTTACCTACACATATCAATTCAGCGTCACGGCGCACCAGCTGCATAATAGGCTCTGAGACTAAATAGTCGTACACCACCACGTCAGCCTGTTGCATCAGTTGCAATGCTTTTAAGGTCAGCAGTTCCGGATCGCCAGGGCCAGAACCGACTAAATAGACTTCACCCTGAGTCGGGATTTCCCGCTCTAATAAAGCTTCTAATTGCTGCTGAGCGACATCCAACCTGTTCGCCTGCACTTCGCGCACTATGGAGGAATCAAATACCCGCTCCCAAAACTGGCGACGGCCGGCAAAACCTGAAATCTTTTGTTTTACTTTGTCGCGAAACGACCCCACTAACTGTGCCAGCGGGCCTAAATGCGCAGGTAATATTGCTTCGAGTTTTTCGCGTAAACGCCGCGCCAATACAGGAGCTGTACCTGCACTGGAAATGGCAATCAGGATAGGGCTACGGTCGATAATGGCAGGGAAAATAAAACTGCAGTTGGGCTGGTCATCCACAGTATTAACCAGAATATTGCGCGCATCGGCGGCCTCAAACACCGACTGATTAACTGCATCATCATCGGTGGCGGCGATCACCAGTACGTGACCGTCGATGTGTTCAGGCGCAAAACGGCTTTCGATTAAGGTCGCTTTGCCTAGGTGCTGCCACTCTTTGAATTCATCAGCAAAGTAAGTGGCCACTACGGTTAAACGGGCGCCGGCTTTTAGCAATGTACCAGCCTTACGTAATGCCACATGACCAGCCCCGACCAACAAGACGGGACGGTTTTTCAATTGGGCAAAAATAGGCAAATACTGCACTTCAGGCTCCTGCTGTCTGGACAGCGGTTTAGTACCACTATGCTCTGATTTGGTTAGAGTGGCGACCTCAATCAAAGCTTTTTCGTTTGAGCCTGCATATTAGACGTCTAAACGTCTTTTTATCAAGAATGGATATCGATCTCTTATAACTAAAAGGAATAGAGGGTCCGAGCTTAAACTCTGCCCCTCTGATTGGATGAATTAAATAGTGTGAAGGTCAGACTTTCTGGCTTTGACAGACTGCCGCAGTAAAGACCACATCAGTCGAACTATTCAGAGCAGTCTCAGCACTGTCCTGGATCACACCAATAATAAAACCAGTGGCGACCACCTGCATTGCAACTTCGTTTGGAATGCCAAATAAGCTACAGGCCAGAGGGATCAACAATAAAGAACCACCAGCTACGCCAGAAGCGCCACAAGCAGAAACAGCGGCCAGTAAACTAAGTAAAATAGCACTGGCAAAATCAACTTCTATCCCCAGCGTATGCACTGTTGCCAGTGTCAGCACAGTAATGGTAATAGCAGCACCAGCCATATTGATGGTCGCGCCCAATGGGATAGACACACCGTAGATTTCTTCGTTGAGTTTTAACTTTTCACAAAGCTGTAAATTGACCGGAATATTAGCGGCTGAACTGCGGGTAAAAAAGGCCGTCACACCACTTTCGCGTAGGCAAGTAAAGACCAGCGGATAAGGATTAGCACCTGTTTTAGCAAAAACCAGCAGCGGGTTTACCACAAAGGCGATGATCGCCATAGCGCCCAACAGCACAGCAATCAGCTGACCATAACTGGCCAAAGCAGCAAAACCTGTAGTCGCTATGGTATCCGCCACTAAACCCAAAATACCAAAAGGTGCCAGGCGGATAATAAAACGCACTAAAGAGGACACACCATGCGACAAGTCAGAAAACACCAGCTTGGTACTTTTACTGGCATGTTGTAACGCCAGGCCTAAACCAACAGCCCAGGCTAAAACACCAATGTAGTTGCCACCAATTAAAGCGTTAATTGGGTTATCTACTACTTTCAATAACAAGGCTTTTAACACTTCACTAATGCCCTCAGGCGCGGCAATAGCTTCAGGTACAGTCGTCAGTACTAGCGTCGTTGGGAACATAAAACTTAACAGCACAGCGACCACAGCAGCTAAAAAGGTACCAAACAGATACAGCACCAGCACAGGTTTAATGCTACTGCCTTCAGATGCTTGTTTATTGGCAATAGCCGAAGCCACCAATACAAACACCAGTAAAGGCGCTATAGCCTTTAAAGCGTTGACAAATAAAGTACCTAACAAGGATAAGTTCTTTGCCAGTTCAGGCGACACAACGGCCACCAGCACACCTAACAAAATACCAATAATAATTTGCGGCACTAAACCGAGTTGCAAAAGTTTTTGCCATGGACGGGATGCGGTGGATGTCATACGAGTTCTCTGTTGCTGCTGTGGTGCGCGCCACAGTTATAGGAATAAGTGCCCGATTTTGCCCTGAATCCTATCGAGGGGCAAGTCGGAGTTGTCCGGCGACAGAGTCAGGTGGTCAACCCAAGTGCCCAAGCTACGGGTTTTATTTTTTTAAACTTTCATATTTATTGATGAGCATTTTTTGTGAGACAAAGGCTTTATAAAACTACCGGAAAAAGCGCCATCGCTACGCAACGCCCCTCTGGCCTTGTTAGCTTTGTAGGGGCAGAAACACTATGTCAATGCAGCACGACCTTAGGTGGAGCAGGTCATCAACTAAGGGGGATGAACCAGAGCGTCGTAAATGTTAGGACGCTAGATTTTTAGCCTTACAGCAACACAGAAAAAACCTGCACAATGCGGATTAAAAAATAAGTTTAAGTAGCCAGTTCAATTCTGTTCCTGCCGTTTTGTTTGGCTTTATACAAAGCATCGTCAGCACAAGTCCATAGCTGCATAAAGTCTTTTTGACGGTCGGACTGAGCCAGGCCGAGGCTGATGGTGACCGAGTAACCATCCTCAAGATGTGGCCAGCCTAATGCTGCCACAGCATCACATACCCTCTGAGCTATGGCTGTGGCGGTGTTCAGGTCAGTAGCAGGCAACAGGATTAAAAACTCTTCGCCTCCCACCCGGCCAAGCTTATCAACGGGTCTAAGTTCTTGCCTTAAACAATAGGCTACTTTTTGTAATACCTGGTCACCAGCGACGTGGCCAAACTCATCATTAATTTGTTTGAAGAAATCGACATCAACAGCCACTGCCGTAAAAGGCTGCTGATGCAGCTTCCATTGCTGCCACATTTGCTGAGCCAAAGCCAACATATGGCGTCGGTTTGGCAAGTGCGTCAACTCATCGGTCAATGCCATATCTTTTAAGCGGGCAGACAATGTCCGTTGCCGTATAAACAACAGCGACATCGCTAACATCAGTAAAACCGCGCAACATAAAGCCAGATACTGCCAGAACCGGAGTTGTTCTCCATCAACCAAAGCCTGCCGCTGCGATGCATTTTTGATTTCCAACTCAACATTGTCACGTTGAATTTGTTCGGTCTGCAACTGGATCCTTAATCGGGAGGTACGTTGGTCAAGCAATTGTTGCCGAATATCAGCTTCTTTTTGCTGCTGTTTTTGCTGCATAATAAAAGCGTCTTGCCACAGCTGCATGTCCGCCAGCAACAATGCATATTCTTTGTACATTAGAGCTTCAAACCTCAGATCCGGTTTGTGCTCAAAATAACTTTTTGCTGATTCAAAATCCTGTTGGGCTTGTGCGTACTGTTTTAACGCCCTGTAACTGGTCGCACGACTCAGCTGACAATACGCCAGCATTTGTAAATCCCGGGTAGACTGGTAATGGGCCATAGCCTCATTCAACAACAGCAGCGCTTTCTCAGCCTGTCCTGCTCTGGTCAACACCCTGGCAATCGACCTTTTATCGTATGCAATTTCATCCGCATCGCCACGTTGCATATCGATGGCAAGCGCCTGACTTAAATAGGTTAATGCCAGCTCAAACTGACCCGCACTTTCATAAGTTCCACCTAAATTAAACAGGGCGGTAGCCTGCCCCTGCAAATTGCCGCTTTGTTTCCAGTACTCCAGCGTCTTTTTATACAAAGCGATCGCCTGATCGTAATCCCCGACTGCTTCATCTGAATACAAATTAGCTAAGGCATTGGCTACATTATTTTGTCGGCTTTTACTGCCGAAACTCAGTTCTAGCTGATAGGCTTTTTGCAAATCGGTCAGCGCATCAGCAAATGCTGCATTCAGAGCATGCAACTCACCCCGAAGCACCAAAGCTTTGGCCAGTAATTCATTGTCCTGACTGGTTTCCTGAAAAGATAACACCCGCTGGTAGTCCTGCATGGCTTCAACGGTTTGATCCAGTTGCTCTTTGGCAAAAGCTTCACACAACAAAAATCTCAGTTGCCACAGCAAATCCTGTTGCGGATTTTTGTAGCTCTGCGCCAGCTTTAAAGCCTTCGCAGGATCGACATCCGTCATGACCCAACAATAACTTTGTTGCACCTGCAATAATTGCTCTGGTTCAGACACCGTTTTGAACAGCAACTGAAATTCTTTGTCGGCTTTAGCAAACTGATTGGCGGCTAATTCCTCCAGCTCCAGCAAACGCGAAGTTAAATTCTCAGTTGCCAGGGCTGAGCAATGCATCAGCAGCATGAAGACTAAAGCGCACCAAAATCTCAAGACGGTGACCTCACAAGCCAATGTTGTTCTGTTGACTATAGCATGCCGTAAATTGCTGCAGAGTTGTACAGTTGCAAAGAGTAAACTTCAGAAAACATAGCTATTGTTGCCACTTACTGATAGTGAGTGCCAATGACCTGTCGCAACACCCATTGCCGATCGGGAGCATCTGCTGCAGCTTGCGGTACTAATATCTCGCTGACTTCAAGCTGATACACCTGGCCTGGCTCATAATTAAAGCCTTGTATTTCGCCATAAAACAATTGCCATTCTTCCTGCTGTTTAAAGCGGATTTGCAAACAATACGAAGGGCCGGTTGCCATGCATTCACGTTTTTCTGCGGCCACCCATAAGGTCAGGTTGGCAATGGCTAAAGGTTCATTGACAGAGGGAAGTTCATTCAGGGTCTCAGTACTTTGGCTGCGGATAGGCAGTTCAGGTGCCGAAGGCTCTGTACATGAGAGCAAAACCAATAATCCGACAATTCTCAGCAGTGTATTCCACATTTGTACTGTCCCTGATTTAATCTTTCTTGCAGTTTATTGCAGGGAAATGGACAGAAACTGAACAGCATTTCCTATGCTTTTTTTGAAGTAAGTTCCAGTTCGGGTGAGCCAGGTAACACTTGGTTTTGCCAATACTCAGCAGGTGCTGGACGGCCAAACAAATACCCCTGCATCAGCTGACAGCCCAAACTCTGCAGGAAACGACGCTGAATATCGTTTTCCACACCTTCAGCCACTATGTTCAGGTTCAAGGCTTTCGCCAGCTGAATAGTGGTATGCAAAATACGCACTGTACGGCTGTCTTGTGGGATACAGCTAACAAAACGTCTGTCTATTTTGATGGTATCGGCCGGACAATCCACCAGCTGGCTTAAAGACGAATGGCCAGTACCAAAATCGTCGATGGAGATACTAAAACCATACTGACTTAAGGCTTTTAAGCGTTTATGCAACAAAGGTTGCTGCACAGCTATATTGGTTTCGGTGATTTCTAACTGCAGGTAACGGGTTAACCATGGATGATCCGCACTTAAGCTCATCAATTCTGCAAAAAAACTATCGTCTAAAAGCTCTGGCCCACCGAGGTTAATAGCTATGGGGTATAGCAAAGCTTGCTGCTGCCAGCTTTGCAAAATACTGACGCTTTGCTGCAAAACTAAACGCGAAAACAGCGTCATTAAGCCATGGCGCTCAGCCATCAAAACAAAACAGTCAGGGGCTATCGCCTGCCCATCAACAAACCAGCGACTTAGCGCTTCAAAGCTTTGGATTTTACCTTGTGGGTCTACTTTAGGTTGTAGCCAAAGCTCCAGCTGTTTTTGCCGTATTGCATCACGAAAGGCATTCAACAACTGATAGTCCTGCTCCAGTTGCTGAGCTTGCTGCTGATCATAAATACCGACCACCTGATTTGGGTCCGACAACTCCAGCGCTAGTTCACATTGCTCAATCAGTTGCTGTGCATTGTAATTGTCCCGCAACTCAGTAAAGCTGACACCAAACTGATAACTCATACGCGCGGTATAAGGCCCTACGGTCAGTTCAACCGGTAATTGACTGGCAATAGCTTGTGCCAGTTGTTTTGGATCCAGTACGTTTAAATCACCTTTCAGCCAGAGTGCAAACTTCACACCCCGTACCCTCGCCAATATAGCGTCCGACGGCAAAGCAGCCTTAGCCACTTTGGCAAAATGTTGCAATAACTGGCTGCCGAACTCGTAGCCATATTGCTGGTTCAGTGTTTTCACATGGCGCAGCCGAATAATAGCCACCAGAGCAAACTCATGCGGCGCTAACTGCTCTTGTTTGTAATTAGCCAGTTCAGTAAATCCAGCTACATTAGGCAAACAGGTTAAACCGTCATAATGCAGCCAGCTGTCCTGAGCTTTCTGGCTTTGTTTTAATTGCTGTTGCAGTTGGCGTAAAACACTGATTTCCTGCAAGCTCACCACATGATGGCCTGAGCGGGTCAGCATCACATGTTTCAGCACCAAACTGGATTCAGGACGGCTTTTTAAGTTGCATTCAACTTTGCCTTTCAGCCAGTGCCCCTGCAGCTGACTCTCCTGCACAAAACTCAGTAAAGACAATAAATTGGCTTGTTGCCCTACATCCAGACCTAACATCTCACACGCCAGGCTATTAGATTTAATGATGTCACCGGCGGCGGTCACCAGCACAGTGGCAGACCCATTGTGCTCAAATAATTCTTCATAATAATCATGGCTTTGTGCCAAATTCTGATTAAGTTCAGAAAGCTGACCAGCACTGCGCTTTAAGGTACTGAAAATACGGGCAGCGGCCAAAGGCAAACACAAATTAAAAAACAGAAACAACAAACCATGCAGATAGTCATGGGTACCGGGCAATGTAATAGACAAACCCAGCAGATTGCCTGGAGCTTCATTCCGGAGCAGGTAGAAAAAGGGAATAAAATTCAGAACCATAAATGCTATAGCAGTTCGAAAACCAAAAAACATCAGACTGATCATTGGCAAGGTATAAATAAAAATGATGCCGAGTTTACCCAGCTCAAAATTATCAACCAGCAGCAAAATACAGAGGCCGGCTAATACCACTATAGCCAGTAACGCAGCCGCACTGCCTTTGACATAACGGCGGGAAATAAACAACGTAGAAAGTAAAGCCAGATAAAAGGTTACTGTGATAGCGATCACATGATAGGCACCTGCTTGCCAGGCTTGCCATGAGCTGTGCAGCACTATCGCAGCCACCAGACAAAGACCAGACACCAGGATAATGCGCAGCACACTTTGTTGCCAGAACGCACTTTCAGCTATGTCTAAATCCTGTGCCCTCAGCCGCAAAAAACGACCTAACCACCCCACATGCAGCTCCCTCATTCCATGTATCAGGCCAGCTCGGCACTGATGTCACAAACCCGTTGCAGGCTGTTGAACCGACGAAATGTAATGGTTCGGCTTGTTAACTACAAGTTATTTTTATTCACTTAAGGGACAAAGGCGATAATCGGTACTATTTGGCCGTTCAGTGGCTGAGAGTTCAGAGCCCAGCTTAAATACCGTCGCCATCCAAATGAATGCCACATTCGCGGCCAAAGCCATTAAAACGGGTGTCTTCTTCGGTCATGCCCAGTTCGAGTTTGCGGGTGGAATGCACATCGCCAACTGAAACATAACCCTGCTCCCATAGCGGGTGGTAAGGTAAATCGTGCTGTTTTAAATAATAAAACACGTCTTTATTTGACCACTCGATAATAGGCTGTACTTTGACTGTGCCACGGCTGATTTCGATAATATCTTTGTCAGCCCGGGTGCTGGACTGGCTACGACGTAAACCACTGAACCAGGTGCCTACATTCAACTCTTTTAAAGCACGCTGCAAAGGCTCCACTTTGTTCATATGGTTATATTGCTTAATACCAGCTTCGTTTTCCCACAACTTGCCAAAACGGGCTTCCTGCCAGGCTGGGCTTAAGTGCGCACGATACACCTTCAGGTTCAGCTGTAACCGCTCTTTCAGCTCATCAATAAACTGATAAGTTTCAGGAAACAGATACCCGGTGTCGGTGAGTAACACCGGAATATCAGGCCGCTCAGTGGTGATCAGATGCAACATCACAGCAGACTGAATGCCAAAGCTGGAACTTAAAATTTGCTGATCCGGCAAATGCTCAAGCGCCCATTGCACCCGTTGTGCAGGCGTTAAAGGCAGCAACAACTGGTTAGCTTCAACCAGCAGTTGTTGCTGTTGTTCTGTGTCCAGCTGTAATAGCTGTTTATACTGACTCATGATCTGCCTCTCCTACCCTAATAGCCTTTAATGACTGATCAGGGCATATCTAATACTGAACTCAGGCATGAAAGTCGGTTTTTGATACTTTCACTTCGGCCACAACGCCAACACGCACGACAAAATCACCAAAACATTCGCCGCTGTTGCGTTCGAGCACCCAGCGACCAATCAGCTGGTCCAGCGCCTGCAGAATTTCAGCTTCGGCCACATTATCTAAATACAGCTTAGGAATACGGGTGCCTTGAGTATTACCACCTAAATACAGGTTGTATTTACCTGGACCACGACCCACTAAACCTGCTTCAGCCAGCATGGCGCGACCACAGCCATTAGGACAGCCCACCACCCGCAAAATAATATGATCGTCAGGCACGCCGTGTTTGGTCAGCAACTCTTCAACATGAGTGACTAAGGTCGGTAAATAACGTTCGGCTTCCGCCATCGCCAGTGGACATGTAGGTAAGGACACACAAGCCATAGAGTTTTTACGCTGCTCTGTGACTGAGTCGTTGATCAGACCATGTTGACGGGCTAAAGCTTCAATACGGGCTTTGTCTTCAGCAGCGACGCCAGCGATAATCAGGTTCTGATTGGCTGTCATGCGGAAATCGCCTTTGTGAATACGGGCAATTTCAGCGACACCTGTTTTTAAAGTTTTGCCCGGATAATCCAGAATACGGCCGTTTTCGATAAAGACAGTGAGGTGATGTTTGCCGTCTATGCCTTCGACCCAACCAAAACGATCGCCACGCCCAGTGAATTCATAAGCACGGCTTGGCTGGAACTTCACGCCAACACGTTTTTCCACTTCGGCTTTAAATACGTCCACACCGATTCGGTCTATGGTGTATTTGGTTTTGGCATTTTTCCGATTGACCCTGTCGCCATAATCACGCTGAACTGTCACTACATGTTCAGCCACAGCCAGCACATGCTCCAGACCAATAAAACCAAAGTCTTCGGCTTTACGTGGGTAAGTGCCTTTATCACCGTGAGTCATGGCTAAGCCACCACCCACTAAGACGTTAAAGCCAACCAACTGACCATTTTCAGCAATAGCGACAAAGTTTAAGTCGTTGGCATGCACATCGACATCGTTTTGCGGCGGTATCACCACTGTGGTTTTAAACTTACGTGGCAAATAAGCTTCGCCCAGAATAGGTTCGACTTCTGTGGTCTCTACCTTCTGCTCATCCAGCCAAATTTCGGCGTAGGCTTTGGTTTTTGGCAATAAATGCTCAGAAATTTTCGCAGCCCACTGATAAGCCTGTTGATGCAATACCGACTCGACCGGGTTGGAGGTACATAAGACGTTACGATTTACGTCACCAGCGGTAGCGATAGAGTCGATACCTATGCTGTTCAGCATCTGGTGCATACCTTTGATCTTTGGCTTTAATACGCCGTGGAACTGGAAGGTCTGACGGGTGGTTAAACGAATACTGCCATAGATGGTGTTATCCGCCGCAAACTCGTCGATGGCCAGCCATTGTTCTGGTTTGATAATACCGCCCGGCATACGGGCACGTAGCATCACATTATGTAAAGGTTCCAGTTTTTGCTGAGCGCGCTCAGGACGAATATCACGGTCGTCCTGCTGGTACATGCCGTGAAAACGGATCAACATAAAGTTGTCACCGTTAAAACCACCGGTGATCTCGTCTTTTAAATCTTTGGTGATAGTGCCACGTAATAAATGGCTGTCTTTTTTCAGCCGTTCGTTATCAGACAGCTGACCTTGCACCTGCAAATCCGGGTTAATTGGCTGAGTCATTAATAAACATCCTTCTGATAACGTTTGGCTTGACGTAAATCGTCAAAATACTGTTCTGCTTGTTCCGCAGTAAAACCTGCTTGTTGTTGGGCTATGTCGAGCAAGGCCTGATGTACATCTTTGGCCATTTTGTTGCCATCACCACAGATATACAGGTAGGCGCCCTGCTGCAACCAGGTCCAGATTTCTTCGGCTTTTAACCGCAGTTTGTCCTGCACATAAACCTTCTGAGCCTGATCGCGGCTAAAAGCCACATCCAGTTTGCTCAGCACACCGCGTTTCAAATAATCCTGCAGTTCGACCTGATACAGGAAGTCTTGCGTAAAATGCGGGTTACCAAAAAACAACCAGTTCTGGCCTGTGGCTCCAGCCTGATCCCGCTCTTGTAAGAAAGCACGGAACGGCGCTATGCCAGTGCCTGGCCCTATCATAATGACTGGGGTTTCATGATCCGGCAGACGGAAGTTGTCGTTGTGTTCCACAAATACTTTTAATTGAGCGCCTTCTTCCAGGCGTTCGGCAAGGAAACCTGAAGCGCCACCTAAATGGGTGTCACCAAAAGCGTCGTAACGTACTACGCCCAAAGTTAAATGCACTTCATCACCCACTTCAGCCTGAGAGGATGCAATGGAGTACAAGCGCGGTTGCTGTTTACGCAACGCATCCACTAACTGCTGGGCAGTTAAAGGCGCCGGGTTTTGCAAAATCACATCTAAAGTCTGGCGATTGTCCAGATACTGACGCAAAGCAGCTTTATCTTTGACCAGCTCCAGCAATTCACTATTGGCTGTGGCTTGCGCGTACTTTTCTACAAAGCTTGGATAAGACTGAGTCAACTCTAAGTGTTCAGTTAACGCCGTTTTTAAGCTGTAAGTCTGGCCTGCCAACTGCACTTCAGTAGCACCATCCAGACCCGTAGCGGCCAGAATAGCGTCTACAGCTTTATCGTCATTAAGGAAATACACCCCCAGCGCATCACCAGGCTGATAGGTTATTCCTGAATCAGCTAAAGAAATTTCGATATGCCGCACATCTTTGGTTGAATCACGGCCAGTGATTTTCTGATTGACGGATAACTCAGCCAGATAAGGTGTTTCTTTGCTATAAACGCTGTCATGACCAGCTGTGGCTGTGGCACCAGGCCAGGCAATAACCTGGGCGGAACCCGTAGCTTGTTTTAACTCTGGCGCAAAAGCCTGCACTGCTGTTTCTGTCCAGCTGGCCGCCAGCGCTGCATAATCCACATCAAGATCAGCACGGGCGTGTAATCTTTTGCCACCTAAAGCTGCCAGTTGTTCGTCAAAGTCGATGGCTGTTTTGCAGAAGAATTCATAGCTGGTATCACCTAAACCCAGCACGGCATACTTCAGACCATCCAGTTTTGGTGCTTTCTTACTGAATAAGAATTTATGGAAAGCCACAGCACTTTCTGGCGGCTCACCTTCGCCATAAGTAGAAGTGACAATCAGCAGGTATTTTTCTTTCGCCAATTGAGTAGTTTTGTAGCTGCCAATATCTGTCAACTTCACAGCTATGCCTTGTTGCTCAGCAGCCGCTTTAATTTTGTTCGCTACAGCTTTGGCATTACCGGTTTGTGAGCCATACAGTATGGTCAACACGGCACTTTCGTGACTCTGTGGCGAAACCGCAGCAGTTTGACCGCCAGCCAATTGCGCAGCTGCCGCCAGATAGCCACTAACCCAGGCCTGTTGAATAGGGTTCAGTTGACTTACAAGCGATTGTAAATCCTTGATTTGTTGAGCGGACAAAGGACTGGCCTGAGCAGCTAACGATGCAAATAGCATAAAAACACCACAAATAAGCTAAGTTGCAGCCATTTTAGCCGTCTAAATGGATAAACCTAAATAACCCTTCTCTCTGCTTTATACCTTTTAGTTATTAAAATAAGTTTTTGGTTTATAACCTTAAAACCAGAGGACGCCTTGCCCTAACCAGAAGCTGTTGTTAGCATGGGTTGAGTTTGTTCAAGGAGCTGTATAGTGGCCGTTAAGCTGCTTTTTCTATGGTTAGGTCTGATGTTGCATTTACCTGCTATGGCGCAAAACCAAGCTCAGGTGGAAGTGTCTACTGCAGCTGAACGTCAGCAATTGCAACAGCAACTATCCGAAAGTACAACACCAGAACAACGGCTGAACCTACTGGTCAGGTTAACTGAAGTTTTTGTCACGCAAGATCCCGCGCTCAGCCTGAGCTATGCCAGACAATGGCTGGATAACAGCACAGACAGAGAAAGTGCCAGTTATCACAGAGTACTGTTGCAACAAACCACGGCTTTTATGTTGCAAGGGAAATATCAACAAGCTTATCAAACCAGTCTGGAAACAGAACGTTTAGCCCGTATTCAGCAAGATACCAAGCAGTTATTTAATGCACTGAGGCGACAAGCCGACAACCTGAATCGTTTAGGTCAGGCCGATAAAGCCTTGCCCAAAGCGCTGGAGGCAATGCAAATTGCTGTCGATGCCAATAATGCTATACCACTACAAATCATTCGTTATGACCTGGCTCATATTTATTTAAACTTGTATGCCTACCCCCAGGCTATTCAAATTGCCAGCGACGGTTTAAATCTTGCGATGACTGGGGATGATAGCAACCGCCAGGCTAATTTTTTACATCTGCTGGCCGAAGCAAGCCGGCTGTATCAGCAACATCAGGCTGCAGAAGACTTTGCCCGCAAAGCGCTTGAACTGCGTTTGAGCCGGCAGGAGCAAGCCTTAACAGCACAATATCATTTGAGTCTGGCGCGTAGTTTATTGCCTCAGCATAAGTATCAGGAAAGTGAGCAGCAGTTGCAGTTGGCCTTATTGTCCGCTCAGCAAGTGGATAACAAGATTGAACAAGCTGATGCATTACAAAGCCTGGCCTGGCTGGATTTATATTTTGACCGCCCCGCTATGGCCAGCAGCAGGTTTCAGCAGATCCGCCAGTTGCTGCAAGCAAACGAACATCTGGCTAATCTCCGCCAGTTCAGCTTGCATCACTTAACAGCTTTGCTGGAGTTTAAGCAGCAAGCTGAGGCTGCGGCCTTATATCAACAACTGAATTTGCAAACATCGCATTTTAGCGAACCTCAGAGCTTGCTGGATTATTGGTCTGTAACAGCCAAAGTGGCAGAATTTAATCAGAATTACCAACAGGCTTATGCAGCTGCAGAACAAGTGCAAAAGCTGCAACAACAATTATTTGATGACAGAATTCATAAACAGTCGCTGGTGATCTCAAGTGAACAACACAAAAATTTACTGGAGCGAAATCTGCAGCAAGCCGCGCAGCAAAGCCAACTGGATCAGCTGACCCACCAACATCAGCGCAATATGCTGCAGTTATTGTCTGTTGGCGCATTTTTAGCGTTAGCTTTACTCTTGTCATTGTTTTACCACAAGTCACGGCGTAACCGGCTGTTGTTGCGAAAACAGCAGGAAATGGCACAACAAAAAATCGCAGTGAAAAATGAATTCATTGCAACCTTAGGTCATGAAATCCGCACGCCGCTGCAGGGCATAGATGCGGTGCTGGCTCAGTTATTCACAGAGCTGGAACATCAAAGCAGCCAACAAAAAGTCCAGTTGGCGCGCCGCTCTGTCTGGTCGCTGGACAATATTATCAATAACATTCTGACCAGCAGCCGGCTGGATTATGGAGTTTATCAACCAGTAGACCAACAGGTTGTATTGACTGAGTTACTTGGCAGATTGCATAGCTTACTTGAACCTTTGGCCAGCAATAAAGGCCTGAAATTAAGCTATTCAGTGGCGTCCAATGTGCCGGACTTGCTATTGCTGGACGAAAACTTACTCACTCAGCTACTGACCAACCTAATATCCAATGCTGTCAAATACACGAAACAGGGCGAAATTGAAGTTCGGGTAGAACTGATTGAACAACAAGCCAATGTGCTGCACTTGTTATTTAAAGTGCGTGATACCGGTGTAGGTTTAACAACATTACAAGTCAGCCAGTTACTTAGAGGCGAACGCCTGAATCAGCAACGTTCTTTGCAGGCAGGTCCAGGTCTTGGCATGCTGGTGTGCCAAAAGCTGTTGCAGCAACTGGGTTCAGTTCTGGAGATCCAGTCGGTACCGGGACTTGGCACAGAAGTCAGTTTCAGCCTGAAGTGCCAGCAATCCTCTTTACTGCCGCAACTGCAGCCAGCAACCACAGAACACAGTCAGGCCTTAGTGGTGGAAGACGATGAGTTATGCCGGGTTAGTCTGCAGCAGGCTTTAACCCAACTGGGTTTTGTGGTGACAACAGTCAGTAGTCTGCAACAGCTGAAACAATTGCCACCACAGCTTTGGGCCTGGGTATTTTTAGATGGCCAGCTGGAGGACGCTGACGCACAGCAAAGCATAGAGCAACTTAAATTGCAGCGACAGGTTGATGAAAACAGTCGTTTTGTATTAGTCACTGGTTCAGAGCAAAAAGACATTGCTGCACAGATCAGCGCTGTGCTGTGTAAACCCTGGCGGCGTGAACAATTACAAGCGTTGATAGCTCAACTGGCGCAACTGCCGCCATTAAGCCCTTTGTATCAAATCGATTATTTGCAACAAGCTTTGCAGGCATTAAATGCAACACAACGTCAGGCCCTGAGCCAGAGTGTAGAGCAACAGCTTGCCACTTTGCAGCACGAATTAAGCCAGACTAAAGCCGACCCTAAAGTATTCCATCGCATGATCGGCAGTATGGGGCAGTTAGGCTTGATACGTTTAAGTCAGCTTTGTCGCCTGACCGAGCAGCAACTGTTACAGCATAATGCACTGGAGCCCTGGTTATGCAACCAGCTACAGCTTTGCCTGAAACAAAGCCAGCACGTTATTGCACTGTTGTTTGAGCGCTATAACCAAAACAGCTGAAAGCTGATTCAGGGGTGATTCAGACCCTGTCGGGCAGCATGGTTTTTTTAACCTTGATTGAGGTTGTTATGAAGTACATTTGTGCCAGTACATTGATGCTGTTAAGTGGCTTAAGTTATGCCAGCGCTCAGTGTGCCTTGACGCTACAGGATGATTTAAAAGTGAGCCCTTCTATTGTCAGCATTCAACGGGGTGATCAGGAGCTATGGCGCATTGATACCAAAGGGCAGCTGTGGCTGGCTCAGCAAAAAAGCAGCAGTAATGCTGAAACTCAGCAACAACTGAAAGCCTATCAGCAAGGGATCCGCACTCAAGTTATAGCGTCTGCGGCTTTAATGGATGACAGTCTGCAGCTGGCCCGCACTGTGCTGGATCAAAATGTGCAAACAGCCACAGGCATGAGTCTGGCCGAAAACCCGGAACTACAACAACCTGTGGAACAACTGGAACAACAACTGAATCAGTTGGTACAACGACAAGGTGATACTATTTATGTCTACGGTAGTCAGTTGCGTTCAGCTGATAAAAACTTAGCCAAAGAAGCAGAACAACGAATTCAGCAAGCCGTAGCGAAAATCAGTGGCCAGATGATGCTGACTTTAGGGCAAAATGTATTGCAAAGCTCGGGGTCTGCCACGGAGAAAATGCAAAGCTTCCGCGCTAAAATGCAAACCTTCGGTACGCAACTGAAAACCGATATGCAAAAAAACAGCAAAAATTTACAGCAACGTGGCCAGCAAATTTGTCAGCAACTAAAAACTCTGGACCAACTGGAGCAACAAATTCAGCAACAAATCCCGGCCATGTCCCCTTATGATTTAATTGATGGTCAGAGTGAAGGTTTTAAACCCGTGATCTGATACAAGGAAACACTAATGATCCAACGTATACAACCCAGCAAAAGATACAGTGAAGCGGTGATATTCAATGGTCTGGTATTTTTGTCCGGTATGGTGCCGGACAATCTGGACGCTGACGCCACAGCACAAACGGCTAATGTACTGGCGCAAATTGATGCGTTGCTGACGGAAGTCGGCATCACAAAAAGCCGTATTGTCGATACCACTATTTATCTGGCCGATATGGCGGATTACAACGCGATGAATACAGCTTGGGACTTATGGGTGGCGGAAGGTCAGGCCCCGGCTCGCGCCACTGTGGAAGCCCGTCTTGCCAATCCGTTGTGGAAAGTAGAGATTAAAGTAACCGCAGCTCTTTAATTCGGGCTCTTCTGCTGTTTCGTTTCAGCTTCTTTTGCCAGTTGCTGCAGTTTTTCGCTTTGCCCAAAAACTTCAGCAAACTGTGCAACCGTCATCTTCTCTTTGTCTGTCACAGGCGCTCTGGCATCCACTAAGGTGTCTTCTTTGCAATCAATGGCATACAGAATTTTTCCTATAGCCCACTCGGCTTTGACTATGGCGCCCATCATAGCGGTATGGCCTCTTTTATCGCGTAAGCAGGCATCCGCACCTTGTTGCAGTAATAATTCGACAGCCTGTTGCTGACCGGCATAAGTCGCCACCATCAAAGCGGTGTAACTTTGACTGTTGCGCTGATCGACAGGATAGCCCTGCTGTAAAAACTCATTCAGCACTACCAGATCACCAGTACGGGCAGCAGCAAAAAAGTAAGACGTGAGTTGTTCCAGCGGATCAGCAGCTTGTTCTTCAGAGCGCAGCATAGCGCTTAACAGCATCAGACTCAGTAGTAGTAATCGCATCAGACAAACTCCTCAAATATAGAGTTATGGATTCTCCCCAAAGTAATTGGAGTTGCAGCGAGGCGATGTTGTAGGGGCTGGGTTTACCCTGCCCGTCTCGTGTTCAATCCGGCACCGGAATGAGAGCGCGTAGTCAACAAAGCTGCGGCTTCAAGTACGCAGGGCCATTCATTACCTAATTGGGTGCCTGCGAAACTCACCCTGGGTGCAGGACAGAGCATACGAGTTTCGCAGGGCTTTAAACTAAGGTCAGTTGGCGGAATAAAACCAACCGACCTGCACCTGGTATGAGCTTACAGGGATTTAGCGATTTGCTGCACTTGCTTTAAATCGCCATTAACGGCTTTGGTTAAACGAGTGCCATAGTCGCTGTCGGCTTTGTAGAAATGCGCCAGCATTTTGTGTTTAGTGACTGCATCTTTGACCTGGCCTAAATCACCGGACAAATTGCGGATCAGGTTGGCTTGCTGTTGCTTATCAAAGCTGCGGTACAAAGCACCAGCCTGACTAAAGTTGTCCTGCTTACTGATGGCTTTTTGCAGCACAGTGCCATCCAGCTGGGTTTCCACAGCTCGGGCTGCTGTCGTTACAGTTTTTGGTTCAATCCGGCTTGGCTCGTAATTGACAGTGGATGTACTGTTGCCAAAGTTCATCACACCGTCCTGATTGTGGTTATCCACCATCACTCTGGCTCTGTTAATAGGCAGTTGGCTGTGATTAACCCCTAAACGATACAGCTGAGTATCGGCATAAGAGAATATGCGGCCCTGCAACAAACGATCTTCAGACGGCTCAATACCTGGGATCAGGTTGGCTGGTGCAAAAGCCGCTTGTTCAGTTTCTTCAAAGAAGTTATCCGGCATCCGGTTTAACGTCATGGTGCCGACTTTACGCTCTTTCACACCAGGCCAGGTTTTAGTGGCATCCAGTGGATTAAAGTCGAAATCATCCAGCTGCTCCGGTGTAATCACCTGTACATACAGATCCCATTTCGGGTTATTGCCGGCATTGATGTTCTGATACAAATCGCGGGTCAGGTGGTTAAAATCCATGCCCTGAGTTTTAGTCACAGCCTCAGCATCCAGAGATTTCACGCCCTGTTGACTCTTCCAGTTGAACTTGACGTAATGCACCTGACCTTGGTCATTGATGAATTTGTAAGCATGCACACCAAAACCATCCATTTCACGGTAGCTGGCTGGCGTGCCTAAATCTGAATAAACAAAAGTCAGCATCTGAGTAGAACCCGGTTCGTGCGACATAAAGTCAAAGATACGATTTGGGTCTTGCATATTGTCAACCGGTGACGGTTTTAACGAATGCACCATATCCGGGAATTTAATGGCATCACGGATAAAAAATACCGGCAGGTTGTTACCCACTAAGTCCCAGTTGCCTTGATCAGAATAGAATTTCACGGCAAAACCACGAGGGTCACGCAACGTCTCAGGGCTGTGATTACCATGAATAACAGTGGAGAAACGCACAAAGACTGGCGTCTTTTTACCTTGATTGGCAAAAGGCGCAGCTATGGTTAAATCGGATAAATCGTCAGTGGCAACAAATTCGCCATGAGCACCGGTACCACGGGCATGCACAACACGCTCAGGAATACGCTCACGGGCAAAACGTTGTAATTTCTGTATCAGGTGCACATCCTGCAGTAACACACTGCCGTTAGCACCTGCTGTAGTGGAATTCTGATTGTCCCCAACCGGAGCACCATTGTCTCTGGTTAAGGTGTTTGCTTGAACCGCTAAAGACAAACCTAAAGCTAAAACTAAGGCTGATTTATTAAACATTATTATGACCCTCTTTGGAGTTCGCTCTATCCTGCCAACACAGAGTAGAGGCCCAGGGTCAATTTAAAAAACAAAATAAAACAATCGAATCAATCCAAAAAACAAATAAGGGTCTGAGTGATGAACTCAGACCCTTAGGTTTTAGTTATAAAGCTGATACAAGATTTACTTCAGATTTTACAGGCGCCACCAGCGCAATCATCTGAATCATCGTCTTGCATCGCAGCCTGTTCTGCGGCTAACTGATCAGCAGCCAGCTGTTGCTGCGCCGTTTTTTTCTCAGCACCATCAAAATCCAGATGGTCTAAATCAAAGTCAAATTCGCTCATTGTATGCTCCGCCTTGCTATCCAGCCTTTACACTTGGGTTAGTGTACGCAGATTTCAAGCATAAGCACTAGCAAATTAACCGTAGATCTCAACCAAAGCAGCACGACGCTGTTGTTCAGGCATGGCTTTTAATTGCTGAATCAAGGATGCAGGTAACTTGCGGGCTGAACCACGAGAGTAAGCACGAATTTGCGCTTCTGCATCCTGTGTTAATTGCGCCGTCATAGGGTTGAGTAACTGCACACAAGCACTGCGCGATGGAGTAAAACCTAACTTTTTCGCATAAGCTTTTGATAAGTTGTCAACGCCATTTTGTGCAACCAGCTCACAGTATTCAGTGTTTGAATAAGTGTAGTTTGACGCGGCCAGAACCTGGCTGGCCAACAAAGTAGCAACAGTAAATACAGCAGCAGTAATAAGTTTCATAGGTCTTCCCCAATAGTAAGTCATTTCACTGAGCGCAATTATTCAGCAAAGCCATGACAACTCTGTGTAAGAAAGACGAGAAAAAGTGTGACAGTAGCATTAGATAATCTAATGCTACTGTAGCTGTGGTCTATAACACTTGCTGACCTGATTTCAGCACTTGTGCAGGTTGTTCCAGCGCTTTGATTTGAGTAAGGGGATCAACAGGCACTGCCACTAAATCAGCAAAAGCCCCTACTTCTAACACGCCGACATTTTGTTGGCCTTGCTCATTTTTCCAGTTTAATAAGGTGCCAGCATTAACTGTGGCAGCCTGAATCGCCTGTAAAGGCGTCATGCCCCACTGCACCATATAAGCAAACTGACGACCATTGAGACCATGAGTATAGACACCTGCATCAGTGCCATAGGCCATCTTCACTCCGGCTTTAACAGCTTTCTGGAAGTTTTGTCGTTGCAACAAGCCTACCTTTTTCTCTTTGGCCAGAGACTCTGGCAATATGCCAGCTTTTTCACCTTCACTTAAGATATAGTCGCTAACGTAAACATCCATCACTAAATAAGTGCCGTGTTTTTTCGCCAGTTTAATAGCATCGTCGTCGATAAAACTGCCGTGTTCAATCGAATCAACACCGGCCTCAATAGCACGCTTAATCCCCTGTAAACCATGGGCATGAGCCGCGACTATACGGCCTCTGTCGTGCGCTTCATCTATTAAGGCTTTCATTTCTTCAAAGTTATACTGACTGGCATTAACGTCGGTGTTTTTCGACAACACACCACCAGTGGCCGCAAACTTAATCACATCGGCGCCGTATTTAATATTTTCACGCACTTTAGAGCGGACTTCATCCGGCCCATTGGCCACACCTGCGCTTCTGGAGTTGTAGATATGTGGCAGCAGGTTGTTGTCACAGTGCCCGCCTGTGATACAAATGGTATTGGCCGCCACCCGCATCCGTGGTCCCTGAATTTCACCATCATCAATGGCATCACGCAGAGACACATCGGCAAAACCAGCAGCACCCAAGTTTCGCACTGTGGTAAAACCGGCTTTTAAAGTAGCTTTGGCAGCACTGACACCAAAGATGGCTTCACGGGTTGGGGTTTCCACTAAACCACGGTACCCATGCTTTTGCGGATCTGAAGTTAAATGTACGTGCATATCAATCAGGCCAGGCACTACATAATGAGTTGATAAATCAATCACCTGCACATTTTTTGGCGCTTGGTCCGCATCGACTATAGCGCTGATGCGACCCGCTTCAACCAAAATAGCTTTGTTTTTCTGGTAATTGCCTGTGCGTACATCAAGCAGATGCCCGACCTGAATTACCTGCTCAACCTGAGCCAAAACCACAGAGCTGAATAGCCCAGCCACTAGCACCGATACCTGACTTAACTTCATAATGGTCCTTATTTACATCACTTTTTAGTTAGCTGACTCGTCTTTCGCAGACAGTTCAGCCACACGACGTTCCAGTTCATCCAATTTGGCACGGGTTTTCGCCAGCACCTGAGTTTGCACATCAAACTCTTCGCGGGAGACAAAATCCAATTGGCTCAGCTTTTGCTGCAACACCTGTTTTACTTTGTTTTCAACATCATCGGCCATCTCACGCATTTTAGGTGGGATAGCGGCACCAATTTGTTTCGCAATTTCTTCAATCTTTTTTGCATCAATCATGGTCTAGCTCCTGTAGCATCATTTTATTCTACGAGCCTTTAGGCTCAGGGTGGATCCATTCTGCCGCATATTTGCCGGACTTGCTCGCTTTGTGCTGAAATCAGCAGGCGTATGGCCAGAAAAAATAGGCTAAACTAACCACCTTCTGCAAAAGGTGTCTGATGAAACTTAACTCTCAACAAAACGATGCGGTGCATTATATCAGCGGGCCTTGCCTGGTTCTGGCTGGCGCTGGCAGCGGCAAAACACGGGTGATCACCAATAAAATTGCGTACTTAATTCAGCAATGTGATATGCCTGCCAAACATATAGCGGCCGTAACTTTTACCAATAAAGCCGCCCGCGAAATGAAAGAGCGGATCAAGCAGCAGTTAGCACGGCCTTTGCTGAGGGGTTTAACAGTCTCTACCTTTCACACCTTAGGCTTAGAGATCCTGAAAAAGGAATATCGTGCTATTGGCTATAAGCCCAACTTCACGCTGTTTGACGATCAGGACAGCATGGCGCTACTCAAAGAGCTGACCGATGACGAGCTGCAAGGTGATAAAGATTTACTGAAAGCTTTGCAAAGCAAAATATCTTCGTGGAAAAACGATTTAACCTTGCCGGGTCAGGCTCTGGCTCGTGCCACAGACGCACAAAGTATCAGCTTTGCTAACTTCTACCAGCAATACGCCCAGCAACTGCGGGCCTACAACGCTTTGGATTTTGACGATTTAATTATGGTGCCCACTCTTTTGTTTGCCTCTAACGAGCAAGTGCGGCAGAAGTGGCAGCAAAAAATTCAGTACCTCTTGGTGGATGAATATCAGGATACCAACACCAGTCAGTACGAACTGGTGAAATGGCTGGTGGGTGAGCGTCAACGCTTTACTGTGGTTGGCGACGACGACCAGTCGATTTATTCCTGGCGGGGTGCCAAACCACAAAATCTGGTGTTATTGGGTAAAGATTTCCCGAATTTAAAAGTCATTAAGCTGGAGCAAAACTATCGCTCAGCCGAACGTATTCTCAAAGCGGCCAATATTCTGATCGCCAATAACCCACACGAATACGATAAACGACTCTTCAGCGAACTGGGTTATGGTGTGCCTTTACGGGTATTACCGACTCGTAACGAAGAAGATGAAGCGGAAAAAGTAGTGGCAGAGATTATTTCGCACCGCTTTATTAACCGCACTCAATACAAAGAATACGCCTTGCTGTATCGCGGCAACCATCAGGCACGGGTATTTGAAAAGGCACTGCTCACCAACAGAATTCCTTATAAAGTGTCAGGTGGCACTTCGTTTTTTTCCCGTGCTGAAATTAAAGACATCATGGCCTATTTACGTTTGCTGGTGAATCAGGACGATGACAATGCGTTTTTGCGTATTATCAACACGCCAAAACGTGAAATAGGCGCAGCTACGCTGGAAAGAGTGGGCAGTTTGGCCAACGAAAAACATATCAGCTTGTTTGCGGCCTGCTTCGAACCAGAATTGGCAGAACGTTTGCCAGCTCGTGGCCTGCAGGCGGTGCAGAATTTTGCCAACTGGATTAATCATGTGGCAGACAACGCGCTGCGAGCAGATCCGAAAGATGCAGTAAAAGATTTGATCCGGCAAAGCCAGTACGAAGCCTGGTTATTTGAAAGCAGTGCCAGCCCCAAAGCAGCTGAAATGGCGCTGAAAAATATCAATGAGCTGTATCGCTGGATCAGTGAAATGCTCGAAGGCAAAGACGATGAAGAACCACTGAGCTTAAACGAAGTGGTCACCAAACTCACACTACGGGACATGATGGAGCGTCAGGAGCAGGAAGATGAAGCCGATCAGGTACAACTGCTGACGTTACATGCTTCTAAAGGTTTGGAATTCCCTTATGTCTTTATGGTCGGTATGGAAGAAGGTTTGCTGCCACATCAAAGCAGCATAGATGAAGACAATGTGGAAGAAGAACGCCGTCTGGCTTATGTGGGTATTACCAGAGCACAACGTGAGCTGATTTTTACTTATGCCCGCGAGCGCCGTCAGTATGGTGAAATTATCAAACCTGAACCAAGCCGGTTTTTATATGAATTGCCTGCGGATGATTTAGAGTGGAGCAAAGCGGCCCCAGTCAAAACTGAGCAGCAACGACAAGAAACAGGACTGGCGCACATTGACAGGTTACGCCAGTTGTTGAAAAAGCCCTGATTGGGTTTCACTCACTGGGCTGCTCTCGGCGAAATAGCAGCATCCCAGTTGAGTCAGATAAGCGCGGCTTTCGTCAGTTTCGGCCACGGCAGCGACCAGACGGTATTTGTGGGTTTGTGCCAGACTTAACAGCACTTGCAGCAGCTGTTTACGTTGATCACTGCGCTGTAAACTGCGGCTAAAGGCAGTGTCTAACACAACAAAATCAAATGGATACTGTACCAGTAAACCTAAAGCAGCCACTTCGGCAGCAAACTGATCCAGCAATAAGCGAATACCAAGTCGCTTCAACTGATGTAAATTTGCCAGTTGAGTGGTGGTTAAACGCAACAAATCCGCTTCGTTAAAGCCAATACACAACTGATGTAAAGGCAAGACCGAATGGCGTAATACATTACAAAGCTTATCAAACAGCAAGGTATTGTTCAGATGGCCGCTGCTTAATGTAATGCTGAATATTTCTGCGCTGGCATTTTTCTGGCAAATCTGACGCACCAGTTCCAATTCAATATCAGGCATTAAACCGGCTTGAGTGGCCTGGCGGCTTAATTCAGCTTTTTGTTCTGCATCCCCCCGCAGCCACTCCAGCACGACCTGATAACCCAAGATTTGTACATCGCCTTGCAATAAAGGCCGGAAGGCTGGTGCAAACTGCTGTTGGTCCACAGCCTGTTGTAAGGCTTGTTCCTGTCCCAGCTCCTGCAGCATTTGCTGACGCATGGAGTCATTAAAAATAACAAAGCGGTTGCGGCCAAACGACTTGGCCTGATACATAGCCGCATCAGCGTCTCTTAATAATTCGTCGGCGTTTTGATATTCAGGTTGATAACAGGCAATACCTAAACTGGCACCTGAACAGACTTGCTGACCTTCAAGCATCATCGGCTGACGCAGAGATTCAATCAAACGCTCCGCTACTTCTTCCGCATCTATATCGCTTTGAATTTGGCCTAATAAAATAACAAACTCATCACCACCTAAACGAGCCACTAAATCATGTTCGCGCACCGTTTGTTGCAAACGCTGGCTGACTTCGATTAAAAACAAATCGCCAATGTGGTGGCCTAAAGTATCGTTGATCAGCTTAAAACGGTCTAAATCGATAAATAGCAAAGCAAAACGTGGGTTGGCTTCGCGGTTGCGATAGGAAAAACGTTGGCGCAATTGCATTAAAAACATCTGACGGTTTGCAAGACCAGTTAACGCATCATGGTTGGCTTCGTGAAACAGTTTTTCTTCGGCTTTTTTCCGCTCTTCCACCTGCAAACGCAGAAATAAATTGGTTTGACGTAATTCGCGGGTCCGCTCAAAAATACGTTTTTCCAGCTCTTCATGCTGCAGCTTTTGTTGTTCTGTGTTTAGCTTACGGGAAATAGCCACTGCTATATGCTGAGACACAAAACGTAATAGATTCAGCTCTTGTTCGCTGTAGCTGTAAGTATTGTCATAACACTGCAGTGCAATGACACCCAGCACCTGTTCACCCACCAATAGAGGAGCGCCTAACCAGCTGGTCGACATGGCATGATGGCCTAAGCTGGATTGCACTCGATCAACGACACCAGTTTTAATTAAGTCTAATAACTGAGTCTGACTGATGAGCTTGGCTTCACCAGAGCGGATCACATACTCAGTTAAGCCACTTTGCAAAGCACGCTCTCTCGGCGTTGGCGTGTATTGGTCTAAATAAAAGGGGAAATGTAAGCGATCACCGGCTTCATTCAACAGCGCTATGTAGCAGTTATCTGCTTTCATCAGTTCGGACAAAATCTGGTACACCTCATGATAAAAACTCATCATGTCGGTGCTTTTTGCTGTCATCTCAGAAATTTTATACAAAGCCGACTGCAATTGTTCTGCATTGGTGCGCTCGCGGATTTCTTTTTCCAGCGACTGATTGGTATTGCGCAACTGCTGAGTACGCTCACGTACCGTTTGCTCCAGCAATTCACGGCTTTTCACTCTGTCTATGGCTGTCACTGTATGTATGGCGATATTGCTGATCAGCGCTAAATCATGCTGATTGTAGCGACACTCCGGGTCATAACTTTGAATCGCCATCACACCAATAATTTTTTCACCACGGCACAAAGGCACACCCAACCAATACTGACAAGCCGTGCCCTGCGCCGTAATATCACCGGTTTCAACTAGTCGGCGATAACCGTCCTGATCACACAACAGCGCTTGCTTAGTCCGCGCCACATAACCAGTCAGGCCAGAAGCAAAAGCGTCGGAAGGCGCATCCAGTAAAACTTGTTGATCTTTTTCGTCCGCGAAGTATTCCAGCATAAACTGCTGGTCCTGATCACAGAGCACCACGTAAAAATTATCGGCTTTGAGTTGCTGATTTAATAAACGGTGAATGGCAGGGTAAAACTCGCGCATATCTTTAATGCCAGAAGCTAATTCTGACAGCTTCAGTAAAGCGCCTTGAATGATATAAGCCTGTTTATAGCCAGCAGCCAGCTTACGCAAACGGCGCAACTGACTAACCACAAGGTGGTGGGCTTTATCCAGAGTTGTTATATCCTTCAACTTATTCTCTTATTCTTATCTAAAGGCAAGGTAGCCAAAACTGGCTGATGGTTAAGCACCTCTATTATGCACAAAGCTTAACCAGATGGAAGGCAAAAAGAGTTAGCTGGTCAGATCTTCTTATAAGCAATTGAGCTAAATAGATAACTATTAGATCTATAAAGAATTAGAAACAAAAAACGCTGCCATAGCAGCGTTTTTTAACTAACAGAAGCTCTAAACGCCTTCGGTCATAAACTTGATAGCGGCTTCAATTTCATCATCAGAACAATCGCCACAAGTACCACGAGGAGGCATAGAACGGATACCCTCGATAGCATGTTTCTTCAATACATCCAGACCCTGCGCTAAACGAGGTTTCCAGGCTGCATCACCTTTTTTAGGCGCATCTAAAGCACCAGTACCGTGACATGCAAAACAAGCGCCCTGATAAACTTGCTCGCCTGTACGTGGACCTTTAGGTCCGGTATCTGCTGCAGCCTGTGCACCAGCCAGGTAAACCTGGCCTACAGGTTCAAGACGTTTTTTAATTGCTTCGTTGTCTGCTTCCTGTGCAGCAACGTTGGCTATTGCAGCAGTTGTCATCAGCACTAAGGCAAAAGTGAGTTTTTTCATCTGGATAATCCTGTCAATAAGCCATACAAAAGTTAGGGTATTATAACGCCGGGATGCTTCATAGTGGAAGCCCCTGTATTTGTTGGCTTTTAACTTAGCCCATAATCCAGACTTCGTTGGGTAAATTTCGTAGTCAAAATCGCTTTATAACTGATCAGTCTGAAAGGCATTTTTTTCAGTTAAAAAAAATTCAAATCAGGACTGTGCAAAGAAAATCTTTGTGGTAGTCTGTTTGCCCCACTTTGATTGTCTTACGCTGTCGCCTTTTTGACAGGAAACCAAAGTGAGATAATTTTCCACAAAATGGAATGATAAGAAAAACAATAAGGGAACCTGTAGCATTACCCTTCTTTTTCTTTTAAATACAACAACTTAAACACACGCCACCGGACTCTTTTCAGAGATTATCTGGTTGTTGGCTATTGTCTGTCCACAAAGTTATCCACAGCTTTTTCGTATAAAAAAGTATCAATGCCACAGGGCGACAACGTAGCTACAGCTGGCTGAACCGGACCTGTTGTGGCATGCTTAAGCAAAACATTTAGGGATCCTTATTATGGTTGTTATACCGGACAATCCTCTCATTTTGGTCGACGGTTCTTCTTATTTATTCCGCGCTTATCATTCGCCACCACACCTGACCAATTCCAAAGGAGAAGCCACCGGCGCTATTTATGGCGTGGTCAACATGCTGAAAAGTTTGTTGCGCCAATACAAACCCAGTCAGATGGTGGTGGTGTTTGACGCCAAAGGTCCTACCTTTCGTAATGAAATGTACAGCGAATACAAAGCCCATCGTCCGCCGATGCCTGATGACTTGCGCAGCCAGATTGCGCCTTTACATCAAATCATTGAGGCTATGGGTTTACCGCTGATCTGTATCAGTGGTGTTGAAGCGGACGATGTGATTGGTACTTTGGCTGTTCAAGCCAGCCAACAAGGCCGCCATGTGTTGATCTCTACTGGTGACAAAGATATGGCCCAGTTGGTAGATCAGCATGTCACCTTAATTAACACCATGACAGATACTATTTTAGACCCGGCAGGAGTTGCCGAAAAGTTTGGTGTAGGGCCAGAGCTGATTGTCGACTATTTAGCCTTGATGGGCGATAAAGCCGACAATATTCCGGGTTTGCCAGGTGTCGGTGAAAAAACTGCCATGGCTTTGCTGCAGGGTATTGGTTCAATAGAAAAGTTGTACCAGCAGTTGGATCAGATAGCAGCACTGAACTTCCGTGGCAGCAAAACCATAGCAGCCAAAATGGAAGAATTTAAAGATCAGCTGAAGTTGTCTTATCAGCTAGCCACCATCAAAACAGATGTCGAATTATCGTTACAACCCGATAGCTTAGATATCAAAACACCTGATCAGACTAAACTGGCCGAACTGTTTGCAGCTTGTGAATTCAGACGCTGGTTAAGCGAAGTATTAGCAGGTAAAGATACTGCAACAGCATTAGCGACTGCAGCTGCCAAACAGACAGAAGAGCAAGCAAGTGAAACGCCAGCCAATGGCATTGATACCAGCAGCTACCCATGTATTTTAACCGAAGCTGATTTTCTGCAGCTGTTAAAGCGTCTGCCAGAAGTTGAACTGGTAGCTTTTGATACCGAAACCACCAGCCTGGATTATATGCAAGCCGATGTGGTGGGTATTTCTCTGGCTTTAGCAGCCGGGGATGCTTGTTATATTCCGTTGGCGCATGACTATGTTGGTGCACCTGAACAGCTGAATCGTGATTGGGTGTTAGCTCAGTTGAAGGACTGGCTGGAAGATGAAAGCAAAGCCAAAGTAGGCCAGAACCTGAAGTACGATCAAAGCGTACTGGCGCGCCATGGCATAACGCTGCGCGGAATTCACTTTGACACTATGCTTGAGTCTTACATTGTAAATAGTGTGGCCTCCCGCCACGATATGGACTCCTTGTCACTGAAGTACCTTGGCCATAAAACCATAAGCTTTGAAGACATCGCTGGTAAAGGCGCCAAACAAATCACCTTTAACCAAATTGCTCTGGAACAAGCTTCGCCTTATGCAGCAGAAGATGCGGATGTGACTTTGCGGTTACACCAAACCTTATGGCCGATGCTGGAACAACATTCAGGCTTGCAGAAAGTATTCCGTGATATCGAAATGCCACTGGTGCCTATTTTGTCCAAAATGGAACGTACCGGGGTAAAAATTGATGGCAACTTGCTGGCGCAACAAAGTCTGGATTTAGCCAAACGTATAGGCGAGATTGAGCAGGAAGCCTATCAGATGGCGGGTAAAGAATTTAACTTGTCATCTCCGAAGCAACTACAGGAAATCTTATTTGAACAGATGGGTTTACCTGTACTGAAAAAAACACCTACAGGCACACCATCCACGGCAGAAGAAGTACTAGCTGAGCTGGCGCTTGATTATGAGTTTCCGAAACTTATTACGGAACACCGGGGTTTAAGTAAGCTCAAATCCACCTATACCGACAAACTGCCGTTGTCAGTTAATCCGGAAACAGGCCGGGTACATACCTCTTATCATCAGGCTGTTGCAGCCACAGGCCGCTTAAGTTCCACCGAGCCTAACCTGCAAAATATTCCGATCCGCAGTGAAGAAGGTCGCCGTATTCGTCAGGCTTTTATTGCTGAAGCGGGTAAAACCATTTTGGCCATCGACTATTCACAAATTGAGCTGCGTATTATGGCGCACTTATCACGTGACCCAGCTCTGCTGAATGCCTTTGCGCAAGGCAAAGATATTCACAGAGCCACAGCCGCTGAAGTTTTTGGTGTAGCGCTGGATCAGGTCAGTTCAGAACAACGCCGCCGCGCTAAAGCGGTCAACTTCGGTCTTATTTATGGTATGTCGGCTTTTGGTTTGGCGCGCCAGTTAGGCATTAGTCGGGGGGAAGCACAGCAGTATGTTGATCTGTACTTCGAACGTTTCCCTGGCGTATTGGATTATATGGAGCGCACCCGCACTCAGGCGCACGAACAAGGTTATGTGGAAACTCTGTTTGGCCGTCGTTTGTATCTGCCTGAAATTAATGCCAAAAACATGGCGCGAAAAAAAGGTGCAGAACGAGCGGCCATCAATGCGCCTATGCAGGGCACTGCAGCCGACATTATCAAAATGGCCATGATTAAAGTATCAGCCTGGCAGGACAAACAACCTGCAGGTATCGTTGCAATGATCATGCAGGTACACGATGAACTGGTGTTTGAAGTGAAAACTGAAGAACTGGAACGGGTAAGTTCTGAACTGGTTGAAATCATGCAATCTGCCGCATCACTGGATGTGCCATTACTTGCAGAAGCTGGTTTTGGTCCAAACTGGGATCAGGCGCATTAAAAAAATGCACTAAGGCTGAACTTAGTTAAAAACACATAGTCTTATTAACTGTGTAAATGCCCATTCCTGGTAGTTTGATTTTTCGCCCCAACTTGTTTGGGGCTTTTTTATAAAGAACCAGCACACTGATCTGCTTTTCAAGCCAAAACGTATGATTTACATACAACAATTAGCGTCCCACATTGGTAATAAAGCTACATATTTTCAAATTAATGACAGTTTGACTAAATATTTGTAGTTTAATTACAGCTCTTGGCTTGCTTTTTTAATCAACACTTGTAGAATCAAATTCGTAGGGTACAGAGGTAAGATGTTCTATCTTTCAGCACTAACAGGCCTAACAGCCTATTTAGTCGCCAGAAAGAAAGGCTTATTTAGCCGCCCCACTGCTTGCAGTGGGGCGTTTTTTTTGTCTGTTGATCAGAAAAACTGAAATAAAACTAGATTTTTTAGAGCAAATACTTCAAACATTCAAAATTTTATGTATAATGGCGTTGTCTTGTTAATCCAAGACACCCTGTTGATTTGAAATTATTGAATAGCTTCTCCCCGTTTGCTATGACCGGCCTCCTCAAAAAGGGCCGGTTTTCTTTTTTCTGACCAAGCAAAAATGTTCAACATGACCCAATTCCGGCTGACTAGCTAGGGTGCTGCTTATTGTGTGCGCTGATTTTTATCAAAAAACTGATTGAGACCTAAGAAAGTCATAAATAGCATGAATAAAAAAAGCAGAGACAATGCTCTGCTTTTCTCAATTTAAGACTTGGTAAAAACTTATTCTTGTTCTGCGCTGTACCATTGGTCCAGTTTTTGTTCTAACTCAGACAAACCCAATTTAGTCAGTGAACTGAAGACTTGCACTGTCACATCACCCATAAACGCCATAGAAGCTTCTGTTACTTCCATTAATACTTTTTTGCGTGGGCCAGGGCTTAGCTTGTCAGCTTTAGTCAACAGCAATAAAACCTGCAAATTACTTTGCACAGCCCAATGAATTAAATCCTGATCCAAATCTTTTAACGGATGACGGATATCCATTAAAATCACTATGCCTTTTAGGCTTTCGCGCTTCATCAGATATTCGCTCAGGGCTTTTTGCCATTTTTCTTTGACGGCTAAAGGCACTTTAGCAAAGCCATAACCTGGTAAATCGATCAGGCGTTGATTCTCAGCTAAAGAAAACGTATTAATTAACTGAGTACGACCTGGCGTTTTACTGGTTCGGGCTAAACCATTTTGCCGTGTCAGCGTATTTAATGCACTGGACTTGCCGGCGTTAGAACGACCAGCAAAGGCAACTTCGATACCTGTATCTGCGGGCAGAGCCTTAATATCAGGGGCACTG
>Ga0247725_1000440_pt1 | contig 31579 bp, 28 predicted proteins | sample OKSTACKMCFT3sol_FD_183021 | JGI IMG/M metagenome (GOLD analysis project Ga0247725, IMG submission 183021) | Subsurface sediment microbial communities from gas well in Oklahoma, United States - OK STACK MC-FT3-sol | ecosystem: Environmental > Terrestrial > Deep subsurface > Rock core/Sediment...
TAGCCGGGCAAGCATCGCGCCAATCGATTGCGCATCAAGGAATCAATGCGAGGTGCTGGTCTGCTTGCACACGTCGTACTCGCCGCGGCTCAACGTCTTGTTGCGATCGGTATCGCAGGCGTGCATTCGTTCGGCCCAGTCCGGCGCAACCGCATCGACTTCGGCGAGGGTGACGATGCCGTCCTTGTCCTTGTCCAGCGATTCATAGGCTGGGATGAGCTTCACTTCGGTTACGTCCTCGGCCGCGGTGGCCTTGCTGGCTTCCTGCGGTTTGGAACACGCACCGAGCAGCAGGCCCGCGCAAAGGGCGAGGGCGACGGGGAGATAGCGAACACCGGTCATGGCAGGCTCCAGAGGTAGGGATGCAGGCCACCTTTGTGGTGGTCACGGCCGGATCTTCTGCGCGGGACTGTAAGCGGGTTGCGAAGAATGCAGGCAAGCGTCCACGCGAGTGGGTTGCCGTTCACCACGAGTGCGCCGGTCCCGCAGGCCGGGATCGGCAGACTAGGAATCGTTTCAAACCTGTAGGGCAAGTCCGACTTTTGCAACTTTTTGTATATCGAGGTTGTGATGTAGTCGTGAAAATTCGCGCTCGCCATTCCCTGCGGGCTCGCCATGCATCGTTTTCTCTCATTGATTCTGTTGGTCATCCTGACCGGCAGCGCGCACGCATCCACCCCTCAGATCAACGTCGGCGTGCTGTTCGACTATCTGCAGCCCACGCACAGCAATATGCTCAAGCGCATCCGCAACACCGGTGATGCCACCGCCTATGTGCGCGTGGAAGTCACCCAGATGCACTTCGATGCCGAGGGCAAGGCCCGCGAGACGCGAGTGGATACCAGTGCTCTGGTGCGCAATGTGCCCGATGCGCAGGGCGTCATCGCCAGCCCCAGCCGCCTGATCATTGCAGGCAATGGCCAGCAGGCCACGCGCCTGGTGTATCGCGGCGCGCGCGACGAAGAACGTTACTACCGCCTGCGGTTCGTGCCGGTGGCGCCCAACGCCGCAGAGTTCGCGCTCAGCGAGGAACAGGCGCGCGAAGCGGCCGAACTCACCTCGGCCATCCGCGTGTTCACCGGCTACGGAACGATCTTCTTCGTGGCACCGGAACATCCGCGCTACGACACCCGCATAGAACACAACCAGGTTCTCAATCGCGGCAACGCCACGGTAGTGCTGGACAACCTGCGCCACTGCGAGCGGGCCAGCCCGAACACCTGCGCGCCCGGAATCATCGCCCACGTGCGCCCCGGCCGCGCTTACACGCTGCAGGCCACCGAAACCCAGTTCCTGCGCTACGAGCTTCGGGAAGGGGAAACCCAGCGCAGCGTCGATTCGCGGCGCTGATTGTTCATTCCACCTACGTGATCGTCCCGAACGGGTCCGCCAGGCGCCCGCTGGGTTCGCTTTGCCAACGTCCTGGCCTCTCGTACCACCCCTCGCACCTGGAGCGTTTCCATGTCCCTGAAGAAGTCCCTGCTGGCTGTTGCCACCGCCCTGCTGATCACCCCGGCCGTTGCCCTGGCCGCCACCGAAACCAAGTCAATCACCGTCAACGTCACCGCCGACGTGCCGAACACCGCTGGCCTGCAGGTGTCCACCCCCGATGGCTGGGAAGGCCTGCCGCAGAACCTGCCGTGGGATACCGCCCGCCAGACCCTGGGCGACCTGACCGGCCGTGTCATCAATATCAAGTCGCCGGCAGCGATCAGTGTCTACCTGTCGGCACCGGCACAAATGGCCTCGGCCGCCGACGTGGTCGACCTGGCAGTGAAGCTGGACAACGTGGTGGTGCCGGCCACCTCGGCCGCGAAGATCGAAGTGGCCAACGCTGCCCAGGCGGCCGCCGGCAAGTCGTTGGCATTTGCCATCACCCCGACCGTGCCGGGCGGTGGCTACAAGCAGGGCAGCTACGGCGGCCAGTTCCACATGATCTTCGAGAGCGACATCTGACGATCATGCAGCTTCGTGCCCTTCCTGCCGCATCGCCGATGCAGCGGGAGGGCACGGGCATCCGCCCATGAATCGACCCCTCCGTCCCGCATCTCCGGCTCTCGCGCGATTGGCTGCTGGCATCGGCGCCGTGGTGTTTGCCGCGTCCAGCCACGCCGCCGGTCTCGCGCTTGGTGAACTGCCCAGCCTGCTGGAGCAGCGCGAGCGCATGCCGGCGGAGTTCCGCGAGCATCTGTTTGGCAATCCGCTCACCGTGCGGGTGGAACTGGACGGGGGCTATCTGGGTGACGCCGAGGTGCTGCTGCACGAAGACAATCGTGTGCAGCTGATCGGCTTTGGTGAGGCCCATGACAGCCTGCTTCCGCAGACGGAGCGGGCGCGCTGGGCCGAGGTGCTGGCCGAGCCGATGGCGCTGGGTGTGTGCCGCCAGCAATGTCGTGGATTGGCTGCGCTGCACTACAGCCTGTCCAATTCCCTGCTCAGCCTGCTGACCCCGGCGGGAACACGCAAGGAAGGACGGCACGTCGCGCTACCGGAGCGCGGCAGCCATGGCCTGATCGTCCGCAACAGCGTGGCCGTGCATGGCGGCCAGGAGCAACAGACCTCCGCGCGCTACAGCGCCGAACTGCGCGGCAGCGTCGGCCGCTGGAGCGCGGTCGGCAGCTACCAGTATTACGGCCAGCCGGGCAGCCGCGAGCACTATCTCAGTGCCCTGTATGCTCAGCGCGAACTTGGCGACCATTTCGTGCGCGCCGGCTACTTTCTGCCCACCTTCGAAGGCATCATCCGCCAGCCGCGCGCACCCGGCACGCAGAACGATACCGCGCTGGGCTTCATGCTCGGCTCGTCGGAAGTGCTGCTGGCCGACACGCGCAGCCCCAGTGTGTACCCGGTATATGTCACTGCCAGCCGCGAAGGCGTGGTGGAGATCCTGCGCGACGGCAATCTGCTGTCCACGCAGGCAGTCAAGCCCGGCATTCAGGAGATCGACACGCGTCGTCTGCCCGGCGGCATCTACGATGTGGAGCTGCGGGTCATCGAAGACGGCCACGAGGCCTCGCGCGAGACCGCATCGATCCACAAGCCCAGCCGCTGGCAGGACCCGTCCCGGCGCTGGCGCTACAGCGTGTTTGCCGGCCAGCAGCGCGGCCTGCTCGACAGTGGCCGCTCAACCCAGGATGGCAAGCTCGCCGCAGGTGCCGTGCTCAACTACCTGCTGCACCCGCGTGCGGTGGCGGGTGCTTCCGTGCAGCAGGTTGGTGAACGCCGTGCCGCCGGTCTGTCGATGGACTGGCAGGCCAGCGATCGCTTCAGCACCTACACCAATTTCTATACCTCCAGCGATGCCGGACGCGGCGTGGACCTGCAGGGAATGTACCGCTACCGCGCCGGTTCTATAGTGGCCAACCATGCGCGCAGCTGGGCCGAGCAACGCCACCGCGTGCAACCCGGCGACGGTTCAGCGCCGCGCTGGGAAACCCGCGGTGGCTGGCAGGACACCACGGCGGTATCGATCACCCATCGTTTCAGCCACCGCGACAACGCCAGCCTGCGCGTAGCGCGCAGCTCGGGCTTCACCCAGGGCACCGGCATCGATGTGTCCTATGGCCGTCGCGAGACCCTGTTCGGCAAGCACGACGTGAACTGGCGCGTTTCGGCCTACGACCGCCCTGGCAGCCGCTTCACCCACTATCGCCGGCAGCGCGGCATCGACCTGACCGTCAGCGTGTCGCTCGGCAGCGAGCGGCGCAGCTACAGCGGCAGCCTGGGCAGCCGTACCGGCGAGGCCGGTCAGCGCGATACCTACGTGACTGCTGCCGCCACCCAGCGCGTGGATGGCAAGCTGCTGCAGAGCGTGAACGGCTTGGTCAGCGCCGAACGCAGCGGCATCGGTGCCGGCGCTGGTGCCTATCTGCAGAGCCCGCTGCTGGAAGGTGACGTGCAGCTGTACCGTGGCGCGGGCTCGGGTCAGGTCAGTGGCAGCGCCAACCTGGACAGCACGCTGGTGATCGGCGGCGGCCATGCTGCGCTGTTGGGCCAAGGCCGCAGCGGCGGCGTGGATACCGGCATCATTGTTGACGTGCGCAGCGACTACCCCGATGTTGCGCTACGTGCCGACGATAGTCGCGGTGGCGGTGTGGAGCTGCGCCCAGGGCGAAACTTCGTGCCAGTGACCGCCTACCGTGCAGGCCACGTGCAGTTCGACTTCAAGGGGCGCCATGCGCCTGCGGCCACGCTGCAACCGGCCACGGTCAGCTATCACCTCAACAGGGGCGGGGTAATGCACGCCACGGTGGATGTGCTGCGCACCTTCACCGTGATGGGCCAGGTGCTTGATGCCGATGGCAATGGCGTGCGGGGTGTGCAGGTAATCAACCACGCCGGGCGCAGCGTCAGCCAGGAGGAAGGCTTCTTCACGCTGGAATTGAGTGCGCGCGCACCGGTGGTGGAGCTGCGCTACCCGAACCAGATCAGCTGCGTGCTGACGATGGAGGAAGGGCGCTATCCGCGAGAGGGCGATGTGCTGATGGTGGGTGGCGTTGGCTGCCCGACACCACTTGCTGGCCCATGAGTAATCCGCTGAGAGACAACCCCATGTCCACAATTGAACGCTTCATCTCCGCTTTGTCATTGTGTGCTCCGCTTGTGCGGGCGAGCGGGCTTCTGGCTGTGCTGATGGCCTCGGCGGGTGCAGCTGAGCTGCAGATCACGGCGGAGTTTAGACCAAGTGCTTTGGACCCTTCGCACAATCGGTTCGTCAACACGACGCGTCAGTCCGGCTACTGCGCGCACTATCCGGGTCGCTGCAGAGTTGGCGACTTCACGATCGACACAGGGGTGAATGTGAGCCGGCGTCGTCTGTTTGGTGGTGACAAGGAGCCGCGCGAGAAGTGGTATCTGGCCGTAGACGGGAACTGGCAGGATATAGTTGTTCGCAATGCAAGCAATCATGAGTTGAAGGCCCGGATTCGCGTATTCCTCGTAGGAATGGATTGGGGTCTTGCCAACGATGGCAGCTCTCCAGGATCTTATGGCTCTGCAACCGGCGGTTGTCGTGGGCGGGTGGGGATTGGAAACTCATCCTTGTACCGCTATGCCTGGGACGTTCCGGAAGGCAATGCTGTCTGTGTGCGGAACCCAGCAGCGACCACCGATAGGGTGGCACGCCACCTGAACTTCTCGATTGGCTACCATCTCGAGACACCCAACCCACTCCAGGCCCAGAACGGTCTGTACAGCGGTAGCGTGGCCTACACTGTGGGCAACGGGCAGCAAATTGATCTTGGTCAGGGTGACTACTCGGATTCAGAGCTGACGTTGCAGCTGCAGCTGAACGTTGCTCACGATTTCCACGTCCGATTCTCCAGCGAATCCCCCAGCGTGAAACTGGCGCCAGATGGAGGTTGGGCAAAATGGATGGACCACGGCCTTCCACCCGCACGCCTGCGTCAGGAACTGCCGTTCCGCCTTACCACGTCAAGTAACCTGAGCTTGAAGCTGCGCTGCGAGCATGAGGCCGCCGATCGCTGCGGAATCCGTAATCTGCGCGACGACGTGGTGGTGCCGGTGGATGTGGACGTGACCATTCCCGGCATGAGTAACGTGGGTGACGGGCGTCCGGCACAGGACACGCCGTTGCTGCCGGATGATTCGCGTGCGCCGCGCTTCACGCCTGATGGCTACCTGATAGAGCGGCGTTCTACGCTGCGCTTCACCGCTGGTCGTGATGCGGTGGTGGAGATGCTGAAGTCACCTGGTTCGCACTGGGCAGGCAACATGACCGTGGTGTTTGATGCCAATCCGTGACGAGCGAACAGAGCGGCTGGGTAGAGTCGACTGTTAGTCGACTGCACTTGGCAGGAAACCGAAATCCCGCGCTGCGCGCGAGAGTCGACTGACAGTCGACTCTACCTGCAAGCGCTGGGATTCCGACCAGCGGCCGGCACTACCCCTTGTCTTCAGAAACGGTCGGCGAACGCGTCCGTGGCGCGCACCAGTGCATCCACCGTTGCCGGCTCGTTCGCGCTATGCCCCGAGGTCACCATCTCAAGCTTTGCCTCCGGCCAGGCCTTGGCCAGATCCCACGCGCTACGCGGTGGGCAGATGATGTCGTAGCGGCCCTGCACGATCGCGCACGGCAGGTGGCGGATACGATCGACATCGCGCAGCAGCTGGTTCGGCTCCAGGAAGATGCCGTTGCGGAAGTAGTGCGCTTCGATGCGGGCCTTGGCCAGCGTGTCCAGCGGGTCATCCGTGGAAACAGCATCCACATCGTGCTGCAGGGTCGCCGCATTGTCTTCCCAGCCCAGCCACGCCTGCGCCGCTGCGATGCGGGTGGCCTCATCCGGGCTGTCCAGGCGCGTCCAGTAGGCCGCAATCATGTCGCCACGCTCGGCTTCCGGGATGTAGGCCTCATAGCGGTCCCAGCGCTCCGGGAAGATCCAGCGCGCACCGCCATTGGTTTCCGCGAACCAGCGATTTTCCATCTCGCGGCCAAGGAACACACCGCGCACGATCAGGCCGGTGGCACGCTCGGGATGCGCCTGCGCATAGGCCAGCGACAGCGTCGAACCCCAGGAGCCGCCGTACACCAGCCAGCGCTCGATGCCCAGGTGCTCGCGCACCTTCTCGATGTCGGCCACCAGATCCTGCGTGGTGTTGTCACGCAGCTCGCCGAACGGGGTGGAGCGGCCGCTGCCACGCTGATCGATCAGCACGATGCGGTAGCGCGCCGGATCGAAGAAGCGACGATGGGTCGGCGAGATGCCAGCGCCCGGCCCGCCGTGCAGGTACACCACCGGAATGCCCTCCGGCGTGCCGCACTCTTCGATATGCAGGGTGTGCAGATCGCTCACCGCCAGGGTGAACTCACGGTACGGCTCGATGGCGGGGTAGAGGGTGCGCATGACGGGGGTCTCACCAGCTGGGCCTGCCAGCATACCCCTGCCCACGGCATCGGGCAGCGCCTGCAGAGTGCGCGGTGATGGAAATGTGCTTGCCGATGCGCATAAGCTTCGGCGATGCAGCAGACCATGGCAGGGAACCGTCCCTTCAATCCCGTCCTGAGCAGCAGCGCCCGCGAGCTGCTGAAGTGGCTCGCGCTGCTGACCATGACCGGCGACCACGTGGCCAAGGTGCTGTTCGGCGGCTACCTGCCGGTGGTGAGCGAACTGGGACGCATCGCGTTCCCGCTGTTCGCGCTGGTGATGGCCTGCAACCTCGCCCAGCCGGGTGCCGACCTCGGCAAGTCGATCCGTCGCCTGGCCGCGTGGGGCCTCGTCGCGCAGCCTGTGCATGCATGGGCCTTCGGCTACTGGCTGCCGCTCAACATCCTGCTCACCTTCGCCTTGGCTGCGGTGGCGGTGCATGCGCTGGCCAACAATCGGCCACTGCTGTTGCTGCTTGCGGCAGGCATGGCGCCGATGCTGGTGGACTACCAATGGGCGGGTGTCGGCTTCGTGCTGCTCGGGTGGCTGGCGTTCCGCCATGGTGCGTGGTGGCTGCTGCTGATCGGGTTTGCTGCAGTGTGCTGGGCCAACCACAACGGCTGGGCGCTGCTGGCCATTCCTGTGGTGCTGGCGGTGGCGCGCGTGCGTTGGCGGCTGCCGAGGTGGCGCTGGGCGTTCTATGGCTACTACATCGGGCACCTGGCGCTACTGGCGTTGTACGTGCAGCTACGCGGTTAAGGGTGATGGCCGCAGCGGGGCCGCGCTATCGTCGCTGTCCGATGGAAGCGGCGCTCATCGCCCGGGAGGATGGTTGGGTGGCGGAACGTACCGCCACTCCACTCAGTCAACCGACCGGAGCAACCCATGAGCATCGAATCGATCCTGTACTCGGCCCAGGCCACCGCTGTCGGCGGCCGTGAAGGCCGCGCCACTTCGTCCGACAAGACCCTGGACATCGCCCTGTCCACCCCGGCCGAACTCGGTGGCACCGGCGGCACCGGTACCAACCCGGAGCAGCTGTTTGCCGCCGGCTATTCGGCCTGCTTCCTCGGCGCCCTGAAGTATGTCGCCGGCCAGGATAACATCGCCATCGCAGACGACGCTGCGGTCACCGGCCGCGTCGGTATCGGTGCGGTCAGCACCGGCTTCGCCATCGATGTGGCACTGACCATCTCGCTGCCGGGCGTGCCCACCGCGCAGGCCGAGGAGCTGGTGCGCAAGGCGCATGTTGTCTGCCCGTATTCGCATGCCACCCGCAACAACATCAACGTGGCACTGGTCATCGCCTGATGCCATCGGCCGCAGCCGGCGGCTGCCTGCTGCGGCCTCTGCGTTCTGCCTAGCGGTCAAGGTCATGCCAGTCATGCGGTGCCGCTGCCAGGAACGCGTGGGCGGCGGCATACAGCGCAGTTGCGCTCTCGGCCAGCGACTCGGCACTGAACTCACCCAGCACGGACAGGGTGCCGGCCTCGCTGCCATCGCGTCGATGACCCAGCAGCAGCACCGGCACCTGTGCCAACCGGGCCAGGCGCAGCGGTGCAGGTTCCCTCGACACTCCCGTCTCCCGCCACGGGCAGGGATCCAGCAGGGTCACCACCGTCGCCCCGCGGCGCAGCTGCCGCCAGGCCTGGCCCCCTTGTTGCGCGTGGCCGATGTCCAGGCGATGCCCCTGGCGCTTCAGCGCCAGCAATATGCGCAGTTCGGGTGAATCGTCGCGGTGATGGGTGTTGACGAAGTAGTGCGCGGGCGCGCCCGGACGATCGAGCACGGCGGCCAGTGCCAGCTCGACATCGCCAGTGGGAAGCAGGCAGACCACGCGCCGGCGACCGGCCGCAGCCGCCCACAGCGCACCCGGGTCTTGCCAGGCCATGCCACGCAGTACGTGTTGCAGGGCGCTGAAGGGCAGCGACTGCAGGCGCTGGAAATGGGCCTGCCGCAGCCAGCGCCCGGCCAGGAAACGGGCGCTCAGCTCCGCCGCAGCCGAGGGCGCGTGGCCCAACCGCTGCAGGGTGTCGAAGGCGCGGCCATGACGTTCTGCCTGCAGCAGTGGCCCGAGTGTGGCGAAGGCACCCTCGGCCAGGCGCAGTCGGGCTTTCAGCGGCACCCATGGCAGCACTGTGGCGCCCATCCGCAGGCTTGCACGATGGCAGGCGTGGAGACCGATCAACCGCAGCGCCCATCGCCGCTCACCGCATCGTGCTGGCTTCATCGTAGTGTCCTCATCACCCGGGAAGCGCACAGCCTCGCCAGCCCGAAGCAGCCCTGAAACCGGACAAGTTCGAAATGTGGACAGAACTGTCTATACGGGCAAATGCGTCACGCATGGCCACCTTTTTGGACCTTGTCCTACATCGACTGCGGCGACCGCCACGCATGCTGGCGCTCCCATGTTCTTCACACCGAGCGCTCGACGCCGCCCGATGCCATGCCGTCCGCCGCCCCTTCCATTGCCGATTCGCTGCGCCGCCTGGACTCCGCTGCCGGGCCGGCGCCTGCTGGTGTGGGCGAGCTGCAGGCGCTGCGGCGGTATCCGCGCCGGCTGATGCTGGCCTGCGGGGCGGTCCTGAGCCTGCTGTCCCTGAGCGTGCTGATCACCCTCATCGTGGTCCAGGTCAATGGTTATGAGGCGCGTCGCATTGCCGAATTCCGCCGTGCGCACACGGCGCTGCAGTTCCAGCTGGCACGCCAGGACGCCGCCTACGCACGGCTGTCCAACATGGCCGAGTACGCCTGGGATCGCGACATCCAGCTGGGTGACGCCAGTGCCGAGGCCATGCGCAACGCGTATCTGCAGGGCGGCCAGCGCCTGGTGGTGGCCGCCGATGCCAGCAGCCGGCCGCAGATGGCGCTGGGCCTGGAGACGGCACAGTGGCGCGCGCAGGAGCTGCAGCGTTATCTGCAGCTGACCACGGCGGTGTCGCTCATCCAGCGCCTGAGAGGAACCGCGGACGATGCCGAGTCCGCCGGAGCATCCTATTTCTTCGACCCCAGCGGGCAGTACCTGTCGCTGGACAAGGGTTTGACCGAGCGCAGCCTTATCACCGCGCTCGCTGCCAGTTCACGCAGCGATGTGTTCGACCACCTGCGTGCGCCGGCGCAGCTGCTGGCACCGGCTTCCGGCCACGACCAGGTGCCGCTGCTGGAAAGCGTGGAGCGCAGCGATACCCCGCGGCGGACGTTCGGTCGCCACCCGATCAGCGGCGAGCCCTCGCTGGTGTCAGTGTTCCAGGCCAGTGCGGGCACGACCCCCATCGCCACCTTCGTGGCCTACGAGCCGATGGCACGCCTGCAGTCACTGTTGCGCCACAACAGCCAGGGGCATATCGCACTGCTGGACCGCGACGGCCTGCGCGTGCTGGCCTCGGACGGCGCCGATGCCACGGCCGCGCATCCCTCCGCCGACACCGATTGGGTGCTGCTGGGTGATGCAACGCGTGCACGCTTCCACAACGGGCGATTCACCCTGGCCCTGGCGGTGGCGGGAACCCCCTGGACGCTGGTCGAGACCTATTGCTGGGTCGATATCCTGCGTGGCATTGCGCCGATGCTGCTCAGTGGTGGTGCCTGCCTTCTGCTTGCGTGGGCGCTGCTGTGGTTCCTGCTGCTATGGCTGCACCGGCGCATGTACACGCCAGCCTTCCGCCAGGTGAAGGCGATCTACGCCCGCGACCGCCGATTGCGCCTGCTGCTGGAGCACGTGCCGGTGGGTGTGGCGCTGCTGGAAGCCAGCAGCGGCCATGTGCAGGACTGGAACGGTCCTTTGCAGCGCATGGATCGTGCGGCCGGCGCGCGGCTGATGCCGCAGCTGCGCGAAGCGATGATGCAGGCCGATACCCGTGCCGGCGTGGTGACCGTGGCGGGTGATCTGCCGCTGGCTGCCGACCCTCAGCAACGGCTGTTCCACCGCACGCACATCCACTCCGGCGGCGAGGCCTGGCCGGACGGCGTCCTGTTGATGGTCGAAGACATCAGCCATGACATGCGCGAAAGGGATGTCGAGCGCGGGCGTACCACAGCGGCCGAGGCCTGCAGCCGGGCCAAATCGAACTTCGTGGCGGCAATGAGCCATGAGATACGCACCCCGCTGCATGGCATCATCGGCCACCTCGAACTACTTGCACGCAGCGCGCTGCAGGCCGAGCCCGCCGAGCGGGTGACGCGCCTGCGCCAGTCCGCCGATTCGCTGATGGACATCATCACCGATGTGCTGGACCTGTCGCGCATCGAGTCCGGGCAGTGGACGCTCACCCCCGAACGTTTCGCCCCTTCGGCGCTGCTGGAACGCGTTGCCGTGTTGTATGCACCGGTGGCACAGGCCAAGGGCCTGCAGCTGGATTGCGTGGTGGATGCCGATGTACCGGTTGCGGCTGTGGCGCCGATGGCGGCCATCGAGCGGGTGTTGCGCAACCTGGCCAGCAATGCGCTGAAGTTCACCGCCTCGGGCCGGGTACAGCTGCGGCTGTCCTGCAGGCATGGTGATGAAGGCCGCTACCTGCGGCTGGAGGTCACCGATTCCGGCATCGGCCTGAGTCCGGCCGAGTGCCAGCGGCTGTTCCAGCCATTTGTGCAGGCCGCGCCCAGCATCGTCGCGCGCTTCGGCGGCTCCGGCCTGGGCCTGGCGCTGTGCCAGCAGCTGTGCGAACGCATGGATGGGCGCATCTGGGTGGAGAGCACCGCCGGGGTCGGTAGCCGGTTCGTGTTCGAGGTGCCGCTGTTGACCTCGATCGCCGTTCCGGTACCGCTGCCGCTGGCCGGGCAGCGCATCCATCTGCTGGCAGCGCCCGGGCCGTGGCGTGGCGAGCTGGAACGGCGCCTGCGTGGCTGGGGTGCGCAGGTGCAGCTTCCGCAAGGGCCTGCGCTGGAGATTCCGCCAGGTTCGGTCTGGGTGCTGTTCGAGCCGTCGTTGGAGGAGCAGCGAGGGGTCGAGCGCAGTGGCCAGCCGTGGGTGCGGGTCTGCCGGGAAGGCCCGTTGCGCCCCCGAAGCGTAGACGAAGGCCGTGTGGTGTCCTGCTACACGAGTGAGGCCCTGTGCCAGGCCCTGCTGGAGGCGTTGGCTTCGGCTGGGTCAGATATGCCAGCTATTGACGCAATCGGATAAATTGCATGGGTACCCACCTCAGGATCACGGTCATGGCAGGCACTGAAGCAGCGCAGGGAAGACCGGGTAGCACGGCCGCCGCCGCGCGCCTGGACGACCTGCGGCGGCTGCGCCGCCGGCTGTTGTTCGGGGGCGGTGCGCTGATCACCGTGCTGGTATTGCTGGCCGCCATCGTCAGCTCCATCGCCGATGTCGAGGAGTTCCACGCCCGCGAACGGCAGTCCTTCCTGGAGGCCCGCGCGGCGCTGGACTACTTCCTGTACCAGCGCGACCGCGCATATGCCACCTCGGTCAATGGCAACGACGTGCTGTGGCGCGACCAGCGCCCGGCACTGCAGGCAGTGGGCACCCCGCTGGCCGAGCGCTTCCACGCCCAGGGCGAGGAAGTGGTGGTGCGCGCTGAAGGGCGTACCGCTGTGCCGTGGCTGGTGCTGGGTGCCCGCGACAACCCGTTGCCGCCCGGGGAGCTGAAGGCCTACCTCGGCATGATCGACATCTACTCGGCCTACACCGCCGATTCGATCACCTCGCAGGACGTGCCCGGCCCAGTGGCGATGTTCGCCTACGAACCGCAGGGCCGCCTGCTGGCCGTATCCAACGTGCGTGATGAGGCGCAGCTGCTGCAGACCCTCGGCGTGGCTACCCGCCAGCAGGCCTTTGCCCGCCTGCTGCGTGATGAGCCCGAGGTGCGCAAGGTACAGCCGCGTCCTGGCCCGATCCGGGCGGCCTCCCGTGAGGGCAGGTTGCTGTCGCGCTTTGCAGCCAACCCGCTCAATGGGCAGTCGTCGCTGGTGGGTGTGGTCACCATGGCCGAGGGCACCACGCCGTACTTCCGGCGCGTGGTGTTCGAGTCGGTCGACAACATCAAGAACCGGTTGGAGGCGCGAGAAGAGGGTCGCTACCTGGTGCTGTCCGGTAGCCACGAGGTGGTGCTCAGCACGGGTGGACTGAGCAGCCAGGAACAGGCGCTGCTGCGGCAGACGCTGCCCGCGCGCACCGGTACCAAGCCTTCGCGGCAGTACGCGCAGGGGCGTTTCATCCTCAGCTGCAGCCTGCCCGGTGTGGACTGGACGCTCAGCCATGTCTATGACTGGGCCGATATCTGGAAGGCACAGGGTCCGTACCTGCTGGCGCGCAGCCTCAGCGCGTTGTTGATCATCGGCCTGCTGTGGTGGCTGCTGCTGCGCATTGACCGGCGCGTATTCACCCCGGCGCTGACCGATGCCTCGCGGGTCTATGAAAGCGAAGCACTCAGCCGCGCCATCATCGGCACCGCGCCGATCGGCCTGGCCCTGTTGGCACGCGACAGTGGTGCGCCGCTGCTGCAGAACGACAGCGCACGCAAGCTGGTGGGCGAGGGTGCTGACGGTGGCAGTAGCGCCATCGCACCGCTGTACGCACGCTTGGCCGAACTGGGGCGCAGCAGCCACGGCGACGAGGCGCTGGAACTGCAGTGGTCGCCCGAGGACGAGGGCAGCGACACCCAGTTGCAGATCAGCATGGCGCTGGCCACCTACCACGACCAGGCGGTCTGGGTCTGTGCCCTGCGCGACGTGACCGCGCAGGTGGAGCTGGAGGACACGCTGCGCCGTGCCCGCGCGGATGCCGAAGCCGCGCGCCAGGCCGCCGAGGCGGCCACCCGGGCCAAGTCCGCGTTTGTGGCAACGATGAGCCACGAGATCCGCACGCCGCTCAATGGCGTGCTCGGCCACCTGGAACTACTGGCCCGTTCGCCGCTGCAGCCGGGCCAGCGCGAACGATTGGACCGCATCCGCTTCTCCGCCGACGCGCTGATGCGGATCATCAGCGACGTGCTGGACTTCTCCAAGATCGAAGCCGGCCAGCTGGATGTGGAGCCGGCGCCGTTCGCGTTGCGCCCGCTGATCGAAGGCGTGGCGCTGCTGTATGCGCCCGATGCACTACGCAAGGGCGTGCGCCTGTTCCATGCCGTTGAAGCGCCGGATGGCCAGGACTGCATCGGTGATGCACACCGCGTCCGCCAGATCCTCAACAACCTGGTCAGCAATGCGGTGAAGTTCACCGACTCCGGGCGCATCATGCTGCGTGCCGAGCTGCAGGCAGTGGGCGGCAAGGCTGCGCAGCTGCGCGTGCAGGTGATCGATTCCGGTATCGGCATGAATCCGCAGCAGGCCGCGCAGCTGTTCCAGCCGTTCCAGCAGGCCGATGCCAGCGTCTGCCGCCGTTACGGCGGCAGTGGCCTGGGCCTGGCGCTGTGCCGGCAGCTGGCCCAGGCCATGGGCGGGCAGGTGTCGGTGGAAAGCACCCAGGGCGTGGGCAGCAGCTTCACCCTGTCGCTGCCGGTGCGCCTGCAGCCCGTCGCCGATCCGCCAGCGCAGCCGCTGCTGGGCCAGCGCATCACGGTGCTGTCCTCCACGCCGGAATGGCGCAGCGAGATCGAGCGCCTGCTGCGGCAACAGGGCGCGGAGGTGTTGCTGTTGGACAGGCCACAGGCCGACGCCACAGGTGACGTGCTGCTGATCGTGGGTGATCACCGCCCGTGGAGCACGGACGAGGAACAGCAGCTGGCGGCTGCACATCAGCGCACGGTGTGTGCCCATGCGCAGGGGCCGTTGACGCCCGAAATGCGCAGCGGGCGCACCGAGGTGACCTGCTATGCCAGCGAGGCCTTGCTGGCGGCCATTGGCAGCCGCCCGTCCGGCCAGGAGGCTGCCAGGCAGCCCGAACGTGCCGTCGTCGCGCAATCTCGCGGGCGCGTGCTGCTGGTGGAAGACAATGCGGTGAACCGTGAGCTGATCCAGCAGCAGCTGGAAGAGCTGGGCTTCCAGGTTGACGCCGCCGAGGATGGCGCCGCTGCGTTGGTGCTGTGGCAGGACGATACCTACCTGGCCGTGTTGACCGACATCAACATGCCGGTGATGGACGGCTATGCGCTTGCGCGGGAACTGCGCAGGCGCGGGCAATCACTACCGATCCTGGCAATCACCGCCACCGCCCTGGCCAGCGAGCGCGAACGCTGCCTGGCCGCGGGCATCGACGACCTGCTGCTGAAGCCACTGAATCTGGAGCGGCTTGAGGCAGGGCTGGGCAGGGTTGGCAAGGCGGCTCCGCCGCAGATGGCTGTGGTGGCAGCTGCCGCTGCTCCGCGCAGGGTATCGGCTGCCATCCGCCGACTGTTCGTGGAAACCGGCGACAAGGACCTGCACGCCATCGCGCAGGCGCGAACGGAAAACGACATGCAACGCGTGATGGAGCGCGTCCATTCGTTCAAGGGTGCGCTGCAGATGCTGGGGGAGCGGGAGCTGGGTGAACGCTGCGGCGAGGTGGAACTAGACCTGCGTGAAGGCAGGCTTGTTGCTGCCGGCGAGCTGGATGCGCTGCAGGCGGCATTGCAAGCACGGCTGGATGGCTACCGGCGCGAACTGGAGCAGGAATCGTGACGCGTGCAGGACGCGCCCGGTCAGCGCTGTGGATCGGACGACTTGAGGCCAAGATCGGCCGCAAACGAAAACAGCTCCGCATCGCGCTCGACCCCCAGCTTGCGCATCGCGTTGACCTTCTGCGTGCTGACGGTCTGCTTCTTGCGGTCGAGGCGTGTGGCGATCTCGGTGATGCTCAGGCCCTGCAGGAACAGCCGGACCACTTCCACTTCCTTCGGCGACAGCTCCGTGACCCGGCGCTGTTCCTTGCGGCGCAGCAGTTCAACTACTGCCGGCGAGTGGTAGCGGCGGTTGGCATACACCGCCATCACCGCGGCTTGCACCTGCGAAAGATCATCCGACTTGCTGACAATACCGGCCGCGCCGCTGGCATCGAGCTTGTGGATCAGGCCGGGCTGGTCCAGGCCGGTCATTACCACGATGCGCAGGGCAGGGAAGTGCTGCATCAGGTAGCCCAGCAGCTCCAGGCCATCACCGAACGCACCGCCGGGCATCGCGTAGTCGGTCACCAGCACGTCGCAGGATTCGCGTCCGAGCAGGGCCACAAGTTCGGTGGAATCGGCCGCCGCGCCAATGCACTGGATGGCCGGAGCTTCGTCAAGCGCACTCTGCACGCCCAGGCGGATCACCGGGTGATCGTCGGCAAGCGCAACGCGAATGGCCAGCTGGTTCATCAAGGCAGGGTTCCAATGGAAGCAGGAAAGAACAGGGCGCCGGCAGCCGGCGGCAACAGAATGTTGAAGAACCGCAAGGACATCATGTCATGAACATCCGCATCGTCATCGCCGATGACCATCCCGTCATTCTTGCGGGGGTGCGTGAATCGCTGGCCCTGGAGCCGGGAATCGAGATTGTCGCCACCGCCGGAAATTCTACGGCATTGGTCGAGGCGTTGAGCAAGCATTCGATCGATGTGGTCGTGACCGACTTCTCGATGCCCGGTGGCGAATACGGTGATGGAGTTGCCATGCTCGGCTTCCTGCGCCGCCGCTTCCCGAAAATGCCGCTGGTGGTGTTGACCAGCATCTCCAGCGTGCAGGTGCTGTCCAGCATCGGCCGTGCCGGCGTGGACTGCATCGTCGGCAAGCTCGATCCCATTGCCGAACTGACCCTGGCAATCCGCGCTGCGCACCGTCGTGACGGCTATCTGTCAGGAAGCATCGTAGAGCAGCTGGCGCAGCTTCAGGAGGTCGCGCTGACCAAGCGCGAGATCGAGGTGCTGCGCATGATTGCCCAGGGCATGACCCAGAAGGAGATTGCCGAACAGCTCAAGCGCAGCCGGCAGACGGTCAGCACCCAGAAGCACTCGGCCATGCGCAAGCTGGGCCTGAAGCGCACCAGCGAAATCTTCGATTACGCGCTCGACCAGGGGCTGGTTTCCTCCTCGCAGGTGGCGCGTGGCCTGCCCGAGGGCAGCGATGATGGATGAATGCATCGCAACCGGACATCGTCCGATGGAAACGCAGGATGAGGGCGCTACGGTGGAAGCATCGATTGCCGACCCGCGCGGAGCCGCCATGCCCCCTCTACTTGATGCCCGCATCGCATCGCTGATGTGGAGTTTTGCCCAGTTGACCCCGCATGGGCAGAAGCGCTTCATGGAGCTGCTCAACGATTATCTGTATGCCTCGCCGGTGCAGCGCCGGCAGATGAGAGGTGATTGGGAGGTGGCGCTGGCTGAGCCCTGCGCCTGTGGGGACGAGCATCAGCAGCTCCTGCCGCAGGTACGACGCAAAGCCTGAGTGCGAAAATTAGAACGGGTCAGACAGCTTCAAAGAAGGAATCCAGCCATTTTGGCTTGGTCGGCCACAGCACGGAGCCCTCGTCCTCTCTGGCAGCCGGCATTCCCTTCAATGGAGTTGTCATGATGAAGAACCCGCGTCGCGTTTCCCTGCTGACCGCTTTGATTGCTGGCCTGTCTCCGCTGGCTGCGAGCGCCGCCGAGGTGCGCCTCTCCCCGAACAGCAATGGCGGAAGCGGTGCCATGCCGTCTGGCTACAGTTCGTTGTATTTCAATCTAAATGAAGGCGATTGGGCTGAAGAGATCAAGCTGCCTGGGAATCCACAGCCGGGCGACGAAGTTCTGTTGACCTCCGAATCGCAGCGCATGGCACGTCTGGATGCATCAAATACCAGCTTCAAGGATCTGGTGTATCTGCCGGTTGGGCCCGGGACCCACCTGTCGCTGTTCTGGGATCCCGTACTGAACAGCTGGCTTGCCCTGGGTGGCTACTCGGCTCGATTCGAAACACAGAAGCCGGGCATGCCAGAGCTGAGCATTCCGATGTCCGGGCATCCGGTAACGCAGGTGCACGACAGCGGCTGGAAGTTCACCGCCATCAATCTTCCCGAAGCTGCTCCGCAGGGTGCGCAGCTGGCGGTCAGCGGCCGGCAACGCAACGACATTCTGGTCCGCAGCCGTTCCTCGGTCATGGTCTGCGCTGCCGCGCAGGCCTGTGCCTACGTGTTCGATTTCCCTACGGGCCAGTGGCACCCCCGAAGTGGCGTTGTTGAAATCAGCACATCGCAGGTCGACCTGCCGGTACCGAACCATCGCTGGACCACGGTCATGGTGGGCAGCCCCGCCCACGATCTGCAGACACCGGGGATGCTGCGCCTGCCGGCCTCCGGCGTGGATGGCGATGTCTATGAAGTGAAGAATCCTTCGGCGGACCACTTCGCCTACATCCTCGCCGACAACACCGATCTGGGCGACGCAGTGCCTGTCAGTAGTGGCGTGAACACGTTCTACTTCGATGCGGGCCGCCGTGTCTGGATGCATCAGGTCAAGTAGAAGGCCTTGCTTGGCGTGCTGCCAGAATGCCTGGTCGCGGGCATTGCCAATGAGCCACTCATCATCTGTGAAGGTGCAGTGAAAAATAGGACGAGTCAGACAGCTTGAAACGCTGATCTCAATCAGCCTCTTGGGGCCGGAGCGCACGCGCGCGAATGCGGGTGCGCTCCGGGTAACTCCATTCAAGAGAGAGAGAGCTGATCTGATGAAGAACTCGCATCGCAATACCCTGCTGGCTGCCCTGCTGGTGTGCCTGGCCCCGGCCGCTGCCTCGGCTACCGAAGCCTATCTGACCCCGAGCAAGAACGGCGGCAGCGGTGCCATGCCGTCTGGCTACAGCAAGCTGTACTTCGAGCTGGCTTCCAATGACTGGGTCAACCACATGCAGTTGCCTGCGAACCCGCAGGCGGCCGACTTCGTTGTGCTCAGTTCTCTGGCCCGCGGCAGCAGCCGCCTGGATGCCGCCCAGACCGCCTTCGCCGATCTGGTCTATCTGCCGATCGATACCTACACCAATGTCGAGCTGCGTTGGAGCAAGGCCAACCAGCGCTGGGATATCTGGGACGGCTTGAGTGCCCGTCGCGTGATCGTCCGTGGTGACCTGGCGGTGCCGCAGTCGGAGCACGCCGTCACCCAGGTCTATGTTGGCAGCAAGCTCAGCCCGGTATCGCTGTATCTGCCGACCGCTGCGCCGAAGGGCGCCGTGCTCGCCGTGGCCAATGACAGCGTCCATGCAGTGGGCATCAGTGGGAGCGAGATCGCAGGCGGTCGCACGTTCGTGTGCCCGGCCACCCAGGCCTGTGCCTTCGTGTTCAACAGCGGTGATGGCAAGTGGCATGCCCGCCATGGCCGTGAGCATATCAAGCCGACCGAGTACCAGCTGCCGGCGCCGTCGCAGCGCTGGACCGATCTGGTGACCGGCAACCCCGCTGACGATGTGACCACGCCGTTGACCATGCGCATGCCGACCACTGCGATCGATGGCGACATCTATCAGTTGACCGACCCGTCCAATTCGAACGTCTTCAAGGTTGAAGGTGCCGGTAGCAAGGCGCTGAGTGCTACGCCTGTAACGCTGCGTTACGACGCCACCACGCGTACCTGGGTCCGTCAGTTCGAGAGCTGATCTACGCGGCAGTCCTTCTCATCACCGGGCCAGTCAACTGACCCGGTGATGGTTGCGATCCATGAACAACAAGAGATCCCGATGAAGCACTTCATTCCGACCTTGATGGTAGCGGCCACCTGCTGCCTGCCACAGCTGGCTCACGCCAACAGCAACGAGGGCTACTACGCGACTGTCCGCATCGTTGATGCCGACCATCGCGCCCGCAACATGGATGCCAGTGCCCGTCCGGGCATCGGTCGCTTCGTGGCCGGTGACGAGCGCCAGCGCTTCGTGACCGGCGCCGTTGGCCTTGGCTACGCGCATGGCAATGGTTGGCGCACCGAGGGCGAGTACAACCTGCGTCGCAGTGATACCTACACCAGTGGCTCGAGCACCTTCTCCACAAGTTTCAATAACCACGATGTCACCTCGCAGCGCGTGATGCTCAACGCGTATCGCGACCTCGCCATCAATGAGGCGTGGTCGATCTATGGCGGTGCCGGTGCAGGCCTTGCGCAGTTGAAGTCCGATGGATGGCAGGGCAATGAAGGCCGTCGCTATGGCAGCACTACCCGCATCGGCCTGGCCTGGTCGGCTGGCGTTGGCGTTTCAGCCATTGCCTCCAACGGTGTGCACATCGACCTGGGCTACCGCTACGTCGACATGGGAAGTACCGAGAGCGGCTGGAACACATTCGGCAACGCTCGCGGCCTGCAGGACGAAAAGATGCGCCTGGACCTGGCCTCCAGCGAGTTCCACCTGGGCGCCCGCTGGGCGTTCTGAAGCCGACTCCCCGAACTGACAAAGGCTGTCGCTTTTAGTCGTTGTCCTATGCCTGCCAAATCGCAGGCTCCGTAGCATTTCCTCTCGAAGGCAATGCCCTTCGCTCAAGCCCAGGAACGCGCGGCTTGAACGCAAACCACCAACCCTAAACAGGAATCAATGATCATGAACCAGCTCGCAATTGCTCTGTCCGCCGCGCTGTCGCTGGGTGCGGCTGCTTCGGCCTCGGCACAGGATGCCACTATCAACTTCACCGGCAACATCACCGCCGCCGGCTGTACCGTCAACCTTGAGGGTGAGGGCGCCACTGGCAGCACCGTCGCGATGCGTACGCTGTCCAAGGCTGCGCTGGAGCGCGAGGACCCGGGCCTGCGCACCTTCAAATTGGTGCTGGGCGATGGCACCTCGACCGGCTGCCCGGGCTCCCGCGCTGAGCTGGATCTGGTGAAGGACAACGTCAGCAAGACTACCGGCGCCCTGGTCAATACGAGCACCGGCGCTGATGCGGCCGTGGGCGTTGAGATTGAGCTGCAGGACAAGGATGGCACTGCTCATAACCTCAGCACGGACGTTCTCTCGGCGGCTCGCGTCGGCGACAAGTTCACCTATGAATTCCGCGCGATCTACAAGGTGACGGACAAGGCCAACCTGAAGGAAGGCGAGTTCACCTCGGCCCTGCCGTTCACCATCAGCCAGCTCTGATGCCTTGGCTGCCGGGGCCAAGCGGCCCCGGCGCATCCGACGCGGGTTCAATTTGGGAGTACTGAAATGACTGTCATGCAATCCACTGCCATGCGTGCTTGCCTGGCGCTCACCGCTGCATCCATCTCCATGGGCGCGGCAGCCGGAATCCGGACTGAAGCCACCCGCGTCATCTACAAGGAGGGCATGCCCGAAGCCACGCTGCGCGTGGAGAACCTCAACAAGGTTCCGGTAATCCTCCAATCCTGGGCTGACACGCTTGATGAAAAAGCTACCCCCGCAACGTCGAAGGCGCCGCTGACGGTGTTGCCGCCGGTTGCACGAGTAGATGCAGGGAAGACCCAGGTGCTGCGCATGAGGTTGGCGGCTGCCGAGCTGCCGGCGGATCGTGAAAGTGCCTTCTGGCTGAACATCATGGAGGTTCCGGCAAGCACCGGTGATGTCGGTGGCGGTGCCCTGCACCTGGTTCTGCGCAATCGCCTGAAGATCTTCTATCGGCCGAAGGCGCTTAAAGCGGCCGCCGCGTCCAAGGCGCCTGAGGAGGTGCAGTGGAGCGTTGTTGCCCAGAATGGCGGGTGGGCGTTGCAGGCCGGGAATGATAGCCCTTACCACGTCAACATGATCGATGCCAGTCTGGTCGAGGGCGGGAAGCAAACAGCGATCCCGGAGATGGACATGCTGCGGCCCCATACCCAAGCGATGTTCAAGCTGCCCGGCATTGCCCGCATGCCTGCCGGTGCAACCCTGAATATCCGCTATGTCAACGATTTCGGTGGCGTGATCAGCAAGACGGTCCCGTTGCATACCCCTTAAGCCCCCCCCACTGCACGTCACTGATCCACTCGGTGGTCCACCGCCGATCGGACGCGTGCGCCCTGTTGCCTGGAGATCGCCATGAATCGACATCCCACGACCAGTGCTCCAAAGCTCTGCCGTCTGGCGTGTGCGGTGCTGGGCGCGCTGCTGCCGGCGGCGGGCTTCGCTGCACCCAATGTGGAGTTCAATGCGCACTTCCTGTTTGGTGGCAGTGATATCGATATCTCACGCTTTGAGCGCGGCGGTGCCGTGCCGGGACGCTACATCGTAGACGTCAAGGTCAATGGTAGCGTCGTTGGGCGGCGCGAGATCTCGGTGGTTGAAGATGAGCAAGGCACTGGCCAGATCTGTTTCGGTCCGGAGCTGTTCGAACTGATCGGTGTCGATGCCGATCGGCTTCGCAACGCCATCGAAAGCAGCGATGCGGCCGAAAGCTATCTTGCCCTGCCCGAAGCGGAGGGCTGCGCACCGATCGAGCACTATGTTCCCCAGGCCATGGCCTCGCTTGACGCCGGCGAGCAGGTGCTCGACATTGCTGTGCCGCAGGCGTACCTGACCCGTACCTCCAGGGGCTGGGTCGATCCGGCGTCGTGGGATCAGGGCGTGACCGCGGGCCTGTTGAGCTACAGCGTGAATCACACTCGTCAGCAGGGGCGCGGCAATGATCACGCCACGACTAGCGCAATGCTGGATGCCGGCCTGAACATGGGTGCCTGGCGGTTCCGTCACAGTGGGTACCTGAGCAACGATCAGGAGCAGGGGACCACGTACGCGGCGAGCCGTAGCTACCTTCAGCGTGACCTTCACGCGTTGGGCTCCCAGTTGACGCTGGGTGATGCCGCGACCACTGGCGACATGTTCGACGCCGTCAGCTTCCGCGGTGTGAACATCAGCACCGATCCGCGTATGCTGCCTGATACGATGCGTCAGTACGCACCGATCGTGCGTGGCGTCGCACAGACCAATGCCCGCGTGGTCATCCGCCAGCGTGGCTACGTGGTGCACGAGAGTACGGTTGCCCCTGGCCCGTTCGAGATCGATGATCTTGACGGTGCGGGTAGCAGTGGTGACCTGGAAGTGGAGGTCACTGAAACCGACGGCCGCGTGGAGCGGTTCACGCTGCCGTTCACCTCGATGCCGCAGCTTCTGCGCCAGGGGCAGCACCGCTTCAGCGCGACCGCAGGCCAGTTGCGTGATCCGTCCACCGGACAGCTGGGCTTCGTCGAAGCCACCCTGCGCAGTGGGCTGGGCAACCAGTTCACCGGCTACGCCGGCCTGACGGCCGCCAACGACTATCGCGCTGCCGTGGTCGGCGGAGCCTTCAATACGCGCTTCGGCTCCTTCTCCGGCGACATTACCCTCAGTGAAGCGTGGTTGCCGAAGGGTGCCACCGAAGCGGCCGAGCATCGTACCGGCCAGTCCTATCGCGTCGCGTATAGCAAGAGCCTGTTCTCATCAAACACCAACATCACGATGGCGGCGTATCGGTATTCGACCGATGAGTTCCTGTCTCTTTCCGACGCCGCGCGCCTGCAGGAGCAGCGCAGCAAGGGGGGCGGTGCACTTGCGCCTGCCCGGCAGCGCAGCCGCCTGGACCTGACCATCAGCCAGCGTTTTGGTGACAAGTGGGGCAACCTCTACGTCAATGGCAGCACCGCGAACTATTGGGAGGCAGGAAAGCGTCAGACCAGCTTCTCGCTAGGCTACGGAAATCGCATTGGTCGCGCCAGCTACAACGTCACTGCCCGCCGTACGCTGGAGAACTCCCTGTTCAGTTCAGGGCCTGCCCGTCAGACCAACAGCGTGAACTTCAGCCTCAGCATGCCCTTGGGCGTTGCACCCTCGGCGCCACGTGCGACGGCAAACCTGGGGCATGACAGTAGCGGACGCAGCAATCGCCGGCTGGGCGTGAATGGTGCGCTGGGTAGCGAGTCCCAGGGCAACTACAACGCATCGCTGAGTGATCAGGCGGGCCGTCGCAGCTTCAATGCCGGTGTCAACTATCAGTTCCCGGTAGCGAATATGAGTGCCAGCTACGGGCAGTCGCAGGGCAGCAGGCAGCTTACCGTTTCTGCCAGCGGTGGCCTGGTGGCGCATGCAGGCGGTATCACGCTGGCGCAGTCGCTGGGCGAGACAGTGGGTATTGTGCACGTGCCCGGCGCGCAAGGTGCGGGTGTTGGCGCCATGGAGCAGATCAAGACCGATGGCAGGGGCTACGCGATTGCCCCTCATCTGAATGCCTATCGTCGCAACGAGATTGACATCGATCCTGCGGGCCTGCCGCTGGACATCGAGCTCAGTGCGGGTTCGGTCTCGGCAGTTCCCACCGCTGGAGCGGTGGTGAAGATGGTTCTGCCTACCGCAATCGGTCGCAACGCGCTGATCGAGGCACTGATGGACGATGGCACGCCGCTGCCCTTCGGTGCCGATGTCTTCAACGAAGCCGGCGACGTAGTAGGCGTGGTCGGCCAGGGCAGCCGCCTCTGGGTGCGTGGCCTGGAGGAGCAGGGGGTTCTGAGCGTGCGCAATGGCGCTGATCAGCAGTGTGAAATTCCCTATGACCTGCGCACCGGGCAGGCGGACGAACTGCGCATCAGCGCCTGTGCGGTGGCGCCACAGCTTGCAGCGCTACCTGAACTCAATGATCCGTCCTGACGGATGCAGCAAGGAAACCAACAATGAACAGCAAGAGAAACTCCCGGGCCCGCGGTCACCTGTTGATGCTGCTTGGTCTTGCGGCACTCGGCGCTGCGGGAAACGCGGCGGCACGCTGTGACAAATGGTCCGAGGGCTCGCACAGCACGGGCGATGCAACACTGACCGCGAATGGCGTGAGCGTTGATCGACCTGTTAGCTCCTGGCAAGTGGGCACAAGCGACTACACAGGCGGCTGCAGCGCGAGCCTGGGTGGCCCAATCATGACGCTGACCGCCAACGCAAAGGAAGTTGGGGTCTACCGCGCATCCGCGAAGGAGATCTACAGCATCTACGAGAGCGGTGTTCCCGGGATCGGCTACATCGTCGGGTTCCGCAGTGAGTTGGGGGGGGGCGGCTATCAGGCGGTACGCAACGCTATGCCCGTACAAGATACGAATCCGGATAGAGAGACAGTTGCTTATACCGAAATGAGGGTGCGGTACATCAAGATCGGGGCGACGACTGCGGGGACTTACACCACCACGCCCCTGCTGCTGGGCACCCTGCATGTCAAGGATGGTTCAAGCATCTCGTACGAAGCGACCGTTACCATTGAATCAGCAACCCTTGAGGTCGTGCACCGGCCCGTGTGCTATCCGCAGCCCAAGACGATCAAGATGGGCAGCACACCGCTGACCGACTTTAGTGGCCAGTACAGCGGCGGGCGCAAGCGCGGGTTCTTTATCGAGATCGAGTGCGATGCAGGGGTCGGTGACGTCAACTATTACCTGGAGGGGACCGAGGACAGTCCCGCCGTGGACGTTGAACAGGGCATTGTAGGGGTTTCCGGCGGTGCCACGGGCGTCGGATTGCAGATGATGGAGGACGACACCGTGGTCCCTCTGGAAACAGCACGCCACTTTGGTAGCAACAGCACCGGCGGGCGCATCTATCGGCACTTCTATGCGCGTTACGTGCAGACTGCGGCCAAGGTGGCGGACGTGGTTCCGGGAACCGCGAATGCAGCGATCCGCATCGGCATGGATTACCCGTGAGGACGGCGGGGCACTTCTTCCATTGCGCAGCACGGACGGTCACAGCAGTCTGTGGCAGACTGTGGCAGGTAGGTGCAGACAGGACGGGCTGTGTCATGGGCGGGATGAGCTGCAGGCGGCGGGTTTACCCGGCTATTGGCAGGGTGCTGGCCGTTGCCTCGGCAATGCTGGTGGCAACGGTTGCGCCCGCAGGGGCGCAGGTGGCAGTGGAGGGGACACGGGTCGTCTTCCCGGCCGCCAGTGACGAGGTGACCATATCGGTGCGCAATGGCAGCGATGCCCCCGCACTCGTCCAGGCCTGGATTGGCGACGATGACCGCAGGCAAGCCCCAGAGGTATCGAAGGCCCCCTTTGTGCTGGCACCGCCCTTGTTGCGTCTGGATGCCGGGAAGGACCAGAAGTTGCGCGTGCGACTGGTGCGCAAGGAGGCCCCGCAGGATGATCGCGAACACCTTTATTGGCTGAACCTCGTGGCGGTTCCACCGCAGGCCACCGCAGCGGCGGACGAGAACATCCTGCAGGTGGCAACACGCAGCCGCTTCAAGCTGCTGTTCCGGCCTGCAGGCGTGAGTGCTGCGCTTCCGTCCAGGTTTGCTGAGAGCATGGGTTATGCCCTGCGCCGCGGCGCGTCGGGGAATGAGCTGGTGATCAGCAACCCCACGCCGTATCACTTCAATATCGGCCGGATCGTGCTTACCCATAACGGCATCGAGCACCCGCTGGACAATCCCTATGTCGCCCCCTTCTCCGAGCGCTCGCTTGCGCTTCCGGAAGTTGGCGAAGGCAGCACAGTGCGCGTTGATCTTTCTTGGCTGGACGACAATGGGCAGCTGCATGCCGAGTCCAAAGTGCTCGCCCAACCCTGATTTCACGGCCCGGCACCGTCGCTCGCCGGAGCTTTGATGGTTTTCATCGGAACTGATTGCCTATCAGCGGAATCACTGGATCCAGGATTCGGACATGAGAGCTTCCTTTGCGTGCGGGCTTCACAGGTGGTTGACGGGCACGGCAGGCGCATTCTTGCTCATTGGCATTTGCGGCCCAGCATGGGCGCGCTGTGACAAGTTCAGCGACTCGACGAGCACCGTGAATGCAGCCACCTTGAGGGTCAACGGCGTTGTCAATGGGCGACCTGTTTCCTCCTGGCAACCCGAGTACACGGATGATCGATACATCGCAGGCTGCACAGATGGTGGCACGACCTACTTCTATGCAACACCCTCCGAGGTGGGTACATACACGGAAGGTGGTTCCACCTACAGCGTGTATCCAACTGGCGTGGAGGGGCTGGGAATGATCATCGGCGTGCGCTCGCGGGATGACGGCGGGAACTTCCAGCCTATCTGGACCGGGCGGACGACGCAGATACACTTCCGCCAGCAATGGATGTTCCCGCAGGTGCGCGTGCGGTTCATCCGCATGGGTGAGATCGCGGCAGGAACGCATGAGACGGATCCCTTCGAGTTTGCCAGCACCCTTTACAGCGACACTACGACAATAAAGGCAACGGTCAGGTATTCCTTGGCAGGCGCAACGATCACTGCCGAGCATCGGCCGTTGTGCCGCCCGGTACCGGTGCCAGTACGAATGGGCGGCGTGCCCGTGACGGATTTCAAGGGGCAGTTCAGCGGAGGGCGCGAGCGGCCCTTCCAGGTTTTTCTGGATTGTGAAGCTGGGGTAGGGGACGTGAACTTCTACCTGGAGCCTACAGATACGAGCCCCGCGGTGGATGTGGCGCGCGGTATCGTTGCGGTCTCGGGCGGTGCGGTGGGGGTCGGCGTGCAGGTGCTCGATGGTGAGAGTGGAATCTCGCCCGTCGCGCTTGAGAAGGCGTATCCCTTTGGTACATCGACAGGACCCGGCCGCATCGGCCGCAAGTTCCGTGCCCGCTATGTGCAGACGGCCGCCTCTGAGGAGGATATCCAGCCCGGGACGGCTGACGCGTCAATCCGCATCGTGATGGACTATCCGCCGTGATGTTTAGGGATTCCTGCCGGGCGGCGATAGCTCATGCAGTATGAATCTCAGTGAAAGTGCAGTGAATTTCCCTGAAAGCTTCGTCCTTGTTCTAATTACCTGCTGAGCGGGGCGTGCGAGTCTGGCGACTCCTCCGAAGCAGGTAAACGCTCCATGATGAGCAAGCACAACGTACTTTCCGCCCTGGTGACCTTGGCCGCGCTGGCCGTCCCCATCGCCTCCCAAGCCGCAGACCGCGAAGGCATCTACGCCTTCGGCGGCATCGGTGCAACCGGCATCGAAGGCGAGCTGTCCACCAAAGGGAAATCTGTCAAGCAGAACGACACCGTGTCCAACCTTCAAGCCGGTGCAGGCTTTCGTTGGAACCGGCACCTGGCCGTGGAGATTGAAGCGCATTCAACGCTGGGCAAGGCGGATCTGCTCGAACTCGGCAAGGTAAGCAGCTACGGCGTGCGCGGCGCGCTGGTCGGCATCCTGCCGCTGGGAGACCACTTCGAGCTGATAGGCAAGCTGTATGTCGGCAACGAGCGCAGCACCTGGAGCGAAGGCAGCGTCAAGCCGTATCGCGTCAAAACCAACAACTTCAACCTGGGATTGGGCCTGGGTGCCCGTTACTGGTTCAATGACAGCATGGCCCTGCGCCTTGACCTGGATCACCAGGGGGACAGCAGTTACCGCGCCGGCCCGAGCAAGGGTGAGTTGGAGGTGAGCGCGATCAAACTGGGTCTTCAGTACCAGTTCTAAGGTCTGTCGCCGCCGGCACGCTGTGGCGTCCGGTCGGGACGCCACAGCGAAGGTTGGGCGGCCCGGCCAGCGGCGGGGCCGAGGAGGGTTGAGCGCTGAAAAGAAGGCGTATTCGCCGCTTCGGCAGTGTGCGACAATGCCGCCCGCTGCAAAGATGTCTCCGTCTGCACTCGCGCTGGCTTTGCTTCTGCCGCGCAGTTGTGTACATGATGGATTGCCGCCGAAAAAGGGCGGCCGGGCGTGGAAACCCGTTAGTTGTGTGTTGTCAACGCTTGCCAGCCGGCGCCGCCTTGTGCGGCGCCGGCTGGCAATCCGTTCGCGTTCTATGGCGGGCGGTACGTGGGGCGTGCGCAAGCACGCCCGCCGGGTCGTGACACACAACTACCGGTTTCCACACACGTACCGTCCGCCACCTTTGTTAAGGGTGGCGGTGCCGTATGCCTTGCACGGAGACCTGCCATGAACGCAACGGATATTCCGCATCTGCGCGCCCAGTACGCCCCGGCCAATGCCGATGAAGGCGAGGCGGCAAAGCCTGATCCCAACAGCCTGATTGCCCTGCTGCACCAGATTGGTCTGGGAGCGGCGGCCGACGGGCAACCCTGGCCCGAGCGCCATCAACTGCCGGGCCGCTGCCTGGCGCTGGCCGATGCCGATGGCGCGTTGGCTGGCCTGCGCGTGGTGCAGGAGATTCTGCTGGCCGCGGAGCGCGCCCGCCAGAATGGCGGCCCGGAGCACTACGTCGGTGATCGTGTCATGGAGGGGTTGAAGCTGGCCGCGTTGGCGTTGACCAGCCATGCCATTTTCCGCCTGCAGCCCGAGTAGAACCACATCACGCGTCGGCGGTCTTCGGGCTCTCTGTAGAGTCGAGCCATGCTCGACTCGTCGGGCAAATTGGAGTCGAGCATGGCTCGACTCTACAAGTCGCGGTAAATCCACGCTGTGCGTGACGGGTAGGGCGAGCCGAGCATGGCTCGGCTCTACAGGTGGTACACGCGTAGTAGATCCACGCCACGCGTGGATGCCGTTGGCGGATCACCACAGCGCAGAAGCATCGGCAGCAGATCAACCAAACAACCATTCATAACAGTCCTATGGAAGAAGAGTCTGCCTGCAGCGAGGCTTCACTGGCTCTCAAGGCCGTACTTCTCCAACCTTCCAGGAGGCTTACATGAAGCGTTCACGCACCACACTTGCTCTGGCTCTGTGCCTGGCAACCACGCCCGCATTCGCGGCGCATCCCTATTGCAAAACCACCTATTGGACGCCGGAAAAACTCGGTTTCAAGGAGCAGTTGCCCAATACCTATAAACCTCCAGGTGTTGACTGCATGATTACGGAGTTCTCTGTCAATGACGGGAACTGGATGGACAAGATACGTCTTCCTCACGAGCTCAAATTGCTGGAGATCATCAATAGTGCAACCTCCAGCGGAAAGACGTTGGAAATTTATGGATCAATTTGGTATGTCGCTGGCGAGCCACTCAAACTTGCTGCAGGCCGCACCATAGAATTTTCCTCGCGCAATAGGGATAAGCCCGCGTTTGCCTGGGACAGCACGTCGCACAGCCCTCCCAATGCATCGCGATGGCAGATTCCACGCAACAGTACACTGATTTCCATCATCCGCCTGGCTGATGGCAAACATGCCCGTGAGCTGATCCTGCCCCCTGATGGCAACGCATTCGACACGATTACCATCGAGAACAATGCAACTTTGTCGACCAGGGTGTTGGGAACACATACGCCATTTCCAGGTCAGCGCATGAATGTCGCATCGGGGGAAGCCGTCCGGGCTGAATTCGATCTCGTCGCGCGTCAATGGATGTGGGCGCATGCACCTTACAAGATGAAAGAACTTCGCGATGAACACAAACGCGTTGCGAGCCGCAGCATCATGGAGCTTCGTGATGGAAGCTGGGCGCATGCAGTCGCCCCCCCAGCCCCTGAGATATCCCATGATCGGGATCGGCTCATTGTTCGATCCAACGCGGCCTGGAATTCAGCGCTTCGCTATGACCACAGGGACCTGCCTCTCCGCAAGGGCGATGAGTACGAACTTGTGTACTTGGCTGATCAAAGCCGCTGGCAACTACTGCGCCAGCCCCGCCGTCTAGTTGACACAACCTATCAGAAGGAGGTGCAACTGAAGGATGAGGGCTATGGAGTGATCGAGGTGACCGCACCGGTCGGCGGCTCGACTACGCCCAACGTCATCCTTCCCAAGCCGCGGCAAGGACTTCGAGTGATTGCCGTGGGTCATCCCGTGATGACGATGAACATCATTGCCGACAATCTCAACGTTCCTGTCCTCAACGACGAAAAGATCGCCTTCCGCGTGAACGACCGCGGCTTTTGGGAGCGCGAGACCACGACCATCGATCTGTTGAGGGTGCTCGACATGAGCTCCAGGGAAATCCCATACAGATGGGATGCGCTGATGCTGATGAACGAGAACATCCGGTTGACCAACGAGGCACTGGAGAACTCAGGCGCCACGTTCCGATACAGACTGGTTGGCAACCCCATCGAGGGCTTTACCTACCCCGGCGTGGACCTCAGGCGGGTGCCGGCCGATCTCGCCCGCGATCCCAACCTGCAGGCGCTGCTCAAGCAACATCGCGCTGACGGCATCTACTACGGCGGAAGCAACCGATGGGTAAATTCTGCAGTTTGCGACTGGAGCCACTCTTCGTACACCGAAAAGACCTTCGTCATCGCCACGGCACTCACCTGCCCAACATCTACGTTCCGCCGCCGGGCAGGCTTCGAACTGGGCGTCCCCAACAACTCGGCTCCGAAGCCTGTGCAGGTCATTGGATCCGGAGATCAGTTCCCGTTCTACCCGACACCGCACCGGATGCTCCCCGACGGCCGCTGGGCCTTCAATCCAGGGCAGGAGAAGGTGCTCGAAGGGATGAACTCCAGGGCCGAGTACATCGCCCGATTCTCCGAAAAATGGTGAGCCCTGCTTGAGGCAGGCCAGCCCTTAACGCGTGGAACCGTGGCGCCCGAAGCATCATCGGCTTCGGGCGCTTTTTGCCTTCTGTAGAGTCGAGCCATGCTCGACTCATCGGGAAATCGGAGTCGAGCATGGCTCGACTCTACAGGTGGTGCATGCGTGCCGCCCGGCTCAGAAATCCATCGTGGCCGACAACAACACCGTCCTCGGCGCACCTAATGCGAGGCTGGAAAGCAACGGCATGCCCCAGTACGCCTTGTTGGTCACGTTGTTCACGCTGGCGCGCAAGGCAAGCGGCTTTCCCGCCATCGTGGTGCTGTAACGCGCACCCACATCGAACAACGTGCGCCCCGGCACCGACAGGCGATTGTCGGCACTGATGTACTGCTTCGACATTGCGGTGGCGTTGCCGGTCAGGGTCAAGCCTTCCAGCGCAGGTACATCCCATTCCACGCCCAGCTTCGCCTGGCGTTGCGCGACGGCGGTAGCCATGCGGCCTTCATTCACGCCACCGGCCGTGCGGGTCAGCTTCGGCTGCACGTAGGCCACGCCGCCCAGCAGGCGCATGCCGTCCAGCGG
>Ga0247725_1000441_pt1 | contig 31545 bp, 29 predicted proteins | sample OKSTACKMCFT3sol_FD_183021 | JGI IMG/M metagenome (GOLD analysis project Ga0247725, IMG submission 183021) | Subsurface sediment microbial communities from gas well in Oklahoma, United States - OK STACK MC-FT3-sol | ecosystem: Environmental > Terrestrial > Deep subsurface > Rock core/Sediment...
CCCTGGGCCCGAGCTCGTCGGCGGCCCGGGGCCACCTGCTACACCGGCCCGCCGGACGCAGCACCGGATCACCCCCGCCGGCAGTGGCCACCCTGGGCGCCGAGCTCGTCGGCGGCCCGGGGCCACCTGCTACACCGGCCCGCCGGACGCAGTACCGGATCCACCCCGCCGGCGGAGGCCACCCTGGGCCCGAGCTCGTCGGCGGCCCGGGGCCACCTGCTACACCGGCCCGCCGGACGCAGCACCGGATCACCCCCGCCGGCAGTGGCCACCCTGGGCGCCGAGCTCGTCGGCGGCCCGGGGCCACCAGCTACACCGGCCGCGGTGAGCGCCACCGGAGCCTAGGATCACAAATCGGCATGTACACCGACAAAAACCGTCACCACTCACCCTGGGTCCACTGGAACCTCCCTACCAGGGCGCACCAGAATAATTGCCACCCCCCCTGGAATGAGGTCTTAGCTTCCTGGCATCGGCGTGCAGCGCCCCTTTTCTAGGCAATAAAAAAGCCATCACCCCTGAAGGGTGATGGCTTTTGGCTTCTATCATCACGAAGCTAGTTGCGTCTGTGTCTTAAGTATCGTCATTACTCTCGCACTAGGGCGGTCGCAGTGTCGTAAGACATCAAGTAAGGTCACATTGATACTTTCAGCTCCCGGATAGCGGTAATGCTCACCCGCTTCACTCGATAGCCACTGATGCAATGATTCCAAGTTTTCGAATTTTGCTGGCCAATACCCTAGTTCAGGGGACAGGCGGACGTTGGAAACGGATAACCGAACAATGGGATGAATGCCATTGATCAGACTTTTTAGGTCCATAAGCTCTCCCTTGTTCAAACGTGCTGCAGCCAGTCCCTATGGGGGAACACATCTGGTCCGAAATTCACCAGAATATCGTTCCAATCCATATCACTTTCAGGCCTGATTAGCTTCGGGTTGCATCTAGTTACCTTGATGCCTGCAGATAGCAGATTTTTCTCCAGCTTAGCTGCATTCACTTCTCCGGCTGCGTCAGCATCTTCCCATATGTAGACGTGTTTGACTCCCATGCAAACTATCCAGTTTCCCATCAGTGTTGCATTGAGCAGCCCCCAACCCTGCATACCTGTGGCTGATTCGACACTTAGAAGTGTCTCTAGGCCTTCGGCTACAGCAAGAACAGGAGTCGGTGGGCAAAGTTGCACGGCACCACCCGATATTGGGGCTGTAGACACTGACGGCCTCAACTTCTTCACCTTTGGCACAAGAGCTTTCTGCCCATCGCTAGTGATGAATGTTTGATGGAGACTGACTGGCTTACCTGAAGGGTCTCGGATCCGGCAAAGGATGCAAGGATGCTTCCCAAGATCAAGTTTAAACGCCACTCCTTTGTGAAAAACTGCCTTATGAGATGCTATTGCCTCCTTGATGTGATCGGGCATTTGCGATATTGCCAATCGAGCCAGTTTCGCAGATGGATGAGTCAAGTCGACAGCCTCTTTAATCAGTTCCTTCTGAGTAGATTGGAACACGCCATCGGGCTGAGTTGTTTTATGGCCGTTTTTATCAAGCCACCAGTAACGCATTCCGTGTGGCTCTAGCGTGATTATGCACTGGCCATAATTCATGTCGATGTACCGCACACCAGGGTGGAGTCTTACTTCCCCACCAAGGGATGCCACCTTCGACAATATTTGCCGGTTCCTGAGATACCGAATGGCCGGTTCAGCTTGCGGCTTGGTCAAAGGCCAGGCCTCATCCCAAAGCTGAGCATTCTTTTTCGCAACTGCTTGATCCCTCCGGGCATCTTCCTCCGCTCTTTCCTTCTCCCACGCAAGCTGCGTAGGCGATTTCGGAGGGGGGGAAAACACACCTGACGTAATCCCATCCATGTAGCCACTGGCGATCGCCAGCTGCTCGAGGACTTTAGGGAAGGGCCAGTTTGTTTCCTCCATTACAATGGTGAAACCAGACATAACCCCACAAGAGTTGCATACTCCAACACCGGTAGCTTCAGAGTCGAGCTTGCCCCTGTGGATTAAGCCAAAGGCTTCTCCACTACGGCCACCGTGTTTTGGGCAACTGGTTTTAGGTGCCTTCTTCCCAGGAATAAAACCTCTGGTGGCATCACCGAATAGGCCTAGGTGTTTGTACGCTTCGACCCATAAACGGTTGTCATTGAGATATGCGGCCAAATCATCCGCAACGATTTCATAGTGCATGTCATTACTCCATGTGGTTGGTGTTCCCCATTTAGCCCGATTACAGGGGTACGGGCTGGCGCTTGCACATTGCAAACACTCAGCAATGGCTGTTCATTGCTCAGTGTTCAAAAGTCCCCCCCTCCAACGTGGAGGGGGGTATATCAGGCAGCCAAGATAGTGCCCTTGGCTAGTTTGAATAGCTCACGTTTAAGGCCAAGGATATTGTCTACAGCAATCCAGTTCCCTGGTTTGAAGTAGTAGTCCATAGCAGCTTTCCCGCTTGCATACTGGCCAATAAAGATGCCAAAGACATCAATGCCATATTGTCGAACCATATTGAAGGTATCAACGCAATCAACGTCTGGTTCACCATCTGTGATGACAATCAGACTCTTGCGTTCAGCTTGTTCTGGCATCAGGGCCAAAAATGCGTTGCTGAGACCTTCCCTCATAGGTGTTCCCCCGCCGGCACAAGTCAGATCGAGACGAGTGCTTGTAGTAGCTGGGTCCTCACCAAAGCGCAGTAGGTCCACGTTCCGATCCCCGAAGGACTGAATTCCAATTACGGCTCCATCGATTTGTTGAACCGCAAGAGCCAAAGCCAGACAGGCATTTTTTGCTACCTCCTGTTGGCAATTCATCGACCCAGACAAATCGAGCATCACCATGATGGCGCTATCAATGCCAAGGTTTTTGGCTTTGCTGCGGTAAACACGCAAATCACCTTGCTTGAACCGGTTGAACCGGGAGGTGACAAAGCGTTTACCGCGTCGACTCAATCCAGGAGCACAGTTGGTTTCGGTCTCTACAAGCTCCATGAGGGCTTGTGTGATTGGTCTAGATGCAGTGAGGACTTTAGGGAGTGTTACACTCCGGCCAATCGTCGTGTTGATCGCATCCAAACGTGGCCTTAATGGCGTGTCGAGTTCAAAGCGTGAATCGGCTTCGATCAATGAGGCCAGCATTTTACCTTTGTCACGGACCTCGACATCTGTGGATCCAGATCCGGTAGCTTCAAGACAGGCTTCTAACTCCTGAATTTGCTTAGACCTCACAACGTTATCAGCACTCGGCCTGCCAGCAGCATCAGATTGACCGGCAGCATCAGCACCAGGTTGATCATCAGCATCAACATCAGATTGACCGGCAGCACCAGGTTGGCCATCAGCATCAGCGTCAGATTGACCGGCAGCATCAGCACCAGGTTGGCCATCAGCATCAGCGTCAGATTGACCGGCAGCATCAGCACCAGGTTGATCATCAGCATCAGCACCAGGTTGGCCATCAGCATCAGCGTCAGATTGACCGGCAGCATCAGCACCAGGTTGATCATCAGCATCAGCGTCAGATTGACCGGCAGCATCAGCACCAGGTTGGCCATCAGCATCAGCGTCAGATTGACCGGCAGCATCAGCACCAGGTTGGCCATCAGCATCAGCGTCAGATTGACTGGCAGCATCAGCGGCAGGTTCATGATCCGATTGTTGAGCCTTCAGATCTTCCAAGGAATCTCTGATCGCATCTAGAACCAAATCAGCGCTGTCCCAGCAATCATTGAAGTCAGCGGTTATCACTCCCATTTCTGAGATGATTTCAAGCCTAGTCAATAAAGCATCCGGGAAGCGTTGGCGTGCCAGCTCTCTCGTTTGCTCCCAAACTGGGGTGAGAGGCTTGTAGTTAAGCAACTCACATCCAATGTAGTGAGCAAGGTAGTCTTCCAGCACATTTATGGCTGGAGTATTCGTCCCAGGAACCTGCCTCATCCCCTTGGAGATAAACAGCTGCTCAATGGCTTCATATTCGCCACGGAGCCCCGGGTACTCTAGAAGAGCCATCCGGTCTATCCGGCCGTCATCGAAGCAGTTCAGGAACCAACGGTGCACCTTACCTTTCGTCTTCAGCGACTCTTCATATTTTGCAAAGTCAGAGCCATATCGGTGGTGAGCCCCTTCGTGCATGCCAAACCCCATGGCGGCCGCGGCCTGTACGGGATCCCCCGCATCGAAGAACGGCATTAACACCACACCTTGAGTTGTACCTGCAGTAGGATAATTTCCCCAGGTCGTCCTCAAACCGAAGTCGTTGGCCATCATGGCTAACCGTATTTGAATGGTCAGCATTTTGCTTTGAGTAGACTGCATTATGTGTCTCCAAATAATAAAACCCCAGGGCGAGCCTGGGGTTGGTTGGGGTTGCCTTGGTAAGGCGGATTAGTAAAACCCGGCCACTTCGGTGGAGGGATTATTGGTGGTGGTCGATATGGCGGCCAACATCCCGGTGAGGAAGTTGTCCTTGGAAGTGGTAACAGAACTCGGAGCAACTGTTGGGTCTTCTTCCTCTTCGATCTCGAACTTGGCAGTCCTTAGGGACGACAAGTAGATCGGATCGCTCAACAACGTGAGCAAGCCCATCATTTTACTCAGCTCAGTAGCATCCAATTGAGCTGCCCGTCTCTTGGGGAGAGAACTTTCGAACGCATCAATGCTGTCAATAGCCGGTTGGATAAAACTATCCAGCACAGCCATCTGTATGAGCTTTTCTTTGATGTTCGTCACATACCTCAGTGACTTGCGAGTGAACTTACTACCGTTGGACATCGAATACTGGAAGTCTCGCAAAGAGTTGCGAGCCATTTCAGAGATCGTATCAACTGCAGCATCACCAAGTGGGTTGTTAACCACATCCTCATTCACGCGATACGAAAATGAAACCTGCTTCCGGACGTAATCCACGTCATAAAGCGAGGATCGTATACGAGAGGCGAAATCGTGGAGAGACACCGTTGCGGCTGCCTGTTGTATCCAAGAGTCGCATTCAGCGTCGTAGTTGAGTAAGAGCTGATCAAGATTTGCGTAGAAGCTGATTCTCATCAACTCAAGGCCGTCAGTTACCTCACTCAATAAATGGCGAGGTACAGCCCAAGCCCCAAGGACTTGGAAACCGACTTTGCTAAGCAGGGCGATACCCTCTTGGCGAGCTCTGCCTTGGAATGCGATCTTTTTCTTATCGAAGACCGATTTTGACCCCAAGCGAACCACATCGGCGGCTAACGCCTCATTTTCTAGTCCCAAATCAAGGGGCTTGTTGTTCCGGGTCGCAGACCAGGTGGTGACTTTGAAATCCACCAGCACATAGCGCTGGAAGAATTCGACAAAATTCATTGCGGTAAAGGATGACATGGGTAATTCCTTATCTCTGGACAAGGAGTTCCCATAGCGGGAAAACTCCCGTCAGGGTGGTGTTGGCCGATTAGGCCGAGTTGGGGTTGCGATCCGCGGATGCGGTGTGCCTTGAATCGCTGAGCACAAAACGCCACAAATAGTAGCGCTCTCGGAAATGTTCACCAAACACATCCGGCAGCACTCTGATCTGGATTTTTGCGTGACAAATACGACTCGACGAGTCACAAAGGCGAGGTTGGAAGCTACGGCCCAGAAAGGAGTCCGATTAGCCGTTCGGACATGAGCATACTATCTCAGGTGGAGACAAAAAAATCAACGCTGCCCTTAGGCAACGTTGATTTCACTCTCTTTGATTCTTGCGATTGCCATATCCAGCCAGGCACCCAACGTTGGGTGATTTCCTTGCCGGCAGTAACGGGCCCAACATGGCCAGAAGTCCGGGTCGTTCTTTGGCCAGGGGGGCTCGTGAGCCTCTAGTGTCCGATTAACCAAGACCTTGGTAACGGCCTTAATGATCGCCGGAGCACCAGCACTAGCACATGGCAGTTTAGGGAGTCGCGACAAGCTATCCTTCAGTCCTTGCACTATTCTGTACTCGGCTTCCTTCCCTTTGATACACAAAGCGTAAAGGGGCCTGCAGTTCTTTGCCCAAGGCATATCAGGTAGTTCGTACCCCATTCGCAGTGGCACGATGTTGACGGTATCCCCGATGATGCCAATGAGAAATTCATTGGCCCCACCAGCTTGTTGTTTGCTCATCACATACTCAACCACGAGATCTACATCATTGCTGAGCGTGGTACCAAGAATGTTGTGCAAGCATCCTTTCAGCGTATTCATACGAACACCTCAAAAAAACCCGGCTCTAGGCCGGGTTGGTTGGTGTTAGAAGGTTAGTAAAATGCGAACTCAAACATACCTTTATGTTTGCTGAGTATCTGCTTTACCGCCTCCTGGAGTTGTTGAACTGGTGCATCAGATATGCCGACAGACTGCAAATGCTCAAGCTGTTCGGGTAGACACAGATCAATAAAATTTCGACTATGGTCATCGATCATGTCAAAAGCGTTGTGCAGCGTAAGCAGCAACAACATTACGACCTGCCCTGCATCTATCCTTTTAGTTACCCCCCGAAAGGGAATATTGCCCGTCAAGTTGCATCCGTAAAGCACCCCTTCACCTGGCATTGTTGGTGTGATAAACACCCCCTCCTCCGCCAGTTCCGCCATGATGTTTTGCCACGTGGCGACGATTTGCTCTGGTTCGGTGATTTTTGCTCGAAAGTACATGGCACTTAGTCCTCAACCCAAGCCTGGCCGAATACAGCTTTGCAAAGGTGCATAGCTGCTTCGTAAGTCGCCTCATCACCAACTAAGCGATGAGCATACGCCTCGTGGAAGGTTTTTTTGACCCTGTTACGGACTGATGTTGGACTGGTACGAACCATCTCTCTCACCCAACGAAGCAGGCTGCGAATGGACAACGGTTTATCCATCGCTACCCCGTTCGTCATCGTGAGATCGTTTTGTTGAGACTTTTCTACAGCAGTATTGATATCGCGCATAACGCGGATCATATCTGGTAGCAAAGCCTCAATTGCATTGACGTGCGAGGGTGGAACTTTTTGTCCAAGCTCTGCTTCCCAATCAGTAACCTTGTTTGCGATTTTGTTCTTGCAAATCGTACTCATGTCATCGTCACTCAACTCGCTTGGGGCGAGTGGGATGAATCGGTCGATAAGCGCATCACTCAACCCAGTCGTGCCTCTGAACCCAGATAGCCCAGTGATACCACCGTTGTTGAAGGTGAACACACAACGGAACAGCTTGTGCGGTTCCAACCATTCACCAGTTTCAGCCAGCTCAATGCCATGAGTCATGAGCTCATAGAAAGCCACCAGCTCCGCAGGTTGCATAGCATCAGCTTCGTTGAGCAAGAATATCCCACCATTAAGCAGAGCTTCCCGCAACGGACCAGAAACGAACTCACCCGTAGCGGGGTTAACACGCCCGAGCAAATCCAGCTGGAAGCTGGTCTCCTGAGTGCCTTCGACTTGGTAAAGAGGCCACTGAGTTCGAGCTGCGAACTGGATGACTCCGGTTGTCTTGCCGGCACCATACCCGCCATAGGAAACGATGATGTCTCCATCTGGATCGGCCATGAGCCTGCGCACATCATCAAGGAAGGTTGTTGTGAAAACGTGTGGTTTTCTTACCGGCACGCGGGGGTTCATTAGATGAGCATCACCATGGGGGCAACGAACCTTGATGCTTTCATCCAAGTCAAATTCGCTGCCAGAAATGAATTTGTGCTGAGTCATAAAATCTCCGAATACCTGCTTGAGCAGGTTGTGTTTGTGTTGGGCTGAATGCCCGGGTTGGTGTTGGTCGCGAGTGACACATTGCGGACCGAGTGCCATAGAGACAGCCAGGGCTGTTTCTGCATGTTCGCTGACGCCGGAGAGATACCGGTGAACGGACATGCAGAATCAGCCAACGAGGGCTTGAGTGATAGATCACGGGTGAGGAAGTCGGCAGAGCGCCGGGATGTTGGTGTTGGCGTCAAGCCGTTCGGCTCGCCCCCTGATATCGACGCCGGGAGCATGGACAGAATAGCCTTCGGCTGACCTCGTGTAAAGACGGCCACCCCTTACGGGGTGGCCTGGGTTACTTAACAAAAATCAACAGCAAGCATTTCAGCGGCCCCCTGACCGTTGTACTCGATCTGGCTGACTCTGATGGTTTCAGTTGATTGTTTTCTATACAGCTCTGGGTTAGGTAATGTGATATTGGGGTTACGCTTTTGAACAGCTTCTGTCCATTTCACATAATCGATAACCCCTTGCCGCGGGGAGGAATGCAATCGCACACCAGCATACTCGGCCTTTACATGGTTACCCATCATGGATCGCAATGCTTTTTTCAGCTCTGCTTCCCGGGCCTTGGCCTCATCAATCCTCACTTTGATTGGAGACATGTCACGCCAGACTTGCTGCAGCTCTGCAGCAATTTGGGTCCATGCTTCTTGGTCTTGTTGGGTGCTCGGCTCGAAGTAGTCGAGCTCTGTAATCGGCGGGGCTTCATCCCGTTCGTACAGATCCCACCACCATTTTTGCCGCTCGATCAGCAGTTCGATTAGCTCCTCATCGCGTGTGATGCGAAACACTATGAGCTTGCGATCATAGGCGCGATAAAAGGCCAAATAGCCAATCTTAGCTCCTGTCGCCAGTAGCTGGTCTTGTACCTGGGGTAGGTAGCGTTGGTAGGCCTCCGAGTTCCGGCGTTCTTGCATTACTGACTCGAAGGTTTCCCATGCTGGCACTTTGAGCTCAACCGGAGAACCATCGGACATTAACCCATCCAACGAAACGCGAATGAAGGAATAAGTCTCGTGCTGCACACAGGTTGGTATCACTAGGTCAAATATGCCTTGCGACTCTAACCAGCGCTCGAACGCCTGTCGGGCCAGCGGCTCTTGTTCATTTCCTCTTCGCACAAAGAAGTTTTTGCTCAGGTCTGTGCCGGGTTTGCGCCCAGTTTTGACCATCCAAAATGCACGAGCACTTTCATGCGCGTATGGCCACTGGATTACAGAAGCAACACTAGATGCTCCTATGCCACCAGCTCGCCATTCATGCCATTCAGGGGTGCCCTGAACTAGGTCGACGTAGATCATGGGTGTGTCCTCTATCAATCAGCCGATGTCGAGCGCCAGGACGGTCACATTTCGATCGGACATAGATTGCTTGTGGGCAGGAGCCCGGGTTGGTGTTGGTCGCGAGTGGCACATTGCGGACCGAGTGCCATAGAGACAGCCTTGGGCTGTTTCTGCATGTGCGCTGACGCCGGAGAAATACCGGTGAACGGACATGCAGAATCAGCCAACGAGGGCTTGGGTGATAGATCACGGGTGGGAGTGCCGGCGCAGGGCTGGGGGGTTAGTGTTGGTGCCAAGCCTTATGGCCTGCTCTTATAAGGCACCGAGAGCGTTTTTCCATTGTAGTCTATCCAGGTGTTCAATAGCTGTCCAGGCCAATTGGCAGTCATCCACTGGCCGATAAGGTCGTGCTCTATGGAGCCGGCAATTCTGCTGATCCTCTCGATGAACGGCTGACACAGGCATTGGCATGTGTGGGAAAAAAAGCCACCGAACTTCGGTGGCTTTAGGTTGTGGGTTACATGGCTAGCATAAGCTGATCACCTTCGACATAGCGCTTCAGTGGCCTCTTTGGCAACTTAACAACCACATCTGGCAAATGAGCCGTTACTAATCTCCGTCCTGTTTTGACCATCCGAACAAAGCTGGAATAGGTCGCGTTAGGGTAGGCTACGTCACTGATAACTGATGAGGGAGAAACCCCCTCCCCTGTCTCCAACTGACGTTGCAACCGGACTAGCTCGGCATCAAGATGCATGCGCACCAATGTACCGACTTTGCCGCGGAGTTGCGATAAGCTGGTTGCAATCTGCCATTTCCATCGTTTTTCCAGTTGCAGCGATGCTGCATTGATCCCGCCGATTGTTAACCGAGCGACCCTCACAGCAATCACCGAGGAAAGCCTGCACTCCAGATCAAACCCAATACGTTTGGCTTGCTCTATTGCCTCAGCCTCCTGCTCTGCAAACAGGACATGCTCAACATCGGCCCAAAAGGCTGTGTTGTTCTGACGATGGTAGTCCAGCGTGAAGCTGATCCAACATAGCCGGCGCATTTGTCTAGCCCGAGCCAAATGCTTGAGTTCGTGACGGCGATATTCTGCCTGGACGATTTGCCGATATTCAGGGGTACTCAGAATTTCCAGGTCGCTTCGGCAGTAGATGCCCATTAATGACTGGTCACCAGACAACCCCATTTGCCGCATACGTTGACCACGCTGGGCCATCATATGCATATCTGCAACCTTGCTTGGCGTGATCTGCACCACACCAAAGCGCAACAGATATAGCACTGCAGCTGTGTTCGTCATGTCACCAGCCTGGGCAGACTCTCTCATCCGGTCATACTCATCCCAGATGATCCAACTAGCAACATCACCATCGATGGTCAGTTGCTTTGCTGTCTCTACCGGCCCGATAGTGCGATGTCCATCATGAGTGCGTATATCGGTGGCGGCCCTCCGATCGTTTTGGCCATCAAAGTAGGTGGCCGACAACATCGGATCGGACAGCCCATCGGTCAGCTCATCAGACCCCCATTTAAGACCGGGGATCTTAAGCCAAAACTCTTGCGGAATCTTGGTCGCCGGTACCGGAGTTATTAACTCATCCTCCGTTAGCAGCTCGATGTTTCCATCCTCCCAGACACTGCGATAAATCTCTATCGCTTGGAATGGCGTTGAGTGAAAGCAGTGGAAATCCCACAGCCAACTCACGTGTAACAACTGCTCAGGTGACACAATGCGGAATTGGGGCTTCGACATGCGCTGGTTGTAGTCGTTGTCCTCGACTTCACCAAGGAGCAATTTCATCTCCAGATCCTCTGCCCTTTGCTGCTCCACATAGTCCGCGGAGCAGCATAAACGCAGCAGTCGAGCCAAGAAGCTAGGTGAGAACACGTCAGGCTGTACCTTAATGAATCCCCCTGCGTAGATTGTCCTTCCGACAGGATGACGATCTTCCCAGGACCATTGCTTGACACCTAAAAGCCGTTGGATGTTGTTAAGGTTCACCATGTAGGCGTAGCGGTCAACCAGGGTTCTGACCCCATTGACCTCATGATAAAGCATGTTCTCCATGCTTTTATCTGTCCCACCTCGCAGGCAAGTCCAGCATCCAGTTCTTGCGCCGCAGGCATCAGAGACCTTCTTCTCGCTAGCGCTCCAGATACATTCACCTGTTGCGTCTCGATACAGCTCAGCCAATTCCTTGTTGTTGGCTTGGTAGCTTGGTAATGGCAAATGCACTGATGCTTCGTTACCGCAACTCATTAGCAGTTCCCACACATCCCCTTGCGACCAGTGCCGGATGGGGTATAGCTCCCACCCTGCACTTGTTTTGACCGGAGCTGTGGCCTGCCCCCCGCGCCTGGCGATATTGCCAGCTCGAGTTACACCCTCTGCATCACGAGAACCCAGCACTAGACAAACCTTCTCACGCATCTCTTTTGGCATGAGCTTGATCATCTGAGCCTTTACTCTGTTACCTGTTGTTACCTTCAGGTCGATGCTGCATTGTGGTGAAGAGCTAGTGACATACGTTGGGAGGCCTCGACCAGTCAAAACACGCCCTGTCCAGGACGATGCAAGACTTGGTTTGCCGACTACGATAGACAGTGGCAATCGCTCCTTGTCGATCAGCGCTTGTATCGCGGCAAGCTGCCGGTCGGCGAGATTGCGCACTTCAGGGTTCTCGACCTGTGTATCTGTATGACTGATCCAGTGGTAGGCAGAGATCTCGTTGCCGCGACCTTCACGAACCAACCCTATCATCGCAAACAACAGTAGATGAAGAGTACCCGTCGAATCCTTCCCCCCGCTGAGTGCAAGAGAAATGGTAAACCCATCGAGTAACGTGGCTCTGATGGCAAGTACAGCTTCAGTGATCATGCTGGACAGTGGCTGCCCGGTCGTATCACTAATCGCTGCCATCAGATCGTCATTGTTCTGCAAAGTCTCTCTAAGCTGATCCCACTTGTCGCCACGGTAAATTGTAGCCTGAGGCTGCGCGAAGGAGCGTTCCGCCATGCTGATTTCACAAGCTTGCTCATCAAGAAAATCGATGTGTTCGAAGAGATCGAAGTTGTCCATGTGTTGTCCTTATTTGTTGCCCGAGTTGGGCGGGTTGGGGTTGGTCACTGGTGGCGCATTACAGACCAAGCGCCATTAATGACCCGAGTACAAAGCTCGGGGGATTGATTCAACTATCGAGATAGTTAGGGTTGTCGAGTAAAAACTGGTGCGGGTTTCCTTGATATCGCAATAGCAGCGAAGTCCATTTCACACCTCGGACCCACGAAGGAAGGTCAGCTAGTTGATCAAGTCGCCCAGGAGCGTGAGTCCGATATCCTCTTTTGATGGCGTGAAGCACACATTCATCAACAGAGCTGAACACTTCATGCGTGAAGGGACCATTGACATCGTAGAAGCTCACGCGATACCCCCGCCGAGCAGAAGGCTCGGGGAAGACTACGGCTAGAGCCCCTTTCTCATCGCCTAACTCCAGAGAGAGACCAGAGCCACCGTTGGCTGCAATCAGGCGCTGACCGATCTGCACCCGGATCGAGAGCAAATAGTCTTGCATGACCTCCATGAGCCGACCGAAGCAGATTTCTTGATCTTCATGTTCACTGAATTTCTCCAGAAACTCGGTCATCGAAGCGCTCGGTTCTTGGCCAAGCAGATCGTCATTAAAGTGCGGGCACTTCCGCACATGTGCTTTTGTTAAGAGCATCTGGTTGTTCCTTAGAGTTGCCTAGAGGCGGATTGTTGTTGGTCGCGAGTGGCACATTGCGGACCGAGTGCCATAGAGACAGCCAGGGCTGTTTCTGCATGTGCGCTGATGTAGGAAAGATACCGGTAAACGGACATGCAGAATCAGCCAACGAGGGCTTGAGTGATAGATCACAGGTAGGGCTCAGGGGGGATGATGTGTACCTGGCCGGCTGTCTATCGGACGATAGGCTGTAAACGAAAAACCCCCAGCTTGGCCAGGGGTTCATCTTGAGAGTATTGCTCCCGGGTTGATTGAATCACGGTACCAGGGACAGCTGTTGAGATACCCCACCAACACCTTGGCCCTCGCTTTGGATGCGGTCAATTTCCTCCTGCATGATGTTGCGGATTTCCTTTGCTCGATTGACCTCTACCACCAAACTGAAATGGCACTGGTGCAGAGGAACGCCCAACAACGCAGCAAGCTTCACATAGCCGCGTTTATTGTCTATGCGCCACTGTTCACACAGTTGGTCATAAGCTTGATGCAATATGCCACGCCAGCGGCGAGCTTCACGGTCGGCCATCAATCCCAAAGGCCATCCATCACCTTTGTGATAGCCACAGCTGCGACCGCAGATGCAACGGTACATTGGGTAGCGATGGGCGTCCTGCCCTTTTCGGCTGACCTGCCGCCCACAATCACAGGTGATCGTGAAAATTGGGCAATGCGCAGACTTGCGGCCTGCATGGTAGTCACAGATGAGCTTGGCAATGTAAGTTGCCTTCACTCGCTGGTCCTCTTTAAAGCCCGATTCTGCAGCAAGCCATGTCACGGCTTCTTCGGGTAGGCTCCAATCTTCAGTCGATCCGTATCGGCGGCAAAGCCACTCACCGATCACTGCATACAGAAGCACATCGACACCATCAATGCCGCTTTGCTGGCATTGATCTGACAGTAGGCGGCGCAGTGCTTTGGGGGGGAGATAGTTCACATTGGACATATCAAGTTCCTTAATGGGGATTGCCTTGTTTGGCGGGTTGGGGTTGATCGCGAGTGGCACATTGCAGACCGAGTACCATGAGACAGCCAGGGCTGTTTCTGCATGTGCGCTGGCGCCGGTGAATTGCCGGTGAGCGGACATGCAGAATCAGCCAACGAGGGCTTTGGTGATAGATCACAGGTGAGGAAGTCGGCAGAGGGCCGGCTGATTGGAAGTTGGTGCCGAGCCTGGCGGCTCGTCCACTAATAGGCACCGAGGACTCAGACAGATTAACCTAGGGGCCCGGTAATTGGCAACTAAGTGGCCGTCCGGTTAGTTCAAAAAATACCAGTGGATAAGCTGCACAGTGGCAGTTTATCCACTTGGCCATAACATCAGGAGCCAGTGGCCGCTCCGGGTGAATCATCAGCTACCGGAGGTATCGGTCGTTGAGTTCTGAGGAGTTTGGGCCGGTTGCTCTGGTACTTGCTTCTTCTGCCGTCTCTTGTACGGTCGGCGCGGGCTTGTACCTTGTCGCCCTTGCGATGCCGCGACTAGATCCTGAATATCAATCCCGGAATCTGCCATTTTTTCGAACAGTTCGGTGATTTTGGCTGCCTTTAGCCTTTTCTCCTCTTCCAGTCTCAGCAGCTCAAGCTCTTCATTTTCGATGTATGTAGTCAGTAAGGTGTGCAGTTCTTTACGCTGTTCAAGCGTTCCAAGCTTCTTGGCTAGGGTCATAATGTTGCGCGGGGTATGGTCACGCTTGTTTTCTTGTTGCATGCTTTCAGGCGTCCTTTAAGAAACCGTTATCCAGTCCTCAGCCCAGTGGTGACTCACGGGCCAGCAATCAAAACGCCTACATAATAGATGGACTGACCGCGGTATGCTAGCCAGCCCGTCCTGCACCTAATTAGGAGATTGACCCCAGGTGCACTTCTATCATTTCAAGATGCTTTCCTGAGGAGGCCAGCAAGTCTCGAGTAAAACGGAATTTGTGTTTGACTGCCGTAACAAGGTTTTTCTCACTTCCCCCCAATGCCATCCCGGTGCGATCAACGACCAGTACTTTCTGACTCTTGCGATCAACCAAGCACAGCCATGGAGCTGGAGGCGGATTCATGATGTCCGATATGCTGAAATGAATCTCCTCGACGAAATTTATTTTCTGCATAATGCGGAGACGAACCTCTGTTGCCATAATACGCAACCATGCATCATTGAACTCCCTTACATTTTTGGCGCAAAAATAAGGGAAGTCCGGAGATAATATGGTTCCATACTTTCTAAAGTCCGGGGTCCAGCTTGGAGCCTGCATTGTGCCAAGTAATGTCTGCGCGTATGCAGCATGGGTTTCCGACGCGAATAGTGAGACGCGGTTTTCCAGCCACGTTTCAACATCTTCAGGTTGAACCTCTTGGACCATAAATAAATCGTTGTTAAAGGATTTTTGAAGAAGGTACATATCTAATCTCTTAGCTTCAGATGCCGTTACACAGGTCTAATAACGGCGTAGACCCAGCCATACGCGCATTGGCCATCACAGGTGCAGTAAAGCCACTGGGCTTGTGCGCGGCATACAAACATTCCTGAGACAGGCTGATATAACTGTAATCCTTATAATTAAAAATCGAATATCAGCATTCCTCTGCGCACAGTTTATGGCGACAGCGGATAATGCAACCCGACCTTCCTCAGCCATAGGAAATGGCTCAGGAAGGGCTGGTTTGCCCTCTGACGAAAGAAAATAATATGTTATTTCCTCGGTGTAGCTGACCGGGAATAATAATCTGTGAACGTACTCAGCGTGATAAGTGAAATAAGGGGGCCATAAGCCCCCTGGTTTTCAGGTTATTTAGTATAGGTAATTGTTTGGCCGGCTGAGTTGTCGCTCATAATGGGCGTAGGTGGCTGTAGGGTTGAAATCCCAACCGTCATCCTCGTCCGTCATGGCCATCGAGACAACCTCATCTAGCCAGCCCTGCTTTTCAAGCCACAAGAGCAGTTCATGTTCCTTGTGGCTCAGTTTTGAACACCGTCGTAGATAGCTCCGCCGAGTGACAACCTGCCGGAAAATCCCGGCAAGCATACGTTCTGGGCTGACGTCTAACATGATGCAGCAATGTCTAAAGCTGAAGGGTGTCAGCTCTTGTTTGAACAACCACTCGATCCCCAACTCCCTCGATTCAGTACCGCACTTCGGTGAAATCAGCCCATAAATGGCATCATTCAGTACAACACCGCACAGAGTTGCTATACCGTCATCGGACCAAACAAGCGTGCCCTCTTCAGGCATATCTTGCAGATCCGGCTGGTCTTCCTGGAACAGCTCCGGGAACAGCAACGGTAATGGCATTGCGCTGTTGTTGACCAGCGACACAGGATCACTGTCACCAGCTTTAGATTTCGTTGAGCTTTTTGGCTTTATTGCCCGTTCTGAGGGGATGAATAGCACATCCTTATCAGAATCAAACATGTCTCGTTGCCAAAGTATCATGGTGCCCTCCATAGAGAAGGAGGGCCACCCGTGGGGCAGCCTCTCCCCTACGGTACTTGGTGATGGGCTTTCGCCCGGGTTGGTGTTGGCCACTGGCGCGATTTGCAGGCCTATTCGCGTGATCGCCCGAAAGCAATTCGCTGATAGTCATCTATCTTCGAATCGCTCTTTCGAGAATGAGAAAGAGGGCCAAAGGCCCTCATCCCGAGGTTACAAAGGTCTTAAACCGCGGCGAACCACGAGATCTTCATCCTTACCCATGAGTGACAACCTCCATCTGATCGAGAGCGGCCAGTACCCACGCGCGATCATCATCGCTCATTCTGGTTGACTTGAAGTACCCACGAAGAGCACCCCATTGCTTTGTCTGTACTGTCCGGCTAAAGCCGATTCGGACATCCCCACGCAACCGATCGGAAGGTAAGTAACCACCCCATGGGAATTTGATAATTTCCTCTAGTGTGGTTGGTTTTGCACCGATCTGGGCGGCTGGCGTTTCCGCTGGCTCCACTTCGACCTGGACGGCCGGCGTTTCCGCTGGTTCCACTTCGACCTGAACGGCCGGCGTTTCCGCTGGCTTTGCTTCGACTTGGGCAGTTGGCGTTTCCGCTAGCTTCGCTTCGACCTGGGCAGCTGGCGTTTCCGCTGGCTTCGCTTCGACCTGGGCAGCTGGCGTTTCCGCTGGCTTCGCTTCGACCTGGGCAGCTGGCGTTTCCGCTGGCTTTGCTTCGACCTGGGCAGCTGGCGTTTCCGCTGGCTTTGCTTCGACCTGGGCGGCCGGCGTTTCCGCTGGCTTTGCTTCGATCTGGGCGGCCTGTCCACTATCTACGACGACAGTAAGGCCCCCATCTTTAGGGCTAAGACTCGCCTGACTTTCATCAGCTGCGTAAACGCCAGTTAATAACCGGATCGTTTGAGCAGTCGATTTGTGGCCCAACGACCTATTTGGCATGTGACACCAGGCTTCTGTATTGAAGAAGTTCTCAGCCAGATACTCCCGGTGCACAAACCGTCCACCATCAGCAGTTACCAATGTGGTCTCTATCCACTCATGCCCGCGAACATCCTTGGCCATCTCAGCGAAGGTAAGGACGTTTTCGGAGTAGGTGTGGATGATCTCTCTGACGCCAGCCTGTTTTGCAAGCTGTAGCCATCCATCTACACGAAGCCCGATCTCAATCCCCAGATTGGTGCGACGAGCAAACATCGTCCCATCAAAAGGGTTGAGCTGGGTGCGCTCGATGAACCGAATGGTCTTCTTGAAATCCAACGTAGTCGGACTGTAGCCAGCGCAGATCACTTCCAGGAACAACAGGTCTCGAAGCGAGTCTTTAACTTCGTCGGTCTGGACATCAAGGATTTTCTCTACGGTTTGAATAGCCATGTTATTTCTCCAAAAAAAAAGCCTCGACAATGCGAGGCTGGTTGGTGTTGCCATTTCAGGCTGGTTGGTGTTGCCATTTCAGGCTGGTTGGTTAGGGGCGACGACTACCGTCATATTGCGGCTGCCGGTGTCCATGCTGTTGCTGGGAATTAGCCTGATGTTGCTGGGAATTTCCCCAGTGTTGCTGAGGTTGCTCCTCCCAGTGTTGCTGGGGTTGCTCCTCCCAGTGTTGCTGGGGTTGTTGAGGTTGTTGCCGGCGAGAAGTTTGTTGAGGTCTTTGAGGCTGCTTACTCTGCTGAGGCCGCCCTTGCGGATTATTGGCAAAGCCGGACTGCTTCAAACAAGCTATTGCCTCTGCCGGCATGTGTACGTTGATACACGCCACCTTAACCTTGAGCCCTGAACGGGATTCCCCGCCCTGCTCCCAAGATTCAAAGACAAGCTTCCCTGAAATTTCAAGATAGTCCCCCTTCTTGATAGCAGGGGTTTTTTCCCCGGAAAGCTCCACCCGAATGAACTGGGTGCGATCTACCCACTGTCCAGATTTGGGGTCCCGATAACCGTCATCAATTGCGATGGTTGCCGGGCCATACGGTCCATATTGACCAGTCCGGATGTCGGCATGGCTCACGTAGCCGCCAAGCCTCACTTCGTTTATCTTGTTGTTCATTCTCATAGTCGTAATCCTATGTGGTTGATGTTGGGTGGCTTTACGCCTGCGACTTAAAACCCCTATCGCTCTTTGCCAGTTGGCAAACCATCTCAGGAAAAGCTTGCTTTCCTGAACCGATTCACATGACTGAATGTGATAAGAGGCTGCCCTTGGGCAGCCTCTTTGTCACATTGGACGTGGTTGAGGGAAATCTTGTTCCCGTGAGTATTCAACAGGCTGGTACGCCAGCTGTTCCTCTTCAATTTCATCTGAGCTTTGGGATTGTACTTTCATCCCTGCAGCCTGGGCACGCCAGCTAGCCTCTGCCTGAGCAGGTCTCGCAGGTCTCGCGGCCTCTGTTTTGGCTGTTGCACCGACGACCCCTGCTGCACGAAGACGTTCCTCAACAGCGGTCTCTACTGCTGTTTTAAAACGAACTTCCGACAACTCATTACTAAACTCTTTTTTGATGATGTCTGCAGCCATTGTGGCGGCTTCCGCCATCATGGCTTTTTTGCGATGGCCATCCAGTTCGCGCTGGTCAGCCTCAGTGCTTTTGAGCAGTTGTTCCTTCATTCCGCCGGCAAAGGCGAAAACGAGAATAGCCAAGAATCCCAAAACTATGATGGTTTCCATAATGCCTACCTTAAAATCTGGCGTGAGCCTAGTTAAGAGTTAACCTGTTGGTTGGATTTTTGTACGTGATGCCAAATGGCTGCTAGATGGTTACACGGACTAGCTATTCAGGCATGTTGCCCGAAATTCATCATGCCGATACGACCAAGTATGGGTATGTAGAATCAGGGGAACCTGCTAGATGCTGATGTGTGAGGGGATGGTGTGTGCAAGCCCCTGGTAAGGGGACTTGCGAATCACCAAGAACGAATATTGGATTTCGTGGCGTGGGATAAAGTGAGGGATCGCCATAAAGCAATCACAGGTTTAGAAATCTGCCACCCGGCGATGCAGCAGGCAGAGAAAACGGCAAGTTCGCCAGCAAAGGTTATGTCCATGATTTTTCCTGTGACGTCGTGGGTACATCAAACCACTCAGAAAGCAGTTTGATGTACCCACGACAGGAAATTGGACGTTGGGATCTGTCAACAGACAGGGCGACTTGTTTAACCCCTTGGTCGCCTACTACTGCAGGGCAGCAATTACTTTATAATCTCGCACGTTGATGGAAAATTTACAACCCCCAGCGTGTTCACTACTATCCACGAGCGCCTTCACTATGCGGTCCAGGTGTCGTTCTCTGTAACCCAACCCAGTGAGGCCCTCGCTCCCCGCCAACCAGGGATCTCTCAACAATCGCCCACCTTGCGCTTGCACCCTGTCAGGTTGCGGTAATATGGAGCGGTAAGTCCTTACGCAGATAATGAGATGAGGGTAGCCGGAATGAACGACAAGAAACTGGTGAGTGCCAGCAAGATCGGCAAGATGGCATGGTGTCCACATGGAAGCAGCCTACAAGAACAAGGGGTCATTGCGAGTGCTCAGAGCCAGGCTAAGGCTGACTATGGCACAGCAAGTCATGAGCGTTTGACCGCTGCGGCAATAGAACAACAAGCACAGGACCAACGCTGCTTCGTAGCTAGTTATGCACTGGGGCCAAACCATGCAGTAACACAGCAACTTCGGGATTGGCGAGATAACAATCTGAGCCATCATCACCTTGGCCGCATTTTCATCAAGACCTACTATGCGTTGTCACCATTCACCATCAAGCTGCTATCACCCCTTCCGGGTGCACGCACTGCAGCTAGCTCACTGGTCCTGGCGTTTGCCCGGATGGTGGCAGGAAATGAGGATGCATGATGATGGCATTTCTTATTGCTTTCGTGGTCTTTGTCGCACTGTTGTACCTGGCTGGGCGCAGGTCACACAGGACTAGTTCACCTCTCGGGGTTAAGGGCAAGATTATATATGCTGACCAAGGCCGAAAATCGAAGCTGTTCATAAACAGAAAGTACGGAATCACTGCGAAACCTGACTTCATCATCACCACCCCGAACGGTGAAAACATGATGGTTGAGTACAAGAGCCGCACAGGCCGAGTTTACCAGTCTGACATTGTCCAACTGTTGGCATCCGTCCTAGCGGCTCGTTCAGAAATGCCGATCCATCGAGCAGTAGTCGTAACCAAGGGAACCCGGCGTGAGATAGAGCTGGGGAGCGACGAACATATTTTTAGGGAAATCTCAAAATTTGTTTTGTTGGCTCGACGAGCTCAAGAAGGTGAGATCATCAAGATTTTTTCTTCTCATCCAGGAGTGTGTCGAACCTGTTCGGTTGCAAATAGCTGCCAACGTTGATAGGGGGATGATGAAAGTGATCAATCAAATATGCACAAGTGCCTTGACTTGGGTTGAACGAAAATCTGGCAATTTGATGCCTGTTAATGGACCTCTTGCAATTGCCTATGTGGTCTACCAACTCGCAAAGTCCACAGAGCCTAACTACAGCGTCAATCAAATTCAATTGGTCTCAGGGCTGTTCACGGTAACAAGTCGCCATGGTGGGTTATCGTTCAGTGTCTTGGCCGGCTGCATTATGCTGCTTAGTATCGTGGCTGTTGCTAAATTTTGCCGTAGTTTACGTTGGCCAATGCTCGGCGGCAGGGTGTCCATAGCTGCAGTTCTCCTGCCTGCTCTGGTTGCTTGGTGGGTGTACGCCTTGTTCTATTGGCAAACAAGTAGCGGGGATCAATTCATGCTGTACCCAGCGTTGTTTGGTATCTGTTTTACAGTTTTGTTTTTGGCATTCAAGGTACCGTTCGTTACCATTGTTGTTGGAATTTTCTCGGCCATTTACTTGAGAAACTCAAGCACATTCTCAGCAGAGCATGATGCGGGGAGGTCTGAATCAGACAGAGCAGAGGCCGAACTTGAAAACCAATACGATTGGCATAGAAATGGGGTAGATGACTAAGCCGCTATCCAACGGAAACGACAATGGGGCCGCAAGGCCCCATTTTTATACCGTTAACATTTCTGGTATTTCAACGTTATTTCATGAAAGAGGCTCCCACTTTCGTGGCTAGTCCGGCCCCCCCCTTTGCCATGGACGCCAGTTTGCCGACGTTCCCAGATGTTCCACCAAAGTCAGCACCATGGGATCCAACCCCAGGCATGACAACCTGTATGCCAACCAGCCCCAGGATGAAGAACCAGACCAATGGCAAATACGTGTAAAGCTGAAGAGCTGCTGCACGAGCGTATGTTCCATTCGTGGATACGGTCGCAAATATGACATCAACCAGACTGCCCACCCAGGTTGCCAATGACACGATGGCAGTCGTGAACTCAACCCCGAAATAGAGACCCGCAAGCAGCAGAGTAACTTTTATGTCGAAGCCTCTAAATACCAAGATGATGGGTATAACCATTAGTAGAATCATTTGCACAACGGCCATCTGAATCGGGATAGACTGACGAAACACGATCGCGTCTGGAGCGTTGACAGCATTCGCAACTGATGTTGTAAATGCTGCGATCATCTGAGCAACTTCGCTATCCTCATTGTTGGTTCTGGTACCCATACTATCTTCAACAACAATTTTTCCGCCTGGTAATTGGAAGGCATCGCCAATTGCTCTTTTGGTGCTACCAATCATCTCACCTGCAAGCCGATATGCGATCTCCTGCTCGGAGAGATTATGCTTCTCCGCCATCTGCTTTAGCATGACAGGAAAGCCCTCGGTTTGATTTAGGCGCTGCAAGCTGCTTCCCATCAAATGAACGAAGGCTTGATTGCACCCCAGAATTGTTTGGCCGCCCGAGTTATCACCAGCCAGGCCCAGGCCGGAGGCAACCTCACTATTAACGAGAACCACACTCCCTTCTTTCTTGTACTGAGCGATAAAATCAGGATGGCCTATCCACCAGGTTCCATCAAACTTAGAGCCTTGGGACACTTTACCGGAAGCGGGTGCGAGACAACTCTTGCCCCACTGTTGGGCTAGTTCTCGATCTTGTGGGTTGGTGAAATTTGCGGAATTCACGTTTGAATTTATAGCAGCGATGTCCTCAGCGCATGGTGTTGTCGAGATAACCACGTTTGTGGTGATACTGGAAAAGTCATGCACTGCTGCCCAAAACATTGGTGCCTTGGTACTCGAGCTATTGAAATTCCCCACCATGCTAATTACTGAGTTTGTTGGATTTGGCGCACCAGGATCAACACACGAATTTGCAGGACGTGTGGCGATATTACTTGTAACATCCACCACTGGAATAAAGGCCAGAATAAACACAGTAAAAATGCCGAGTAATCGCTTCCTTAGAAATTTAACCGCTAGCTCACCGGCATTTCCTTCATCATCCCCTTGGGTCATGGCTTCAACTATAGACTGGACTATAGCCACAAAGAATGGGGCATAGACTAGGCCACTTATACATAATGCTTCAACTACAACATCCATCATATGCACCCCCATCAAGAGGGTGTACGGATCAACCCAATGGTTTGCGATCATGATGATTTTCCGCCTGACTTCATGAATGACTTGCCGGCGGAGTTTGCCATACTTCCCGCTTGTTGCTGGATGCGAACGCTTGTATTGAGCCCATTGCTTACGCTCTGCTCCACTCCTTGAGAGGCACTTCCTATCATCTGGCTGCCACCCTTAATGCCTACATAAGCCATGAGTGCCATCCACAGCTTTGGCAACAAGTCATAAGAGGTGTAACCAACCCTGGTCAAGATGCTCTCTTGCAGCCCAGACACGAATGTTGCAGAGCCCGCCCCAACCCCACCGTTGATGCTTGAATAGAAGAATAAATTGAGGGTATTATCCATCCAGGTGGCCAGGTTTACAAAAACCAACGTGAATTCAAGCCCGAAATATGTTGCGCTAATTGCAAGGGCAGTTTTTATATTGAAACCAGAGAATACCAACAAGATGGGCGTGGCCATAATAAGGGTCATCTGCATCACACAGATCTGAATCGGTGTTGTATTCTTCAACACTATCGTGCCCGGCGCCTTTAGCAAATTTCCAACCGCTGTCCCTAACCATCCGATCATCTCTTTCATGTAACCAGAAGCACTGTCTGGAGCAACAGAATGATCTGTTTCGCCTGCGAATAGATTGGTAAGTTGGGCGCTTGTTTGTGGTTGCACTTTGGCTACCTTCGACATCGCCAACTTCTTCTCTGTATCTGAGTCTTGTGAAGCGTTAATCAATATTTCTAGAGACCCTTGCGACTGGTTCCTTGCAGCCGAAACTGCGGCAGCCTCAATGTGTTGGTAAGCGACATCGCAATTTAGCCTTACTTCACCACCTTCAGATAGCCCAACCGGCAAGCCTGCTGCGATCGCGGACTCCCTGCTTATTAGAACCGTATTTTGCTCCTTCTTATAAAACTCACGCATTGACTGGGAGCCCGCCCAGGTAGAGTCATCAAGACTTCCTCTACGGGTTGCATCACCAACTGCAGGGCTGAGGCATGCACGTTGCCAACTATCTGCAATGGTCTGGTCATAACTATTCTCAAGATTTGCCGCCTGAATATTAACAGATGCCATCTGCAAATCAGCAGCACAAGGAGTATTGGCAATAACTGTGTTTGTGAATGTTGAAGCATAGTCATGAACCGCGAGCCACCAAACGGGTACTTTGGTGTAACCGCCTTGAAAATTACCCATCATCATTTGCTGATTTGTTGTTGGAGGCGCCTGGATTCGCTGATCTCCATCGCAAGAATAATTGCTTATGTTGACATCAAATCTCATCTGACTGTTCGCCATTGGAACGAAGGCGAGAATAAACACTGGGAAAATGATCAATAGTTCTTTGCGGAGAAATTTCACCGCTAATTCACCGGCATTACCCTCATCCACGCCCTGAGTCATTGCCTCAACAATTGATTTAACGATCGCAAAAAAAAATGGTGCATAAACCAATCCACTGGAGCAAAGTATTTCAGTGATGACTCCCATTGAGTGCACACCCATCATAAGCGTGTACGGTTCTATCCACTCATTTACAATCATCAGAGTGCCCCATGCATTATTTCAACCGTAGTGAACGCTACAGCCATTAGGATTTGACTTTGCCACAAAAATTTCTTCCCCTCTTTGGTCAGCACCTTTTTTGTTGCACGCTCTATTATTTTTGGGAGCGCAATTATTAGGCTTGGAACTATTATCCATTTTGCCACGGTGGCCCAACGGGAAAACTGTTGCCAAGCCTCGCTCTTCGTGTCCACGAGAAGAATCAAAAATATCGAACAAAGCAGCACTGCAAGTATATATATAACAAAAAGGAGGTATTTTTTCATTTCAGCTCCAGGGATTTATAGAGAAAGCAACGGATATGCCGTTGCTTTCTACTGGGAAATATTAATTTGCAGTGCCAACAGGTAATTCATTTGTTGGCGTTCTGTACGAACCAGGCTTGTTCTCCATATTTGCTCTACGCAGAATGTCTATCTGAGCACTGCCGGCGAGCTCTTTCTTGAAGCGAAGTTCACGCTCAAGTAGATCCATCTCCTGGATAAGCAGGGCCCTCTTGTGGAGTGCCTCAGATCGAACAGCTTCGTTGTTCGTCACGCTTTCATCCCGTAAACCAGCGTCCATGATCCGCACAGAGTGAAGAAGTTTTTCATATGTGTTGGCCATAGAGATATCGGTCGCTAGCGCCGCCACATAGGCAGCTTGTTCTGTCGGGTGGATTTGCTTTATCGCAAGCAACAGATCCCGGGTCACCTTAATGCTTGATGTTGATGCGCTTTCGAGATCCTTGGCAGTGATGCTAGAACTAGGGCGCCTTGCAAGATCCAGTAACTTGGAATTGGTTGCATCGAACTCCTTGGCGTATGCGGCTTTTGCACCGATGCCTCTATCCTCTTCACGAGGTGAAGCGTCACTGTCGGTATACATCCTGGTTTCACCCACAACATCCGAGATGAAGGTGTTGGCCTCCCGAGGTGACTTGAATACGGCCCCCATCCCCATAGCGTTAGTAGCTGATGTAGGCAAGGGGGAGCTATCGGTCGCAGCACGTCCAGCCAACGCGTTGAACCCGGCATATGAAGTGTGTTCTGTTACCTTGATCGGTTTACCAATCATCCCTCTCTTCTCGACACCGAAGTCAACGCCCTTCTTGCCGTCGTCATAACTCCGCCCGGCCGAGCCATCCTTGAAGACGAGATCCTTTAGCTGATAGTTTCCGTTTGCGTGCTTCTTGATGGCCTCCGCATATTCCTCACTCACCGTGAGATTCTTGAGAGCCCCAGCAGGCAATGAATCGAAAACTCCTTGCTGCATCTCCTGGCAAGTCATTACGTTGGCATTGAAAGCATCTGTGGCCGTCATACTGCCTGACATCAACATGTCATAGACATCAGGATTTGCTCTCTGAATAGCCATCCCGATGAGGCTAGTGGGATTCACTGCAGCCATCAGTTGGCCTACCAGTGATGACTGCAGCTGTTTGAAGGCGCCGGAGTTGAAGCTACCAAGCATCTCACTGTTCAAGCTCATAGCAGAACACGACAGATCAACATTCCAGCCGGCAGAAGCTTTGCTGAATGGTTCGGTCGATGATGGTGCATCGATGGGCCGGCCACCACCAATCCGCTGATTTATAACCGCTCGCTCATCAAACTGTGCAGCCCAAGTGGGCCCACTGAACAAGGCTAGTAGACAGGCCACTGATAGAATTCGTTTTTGCATCATCATCCCCAAGTTCATGAAACAGCCTATTTTAACTTGCTTGACTCAGAGAAATGGGGTGCGCAAATGGACGTGGATTATCCGCCACACCGGAAGTTGCATTGGTTCGAGACCGTGTTAACGTGGACCCAGTTAATTGAAGGAGTTGTTTTATGGCTCAAATCAAGCTTCCAAAGCCTATCTACTACGATGATCTGAAGAATGCCGATACCGGGCATGAAATGTTCAGCTACCTTGTATTGGCGGCCGATCATTACCAAGTGCCGATGAATTGGGACATGAGCTACCCAGAGATGGCGAAAGCGATCCAGGGGCAATTGCAGGCTCTAGATCTTGATACGGCCGAAGCATCTGCACAGGTAGAAGGGATGTATTGCATGATGGAACTGGTCGCGTTGATCAATCAAAAGCAGCCAGGGGATAGCCAGGCTAAGCAGCGGCATGTTCAGAGAGGCGCATTCAAAAAGTGAAGAACCCTGAACCCAGCTTGGACCGTGAGGCTGTCATTTCTGCTATTGGCGCATACATCAAGTTACGAGGGTGCAATGAGGTGCTTGCGTCGCGTAATCTTGAGATGATTGTGACTCGTGTTACCCCTTTTGTTGATGAACCCGATGCCGTTGCCCTGATCGTAAAATTCATGTCGATTCGGCACACTTCCTCTACTCGCATGCTGACCGACATTTACGACCTACTGTCTACAAAAGACTGGCAAGTAACGATAGGCTCCTTTATTTCAGGTTCCCAATAATTGAGAAGGCCCCTTGTGGGCCCTCTTCGTTAAATACGGTATAGGAAAGTTCCTCTCCTGGCACAACACTCATACCGTCGCCAAAGTGTGTAGAGGTAGTTATGGGTCGGAGAGAAGTCATCTTCACTGTACTTGAATTCCTCGCTCGAATCTGCTGGGAATGCCTTGCACTCAGTCTTCCCGCGTGGATAGTTTCTTTGCCATTTGGCCGTTTCAGCATCTCCTTCACGGGGTGGGACTGGAGCCCACACTTTCGCAGAACCAGCAGTGTCAGGTAATTTTTGATAGATGTGGGCATTCAATGATGTGACAATATCGGCGGCCCGTTGGGCGATTACCGTTGAACTGATATATCTGTTCGGATTAACGATTGACCCAATTCTGGGGAATATGTACCCGAAACGTTCACTCGACTGAACTATATCTCCATACCCGCCGAGTGCGCTTCCTACAGTCCCGCTCAGTGCATCACCACTCTTTGCAAAGATCTTTCGATTGAAGTTGGATGGAAGCACTAATAAAGGAGCTTCCAGAAGTCCCATCCGCCATTCCGGATCAAGAGTTGAAACGAAGTATGGGTTGAACGGCATGACATCACTATTACAGAATCCCGACAGACTTAGCATGCTTCCCACGATGTCCCTGAAACCGAGCAAGGCTGGGTTTCCATAAACATTCGTATCGAAGAAGTTCTTATTCGTTGCAGTACCAGTAGGCGAACCGCGGACACCAGTCCCAACATCGAAACCGTGATTCAGACCCCTTGCCAGTGGATCGGTAACTTGTGACATTGGTTTCGTCAACCAGGTGAGAGGGTAGGCCTCCCTATTTGATACTGTCTCTACTATGACATCTGGGTTGTAATGACTGACCACACTAGATGTTCTGACCCGACAATACGGGCCGGCACAGTGAAGCCAGAAGCACACCCCTTTGATTTTGTAGTCGACACATGCAAGGTCCATTGTGTCCGCTATTAGATCGAAGATTTCGACCTTCTTATCACCATCAGGAAGAGTGCTATTGGCATCTATGGCCATCGACTTTCCACTTATGACCATTAAGCACGAAATAGCAATCCGCGCGCCTAGAGATAATTTATTCACCATTCCCCCTTGTCGAGCCGTTCAACTCTCCGCGGCTGCGCGTCTTTTCAAAGATCGAGTAGGCCTGTAGAGGATCGAGGCCATACACTATCCATTTTTTATTAAAAACAACTGCTGGTACCTTCTCTACATTCAGAGAACGAGCCAACGTCAAAGACTCTGCAGTAGACGCATACTTTTCCAGGACACTCATTTTACTTAGCTTCGCGAACCGTTTGGTGGCAATTGCAGCAGCCTCCGCTTCAGAGGCTGGAAGCCCGGCACTCAATTCCATCTCAAGCTTGTAGATTTCATCTATCTGTCGGATGTGCACTGGTACTATCAACTTTTTAGCCAGTTGAGCACTTTCCACGTCATATCGAAGGCCATCCACGGTAAACACATCTACTTGAGTAACCTGAACTTCAGTAGCTTTAGCTTGCGAGTTCAAAATCGGGATCAGGAAGGTGAAAGCCATCAAGCTACGTCTTATCATCTGCCGCGCCTCCATGCCCTTCCAACCTTCCCCATGCACATCAAGGGGTGGACCGTTTCGCTGAACTCAACAATTGCAGGTTGCCGATAAGAGTTTCTAGCATCGGGGCCTCGGTTCAGGGGGGCTGTGTGCTTCAGCCTGGCTCTATCCCAGACGGTCGCGGGACATCTTACCGGCGTCATCAGGAAGCCTCCTGTAGGCGTTGAGAGCGGCATACAGCGTCAGAGCTGCGAGGCCTGGTCTTTAAACCCCGCTTGCGGTTTAGTTCTTGGGCCATCATCTCTGCAGCTTGGTACTGGGATGACAACCCATACTGTTCCATCAGGGCTCGACGTTCGTTCTTTTCGTTCGGGTCTGTCATGGCCAGAGTCAAGAATATTGATGGCGGCACCTGGCGAACCAGCATCTCGCCAACGGTCTTGGGGTTACCCATCACAACACCCTCTGTGTAGGCCCGCTGCTGCTTAGAGCAGCTCAAGATCATAACTTTCTGCTCAGGGGTTAGATTTCGGTACTTGCTAAGGTCTTCCACCTCTTTGTATTCCATATTCAGCAAGAACCACCACTCGAATAGGCCAAGCACCTTCTTGATGTCATCTCCTTTGGAGAAATCCTCGACGTTCTGTGTGGCCAACAACATCCAAAGCCCAATTTTTCGGGCAACTTTTACAGCAAACGCAATTTGATACCCAAGAAGGGGGTTACCGGTGTAGAGGTGAGCTTCATCCACGATGTTCACGACATCACGGCGTTGGCTTTGTGTCTCTTCCGCCTTGTTAATTACTCTCTGCATGTAGCCAATGTAAGCAAGAGCAAGCTGAGCTGGATACCGATCCGAACCGTAAACTCCAACATCAAGCACTGTTACATCGGCATCAGGCCAGGGCTCGCCAACGGTGTTGAACATTCGAGCATCAAGCTCGCCAGTGCAGTACATCTCGAGAGAGGCCGCTAGTTCCTTTAACCGGGTCCGCTGGTCAGGCTCCAGCTTGACCTCTCGTTCCGCGATGTCGAGCATTGCCTCTCGAACATCCTGAGTCAGCGTTTTTTTGCCATCACGAAGACTCTTAATCCCTGCAGCTAGAATGGCTGCTCGCATAAGTGCCTTATCCAGCTGAGTGATTCGGGCGAATGCTTCCATGTTGCCGCCTGTCACCATGATGTAGAGAGACTGCTCCATTTCACCAAGGGGATCCCGTGGTGCATCATCTTCATCTTCGTCCACTTCCTCAGCCGGCGTCTCATTCTGCGCAGCCATTACTGCTGCCTTAGCTTTCGCCTTGGCTTCTTCGATTTGCTTCACAACTTCGCCGGCATCGAGGAATGGACAGAGGGAGAACTTGGCAGATTTGTTGATCCGCATGTAGTTAACCGTCAGGCCGTGCTGTGCGAAATATTCACTCAACAGCTCAAACGACCCACCTTTATCCAAGATGAATAGCCGCGGTCGATGCACTGCCATCACAGAGGCAGCCATATAGTTCAACGAGGCTGATTTACCTGAGCCTTGGGGTCCGATAACCACACCATGAGCAGCCCGCACCCGGTCTTTGCCAAACATGTCTAAGGTAAGGGGCTCCCCCCCTCGATTCCATACCACGAGCCCTGGATTCCCAGTTCCCTGCTCGCGCCCAAAGATCGGGCACATGTTGGCTAAATGCTGGGAGTAGTAGAGTTGCATGTACTGGCGCTTCGTATCCAGCTCAGGCTGGAAGCAACCAGGCAGGTGAAGCGGGTAAGATTCCGTGATCAATGGGTCTGTGGAAGCGTCTAGCGCCATGACTCCGTTGGAGAGGAGGTTGTTTTTTAGCGACTTGCATCGGTCCTGCAGCTCAACCAAATTTTCTCCGCGAACGTATACGCCCTGCGAGGCATAGAATACGTCCTGATCGTTCTGACGCTGAAGTTCGACTTCATTAAGAGCCTGCTGGGCTCGTTGCGCTTCCTGGGTCTCACCTTTTTGGGCCGAACTCAAGCTCATGAGGTGCGAATCAATTTTCGTGGGGCTGACGAAAATAATTGTCTGAACAAGCATTGCCCCGGCCGGGACAGAATCCATTAGACAGCTCGAACGCTGATTTTTACCCGTACCCTTGGAAACCTCACCAGTCAACTGCCCCATATCCGGAGCCTGAGTTAGCCCCTTAAAACGCATGAATGTATGTGGCATATCATCAAACCACCAACACCCATTGTCAGGGTCAGATATAGGCTCAGAAAATAAAACACTCTCAGCCAGATTAAATCCGTATGGCTTGTCATTTTTACGCTTAGGGTAGCCTACCAGCCGATATAGGGCTTCACGATCACCATTGGTAATAGGAGGGTTGGGGTTAAACCAATCCGTTAGCCACCGAAAAACAGTCTCGCCATCTAAGCGGCGAATCTTTACGCCAGAAGATGACAATAAGTGAGAAAAACGATCTGCAACCTCGTTGATGTCATTTATTGGATCGAAACTTGCCGATTCAATTTCTAACTTCGAACAGCGTCGGTAGATAACGCAATATGTGCGCCGCATTTGGCCACGCCATTGCTTGCCAGTGACCTGAACATCTTTAAAGATCCCCTCCTCTTGGTTAACACCACGAAAGTGCTCCTCGAGAACATCAAGAAACTGTTCTGTGAATTGAGTGTCACGAACTTCTTCATGAATAGAGGAATATATCTCATCGACATACCTATACAAGTCATCGTCCTTCCATGAATAAATTTGAAGAACCCAGTCAGAACCTCCGTGAGCAATCCCAAATGCTTGCTTGAATGCGGCTTGAAGAGTATTCCTAAGCTCTGCAATTTGGTCTTTGGAACGCCCCTCAGTTGCAATTGGAGATGCAGCAAATACTACTGCTTGAGAATAGCAATCTTCAAGCATAAAGGTTTTACTTTCTTCTAGGTATTCGGTAATTGAAAGCCTATCGGCAAAGCTATTTGGATTACGTCTATAATGTGACTCAACCAGTTTCTGTGTGACCGGTCCAAGCTTTCTAGCAAAGGATGGCTTACGAGACTCATCAACATAAGCAGCTTCTTTGGATTCATGGTCAACTTCGGGTCGTTCATTGCCGTATTGAAGCCTATTCTTATTAGATGACTTATTAGCTTGTGGAATAAAAATATCTTTAATATCCTGAAATATGCTCACAAGTTCACCTTAATCTTTATATTGTGCATATTCCGGCCGATCATGAACACCAATTCCGATTCAACGTGAACACCATTTCCGGACCAATGTGAACGCTCATTCCGGTTCAACCTGAACACTTCGCCCCTCCTTTCCG
>Ga0247725_1000442_pt1 | contig 31442 bp, 34 predicted proteins | sample OKSTACKMCFT3sol_FD_183021 | JGI IMG/M metagenome (GOLD analysis project Ga0247725, IMG submission 183021) | Subsurface sediment microbial communities from gas well in Oklahoma, United States - OK STACK MC-FT3-sol | ecosystem: Environmental > Terrestrial > Deep subsurface > Rock core/Sediment...
GTCTGCAGGGTTGACCCCTGATCTTCAGACAGGACGGGCAAGGCGCCGCCACTTCAGGTTCAACTACGGCGCCAGCGCCGGTCACCCATGCCGCGCGAGCGGCTTAGTCCTCTGGCGCAAAGGCGCTGAGCTATCGCGCTGGACGATGGGAAGAGGGCTTTAGGAACGTTTGGCGCCGATTTCGTCCAGGTAGTTGTAGATGGTGAACTTGGTGACCCCCAGGCGCGCGGCCACCCGTTCGACCGAGCCCCGGATCACGAACAGCCCGCGCTCGTGCATGATAGAGACGGCGGCCTTCTTCTCGGCCTTGGACATGCGCTCGACCGGGACGCCGGCGTTGTCGAGGGCCGAGGCGATAATCTCTTCGATCAGATCCTCGATGTTGGTCTCGGCGCGCGGAGCGGGCAGGGGCGGCAGCACGGTCGGGATCAGAGCGCCCTGGATGTCGCGTTGGATGCGCTCGATCGCGCCGATGTCGACGTTTACGCACAGAGCGGCGGCCGGCGCGCCGTCGGCGTCAAACATGACGACCGAGGACGAGCGGAGCGATCGCCCGTCACTGGCCTTGGAGGTGTAGTTGGCCACCACGCGCACCTCGTTGGGATGAGCGGCGGCCTTGCTGGCCACGAGCGTGTCGAACGCCTTGTCCTCGGCCGGGCCGGCGATGATCGCCGAGCCGACATGACGGCCGCTGACATGGCCGTTGATGATCTCGATGATCGAGGCTTCGGGCTGCCGCAGATTATGGACCACCACCTCGGTGTGCTGGTTCACGGCGCATTCCAGCGCCTTGGCCACGCCTTGAAGGACGCCCAGCAGGGCCTGTTCGTCATGCATGGGAGTGGAGTCTTTCATGGCAGCAGATGATCAGGACGATCGAGGCGATCTTTCAACGAAACGTTGATATCCAAGTCTTGGCTTGGGGTTAACACGCTCGTTGGTCCTCGTCGATCACCGAGGATACGCTTAAGATTTGGGCGCTATCGCCTGAATTTCCAGCGAAAAATGACCAGCGTCAAAGTTTCGTTTTGAGTGTCAACAAAATGTTGAATGCATCATCGTTCTGTTGCAATGCTCCTAGCGAACATTGGTCTCGGGGAGGCGGCGCTCACGCCATCCTCCACGCCTAGGGGGATTGCGATGCGCAACGGTTTTAAGGTTCTGCTGCTGGCGGGTTCGGGGAGCGCCTGCCTGTTGGCCGTCTCGGCGGCTCAAGCCCAGGACGCCGCGGGCGATCAGACGACGATGAGCGAGGTCGTCGTGACCGCCCAGAAGAAGTCCGAGCGTCTGCTGGATGTGCCGGTGTCGGTGGCGGCGGTGACGGGCGACACACTGGTGCGGCAGAACCTTGTGCAACTGCGTGATTTCTATAATCGCGTTCCGGGCATTTCGCTGACCGGCGGCGGCACCGAGCAGCGCGCCAGCAACGTCGCCATTCGCGGCGTCACCACCGGCGGGGGCACGGCCGCAACCGTCGCCTTCGTCGTCGATGACGTGCCGCTGACCTCTGGCGCGGCTTCTGCCCAGTCGCCGCTCGTCGACATCGATCCGTCAGACCTGCAGCGCATCGAAGTCCTGCGCGGGCCGCAAGGGACGCTGTATGGCGCCTCCAGCCTGGGCGGTCTGGTGAAATACGTCACCACGTCTCCCAACACCGAGGCGTTCGGCGGCCGCATGGAAGTCGGCGCCAACAACATCGCCGGTGGCGGGCAAGGCTATTCATTGCGCGGCGCGGTGAACGTGCCCGTGGTCAAGGACAAGCTAGCGTTTCGTGTCAGCGCCTTTGAGCGCCGCGATCCGGCCTATCTCGACAACATCAACGCCACCGCCCAGGGTGTGGACGTCAACAAGAACCGCGTGAAGGGCGGGCGGGCCGTGGTTCTGTTCAAGCCGACCGAGACGTTCTCCATCGACGCGTCGGCCGTGCGCCAGCGCGCGAAGTTCTTCGGCAGCCCCAGCATCCGCGTCTGCCCGTCCTGCGGCACGGGCGCATTCACGCGCCTTGTCGACTTCACGCCGTACTTCGGCGACCTGACGCTGAATATCGCGCCGACCAAGCGCGACGTCAGTCTCGATCTCTATCAGGCGCGCGCCAATGTGGATCTCGGCTTCGCCGACCTCACCGCGATCAGCGCGTGGAACAAGGTTCGCTCCAAGTCCGACCTCGACCAGACCAACGCCTTCCGCTTCCTGCTCTCGCCGTTCTCGGCCACGGGCGGTTCGGTGTCGCTGATCAACGCCGACCGGACCAAGAAATTCAGTCAGGAAGTCCGCCTGGCCTCGACGTCCGATGGGCCGCTGGAATGGCTGGTCGGCGGCTACTACACGGACGAGAAGATTTCCGTCGACCAGACGCTGATCGTCCGTTCGGCCGGCGGTGGCGCGGGGACGACCGCCTACAACTCGGTCGGGCCCGCGACGCTGAAGGAAAAGGCCGTCTTCGCCGACGCCACCTATCATTTCACCCCGAAGTTCGACCTGCAGGTTGGCGCGCGATACGCGTCCAACGATCAGGACAGCCGCTCCACGACCACGATCGCCAAGCCCGCGGAGCGGTTCTTCGGCCCGACCAGCAGCGTCGACCAATCCAAGTCCTCGGACGATGCGATCACGTGGCTGTTCACGCCCAGCTACAAGATTTCGCCGGACACGATGGCCTATCTGCGTGTCGCCACCGGCTATCGCCCCGGCGGTCCCAACAGCGCAGGGATCGGCAGCGTCCCGCTGTCGTTTGGCTCCGACACCGTCACCAGCTACGAAGCCGGTCTGAAGGGCGTGGTCCCGAACCTGCGGTTCACCTACGAGGCGGCGCTCTTCCAGATTGATTGGGACGATATCCAGCTCCTGACGACCGACACGCTCTCGCAGCTGACCTACTACACCAACGGCTCGACCGCCCGCAGCCGCGGCGCGGAGTTCTCCGGGCGCTGGTCGCCGGTTCGCGGCTTCGTGCTGGAGGGCGCGATGACCTATCTCGACGCCAAGCTGACCGATGGCCTGCGTCCACCGGCGGGCGCGTCGCCGATCTACGGATCCAAGGGCGATCGCCTGCCGGGCTCGGCCAAGATCTCGGGCAGCCTGTCGGCGGACTATGACTGGTCCGTCGGAGGCGGGTTCTCGGGCTTCGTCGGCGCCAGCCTGGCCTATGTCGGCGGCCGCTATGGCGACTTCGCCAACATCCTGCCGACCGCGACCGCCAACGAGGCCTACGGACCTCGGGTGAAGTTGCCGTCCTATACGACGGTCGATCTTCGCGCCGGCGTGCGCAACGAGGACTGGACCCTGGTGGCCTATCTCAAGAACGTCGGCGACAAGCGGGGTGTCCTGGAAGCCAATACGCGTGGCGGCACCAGCCCACCTACCGCCGTCTTCCTGCAGCCGCGCACCCTGGGTGTTTCCGTGTCCCGCAGCTTCTAGGCATGAAGTTTCTCGACGAAGCCGCGGTCCTGCGAGGCCTCGATCTGGAGGGCTGCAGAACCGCGGTGCGGGGGGCGATGATCGCGTTATCCGCTGGCGAGACCCGTCAGCTGCCTCGCTCGATCATCCCGATCGGCGCGGGGCGGCTGTTTGGTCAGATGCCGGGCGCGCTGCTCTCGGACGGCTATTTCGGCGCCAAGCTGGTCAGCGTGTTCGCCGAGCCGGATCGCCCGGGGCGCACCGCGCACCTGGGCGTCGTCGTCCTGTTCGACGCCGAGAGCGGTCAAGCGGTGTGCGTCGCCGACGCCGGCGCGATCACCCTGATCCGCACCGCCGCCGGCACCGCCGTGGCGACCGACGCCCTGGCGGTTCCGGACGCCGAGCGGCTGACCGTGATGGGCTATGGCCATCAGGCCGCCGCCCATATCGAGGCCCTGGCGCGCGTGCGGCCGCTGCGCGAGGTCAGGGTCTGGGGGCGCTCGCTCGAACGGGCTCGGGCCTTCTGCGAGGCGATGGCCGAAAGGACCGGCCTCGCCATGATCCCCGTCGCCGATCCGCGCGCGGCGGTGGCGGACGCTCAGATCGTTTGCACCGTCACCGGCGCGGTCGAGCCCATTCTGTTCGCCGATTGGCTGACGCCCGGAACCCATGTGAACCTCGTGGGCGCCAGCGTCGCCTCGGCCGCCGAGGCCGAGGGGCGGGTGGTCTCGGTCGGACGCTACTTCGTCGAAAGCCGGGAGTCCGCCCGCACTGGCGCCGGCGAGTTCCTGCGCGCCGTCGCCGCTGGGCTGGTCACCGAGGACTGCATTCAGGCAGAGATCGGCGAGGTCCTGGCCGGAACACGAGCGGGCCGCCAGTCCGCCTCCGACATCACCGTCTACAAGTCGATCGGCCACGCCGTCCAAGACTTGGCGGCGGCGGCCTATCTTTACGAGCAAACCTTATGATCCTAGCGCGACGTCTTGGCGGCCTGGCGGCCGCCCTCCTGTTGAGCGCTTCGGGCGCGGCCTGGGCGGGCCCGTCGCTGTCGGTGCTGCTGAAGCCGGGTCACATGGACGAGGCGAGGGGGCAGGGGAGTCTCGAGGTCGAGATGCGGTTCTCGGAGCTGCCCGCCAAGGCGGGCGCGCCGCTACTGACCTTGCCGATCGTCATCGCCAACACCGCCACGGTCGCCGAGACCCTGACGGGCCTTACGGCGACCGACGCCGACGGCGAGATCCCGCTGGCCGTGCAGGATGACCCGGCCGGGGGGCTGGTTTGGTCGCGTCACTGGCTGGCTGGCCGCGCCACGCGCGGGCCGGTCCTGGTGCGTTACGTCGCGCCGGTCGACAACACGCCGCCGACGCGTGGCTCGGGTCCGCCCTACGCCCTGCGCACCGAGGGCGGGGGCGTCTCGGGCGTTGGCAACACCTTCATCCTTTTGCCCGAGGAGAAAACGGTCTGGAAGATCGGCCTGCGCTGGGATCTGCGCGCGATGCCCCAGGGCTCGACCGCGACCTCCAGCTTCGGCGAGGGCGACGTCACCTTGCCCGACGGCCCGGTCGACCAGTTGGCTTCGACCGTATTCATGGCCGGACCGATGAAGCGCGAGCCGGCCGTGGTCTCCGAGACCGGGTTCTCGTCGGCCTGGCTGGGCGAGCCGCCATTCCATCCCGCGCCGCTGATGGCCTGGACCAATCGGCTGCACGGCTGGATGAGCGGCTTCTTCCACGACAAGAGCGTCCCGCCGTACCGGGTCTTCCTGCGCTACAACCCGATCAACGCGGGCGGCGGAACGGCCCTGACGCGGTCGTTCCTGACCACCTACGGCTTGGACACACGGGGTGACAGCCTGAAGGGCACCTTGTCCCACGAGATGGTTCACACCTGGACCGGCTCCGACGCTGGCCAATGGTACGGCGAGGGCGTGGCGGTCCACTACCAGGCTCTGTTGCCGTTCCGCGCGGGCCTGCTGTCGTCCGAAGAATTCCTGGAAGACCTCAACGACACCGCGCGGCGCTACTACGCCAATCCGCTCAACAACACGCCCGACCAGGAAATCGCGCCGCGCTTCTGGGAGGACACCCGCATCCGCGTGCTGCCTTATGACCGGGGCGGTCTCTATTTCGCGGTGCTGGACGGCCGCATCCGGCGCGCGACCGCGGGCAAGCGATCGGTCGACGACCTCGTGCTGGAGATGAACCGTCGCTACGCCGCTGGCCAGAGCGCCGATGACGCGGCATGGATCAATCTGGTCGTGAAAGAGCTGGGAGAAGAAGGCCGAAAACTGCACCAGACCATGCTGGCCGGTGGCCTGATGCTGCCCGAGTCCGGCGACTTCGGGCCGTGCTTCACGCGGACGACGGCCAAGGTTCGTCGTTTCGAGCTGGGCTTCGAGCCCAAGTCGCTAGTCGGGACCACCAAGACGATCCGGGGCCTGATCCCCGGTTCGGAAGCCGCCAAGGCCGGTCTGAAGGACGGCGATGTCGTCACCTACGCCGTCGCCATGGACGGCGTGCAGGGCGATCCCGCCGCGACCCTAACCTTGAAGGTGACACGCGACGGCAAGACCTTCCCGCTGACCTATCTGCCGCGCGGCGAGGCGGTCGAGGTCTATCAATGGGCGCGCAAGCCAGGGACGGAGAGCCTGAAATGCGTCTATTGACCGCCGCGATCCTTGCCGCCCTTGTCGGCGAGACCGCCTGCGCCCAGGCGCCGGCGACCGTGAAGAACCGCTTCACGCTGGCCGTGACCGGCGACCTGATCGGTCCCGAGAAGCCGATCACCGGTTATGGCGATCCCGGAACGCTGCGGATCCAGAAGCTGCTGTCGGGCGCCGACGCGGCGTTCGGCAACCAGGAAGGCGCGATCTTCGACCTCGACAAGTTCCCTGGCTATCCGGCGGCGCAGAACGGCGGCGGCACGCCGATCAACGACGCGGCCGTTGCTTTCGACCTGAAGGCGATGGGCTTCAAGATCATGTCGCTGGCCAACAACCACGCCACCGACTTCGGCGTCGAGGGGCTGCTGCGGACACAGCAATCGCTGGACGCCGCTGGCGTGGCGCATGCCGGTACGGGCGACAGCCTGAGCGCCGCCCGGAAGCCGGCCTACGCCAAGACGCCGGCCGGCGCGGTGGCCCTGGTGTCGTTCGCCGGGACCTACACCGACCTTTCGCTGGCCGCCGACGCCAATCCGGCCCGCGGCTTCCGCGCCCGCCCGGGCCTGGCGCCGCTGCGCTCGCGCGAGCTGCAACGGGTCACCGCCGACCAGATGCGCACCCTGCGCGAGATTGCCGCCCGTTCCGAGACGCCCGACGCCGCCAAGAACCCTGAAGTCTTCACCGCCGCCAAGACCGGCGGGGAGCTGACCATCGGCCACACGACCTTCCGCGTCGAGGATCGCGCGGGGCTCAGCTACGATGTCAACGCCGAGGACCGCGCCGCGGCCTTGGCCAGCGTCAGGGACGCGCGCGGCAAGGCCGATTTGGTGGTGTTCTCGATCCACGCCCACGAGACGGCGTCGTCGGATCCCGAGGACGTCCGTCCGGCCGACTACATGACGCCGCTGTTCCACGACCTGATCGACGCCGGGGCCGACGCCATCGTGCGTCACGGTCCGCACGCCCTGCTTGGCGTCGAGATCTACAAAGGGCGGCCGATCTTCTACGGCATGGGCAGCCTGATGTTCCAGGTTGGCGACAAGAACCGCCAGTTCCGGGGCTTCACCCTGCCGGAGGCCTGGTACGACGGGGCCGTGGCGGTCAGCGAGTACCAGAACGGCCGTGTCGCCGTGATCCGCATCCATCCGTTCGTCCAGAACCTGGAAGACGACCGTCTGGTCGGCACGCCGCGCTCGCCGTCGCACGATGAAGCCCAGCGGGTTCTCAAGCGCATCCAGGCCGCCTCGGTCCAGTTCGGGACCAAGATCGATATCGAGGGCGACGTCGGCGTGATCCGCGTGGCGGCGAAATGAAGCTGGTCCGGCGCCAGTCGCTGATGGGTTTGGGCGCGCTGGCCATCGCTCGGCCGGCCTTGGCGCGCGCCACGCCCGACTTGGCGCTGTACCAGGCCATCCGCGACGAAGGCCTGAAGCGCAGTCGGGCCATGGCCTACGCCAGCAGTCTGGTCGACGGCGTCGGCGCTCGCCTGATGGGCTCGCCCAACATGCTCCGGGCCTATGACTGGTCCCTGAGGCAAATGCGCGAACTGGGCCTGAGCGATCCACGCCTTGAACCGATCGGCCCGTTCGGCCTCTCGTGGAGTCAGGTCCGCGCCTGGGTCCGGATGACGGCGCCGAGCGGCGCGGCCTTCGCCGTGGTGGCCGCGCCCTGGTCGGTGGCCACGAAAGGTGCGATCGAAGCCGAAGCGATCGCCGCGCGCCTGGACACGGACGAAGACCTGATGGCCGCCCAAGGACGGCTGCGCGGCAAGGTCGTACTGCTGGGGGCGCCGAAGGTCGCGTCCGCCGTCGAGCCCGCTATCGTCCGCTACACCGACGAAGAGGTTCTAAAGGGCGACGCCGCCGAGAGCGTGCGCGCCTATTATCGCACGGTTGTTGAACGCCGCGCGCGCCAGGGGCGGGAAGGGCTGTTCAAGGCTCGCCGCAACGCCTTTCTGGCGGCCGAGGGCGTGGCGGCGGTGATCCTGGACGGCGGCGGCGGGCTCGGCGTCATGACCGTCGATGGCTCGGACCTGGGCGGTCGGCCCTGGCTGGCGGCCGAGCGCCCGGCGTTCCCCGCGCTTCACATGGCGCACGAGGCCTATGCCCGCTGCTGGCGCCTGGCGGAGGCCGGGACGCCGACGCGCCTGCAATTGGAGATCGCCACCGAGGAGGGCGATGCCGCCGAGCCTGGGTACAACGTCGTTGCCGAGTTGTCGGGAACGGACCCGGCCTTGAAGGCCCAGGTCGTGCTGGTCGGCGCGCATCTCGATAGCTGGGCGGCCGGCGCGGGCGCGGCCGACAATGGCGCGGGCGTGGCCGCCACCCTGGAGGCCGTCCGCATCCTGCGCGCCCTGAACATGAGGCCCCGCCGCACGATCCGCGTGGTGCTCTATGGCGGTGAGGAGCAGGGGCTGTACGGCTCGGAGGCCTACGCCCGCCAGCGTTTGGGCCATATCCCGCGCTCGACCGCGCCCGAGCAACTCGCCCTGCCGGTCGAGGGGCGTCGCGCCAAGACTGGTCCGCTGGTCAAGGGACCGGAGTACGAGGACTTCTCCGTCGTCTTCAACCTGGACGGTGGCTCGGGCCGCATTCGCGGTGTTTTCACCGGCGGCGATCCCGCCCTGGCCGCGCTCTATCGCGACTGGATCGCGCCGCTGAACGATCTGGGCGTGTTGGCGGTCTATGATGGGCCGCACTGGCCGGCCGACCAGTCGACTTTCACCGAGATCGGCCTGCGCGGGATCTCGTTTCTGCAGGATCCGCTGGACTACGACAGCCGGGCGCACCACACGAACCTCGACACCTTGGAGCGGCTGTCGTCGGGCGATCTGGCCCAGGCGGCGACGGTGCTGGCGATCTTTCTAGCCAACAGCGCCAACTTCGATATGCGGGGTCGAAAGCCATCCTGAGAGGCGATCCCAGCGGTTGAGCGTCGTTTATCTCGAGACAAGCTAACGTCTGAAAATGGCGCCCGACCGACTTTGACGTAGGCGAGCCGAACTTTGCCTCGGGGCGGCGACTCGGATTTTGATCCCGCCGCCGACGAGGATTTGATGACCCCAGACGAATTTTCCGCAATGGCGATGGCCTTTGGACGGGGCGTCCAGGCTAAGCCGATCCTCGAAGCCGTCCAGTATCGTGTGGGCGGCAAAGCCTTTGCGACCCTCGGCTGGCCAGCCCAAGGCTGGGCGGTGGTGAAGGTCGCGCCGGCTCGCCAGGCTTGGGCGCTTTCGCTGGGGGAGGGCGTGGCGCCTGAACCGGGGCGGCGGCGGAAGGCGGGGATCGTGCTCATGCGGCTTGCGGCGGTCGACGAGGGCGTGGCCGTGGAGCTGCTGGCGGACGCCTGGTCCTTCGCCCATTGCGCCAGCGCGCCGCGTGGACGGGCGGGCAGCGCGTCGGTGGGAAGGGCGCTTTCGGCCTGACGGAAAGGGCGCTCGCCGCCGTTTACCTGTCTTTCCACGCCACTGTCCGATCCGCCGATTTGGCTGTTGAGATTGGCCAGTTCCGGGTCTTCTTACTCATCCCCGTAACCAACGGGGATCCGACGTGGACCTTTCCGAAACCCAAGCAGGACGAGAGCGCAGCCGGCAGATGCTGCGCACGGCTCTCGGCCCGCTGCTCCTGGCGCGGCTCGAAGATCCGGGCGTGGCCGAGGTCATGCTCAATCCCGACGGGCGGGTGTGGATCGACCGCTTCGATGCGGGGCTGGTCGACGCGGGCCTCTTGGTCTCGGCCGATGACGCCGAGCGGATCCTGCGGCTGGTCGCTCATCACGTGGCCGCCGAGATCCATGCCGACCAGCCGCGACTGTCGGCCGAGCTCCCTGGCACGGGCGAGCGCTTCGAGGGCCTGATACCGCCGCTGGCGGCCGCCCCGACTTTCTCCATCCGCAAGCCGGCCAGTCTGGTGTTTCGTCTCGACGACTATGTCCGCGCCGGGATCATGACCGAGCGGGAAGGGCAGGTGCTGGCGGCGGCTGTGCGTGATCGCGCCAACATCCTGGTGGCCGGCCCGACCTCCAGCGGCAAGACGACCTTGGTCAATGCACTGCTGGCCGAGATCGCCATGGGCGGTGATCGGGTGATCCTGCTGGAGGACCTGCGCGAGCTGCAGTGCACAGCGGTCAATCAGGTGGCGTTGCGGACCCGCGAGGGCGTGGCGTCGCTGACGGATCTCGTGCGCTCGTCCCTGCGGCTGCGGCCCGACCGGATCATCATCGGCGAGGTGCGCGGTCCCGAGGCGCTGGATCTGATCAAGGCCTGGGGCACCGGTCACCCAGGCGGTGTCGGAACCTTGCACGCTGGCTCGGCACTGGGCGCGCTCCTGCGCCTGGAGCAGCTGATCCAGGAAGCGGTGGTCACCGTGCCGCGCGGCCTTATCGCCGAAACCATCGATGTCATCGCCGTGCTCGCCGGGCGCGGGCGACAGCGACGCTTGATCGACCTTGTCCGCCTGGAGGGCTTGGGCCCCGACGGCGCCTACCAGCTCAGCCCCGCCTGAGAGCTTAAGCCCCCAAACCCCGACAACGTTGAAGGAGATGGTCTCGTGTCCACGAGCCTTGCCCTACCGCGCGCCCCTATGCCTGAACATCGGGCGCCCGGCCTGCCGTCCCGCGCCCGTCGTTTTCGCAGGTCGCTTCCCACCCTCAAGCCCTGGATCCTCGCTGGCCTCGCCGCCGGTCTGACCCTGCTCAGCGCCCAGGCCCAGGCCGCCGGTTCGGGTATGCCCTGGGAAGAACCCCTGCAGCAGATCCTAGAGTCGGTCGAAGGGCCGGTCGCCAAGATCATCGCGGTGATCATCATCATCGTCACGGGCCTCACCCTGGCGTTCGGCGAGACCTCCGGCGGCTCGCGCAAGCTCATCCAGATCGTCTTCGGCCTGTCGATCGCCTTCGCCGCGTCGAGCTTCTTCCTGTCGTTCTTCTCGTTCGGCGGCGGAGCGCTGGTCTGATGGCCGGCGATCGCGCCCTGGGCTTTGCCGCGCCCGTCCATCGGGCCCTCACCGAACCGATGCTCCTGGCCGGCGCCCCGCGCGCGATCGCCCTGGTCAACGGCACGTTGGCCGCGGCCTTGGGCCTGGGCCTGCGCCTCTGGATCGTCGGCCTTGTCGTTTGGCTGGTCGGCCACGGCCTGGCCGTATGGGCCGCGCGTCACGATCCGCAGATCTTCGATGTTGGCCGACGTCACGTGCGTCTGCCGGCGCACCTGGAGGTCTGAGCCATGCTCGACCTTCGCGAATATCGCCGGCGTCCGACGCGCCTGGCCGACTATCTCCCTTGGGTCGGGCTGGTGGCGCCGGGCGTAGTGCTCAACAAGGACGGAGGCTTCCAACGCACCGCCGAATTCCGGGGACCCGACCTCGATAGTTCGACCGACGCCGAGGTGGCCGCCGTGGCCGCCCGTCTGAACGGCGCGCTGCGACGCCTGGGCTCGGGGTGGGCGATCTTCGTCGAGGCGCGGCGCGATGCTTCGGCGGCCTATCCCGTCAGCGCTTTTCCCGATCCGGTCTCGGCGCTCGTCGAGGAAGAGCGGCGCGCCGAGTTCCTGGAAAGCGGCGATCATTTCGAGAGCCGCTATTTCCTGACCCTCAGCTACCTGCCGGCGGCTGAACAGCGCGGTCGGCTGGAGCGACTGTTCGTCGAGGGCCGCAGCGGCGCTGCTGTCGACTGGCGCGCCGAGCTGGTCGCCTTCGTCGACCGGACCGATCGGTTCCTGTCGCTTCTCGATGGCCTGATGCCGAGCCTGGCCTGGCTCGACGACGCGGCGACGCTCAGCGTCCTGCATGGTGCTGTTTCGTCTGCGCGCCAGCGTGTGGCGGTTCCGCAGACCCCGATCTATCTCGACAGTCTGCTGGCGACGGAGCCCTTGGCTGGCGGCCTGGAGCCACGCCTGGGTCGGGCACACCTACGGGTCCTGACGATCGTCGGCTTTCCGCCCGCGACCACGCCAGGCCTCTTGGACGATCTCAATCGACTGGCCTTCGCCTACCGCTGGACCACCCGGGCGCTCTGCCTGGACAAGACGCTCGCCACGGGTCTGCTGACCAAGATCCGCCGCCAATGGTTCGCCAAGCGCAAGTCGGTCCTGGTGCTGCTGCGCGAGGCTATGACCCAGGAGCCGTCGGCGCTCGTCGACAACGACGCGGCCAACAAGGCTAGCGAAGCCGACCTGGCGCTTCAGGATCTCGGCGGCGAAGCGGTCGCCTACGCCTATGTCACCGCCAGCGTCGCGGTCTGGGACGAGGACGCCGCGCGCGCCGACGCCAAGCTCGCCCTGGTCGAGAAGGTCATCCAGGGCCGCGAACTCACGGTCATCCGCGAGAGCGTCAACGCCGTGGAGGCCTGGCTTGGGACCTTGCCAGGGCATGTCTACGCCAATGTCCGCCAGCCGCCGCTCTCAACCCTCAACCTGGCGCACCTGGCGCCGCTGTCGGCGGTGTGGGCCGGGCCCGAGCGCAATCGACACCTCGACGGCCCACCGCTGCTGATCGCTCGCACCGCCGGCTCGACGCCGTTCCGCTTAAGCCTACATGTCGACGATGTCGGCCACACCCTGGTCGTGGGGCCGACCGGGGCGGGCAAAAGCGTGCTCCTGGCCATGCTCGCCCTGTCGTTCCGGCGCTATCCGAACGCCCAGGTCTTTGCCTTCGACTTCGGTGCTTCCAGCCGCGCGTCCGTTCTCGGGATGGGCGGCGACTTCCACGACCTCTCCGGAGAGAGCGGGACGGCGCCGACCCTCCAGCCCTTGGCGATGATCGACGAGCCCGAGGAGCGGACCTGGGCGGCCGAGTGGCTGGCGGCGATCCTCATCCGCGAAGGCGTCGCGATCACCCCGACCGTACGCGAGCACCTGTGGGCGGCCCTGGGCAGTCTAGCCGGCGCGCCGGTTGCCGAGCGCACGCTGACGGGCCTGGTGGCGCTGCTGGCCAGCCCGCCGCTGAAGGCGGCGTTGGCGCCGTTCATTCTGGGTGGTCCGCATGGCCGGCTCCTGGACGGCGCGGGTGAGCGGCTCGGGGAGTGCGACGTCCAGGTCTTCGAGACCGAAGGCCTCGCCCGCGTCGGCGCCGCGCCGGCCGTGCTGGCCTATCTCTTCCATCGGATCGGCCGGCGGCTCGACGGGCGCCCGACCCTGATCCTGATCGACGAAGGCTGGCTGGCGCTCGACGATCCGGCGTTCGGCGCGCAGCTGCGCGAATGGCTCAAGACCTTGCGCAAGAAGAACGCGTCGGTGGTCTTCGCCACCCAGTCCCTGGCCGACGTCACGAGCAGCACCATCGCCGCGGCGATCATCGAAAGCTGCCCGACCCGGATCTTCCTGCCCAACCCCCGCGCCCTGGAGCCGCAAGGGGCCGCCGCCTATGCGCGCTTCGGACTCAACGACCGCCAGATCGAGATTCTGGCCCGGGCCACGCCGGCCCGCGACTACTACCTGCAATCGCGAGTCGGGGACCGACTCTTTGACCTGGGTCTTGGCCCCATCGCCCTGGCCTTCAGCGCCGCGTCCTCGAAGGGCGACCAGGCGGTGATCGGCGAGGTGTTGGCGAGCCACGGCAGGCGCGGCTTCGCGGCCGCCTGGCTGCGCGCCAAGCGCCTGGCCTGGGCGGCCGATCTCCTGCCGGGCGGATCGGCCGTCCCAGCTTCGACTTCTCCGGAGACATCGTCATGACCCTCACGCGCCGCCGCCTGGCGGGCGTCGTGGTCGCGAGCCTGCTCGCCGCCGCGCCGCTCGCGCCAAATGTGGCCCTGGCCCAGTTTACGGTTTTCGACCCGACGAACTACGCCCAGAACGTCCTGCAGGCCGCCCGCGCCCTGCAGACCATCAACAACCAGATCAGCTCGCTGCAGAATGAGGCGCAGATGCTGATCGGCCAGGCCAAGAGCCTGGCCAGCCTGCCGTATTCATCGCTGGCCGCATTGCAGGCCCAGGTCGATCGCACGCGTGAGCTGCTGAGCCAGGCGCAAGGTCTGGCCTACGACGTCACCGAGATCCGCGAAGCCTTCCGCACCCAGTACGGGACGGTGGACCTCTCGACCACGGACGCGGCGCTGACGCAGCGCGCCGACGCCCGTTGGGGCGCGGCCGTGGCCGGCTTCCAGGACGCGCTGAAGGTCCAGGCCGGGGTCGTCGGCGGGATGGGCGCCAGTCGTGATCAGCTGGCGGCGCTGGTGGGCCAGAGCCAGGGCGCGGTTGGTGGGCTGCAGGCCGCGCAGGCCGGAAACCAGCTCCTGGCCCTCCAGGCCCAGCAACTGGCTGATCTTCTGGCGCTCAGCGCCGCCCAAGGACGCGCTCAGGCGCTCGAAGCCGCCGACCGGGCCGCCGCCCGCGCCGACGCCAAGGCGCGCTTTTCCAAGTTCATGGGGAGCGCTGGCACGCCGTGACCCGAGCCCTCGTTTGGGGGACAGCCCTCATCATCTTGACGGGCGCCGCTGTCTTGGCGGGCGGGGCGTCCCAGCCTTCAACGGATCGCCGTTCGGTCGCGGGGACGCGTGACCCACAGTTGGCCCGGTGCCAGGCGCTCGGCGAGGCCAGTGGCGACGACCCGCAATGCCGGGCGGCCTGGGCGTCGGCCCGCAAGCGCTTCTTTGGCGGGGCCGTGTCATGAACGACGTCGGCGTCATCGATCGGTTCTTCGACACCTTCAACCGCTACCTCGATAGCGGCTTCGGGCTCCTGGGCGGGGAGGTGGCGTTCCTCTCCACGACCCTGGTGGTCATCGACGTTACCCTGGCGGCGCTCTTCTGGGCCTGGGCCTCGAACGAGGACATCCTGGCCCGACTGATCAAGAAGACCCTCTATGTCGGGTTCTTCGCCTTCCTGATCGGCAACTTCCACACGCTGTCGGTGATCGTGCTGAAGAGCTTCTCGGGTCTTGGCCTGAAGGCCTCAGGCGCGGGGCTATCGGCCGATGACTTCCTGCGGCCCGGCAAGCTGGCGGCGCTCGGCGTGTCGTCATGCAAGCCGCTCCTGGAAGCGGCCGCGGAGCTGGGCGGCTTCCCCGGCTTCTTCGAGAACATCGTCCAGATCGTGGTCCTGCTGCTCGTGGCGCTCTTCGTGATCGTCGCTTTCTTCATTATCGCGGTTCAGGTCTTCGTCGTTCTGATTGAGTTCAAGCTGGTCACCCTGGCTGGCTTCGTCCTCGTACCGTTCGGGCTCCTCGGGCGCACCGCGTTCCTGGCCGAGAAGGTCCTGGGCAACGTCATCGCCAGCGGCGTGAAGGTCATGGTGCTGGCGATCGTCGTCGGCATCGGCTCGTCGCTCTTTTCCGAATTCACCCGCGCCGCCGGCGGCCAGCCGACCTTGGAAGAGGTCTTGGGCATGGCCCTGGCCGCCCTGACCTTGCTGGGCCTGTCGATCTTCGGTCCCGGTGTGGCGTCTGGCCTGGTGTCGGGTGCGCCGCAGCTGGGTGCCGGCGCGGCGGTCGGGACGAGCGTGCTCGTCGGCGGCATGGCCATGGCCGGTGTCGCCGCCGCCCAGATGGTCGCGGGTGGAGTCGCCAGCTCCGGCGCCAGCGCGGCCGCTGCGGCCGGGAGTGGCGGACGTCCGCCTCCCGCCGGCGCCGCGCCCTCCGGTGGCTCGCCGCCCAATCCCCCGGCCGGCGGCGGTGGCGCGAGCGCGGCCTCCTCGAATAGCGGCCCGGCCACGCCGCCGTCGAGCATTGGGCCGAGCGGGCAGGGCGGGCCCAGCGCGCCGGGCGGGCAAGGGGCTCCGGGCAAGCCGGACGATCCGTCCGAACAACCGGCCTGGGCTCGCGATCTCGAGCAACGCCAGACCCTCACCCATGGCGCGGCCATGGCCGTCCACGCCGCCGGCAGCGGCGATGGCCACAGCGCCGGTGCGGCGCCCAGCCTTTCGGAGGATAGATCATGAGCCCGCTCAAGGGATCAGCGCGCTTTGGCGCGACCCCAGAGCCCGAGACCGCCTACCAGCGCGCCGGGCAAGCCTGGGACCAACGGCTCGGCGCCGCGCGCGCCCAGGCCTTCAACTGGCGCCTGATGGCGATGGGTCTTCTGGCGCTGAGCGGCGGCCTCTCCGCCGGTCTGGTCACCTTGTCCTTGCGGGGTGGGGTGACCCCGTGGGTCGTCGAGGTCGACAAGCTGGGCGAGCCGAGGATCGCCGCACCCGCCATTCAGGGGGCGCGCCCGACCGACGCGATGATCGCCTGGACGCTGGCGCGGTTCATCACCGACGTGCGCACCATCTCCACCGATCCGGTCCTGATGCGTCAGGCTTGGCTTCGCGCCTACGACTTCACCTCGACGTCGGGGGCGGCGGCGCTGTCCGACCAGGCTCGGCGCGCCGATCCATTCAGTCAGGTCGGCAAGACCCAGACGACGGTGGCGGTAACCAGCGTGGTCCGCGCCTCGCCCGATAGCTTCCGTCTGGCCTGGACAGAGCAACGCTTCGCCGACGGTCAACTGGTCGGCACCGAGCGCTGGACCGCCATCCTCACCATCACGATCAAGCCGCCGCGCACGGCCGAAGGGCTGCGCGCCAATCCGCTGGGTGTGTTCGTCACCGCCCTGTCCTGGTCCAAGGAGTTCGGCGCATGACCCGCCTGGCCCCCATCGCGGGCTTTGCCTGCGCGTTCCTCTCCATGCCCGCCTGGGCAGCCCCGAACGAGCCTGACGGCCGGCTGGCCGCGCCGGCCGGTATGGTCCAAATCGATTGGGCCGAGACCGCCGTCTTTCCGGTCATCGCCACGCCTGGCCGCATCACCGACATCGCGCTGGAGCCCGGTGAGGCCCTGGTCGCCAGCGGCGCGATCGCGGCTGGTGATACCGCGCGGTGGGTGATCGGCGACACGACCAGCGGCGTGGGGGGCGATCGGCGGGTCCACGTGCTGATCAAGCCAACAGCCTCGGGCCTGGCCACAAACCTGCTGATCAACACCGACCGGCGCACCTACCACCTGGAACTACGCGCCTCGGGGCGGACCTGGCAGGCCCAAATCTCGTGGCGCTACCCGTCCTTGGTGGTCGCGCCGGTTCTGGTCGAAGCGCCGCCGGCGCCGAAGCCTCTGGACCTGTCGGCAGTCAATCGCGCCTACCGCATCGAGGGCGATCATCCGGTCTGGCGTCCCGTCGCGGTCTTCGATGACGGACAGCGCGCCTATGTCGAATTCGGTCCCGGTGTGGTGCTGGATGATCTGCCGCCGCTCTACCGCGTCGGCGTGGATGGTAAGACCGGCGAGCTGATCAACTATCGGGTCGACGGGCGACGGATCGTCCTCGATCGCCTGTTCGATCGCGCCGAGTTGCGCCTGGGGATCAAGCGTCAGGCCCAGAGGGTTCGGCTCCTTCGCTTGGCTTCCGGGGCGGAGGCTTCGCGATGAGCAGCGAACGCACCGAGGCCGAAGAGGCCATCGCCAAATCTCTGCGCCTGCGCGCAGCGCCGGCCCCCGTCGCGCGGCTCTCGCGGCGAGCGCTGATCATCACCAGCGCCAGCGTCTCGATCGGTCTCTTCGCCGCGATCAGCTGGTCGATGCTTGAACACCGGCGGGCCCCGGCGGAGAAGGTCGAGGAACCGCCCGCCGCGACGCCGTCCGAGCGCGTCACCGCCTTGCCGAAGGGCTATACCGGTTCGGCCGGCGTTCCAGCCCTAGGCCCCCCGTTGCCGGGCGACCTTGGCCGCCCGATCCTGGCGGCCCAGCGGTCCGAGGGCGCCGTCGGTGAAGCGGGCGTCAGCGCTGCAGGTGCAGCAACGGCCGTTCCAACGGTCGCCGCGCCCATCGATCGGGAGCGTGAGGCGCGCGTGGCGGTCCGTCGCGCGGCCGGGCAGAGTGGGCTCTTCGTCGCCGAACGGGCCGAGCGCGCGGGTTCGTCGGTAGCCTCGTCATCGACCCCGGCGACGGGGGCTCAATCACAACAGGACCCGCGCACGACGAGCGTGGAGCGGCTTCAGGCGCCGGCCTCGCCTTATCTTCTGCAAGCTGGCGCAGTGATCCCGGCCGCCCTGGTCACCGGCCTGCGTTCCGACGCGCCCGGCGTCGCCATCGCCCAAGTCACCCAGGACGTCTACGACAGCCTGGGAGGCGGCTTCCTGTTGATCCCGGCCGGCGCGCGACTGATCGGCGAGTACGAGGCCGAGCTCCAGAGCGGCCAGAGCCGACTTCGCGTCGGCTGGACCCGCCTGATCCTGCCCTCGGGGCGCTCCATCATCCTGGACAAGCTGCCGGCCGCCGACACTCAAGGCATGTCCGGCCTGCAGGATGGCGTCGATCGTTATGGCGGTCGCATCCTGACCGCGGCAGCCTTAAGCACCTTGCTGGCCATCGGCGCCGAGAGCGGGGCGTCGAACGACGAGTCCGATCTCGTCCGGGCGATCCGCCGGGGTGGCGCCGATGTCGTGACCGATGTCGGCCGCCAGGTCGTCGGCCGCAGCCTGGACCGCGCCCCGACCCTGACCATTCGCCCGGGCGCGCCGCTGCGCGTCCTCCTGACCAAGGATCTCGTCCTGGAGCCCTACGTGCAAGGAGTTCGTCCATGAACAAGTTGAAGCTGCGCCCGCTGGAGGATGAGACGCCGGTCAAGATGACGATCGACGTGCCGGCGTCGACCCATCGCAACCTCGTGGCCTACGCCCAGGCTCATGCGGCCCAGACCGGTGGCAAGGCCGCCGAACCCGTGCGCCTGGTCGTGCCGATGCTTGATCAGTTCATGGCCAGCGACCGGGCGTTCGTACGAGGGCGCAAGCCGCGCGGGGAGTAGGGCTTGGAGAAGATTGCGATCCCGGTCGCGCCAGGGCTAGCTGGCGACATGAAGACGCCAAAGCCTCTGGACGACGTCGACTGGGACGAGGCGGCCGGCCACTTGGTCGGCGCCTTTCCAGGTGCATCCCTTGGAGAGGTGGTCGCGCGCGCCGAGATGGCGGCGACCGCCTTGGACGCGATGGGCAAGTCGCGCGATGCCGAAGCGATGCGGCGAGCTGCCGCTCATATCCGCAAGCGGATGATGAACTAGCCGGCGCTGCAGGCGGTCCCGCCTACGACCGACTTGGACGGTGGTGGCGACGAAGCTAGGCTGAACGGCATCTTCGGGGGCGGTATGATCAAGGCTGAAGCTGAACGGGGCATCCGGTATCTGTGCCATGAGTGGCGCAAGGCTGAGGGTCTTCAGCAGACCGAGCAGAGCAAGCTGAGCTTCTACAGCTTCTTGGCCTGGGTCCGGGACCACCATCCGACCTACCTCGACTTCCGAACCTCCACCTCGATCACGGACGATGTCGAGCGCTGGTTCGAGAGTGAATTCCGGCAAACGGCTTGGCGTTGACCATGAGTGAGCGGTTCTTTAGCCATGCCTATTTCGAAGATGGCGTTCTGATCCATGAGGGCATGGCCCTCCCGCTGACGACGCTAGACATCGCCGAGGCGGCGATGCGCGAGATTGTCCAGCTTGAGCTCTCCGCGTCACCGTTCGACATCTTCATGACCGGACTTCTGGACCCGGCGACGGACTGGTTTACTTGGGTCGCACAGCTGGGCCAGATCCGAGAGACCCGCACGGCGCTCTCGGGCCTTTTCGGCCGCTTCGTCGCGCGGGCCTATCTGACGCGGTACGAAGACTTCCAACATTTCGAACCGATCCGGGGCGACCTGAACGCCTTGAGCGCTTGGCCGGGCCTGACGCTGAAGCGAAATGGGATAGGTGATCTGCCGGACTGGATCATCTCGCATGGCGTGGGAACCGGCTCGATCGCCGTGGCCGAGGCCAAGGGATCGCACAATAGCGCCGGACCCAAAGCCGCCTTGGACCAGGCGCGCAAGCAGGCCAAGCGTGTGAAGCTCATGGCCGGGGAGGTGGCGCTCGACGTCAAGCGGTTCGGGATCGCCACGCGCTGGGCCGTGGCTGGAGATCCTAAGCTGAGCTTGCCTCATCTGTGGGTGGACGATCCCGTCGACGGCGAGCGCGCGGCCACGCCTGAAGAGGAACAAGCCCTGCAGCGCAGTGTCGGGCTTGGCCACTTCGCGGCCCTGGCCCGGGGGATGGGGTTTCCACGGACGGCCGGAAGGGTCGCCGAGAGTAAGATCCATGAACCTGGCGCCTTGGCGTTAGACAGTTCAGAACTGATCATGGTCGAGGACGATCAAGGGCCCCACGCCATGATGGTGGCGGCCATAACACCCTCGGGCGTCGTTCGCCTGCCTGGCGAGGTCAACGAAGACTTCCAGACTGCGCTCGCGTCGGTGTTTGGCGAGGACGTCCTCCTGATGGTCGTCAATGCCGCCTCGATTTTGGCGATCGACGCCTTGGCGTTCAACGAGACCGACCAAATCAAGACCTTGGTCACGGCCTTTCCGGTCGACGATGTCCATGAGCGGTCGCTGCGACGCCGGCACGCCGATGGCATCGAGGTGATGCCCTTGAAGGCCGTACGGCTGCGCAGGCGCGGACTGCAAATCGACCTCGGGTCGTCCTAGGGCGGCGAGGCACCGGCGCCAGGGGGGGTGAAGCTGGTCTTCGAAGGCATTTGCTGTTATAGAGAGGCATGGCGTACCCCGCCATGCCGTCCACAGTGGCGAAGCCTTCCGGGCAGGGGCCTACGACTAAAATGACCCTCTCACCCTTTCTAAGGTGCTGGCGGGCGTAGTGGACGCGTCATGAAACAGCGCCGTGATCGGGTTTGCCATGACATTCGTTTTCCAAAATCGCGAGCGTGCGAAGAAGGCTGCGCAGCGCGTCTCCAAAGCGCTTCCGGGCGTCAAGCTGTCGGCCGTACATGAGGGCTTGGCTCGGGCCTTGGGCTATAAAGACTGGTTCGCGTTCGAGCAGAGTCCGTCGGATCGACCGCCCAGCGTCCTGGACCAGGATCTATCCGATCCGGAGTTCCTCGCGCGTGCAGACCGACAAATCGCCGCGCTCGCCAGTTATCTCGCTATTCCTGACAGTGACGCCCAGTACGCTCTGTCGGGGGCGCGGCTCACCGGCGACCGAATGTGGTCGCGTGAGGACCACATGATGCTGCGGCTTTCGGCTTGGCGGCGGGGCCCCTTGCTGGCGGCCAAGCCCAAGGGGCGAGGTGACCTCGTTCGCATCAAGTCGTCGGGACGGCCTCGGGAATATGGCTACGTCCTGAGCTATGGTGAACGTGGCGCCAAGGTGCTGCTGGAAGACAGCATTCTGACGTGCGCGACGTTCGAGGTCGTTCGCCCCAAGGTTCGGCCGGCCGACTTCATCCCGTCGCGCTACTGGCGACCCTACGGCTATTGGACGCTGGAGGACGGCTCCAAGGTTCTGTTCAGCCGTGACTACTACCCGCTCTGGCGCGTGGGCGGCGACCGGATAGAGCGTCTGGGGCCCTGGTTATGGATCGGCCCTCGTAAGGCGCAGACCTACTTCTTCGATCTGTCCGGTGAACCCAACTGGCTCCACCAGGGGGCAAGGGCGCTCTCCGAGGCCTTCCTGGAGGATCACGGTGTGCGCGGCCTGCCCATCCTGGCCGATGCGGTGCTGCAATACTTCAACGCAGGCGTCGATAGGCCGGAAGAAGCCGTCACGGCCGAGCACAAGCATCGTGGCTCGCCGACGGATGCGCCTGCCTACGCGCGTCTTAACGCCATGCTGGTCTAGGCATCCTCTAAAATCGGCCGGCGCTTTGCGCGCCGGTCGATCCTGCAGTCGGAGCCAGAAGCGGTCTAGGCGCAACCAGGGCAGGTACGGACTTCGGTCCGGCAGAGGGCGTTGCCGTTGTACGGGTCCTTTAGGATCGCCGGGTGGTAGTGGCCGACCACCATCGTGGCGGGCACGGGTACGCGAAGCCCGATGCCGAAGTCGATCTTCGGGATGAAGGTTGGCGCATTGACCACGACCCGAACCCACTCCTGAAGCAGCGCCGTGGCGAGATCGTCCCTAAGGCCCGGCGATATCCACGAGATCGGCAGATCGACCTCGATCATGGTCGGTACGCCGCGCTTCCGAAGCGTGTCGAAGGCGGAAGGACCCAGCGCGCAGGTCACCCATTCGCTGCCGTACAGCATGTAGTGGCCGATGTGATCGAGTTGGACCTGGTCGTCAGCGCAGAGGAAGAGTTGGTCCGTGTCGCGCTCACGCGCGTCGAAGGCCGCAAGCTTGCCTTCCAATGACTTTTGCATCCAGGCAAGCTCAGGCGTTTCCGCCACGATGCGACGAGCCTCACCCTCAAGTACGGCGGGGTCGTTCAAACGAATACCCTCGCGGTGGAACACCCCCGCATCGGCGACGCGGCAGCCGTGAAAGGCGCGTAGGACAGCGCGGTCGATCACGGTGCTCAACTCGTCGAGCACCGTCTCGAGATCGCATTTGAGATAGGGCGCGAGAATCTCGTCCAGCCAATCTGAGTCGTCCCAGCACAGATCCTGTTCGGGTAGGGCCGTTAAGGAGGCATAGCCGCCATCCTCGAAGCGAGGCTGGAGCCATTGCGTCAACGTCGGATGCCAGGTCGTGCGGTCCTTCCAATGCAGGAGCCGATTGCGCCAGGGGCAGGGCGAGGTGCGTTTGCCGGTCGCGGGCGAATCCGAGGTCATGTCGCCAGCCTAGACAAAGGGGCGGTCAATCTTAAGGGCGCGAGAACCAAGCGACGCCTTGATGGGCGTCTCCTCTCGCATCGCTAGAGCCCCGCCACGATGGCGTGCATCTGGGATGTCATCGGATGAAACCCGTCGATCTCCATGGTCAGCCCGCCGTCTTGGCGGGCGATAACACATGTCGCGGGTAGATAATCCGCAGGCAGCGGCACGGTCGCATTCGGGTTCAAAAACAGCGTGACGCCCTGCCACCAAGTTTCCTCCGGCGCGTCGGGATCCCCCACGTCGAACTCGTATTCCCTCGGCTGCGGGTAATCGCCTTCCTCGGGCAGCAGGCACGTACCCAGACGCTTTGCCAAGATCGACGTTCCAAACATCGGCCCCGAAGACAGGCGCCAGAACTTGGACACCGCAAACCCATTGCAATAGGCGACCGCGCTGATGGCGGCGGCGTCCGGGCGCGAGAAGAAACCCCGAAAACCCTCACTATCGCCGAATAGCATCGGGATCAGGGCATCGGCGACGTATTGGCTAGACCCGGCTTCAAACGCAGGCTGTGTCATCAGAACAAGCGGCGTTCCAGCCATATGCTCCAGCGTGGCATAGCCACGTCTGGCCTTTTTCGTCAGCGCGGCGTGCATTCGGCGCGGAAAGAGCACTCTGGTCCGCTGATGGATCTCCTCCGGAGGCCGATCCTCCAGGCGCAAGATGCTTATGTCCGGCTCATTGCCCTCGGTGGGATTGGCGGTCATGGCCTCCACGGCGACCCTGTGGCCTGCCTTTATCGCCATGAAGTCGGGCGCATCGAACGGCCGGCTAGGGGAGAGGCCAGCCGTTTCCAGGTATAGGAAGCAGGCGATCTCAAAAAGGCGCGCGTGGAAGCCGTAGCCCTGAAATTGGGAGACGAAGTGCCCGTTCGGATCGCCCATCCGCGCGTAGGCGTCGTTGATCATCGCGCGCGCCGATGCGTGATAGTCCGACCTCAGCAGTTCCGCGAAATTGGGGTGCAGCTTCGTAGGCGGCAAACATGGCTGAAAGAGATCGAAAGGCGGGGTCATGAAGGTCGCGCCCAGCAGCGCCGGGCTAGCATTGGTCGGCTCCCAGCGCCTCGATCCGCTCTGGCATCTCTAGAAGCTTCAGGGCTGCGGCGGTGATCGCCTCGGGGATGGTCGGGAAAGTCTCGGCCGAACTGAGCGCGACACCGTTCGAGAAGGTGACGGTCGCCTGGAAGCCGTTTCCCTTCGGCGTGGCGGACAAGGTCACTTCGCTCATCAACGACTCCTAGGTGTACGGCGCGGTCGTCTGTCGCGGCAGACGTATTAGTGGCAAAGCTGCGGATCTGGACTGTCATCGCAGATATAGGCGAAACCGGCCGTGCTTTCCTCGATCCTTTTCGAAACGCGACTGACGGCTGCGGCGGCCGGGCTGATCGGGGCCTTGATCGGCCTGACCGGCACACTGCTGGTCACGATCGTCAATGGCCTCTTCGCCCGCGACCGCCACCGGCACGAAAAGGTCTGGGAGCGTCGGCAAGAGGCCTGCAGCGAAATCATCGGAGCGCTGAGAGCCGCAAAACCCCTTGCGGAGCGGATCTACGAAGGGTTCGCCGAGGATGCGCACGGCTACTACGCCAGCGACGCGCTCAAGGTTCATCACGAAGCGTATTGGACTGAGATCAGGAAGGCGGATGAAGCGTTCAAAGCGAACTACCTGATCCTGCCAACGCAGTTTCGGGATCGCTACGAGCGCCTTCTTACCGCTCGACGTGCGTGGGACTACGACGCTGGGCCAGATATCTATCTTGGCCCAATGGGGGAGGTCAGAGCCGCGACGCGGGACCTGATGGACCTTGCGCTCTCCTCGCTTGGCATCGTGCCGTGGAGCCATCGCATCGGCATCTCGCTACGTCTGACGGGCGACAAGCTCGGACGGGCCATCGTCAAGGCGGGGAAGTGGCTACGACGGCGCTGGAAGCGACTGTGACGTAGACGCGCCCACGACAGCCTCGATCTGTGATTCAAATCTGACCCAATCGGGCGCTCCGTCGCCTTGACTTGGGGCTCCGCCCCCAGCGCGCTTCGGATCGGCTTCCGCCCAGCTTCGGCCGGCCTTGCCGGCCTGCAGCCGGGTCCCCGCGAAGCCGCCCCTCCGCTTGCACCCCCGGTCTCGCCGACGGGCAAGGGTTCGATGTCGAACCCCTGCCTTGAAGGATGAGGATCATGGGACAAGCTGCTGATAATCTTGGCTCTGAGGCCTTGGCGCCCCGCATCTATGTGGCGTGTCTGGCCGCCTACAATTCCGGCGTCCTGCATGGGGCGTGGATTGAGGTCGAGGACGAGGATGAGGTCTGGGCCGCGATCGCGGCGATGCTGAAGGCCTCGCCCGAACCGATGGCCGAGGAGTTCGCGATCCATGACTACGAAGGGTTCGGCGGGGTCGAGATCGCCGAATATGCAGGCATCGCGCGGGTGGTCGAGGTCGCCGCCTTCCTGCGCGAGCGCGGGCGGCTGGGCGCCCTGGTGTTGGCTGAGGTCGGGGGGGATCTCGGCGCGGCCGGGGCCGCGCTCGACGACCAGTATCGCGGCTGCTTCTCAAGCCTCGCCGACAGCTTCCAGGAGCTGACCGAAGAGACGGTTGAAATCCCCGAGCCGCTGCGGCTCTACATCGACTACGAGGCCATGGCCCGTGACGCGGTGCTTGGTGGCGAGGTCTTCACCATCGAGACCGCCCCCGATGAGGTCCACGTCTTCTGGACGCGCTAGGCGTTGGCGTGCGGCAGAGCGATGAGGATCATAAACGCCGCCGCTGTCGCCACGAGCGCCAGGACGGCCAGGCCCGCCCATCCCGCGGGGGTTAGCAAACGGCCGGTCGGGCGAAGGCGAGAAGGCATGGCGCCATGTTAAGGCGCCGCTCCTGGCGGCGCTAGACGTGGCCAATCTAGCGCGTCACGGGGCGCGAGGACCGGGACGCTGAGCGATGGCGGCGCGTTGGGGCGGTCAGAGATCAAGGTCGATCCAGGCGGGGGCATGATCGCTGGCCCCTTCGAGACCTCGGACCCATCGGTCAACGCCGCCGCCCACGAGCGCCCCCGCAAGGCTTGGCGAAACAAGCAGGTGATCAATCCTCAGGCCCTTGTCCCTGGGCCAACGCTCGCGCAGATACGACCAGAAGGTCCAGGGCGCATGGCTCGGATAGAGGGCGCGCAGAGCGTCGGTCCAGCCCTGATCGAGCAGCCGCTGGAAGGCCGCGCGGCTTTCGGGGCGAAGCAGCGCGTCGCCGCCGTAGGAATGGTTGGGATAGATGTCGGCCTCCGTCGGGACGACATTGTAGTCGCCGGCCAGGACGACCGGCGCGCCGCTCGCGAGCAGGTTCTCCGCATGCCGGGCCAGGGCCTCGAGCCAAGCCAGCTTGTAGTCGAATTTTGGTCCCGGGACCGGATTGCCGTTCGGCAGATAGAGGCAGCCGATGAGAACGCCGTTTACCGCCACCTCGATGTAGCGCGCCTGCGACGGATCAGGCTCGCCAGGAAGCGCCGTTCGGGTCACCACCGGAGTGGCGTCGCGCGCCAGGATCGCCACGCCATTCCAGGTCCGTTGGCCCTTCCAGACCGCGCCATAGCCCATCTGTTCCAGCGCCTGGGCGGGAAAGCGGTCCTGTTCGACTTTCAGCTCCTGCAGGCAGACGACATCGGGCTGCGCATCGTCCAGCCACTCGATCAGCGCGTCGAAGCGGCCAAGCACGTTGTTGATGTTGAGGGTGGCGATCCGCACCCGACCAAAACAGCCGCCGTGGCGTCGGCGTTCCTTTCAATCGGCGTGATATTGGTGGCGTGCGATTAGCGTCACGTTTTCAGGCGGTAATGGACGTTTCTTCAGGTCGCGGACTGTCGCCAGGTGGGCTAGGGTGGCCCGGGAGGCGCGCATGGACGAGCCTGAAGACGACGAGCCGGGCCTGGTCTGGCGCGAATGGCGCGGCTGGGCCGCTTGCCTGCTGGCCGCTGTCGTGCCGACGGCGGTCTTGGCCAGCATCGTCCAGAAGATCGAGGGACAGATCGCCCCGGCCTTCGTGCCGGCGCTGTTCATCGGCCTCTTCACCCTGATGGTCTTGGCGGTCAGGCCTTGGACGCTGCGCTAGGGGCGTGGCGCACCGTGCGGAAAGTCACCGAATAGCGCAGGGCCTCCACGGGCGGGATGCTGTGCTGCCAGTCGCTGCGCGCCGGGCCGGCCATCAGATAGGCCGAGCGCGGCGCGGCCCGCACGGTGGCGCGCGCCCAGCGCTCGCCGACCTTGCGCCGCAGCCGAAGGGCGCAAGGCGACAACAGCGAGACCCCGGCGATGGCCACGGCCGGCGGGCGGTCACGGTGCCAGCCGATCCCCGCGCCTGGGGCATATTCGGTGACCAGGGCGTGACGGAAGCTTTCGGCGTCAAGGCCCGTGAAGGCGGCGACCTTGGCCAGGAGCGGCCTCAGGAAGTCGGGGATCGGCTCGCCGGTCTCGACCATCTGGCCGCGATCGTCACGTCGCCAGCCAAACGCCGCCACCCGGCGGTTTCCAAGATAGCCCAGGTGCTCGTACGGCTGGAAATCCAGCCCTCGGAAGACGTCCGCCAAGTCGCGCTCCTCGGCCGCGTCGATCAAGTCGGGCTGGTAGGCGAAGCCTTGCGGCAGCGAAGGTGGCGGCTGGGGCGGCGCCTCGAAGAGGCTAAGCTGAAAGCTCATGGCGTGGGCGGCTCGACTTGGCGCACGGCGCGCCAGCAGGACCAGGGCTTGCCCGCCACCAACTCCATCTCGAACCAAGCCTCCTCGCCCTCGAAGGCGGGCACGTTCTCGGGCTTGACGAAGGTCACTTGGCTTCGCCAGGCGCGCCGGCCTCCGGGAAAGGTGAAGTAGAGCGTACGGGCGTCCGGATCGCCATGCCGCTCGCGGTGGCGCGTCAGTTTCTCGACCGTGCGCCGGTAGACGCGCGGTGGCTTGTCCGGCGGCGGGGCGCGGCCGGAGGATGAGGGGGATGGCATAGCGACAGTCCTTGATGTTCCTAAAATGTTCTCATCAAGGGGCGCGAGTCAATCGACCGGAGCGAGAAACGAGCCGTAAGGGATAGGCCGGGCTGTGACATTGGCGCTGGAGCCTGGACGCGATGACGGCGGCGCTGCAGGCGAGCGCCGCGAGCGCTGGGTCAAAAGGCGAGCGGGGCCGCCTGGTCGTGCTCTGGCGGAAAGACCCGGCGCGCCACGAACAGGCCTGTGATGGGCACGCCCGGAAAGCGCCGTGAGAGCACGGTGTGCATGGCCCGATAGTGCGTGCCAGCGGTCAGGACGTCGTCGAATATCCCGATCTGGCGCGGCGGCGGCTCGGCGAGGGCCTCGACGATCTCATAGTCGTCGATCAGCGCCTGAACCGAGATGCGTTCGCCGGGCGCGGCCTCATGCGCCGCCACGGTGGAGGTGCGCTGGTGGACAAGCTCACGCACATCCAGGCCTGGCCGAATGGCTCGCAGAATTCGCGCCATTCGATCGTCAAAGTCTGGATGATCCGCCGCCTTCGAGCCGGGGACCGGAACAAGGGTGGCGATATCCAGCCACTCGGGGTTTAGCGTATCGGCGAACAGCTTCGCGCAATCGGCTATGGCGCCGGCCTTGTAGCGCAGCTCGGCGGGGCTCGCCGTGCTGGGGCGCTTTTTGAGGTTGTTGATCAGGCTATTGGTCTGGCTGAACGCGTAATTGCGCCCGCTGGTGTACTCGTAGACGTAAAGGCAGGTGTCGCTATCGATCAGCCGGGTGTGGTCGGCGATATTGCTGGCGTCGATCTGCGAAAGCCGAAGCGTCAATCGAGCGCCGCCCAGATATCGTCGGGGGATCGGACCCGGATCGCGCCTTCCTTCAGGTAGCGCTCGGGCCAGGTGATGTCGCGATTGTGGAAGCAGGAGTCGAGAATGAAGAGCTTGCGGCCCTGATGGACGGCCGCGCGCGCTTGGGTCAGCGTTCCTGACGTCTCGCCCGCCTCGACGATCACCGTCGCTTCGGTCAGGGCGCTCATCGTCACATTGCGCTCAGGGAAGAAGAGGCGGTTCTGCTGGGGGCCTTGGCGCGCATAGCGCAGCACCGGAACCTGGGAAATGACCAGGTGCCCATGGGCGATGGTCTCTTGCAGGTCGCGGTTGGCCTTGGGGTAGACCGTGTTCAGCGGTGTGCCGATCACGGCGATGGTGCGCCCGCCGGCCTCCAGCGCGGCGGTATGCGCCGCGGTGTCTATGCCTTCGGCCAGACCCGAGACCACCGTGAAGTCCCGGCGTACGAACTCCCGCGCCAGCCGCGCGGCGCGTTGGCGGCCCTCGGGCGTAGCCTTGCGGCTGCCGACGATGGCGATCGATCGTGTTTCGGTGAGTTCCCAACCGCCCCGATAATAGAGCATCTCCACCGGATGGCGGGCGTCGCGCAGCTTCTTGGGATAGTCGCCAGCATGATGCAGGCGAACGCCGAACTGATGCACGCCAGCGCGCTTCATCGCCGCGAACACCGCGTCGGCGGCGTCGTTGGCGATCGTCGGGGCGACAAAGTCGGAGGGCAGGGCGGTGGGATCGGCGGCGAACCGGTCAGCCAGCGTTTTGAACGTCGCGCCAGGCTCCAGCCACAGCGCCTCATAGGCGCCGATTTCGAGCCTCGGCGAAATCGCCGATAGGGCGGGTCCATCGCTCCTGAGCGCCAGTTGCATTGAGTCTCTCATTCAGCAGGCCTGAAGCTACGACATCAGCACCCTAAAAGGCTAGCGAGGCGAGTTTGAGACCAGGGTCGGGTCGCCTGTTCCAAACCGCTCAAAGCGCGTCTCCTGCTGTCCGGTTTGTTGGGCCAGGGTGGGCTCTATGGGGCTGGGGGCGAATGCGCTACCTTTGGCCTATGAGCGCCAAAGACCCCCATCTCGAGCGCTGGGCTATCGAGCACCAGCAGGAGATCCAAGCGCGGTCCGAGCATCAGGCCTACGCGATCGGCCCCAAGGGCAGCGGCGCCATGCCTGGAGCGGGCGGTGTGCAATTCGACCACGAGGACAATCAGCGGGGGAAGCGCTCCTTGGTGTTCGAGGCGCGGCCAGTCTTGCTCGGGCGCGTTGAGATCCGCGCGGAATTGACCACCCAAGCGCCGGACCAGGTTCGGGGACACCGAAAGACCGCCTACATCACCGCGACACCGCAAGCGCTGCGAGATCTGGCGCGCCAGTTGCTCGAAACCGCCGATGCGGCGGATCGGAAAAAGCCGCGCCCGACCGCTGTCGATTAGTCGTCCGGATCTGTCCAGGTTGGGAGGAGAGCGGCCGCGGCGTGGACGGACTTGGCTTTGATGTGAGTGTAACGCCGCAGCATCTTCCAGTCCTTGTGTCCCGTGATCAGCGCGACCTGCTCGATCTTCAACCCGGCCTCAAACAGGCGACTGGTGGCCTCGTGGCGCATGTCATGGAAGTGGAGATCGTCGATCTTCAGTTTTGCGGCGGTGCGGGTGAAGGCGGCGCTGATCGCGGTGGCCGTGTAGGGGAAGATGCGATCGTCGGCATTGGTTCGGATCTCCCGCTGGGCCTCGATCAGGCTTAGCGGGTCGTAGCCGGTGATGTTGACCAGCGGGACGCGCTGGTCGTTGCCGTACTTGTCGCGTGGATCCTTGCGGTCGCGGATGATCACCGTCTTGGCGCGGACATCAAGGTCGCTCCAGGTGATCCGGCAAATCTCATCCTGACGCATGGCCGTGCCGATCGCGAACTGGATGATCCGGGTCATCGGATTGCGCTGCCAGGGGTTATTGTCGAACGCCGCGAAGAGCCGTTCCAGCTCCTCCTGGGTCGGGCGGCGATCGCGCTCCTGGCTTTTGCCGATCAAACCGAGGTGTTTGAGCGCCAGGCGACCCTTCTCGATAGGTTCGAGCTTGGTATCGATCTCGTGCACGGCCGAGGCGTGGGCGAACACCAGCTTTATCCAGCCGACGTACATGCCGACCGTTACGGGGCCCGTGCCCCCACGGGCGCGCTCGCGTCCGAAATCGATGATGAATTGCCGATCGATCTTGGCGTAGGGCGTTTCCCCGATCGTGCGGTGCAAGTGAAGCAGCGCCTCGAGCTTGGTCCGTCCCACACGCTTCCGGGCGTTGGCCATGTCTTGGATGTGCAGATCGATCAGATCCCCGAGGGACGTCTTCTCGGCGATGTATGTCTTCTTCGGCGTGCTGCCGTTGTCGATCGCGCGCTCTTGAGCCGTGGCCCAGCGCCGCGCGTCCTCGCGCAGTTTGAAGGTCTCGCTTATATAGCGCCCCTTCCGACGGATGATGGCTCGCCATGACCCCGAGGGCAAATTCACAAAGGTGGCCATTTTCGTGTACGCCATGTGAACATTGAGGCGTCGGACGGTGGAGAAAATCTGCGTAGAGCGGCGTGCTTTCGGCGGTTTCCCTGCGTGTCTAACTCGTTGATAATGCGATAAAAAATATGCAATTTCAAGCTCATAGATTCTCTATTGCTCCGATGACGTCCAGGGCATACTTGCGGCCCGCCAGCATCACCGCCGAGGGCCAGCCTCGCGTCACGGTCACGTCGACCTCGCGCAGCTCATAGGCGTCGGGGCGGGAGAGGGTCAGCGGCGCGTAGGCGGCGGTTGGCGCGGCGCCGGCCATCGAGACGCGCACGGAATCGATCGGGCCGCCCGGCTGGGCCTGGTGGCTGAAGGCGTTCGAGCGCCAGCTGACGGGGCCGACGCCCTCGTAATAGCGGTCGGTGTCGAGCAGCCGGACGTCGCCGCCGGCGGCGGCCGGGGGCAGGGCGAAGCCGCCCTCCAGGGCCAGCTCGATCGCGTCGCTGTCATAGGCGATGAAGCCGGCGGCGGGGTTCAGGGGGCGCAGGCTTTCCGGCTTCA
>Ga0247725_1000443_pt1 | contig 31308 bp, 24 predicted proteins | sample OKSTACKMCFT3sol_FD_183021 | JGI IMG/M metagenome (GOLD analysis project Ga0247725, IMG submission 183021) | Subsurface sediment microbial communities from gas well in Oklahoma, United States - OK STACK MC-FT3-sol | ecosystem: Environmental > Terrestrial > Deep subsurface > Rock core/Sediment...
ATCGCCGTCAAGCACTGAAAATAGCAAAATCAGGTGCGGAATGACGGCTATATTGGGGGCGATCTGCGCTTTCCAAGGCGGGGGGCGGGCAGAAAAAAAACAGGCCCCGTGACGGGGCCTGTGAAGCGGGCGGGATCAGACGGGCTGGTTCCCCGCCGGCGGCAGCGCCGGGCGGGATTCCACCTTCTGTTCGTCTCCCTGCATGTTCTTGATGTAGACGTCCATCTGGTTGAACGCGATCTCGATGCCATGCTCGCGGAACAGCACGTCGATGCGGCGGTTCAGCTCGTCGATGGCCGGGTTGCGATCCCCCAGCTCGCTTACGAAGAAGCGCAGCTCGTGATCCAGGGTGCTGGGCCCGAAGGTGAGGAAGTAGACGATGGGGGCCGGGTCTTTCAGCACCCGGCTGTTCTCCATGGCGGCCTGCATCAACAGCTTGCGGGTCAGATCCAGATCCGAGCCATAGGCCACCCCGACCCGGGCGATGACCCGGGTGACGGTGTCGGACAGGGACCAGTTGATGAGCCGCTCTATCATCAGCTGCTGGTTCGGGATGATCACCTCCTTGCGGTCGAAGTCGGTGAGGGTGGTGGAGCGGATCCTGATCTTGTTGACCGTGCCCGAGATGGTGCCGATGGTGACGGTGTCGCCGATCCGCACCGGGCGCTCGAACAGGATGATGATGCCCGAGATGAAGTTGGAGACGATCTGCTGCATGCCGAAACCGATACCGACCGAGAGACCGGCGGCCAGCCACTGCAGCTTCTCCCACTGGACCCCCAGCATGGCCAGCGCCGTCAGGCTGCCCACCCCGATCAGGGCGTAGTTGAGCATGGTGGTGAAGGCGTAGGCCGTGCCCTGGGCGAGACGCAGCTTGGAGAGCACCAGCACCTCCAGCAGGCCCGGCAGGTTGCGGGCCAGCGACAGAGCCGCACCAAACACGAAGAGGCCGGTCAGCACGTCGCTCAGGCTGATGGGATAGAGCACGGCGTTGGCCCCGGTCCCCTCGCTCTTGTGCCACAGCACCACACTGTCGAGGTAGGTGAAGACTGCCACCAGATCAGACCAGAGCCAGTAGAAGGCGACGCCGAACACCAGCAGCAGCATGATGCGGGTCAGACGCAGGGACTGCTGGCTGACCTCTTCCAGATCCATGGGCTGCTCTTCGATGGCTTCGCCCCCTTCCGCATCCTCCTGGGTCTTGTGTTCCCGCTTGGCGACCGCGCGGCGATAGGCCAGACGACGGGCCGCCAGCTCAAGACCGCGCAGGGCGGTGCGATAGACCAGACCCCAGATGATGATGAGGTAGAAGGACTCGATGAGCCTGCCGGTGAGTTTCAGGGCCGTGTAGTAGTAGCCAAGGGCTGCCAGCACCATCAGGGCCACCGGCGCCAGCGCCAGGGCGACGGCGGTCAGGGTCTGCAACATGCTCGCCTCGCCCTTGATGCGGGCGCGGGAGATGGGCAGCACCAGGTAGGCGGTCAGCCCCAGCAGCAGCATGGTCATGCCCTGGCCGATGACGTCGTTGCCAAGGGAGGAGGGCTCCACCACCGCCTTGGTCGACAGCATGATGAGGGGCAGCAGGGGCAGCCAGAGGTAGCGCATGCTGTTGCGCTTGGCCTGCAGCTCGTCCCGCGGCATGCGGAAGTGGGTCTCGCCGATGCCCCCCGGTCGCATCACCGACAGGTAGACGCTGAACACCAGGTAGCCGAGGGCCAGATTCAGGGTGATCTGGAAGATGAGTTTCGGGCTCAGCAGGCCGCAATAGGCGAGCAGCAGGCCGGCGGCCAGGATGAAGAGGGTGCCCGGCAGGCGTTGCAGCACGGTGAACAGCAGGGCACGGGGGGTGTGCCACTGGCTGTCCTGACGAAAACGACCCAGATCCTTGACGATCTTCTTCTGGCGCTCGAGCAGGGTGCCGCGCTTCCACAGCAGCAGGCCGCCCACCAGCAGCAGCGGCAGGGAGAGCAGGGAGACCGCCAGCAGCATGTCGCCCCAGCCGCTCCAGTCCGGTTTCAGCACCCAGTCGGAGGCCTGCTTGAAGGCCTGGGCCGGCCAGGTGATGAACCACTTGGCATCGATGGGCTTGTTGCTGCTCACCCAGAAGATGTGCTGTTGCAGGGTGAACTCGATGGAGGCATAGACCCGGGTCAGCTGCTGCTGGGTCAGTTGCAGGCTGATGGCGTTGGTGAGCTGGGCATCCATCTGGCGGTTGAGCTGATCCAGCAGGCCGATGCGGGTGTCGATGAGCTTGGCAAGGCTGGCCCTGTCTTCGTCGCTCACCGTCTCGCCGCTGCTGGCGATGAGGTTGTCCAGATACTGGTTCTTCTGGAACAGCTGGTCACGCTGCTGGCTCAGTTCGAACTGGGCCAGGTGCAGGTCGGCGATCTGCTCCTCCAGGTTCTTCACCAGGGTGGAGGGGGCCGCTTCCAGTTGCTGGTAGAGCTGATAGAGGATGCGCGAGAGCAGCAGGTTGCCCTTGAGCATCTGTACCTGTTCGTTGAGGTTGCGCTCGGTCTGGGTGCCGCGCTCCAGCATGCTCTTCGCCTGCAGGTTCTTCTGGGCCAGGGTGTTGAGGCTGTTGGTGGAGCTGATGAGTTGCTGGCTGAGCTGGTAGTTGAGCTCCTGCTCTTTTTGCACCAGGGGGTTGTCTTCGGCGGCCACCAGTTCGCCGGTCTCTTCGGCAGTCTTCTCGGTGTCCCCCAGGCGCTTGGCGCTGCTCTGCTCCTGCAATGCCTGCAGTTTCTGCTCTTCACTGGCGAGACGGGCACTCTGGTAGTCCCGTTGCTTGACCACCAGATCCTGCATGCTGGTGCGGTTGTCCAGCTCCTTTTGCAGGTTGGCCAGTTGCAGATCCAGCAAGGCCAGCTCGGCGCCCAGCTTCATTTTCTCGGCGCTGCTCACCCCGTCCCCGGCGTTGAGGCGGGTGCGGATCTCCTGGCTGCGCTGATAGGCGCGGCTCATGCTGGCCTGGGCCCGCTCCGGCAGGGTCTGCAGGTTGGTGATCTGGCTGCCGATGGTGCCAAGGGCCTCCTGGGCCGCCTGCATGTTGGCCATGATCTCGGGTTGGCGGGCATCGAGCTCCGCCAGGCTCATGGTGGCGTATTCGCTCTTGAGCTGCTCCGGGCTCTTGCCCTGGGTCAGGGCGTCGAGCTTGGCGCCGATCTCCTTGAGCTCTGCCGGCAGGGTGCGCAGGCGTTCGCTCTGGGTTTTGGCCTTGCTCTTCTCCTTGTCGATGCTGTCGAGGAGGGAGAGGGTGTCAGTCAGGAACTTCTGGTCCGCCTGCTGGCTGGCCGTGGGGGTGTCCGATTTGCCGAGGGCGTCGAGCGCCCGCTGCACGGTGGCGCGCTGGGGCAGATCCTGCGCCAGGGTGCTCGGGGTCCAGAAGGTGATGAGTAAATAGAGCAGCGGCAGCAGGGTGGCCGAGGCTCTTTTGAAGCGTGTTGAGAGCATAAAGCGTCCGGGTGATTATGCGATGTTCGGGGGATTTTCCACCAGGGTAAAATCCGCGTGGATTCTAGCACCGGCGCAAGAGGGGCAGCAGGGGGAGAGATAAAAAAAAACGGCGCCCGCAGGCGCCGCTTTCATCGGTTCAGGACTGATTACAGTACGTGAACGGAGGCGGTGTTGGTGGTACCGCTCGGTACCAGGGCACCGGAGACCATGACAACCACGTCACCCTTCACGCCCATGCCGATTTCCAGCGCGGCTTCTTTGCCGATGCGATAGAAGTCGTCGGTGGAGGCGATGGAGTCAACCACGTGAGCAACCACACCCTTGGTCAGCACCAGCTGGGCAGCGGTCTTCTTGTTGGTGGTGATGGCCAGGATCCAGGCTTTCGGGAAGTACTTGCGAATGGCCTTGGCAGACTTGCCGCCTTCGGTGGCAACCACGATCAGCGGGGCGTCCAGCTTCTCGGAGGTCTCGACCGCGCCTTTGCAGACCGCTTCGGTGATGCGCAGCTTGTTGCTGTCGTTGGCAGCAGACAGGTTGGACGGCATCACGGCATCGGTACGCTCGCAGATGGTGGCCATGATGGTCACGGCTTCCAGCGGGTACTTGCCCTTGGCGGACTCACCGGACAGCATGACTGCGTCGGTACCGTCCAGGATGGCGTTGGCCACGTCGCCAGCTTCGGCGCGGGTCGGACGCGGGTTCTTGATCATGGAGTCCAGCATCTGGGTGGCGGTGATGACCACTTTGCGCGCCTTGTTGCACTTCTCGATGATCATCTTCTGGGCGAAGATCACTTCTTCTACCGGGATCTCGACACCCATGTCGCCACGGGCAACCATGATGCCGTCGGAGACAGCCAGGATCTCGTCGAAGTTGTCCAGGCCTTCCTGGTTTTCGATCTTGGAGATGATCTGGATGTTCTCGCCGCCGTGGGCTTTCAGGTGCTCACGGATTTCCAGCACGTCTTCTTTCTTACGAATGAAGGAGGCAGCAACGAAATCAACGCCTTGCTCGCAACCGAAGATGAGGTCGCGCTTATCTTTCTCGGCCAGGGCCGGCAGCTTGATGGAGACGCCCGGCAGGTTGACGCCCTTGTTCTCGCCCAGGTCACCGTTGTTGAGCACTTTACAGATCACTTCGCGCTCGGTGATTTCGATGACGTCCAGGCCAATCAGGCCGTCGTCAACCAGGATGCGGTTGCCGACGCGCAGGTCGCTGGCAAAGCCGGCATAGGTGACGGCGACTTTGTCTTTGTTGCCCACCACGGTCTGGTCGGTGGTGAAGGTGAAGGTCTGGCCGGCGACCAGGGAGACGTCGTTGCCGCCTTCGAGCTTGATGGTGCGGATTTCCGGACCCTTGGTGTCCAGCAGGATGGCTGCGTGCTTGCCGGTTTCGGCCATGACAGCGCGCAGGTTGCTGATGCGACCACCGTGTTCGGCGTAGTCGCCGTGGGAGAAGTTCAGGCGCATGACGTTCATGCCGGCATCCAGCATCTTGCCCAGCATTTCTTTGGATTCGGTCTTGGGACCGATGGTGCAGACGATTTTGGTCTTTTTCATGTCAGTCTTCATGGTGCTATTGTCATCTCTTTAACGTGAAATAGTCAGCGGGTACGGGCAAAGGCGGCCAGCGCCGGCAATCCTCTGCCCTCCCGATCAAACAGAGCCTGGTTTTCCCAGCCATTACCGAGGGGTTCGTCTATCCCGAGAAACGCCATACCGGCGTGACTGGCCCAACTGTCGCCAGGGACCCGGATCCAGCCCGGCTCCCAGTAGACAAACCCGAGTCCGAGCCGATCTGGCACCTCTGCGATTGCAGCACGTAGGGCATCGAGAAACGCCAGTTGCCCCTCGGGCGTCGCTGCAAACCCACCGCGCCCGGCCTCCTGCTCACCGAAAGCATTACGGACCCCATCCTGGTTGACGGTGTCGTGACCATAGGCGGTCTCGACCACCAACAGCGGACGCCGGATCTGGGTGGCCAGACTGTTCATGGTGCGCGAGAGGTCACCCAGGGATCCGTGCCAGTAGGGGTAGAATGAGAGTCCCACCAAGTCGAACGGCACATCGCGCGCTTGCATCGCCTTGAACCAGCGCAGGCACTGGGCCTCATCGCCCCCTTCGGCCAGATGCAACATCAAGCGAGGGCGGATCCCCCCCTTGCTGCCGGATCGGATCCCAGCAATGGCCGCCTTGAGCAGGAAGGCCAGGCGATCGAACTCGGCTTCTTTCCGCCGGTGCAATCGCCCCTGTGGCCACAGCATGCCATTATTGAGTTCATTGCCGACCTGCACCATCTGCGGTGGCACCCCAGCCTCACGCAGGCGACGCATCACGGTTGCACTGTAATCATGCAGCACCGCTGCCAGGTCGGCGTCCGATTTGCCCAGCCAGGCGCGTGGCGTGTGTTGCTTGCCCGGGTCGGCCCAGAAGTCGCTGTAGTGAACATCGAGCAGCCAGGGCAAGTTGAGAGCACGGCTGCGCTGTGCCAGTGCAATCACCCTTTCCAGATCGTTGCTGCCACCGCCAAAGGGCTCCCCCTTGGCCGAGTAAGGGTCTACCCACAGCCGCAAGCGCACTAGGTTGAGGCCACGCTCACGCATCAGGGTCAGCAGATCCCCCTGCCGCGTTCCGTCCTGATAGTGCACACCTAGGCGCTCGAGTTCAGCCAGTGTAGATACATCCGCCCCGCGGATGGGCAGGTTGAGAGGTGCTTGGGCAGCCCCGGCGCTGAGGGCTCCCAGCATGGCCAGCAGTGGCCAGCTCAGCGGGGGACGCATTCTAGTGCTGCTCCGGCTCGTGCAGCTCGAACCACTGACCGAGCTCGCGACGCAGGTTGTCCGAGCGCTTGCCGAAGATGGCCTGTACCTCGTCGCCGATGATGATGACGCCGATGGCGCCGAGATGCTGCAGAGCCTCGCTGTCGACCGACTGCAGGGCATTGACCCTGACCCGCAGCCGGGTCAGGCAGGCGTCAAAGCCCACTATGTTGTCGCGCCCACCAAAGGCAGCGATGAGCGCGGTAATGGCCGCCTCGTCCAGCCCGGAGAGCGGCGCCTCGGCCGATTTCTCCCCCTTGTGGCCGAGGGCGGCAGCGAACAGCCGCTTGAAATCCTGCATCTTGACCATTTGAACCTCCTAAACGTGAAAAAAGAGGGCGGAGCCACTGGCTCCGCCCCGCGATTAACGGGCGCGACGCAGCACCCGGCAGCCAAATGGCGGCAGCACCAGCGAGTCACTCAGCGCCTCACCACTCACCATGTCACTGTGACCACCCGGCAGCGTGACCAGACGCTCGGCGTTGGCGAAGTTTTGTACGAACACGAACACCTGTTCACCGTCGGTGCGACACTGGGCGGTGACCCCCTCCGGCAAGGCTGGCAGGGCGCGTGGCAGGGCCAGTGTCTCGATGAGATGGCCGAAGAAGTCGCGCTGGAACGCCAGATCGTTACGCGAGGCGACATAGTAGGCACGCCCTGCCCCGTGCTCGTTGACCGTCACCGCCGGACGCCCGGCATAAAAGTCACCGTCATAGCTGGCCAGGGCCCTCGCGCCTTCCAGGTGGATGAGATCGCAAAGGTGAGTGACTTCGTAAGGGCCGCAGAGTGCGGCCTCGTTGCCGGCAAGGCCTGAGACGGCGTTACGTTCCTCGTCATAGAGACCGTCTATCTCCTCTGCCCAGATCCCGAGGACAGGACGCAGCGGCCCCGGGAAGCCCCCCAGATGACAGAGATCAGTCTCGTTGACGATGCCGCTCCAGTAAGTGGTGACAAACTGACCACCCTGTTTGACAAAGGCATCGACCCGTTCGGCAAAGCCATCGCGCACCATGTAGAGCATGGGGGCGATAACCAGGTCATATCCATCGAGCGTGCAGTCGGCATTGATGACATCCACCGCCACCCCTGCCTCCCAGAAGGGGCGGTAGTGCTCGGCCACCGTCTTCTCATAGAAGAGACCGGCATTGCGCGGGCCCTGGGCGTTATCCATGGCCCAACGACTCTCCCAGTCGAAGATGATGGCCACTTTCGCCTCAATACGGCTACCCGCAACCTCAGGCAACTTGGCCAGTATCTCGCCAAGTGCTTGCACCTCTCTGCCCACCCTGGTGTCGATGTGACCGACGTGATCGACCACGGCACCGTGGAACTTCTCGACCGAACCGCGACTCTTGCGCCACTGAAAGTACTGCACCGAGTCGGAGCCGTGTGCCACCGCCTGCAACGAGGAGAGGATGTGCATCCCCGGCTTCTTGAGCTTGCTGATGGGCTGCCAGTTGGTCAGGCTCGGGGTCGACTCCATCAGGAAGAAGGGTTTGCCTCCCTTGAGGGTGCGCATCAGGTCGTGATACATGGCGGTGTAAGCCGCCAGGGTCGAGTCATCACCACTGTTGTGCCACAGGGGGTAGCTGTCCCAGGAGATGAAATCGATCACCTTGGCCAACTGCCAGTAGTCATAGTCGTAGAAGTACTCCATGAAGTTGGTGGTGGCCGGCAGGCTCGGGTTGGCCGCCTTCAAGGGTTTGATCTCCTCAGCGCAGAAGTCGCTCACCTGAGCGGTGTTGAAACGCTTCCAGTCGAGGTTGAGGCCGTGGATAGAGCTTTCCCCGATGGGTGACGGGGATTCGATCTGTGACCAGTCGGTGTAGGTGTGGCTCCAGAAGCTGCTCCACCAGGCGTGGTTGAGCGCCTCTATGCTGCCATAGCGCGCCTTGAGCCAGTCACGGAAGCGCCCCTGGCATAGCTCGCAGTGGCACTCACCGCCATACTCGTTGGAGATGTGCCAGGCGATGACACCGGGATGACGACCGTAGCGTTCGGCCAGGGCGCCGTTGATAGCGCGCACCTTGTCACGATAGACAGGCGAACTCATACAGTGATTGTGACGGCCACCGTGCAGTGCCTTCACACGTTCCTTGCTGACCCGCAGCACCTCGGGATAACGCTGGGAAAGCCAAGCCGGGCGAGCACCACTTGGTGTGGCGAGGAAAACTGACACACCGTTTTCGTGCAAACGATCGAGCACCGTATCGAGCCAGCCGAATTCATAGCGCCCCTCTTGTGGCTCCAGGGAAGACCAACTGAAGATGCCGACCGACATAACGTTGCAGCGGGTCTGCTTCATCATCTCGAGATCGCGCTCGAACACCTGGGGATCATCCAGCCACTGATCCGGGTTGTAATCAGCACCATGCAGCAGAGCGGGCACCCGTTCACTGAGCGGGGGAAACTTGAACATCACACATCTCCTAAAACGAGGGGGCGCCGGCCATGGCCGGTCGCCCTATCGGTTGAAACCGGGTCAGTTGAATACCTTGATCGAGGGGAGCACATGGCCGGAGCAGTCAAACAGCGCCTGGTTCTCCCGGGCATTGCCTTCTTTCCAGTCGTCGTTGTTGTACTTCATCCCAGCCTTGGTGGCCCAAGTGGCACCAGGGGTTGGCAGCCACGCTGGCTCCCAGTAGAAGACTCCCTTGCCACGCCCGTCCGGTACCGCCACCACGCTCTTGATCAGATCGCGCAGGAAGTCGGCCTGCCCCTGTACGCTGGCCGGGTAACCACCGTCGCTCGCCTCCTTGGCAGTGAAGTTGTTCTCGGCGTTGTCGCAGTTCTCCGTGGTGTAGCCGTAGGCGGCCTCGACCACGATCACATCCTTGCCATAGCGCTTGCTGATGTCATCCATGTTGGCCTTGAGGGCACTGATGGGGCCATTCCAGTAGGTGTAGAAGGAGAGTCCGATGATATCGAAGGGCACCTCGCGCTTGGCGACTTCATCAAACCACCAGACGAAGGTGTCGTTTTTGGTGCCCTCAGCCAGATGCAGCATCACCTTGATATCTTTGCCGTGCTCTTTCACAGCACGTACACCAGCCTTGAGCAGTGTGGCCAGGCGATCAAACTCCCCACCGTTTTGCCCCCAGCTCTTGCCCTCTGGCCATAACATGCCACCGTTGATCTCGTTGCCGACCTGCACCATGTCAGGCATCACACCGGCCTTTGCCAGGGCATCCATGCTTTCCTTGGTATGGGCGTAAACGGCATCCGCCAACTGCTCGACTGACATCGTACGCCACGCCTTGGGCTTGTTCTGGCGGCCCGGATCCGTCCAGAAATCGCTGTAGTGGAAATCGAGCAGGAACTTCATACCAAGGGCCTTGGCACGCTTGGCAAGCGCTATCGTTGCAGCCAGATCGTTGTTACCACCGCCGTAAGGCTTGCCGTCAGCATCCTTGGGGTCTACCCACAGGCGCAGGCGAATGTAGTTAAAGCCGTTCTCCTTGAGGATTGCCATGGCGTCCTGTTGCTTGCCACTGGCATCAAAGAACTTGCCACCAAATTTCTCTACTTCGGCCAACATGGAGACATCAGCCCCCTTGATGAACTCCTGCGGTACCACAACTGGTTGCACCACCACATTTTCGGCAGCCACGGCGGGGGCATGCATACCCAACATGCCGGTGGCGAGCAGTGCCGCCATCACCAGCGTCTTCTTGATTTTCATGTCGAACGTCCTGTTTAACGGATTAACCTTTGGTCCCACCTGCGGTAAGACCGGAAACGAAGTACTTCTGCAAGGAGAGGTACAAGATGGCCACCGGCACCGCGATGAGCACAGCTCCCGCCGCATAGGTGGTGTAGCTGGCCCCCATCTTCTGGGCGACCAGGTTGTAGAGACCAATGGGCAGGGTGAACTGATCCGGGGTGCGCAATATGGTGCTGGCCAGGATGAAGTCGCCAAGCGGGCCGGTGAAGGAGAACAGTGCAACCACCGCAATGATGGGCTTGGAGAGCGGCATGATGATCTCGATGAAGATGCGGAAGTTGCCCGCCCCGTCCATGCGCGCCGACTCGTCAAGATCCTTGGGGATGGCATCGAGGTAACCCTTCATCAGATAGGTGTTCATCGGGATCATGCCGCCCACATAGACCAGCACCAGCGCCAGGTGGCTGTTGACCAGACCCAGCATCTGGGCCAGCACGAAGATGGCGATGAGGGCCGAGAACTGGGGCACCATCTGCAACAACAGGAACAACATCAGGCCATTTTGCCGCCCACGGAAACGAAAACGCGAGAAGGCATAGGCAGTGAAGCTGACGCTGATGAGGGTCAACACCATGGTCAGGAAGCTGATCTTCATCGAGTTCCAGTACCAGGCGGCATAATCGATGCGACCGTCAAACAGCTCCTGATAATGAATAAAGGAGAAGTTTTCCGGGATGATCGAGGTGTTGAGCAGGCTGCTGCCCGGATTGAGAGAGGCTCCAACCGTCCAGATCAGGGGATAGATGATGATCACCGCAACCATAGCCAGCAGCAAATAGCTTAGGGTCAGGCGGATGGCATTACTCTTTTTCAGACTGTGTTTGGCACTCATGGCTGGATCTCCTTACACCATGTCGTCTTGCTTGAACGAATTGGTCGCACGGAACTGCCACAGGGCAATGCCGACCACGAAGATGGAGAGCAGAATGGTGATGCTCGCTGCAATCGCATACTGGGATGACGACATGGTCAGCTTGTAGATCCAGGAGACCAGGATGTCGGTGCCGCCGGCATTGGAACCAGCCACCGCAGGTCCACCGTTGTTGAACAGGTAAATAATGTTGAAGTTGTTGAAGTTGAAGGTGTACTGGGTGATGAGGATCGGAGCGATCGAATACAGCACCAGGGGCAGCGTAATGGTGGTCAGCTTGTGCCATGTGCTGGCACCGTCGATGGTGGCCGCCTCGTAGAGATCATCCGGGATAGCCTGCAACACCCCAGTGGTCATGGCGAAGACGAACGGGAAGCCAAGCCAAGTCTGCATCAGGATGAGGGCCGTCTTGGTCCAGAAGGGATCTGTCATCCATGCCTTGGGGTCGATACCCAGAGAAGCCAGAATACCGTTGTTGATGACGCCAAAGGTCTCGTTGAACATGCCGGCGAACACCAGAATGGTGACAAAACCGGGCACTGCCCACGGCAGGATCAGGATGGTGCGGATGAGCGGCTTGAAGCGCAGATCCTTCTGATTGACCAGGATCGCCAGCAGCACCCCGACCGAGCATTGCAACGTGGTGGCGATCAGCGTCCAGATCACGGTCCACTGCAGCACGTCGAGCAAGGTCGAACGCCACAGATCGAGCTTGAAGATGTTGATGAAGTTCTTCATCCCCACCCAGTCCACCAGCTTGGCCGGCGGCGTGTGGTAGAGATCGTAGTTGGTGAAGGCGATGGAGAAACCAAAAATGATGGGGAACACCACCACGAACACCAGCAGGATGAAGCCCGGGGTGATCATCAGATACGGGAACCCTTCGCTCAGCAGCAACTGGTATTGCTTGCGCACACTGGTCAGCGCTACGCCACGATCCCGGCGATCGCCGTTAATATAGGCGTCGCGGACGCTCCAGTAGTAGATGGCGCAACCAAAGATGGCCACCAGTACGCTGATAACCCCCTTGGCCAGGAGGAAGACGGAGTTGTCACGGGGCAACTCGGTGCCGAGGGTAAACAGCCCCCAGAACCCTTGAGATAGAAAATCATGGAATACGCCGAAGAAGCAGGCCATGACGGTGAAAAACAGGGTGCCCTTGACCCATTGCCGGTTATACCACTGACCGAGTCCCGGGATCAGCGAGAGCAGGGCGGCCACCTTGGCATGATGGGTTCTTGTACCGATCTGGGTAAGCGATCCGGAATCGACAACCACAATGTACCTCCTTTCCATTAAGAGCCCGGGCGGCCACGAATGCCGCCCGGCCCGAATTGGGCCTGCGCCCAACTTGTGTTATTGCTGCGCGTGGTTGACTTCGATCTGCATGTTGATGTTCTTGACTGCACCTTCCAGTGCCGCCTTCACATCCTGCTTGCCAGTCACGCCAAGCTGCAGTGCACTGTTGGCAGGGGTCCACACCTCTTGCATCTCGGGCACGCTCGGCATCGGAGTGGCGAAACCGGCCTGAATGGCCACGGCACGGGATTTCTCGTCATCCTTGATGAGCGGATCGTCAATCAGCGCCTTGAGCGGCGGGATCTCACCGGTCTTCTCGAAGCGGACTTTGGCGTACTCAGGCTGGTTGATGAACTCGATGAACTGCTGCGCCAACTCTTTCTGCTTGGAATAGGTAGAGATGCTGTACCCTTTCACGCCGAGGAAGGAGCGCATATGCTCGCCATTGGGCAATGTCGGCAGCGGTGCGACACCGTAGTTCACCCCCGCATCCTTGTAGGGCTGGAACGACCATGGTCCAGTAATGACGGCAGCAGCCTTCTTCTCGGTGAACAGGGAATCGATGGCGTTGGCACCGGTCTCACCCACGATACCGGCCGGGAAAAGTCCTTCACTGTAGAAACGCTTGAGGAAACTCACTGCATCGACCGAGCCCTTGTTGGCCAAGCCCACATCCTTGACGTTGAGCGAACCGTTGGGGTTCTGGCCGAAGATATAACCCCCCATGGCTGCGACTACACCGTAGGAGTAATAAATCTCGTCAAACTTGGCGAGCAGGCCGTATTTGTTCTCCCCGCGCAGGGTCTGTGAAGCCTTGATCAGCTCGTCAAAGCTCTCGGGCGCCTTAGGCAGCAGGTCCTTGTTGTAGACCATGACGATGGTCTCCACCGCCTTGGGCAGGCCATAGAGCTTGCCTTCATAAGTCTGGGCATCCACCGCAGGTTTGGTGAAACCAGCCAGATAGTCGGCCCCCGGCTTGATCTCGCTGATCAGTCCCTGCACCACGGCGGTGCCCACCTGATCATGGGGCAGTACCAGCACATCCGGACCGATACCGGCCGGTCCATCCAGGCGCAGCTTCTCTATTTGCTGGGCATAGGGCGTTTCGAGGATTTTCACCTTGACGTTGTGCTTGGCTTCAAATGCCTTGACCGCTTCTTCGATGCCATTGGATTTCTTGATGTCTTCCCACACCAGCAGCTCGCCATCGGCGGCACGGGCAACCTGCCCCAGCCCCATCACGCCCAAAGACAGCAGCATTGAAACGGTCAATTTATTGATTTTCATATGATTTCCTTGTCCCTAACTCAGGTAAAAGCAGGTCTTCTCAGACCACGTAGGTAAAGTGAGTGTTACGATTCCATCCAGTCGGTGTAACTTCTGAAGCTTGTTACCAATTCGGGTGTAAAACAAAGCACAACCACATTACACGCCGGACTGGTCTGGCCTCTATGACACAACCCCACTACCACCTAATACAATGAAAAATAAATGGTTTAATCCTATACATCAGATCCGGAGCAATACGCTCTATCACTTGATTTTTGCTTGGCACAGCTCTTCGAGTGCACTGAAACAGCAAAAAAGGTAACGATTACACCGAATGGCTCTACGGTAAGCGGTGCTTGCTCTACCTGCCAGTAGCACATATCAAGGCTGTGATCTCATGCACAAAAGAAACAGCATTTTGTGCAACCGCTTACACCAGCCTGATATAGTCCCGCTAAAGCCACAGAGTGAAACGGTGTGAAACGCCTTCTCCCTCCCAGGGCAAAAAAAGCCGCAGCAGGGGCATGACCGCCCCCAGAATTTGCAGCTAAGGCATTTATTATCAAGGAGTTAAAGCTCATGGCGAGTATCAGACTGAACAATGTGATCAAGCGTTTTGGCAGCAATGTGACCCTACATAATGTGAATCTGGATGTAGAAGATGGTGAGTTCACCGTCTTTGTCGGTCCTTCCGGTTGTGGTAAATCCACTCTGCTGCGCATGATCGCCGGTCTGGAAGAGATTTCGGACGGCCACATTGCGATTGATGAGCAGGTGGTCAACGATGTAGCCCCGGCTCATCGCGGGGTGGCCATGGTGTTCCAGTCCTATGCCCTGTACCCCCACATGACGGTGGCCGAAAATATGGGCTATGGCCTGCGGGTCAATGGTGTGGCGAAAGAGGAGATTGCACATCAGGTCAGCATGGTGGCCAAAACACTGCAACTTTCCCACTTGCTCGACCGTAAACCCAAGCAACTTTCCGGCGGACAGCGTCAGCGTGTAGCCATCGGCCGAGCTATCGTGCGTAACCCCAAGGTTTTCCTGTTTGACGAGCCCCTCTCCAACCTCGATGCAGAACTCCGTGTCGAGATGCGTCTGCACATCGCCAAGCTGCATCAGGAACTCAAAACCACCATGATCTACGTGACCCACGATCAGGTGGAGGCCATGACCCTGGCCGACAAGATAGTCGTGATGAACTATGGCAAGGTGGAACAAGTCGGCTCTCCAATGGAGCTCTACTACAAACCCTGCAACCGCTTTGTAGCTGGCTTTATCGGGTCACCCAAAATGAACTTCCTGCCAGCAAATGTATTGGAATGGACTCCGGAACAGATAAGAGTCAGGGTTGCCGGCCAACAGGACCTCACCCTGCCTATTCCCACAGAGAAGCTCGAACCGGGCAGCGAGATCTCCCTTGGGCTTCGCCCCGAGCATGTCGTCCCTGGAGTTGAAGGCATCCACCTCACGTTTACTTGCGAAGTAGTGGAACGTCTTGGCAACAGCACCTACCTGTTCGGTCAGTGCTGCGGCACCGACGGCTTCAAGCTGCTGCTGGCAGGGGATGGGGAGTTTCATCCGTACCAGAAAATGGATGTCTTCTTTGCCCCGCAAAATTGCCTTGTGTTCAATGCCGAAGGGCTCAGGATCAGCCGCTGAACGCGGCTACTGCATGCCCCGATCCATTTTGCCCCCGCCAGTCGGGGGCTTTTTTTTATCCCCGGGCGCGGGACACAAAATGAGAGCGGGCTCGCAACCCTGGACAAATCCCGTACAAGGGTGCCGAGAAAGAGTGTAAAAGATTCACAAAACAATGAAAACGTTACACTAAAAATCAGAATCAGGTGCCCTCCCTTATCGCGGCCTTATCTTTTAACGAGGTAAAGCACTGATAAAATATGACTTATCACTTGTGTCATCAGGCTGGGTTGACTCAAAACCATATGTAATCGATACCATGAACTTGCGCACTCGTCACCTTTCCATCATCCAGCGCCTGGCGCTGGGCTTTGCCGTCATCCTGTTGCTGCTGCTGCTCTCGGTGGCCCTCTCTCTCTACGCCGGCCAACGGCTGGCCGACCAGGTGGGGCTGCTCGCCAGCCATACCGCGCCGACCCTGGTGCAGAGCCGCGCCGTGACCCGCGATCTCTTCACCCTCGACCGACATCTGGGCAACGCATTGTTGCAGACCGGAGAGGAGGAGCTGGGCGCCGCCCGCGAGCAGATGCAGCAATGGCAGGCCCGTTTCGACCAGGATCTGGCCACCTTGGCTCGACAGATAGCGGGGGAGCCGCAACAGAGTGCGCGCGTCGAGAGCCTGCGCGAGCAACAGGCCGCCTACTGGCAACTGGCCCAGCAACTGGTCGATGACTATGCCCACAACCGCCTCGAACAGAGCAAGCTGGCGGCCGACACCCGCCTTGGCGAAACGGCGCGCCAGCTTGCCAGCGCCCTCGATGTGCTGCTCGCCCCTCTGGGCAGCCATCCCGCCGTGCTGCTCAAGAGCCGCCTGCTGGCAAACCTGGAACAGCAGGTCAGCGCCACACAGGAGATCCTCAAGCAGCAGGATCCGGCCCCCGTTGCCGCACGTCTGGCTGCCAATGCACGCGCCAGCGAACAGGCGGCGGCACTGCGCCAGGAGCTGGCACGCCAGCTCGCCGGCCAGGAGGATGCCTTCGGCGTGCCCCTGAGCCTGGAACGCGGCACGGGTGCCAGGTTCGATACCCTCGCCACCCTGCTGGCCGGCCCCGAGAGCCTGCCGGCACGCCACCTGGCGCTGGTCGAACAGAGCATCATGTTGCGCAACCAGAGTGTGCAGGCCAGCCGCCTTATCGACAGCCTGCTAGGCGATCTGAGCGAGCTTGACGCCGCGATCGACGCTCAGCTTCGCCACAGCACCGCCGGCAGCGGCGCCATCCTGCTCTGGCTGCGCCTCGGGCTGTGCGCCGGCCTGTTGCTCTCCCTCGGTCTCGGCGCCCTGGTGCTGTGGCACCTGGTGCGCGCCATCCGCCAGCCACTGCACCACATCCTCACCACCCTCAAGGCCCTGAGTCAGGGAGACATGCGCCAACGCGTGCCGCTACTGCGCAACGACGAGTTCGGCCAGCTTGCGACCGGCATCAACGCCCTGGCCGACGAGATGAGCGGCATGCTCGGTCAGATAGTTCAGACCGCCGATGCCCTCGGCCGCATGGCCGGCCAGAACCAGCACGCCCAGCATTACGCCCAACTTGCCATCGGCGAGCAGCGCAACGAAACCACAGGGGTCTGCAGCGCCATGGAAGAGATGGACTACTCGGTGCGCGAGGTCGCCGGCAGCATAGGCCAGACCGAGCAGACCCTCGGCAACATAGCCGCGGCGGCCCACGCCGCCAGCCTGCGTGGGGCGGCGACCGGTCAACGGCTGCAGCAACTGGCTGACGAGTTGGCGGAGTCGCGCCGCAGCGTGGAACAGGTGCAGACATTGAGCGTCAGCATCGGTGACATCCTCGCCCTGATCGAGCGCATCACGGAGCAGACCAATCTGCTGGCCCTCAATGCCGCCATCGAGGCGGCCCGCGCCGGCGAACAGGGGCGTGGCTTTGCCGTGGTGGCCGACGAGGTGCGTCAGTTGGCGCACCACACAGCAGACTCCACCACCCGCATCCAGGGGATCATCGACGATCTGCAGCAAAGCACCCGCGGTGCGGTCGCCACCATGCTGCGCTGCCACGACGCCATGGCCCAGAGTCGCACCGACAGCGACGCGGGTTGCGCCACCCTAGCCGAGCTATCCCAGGCGCTGCAGCAGGTGGCCGAGCAGAGCAGCCGTATCGCCAGCGCGACCCTGCAGCAACAGCAGACCAGCGCCGAGATCGCCCGCAACATTACCAACATCGCCCGGATTGCCGACGACAACCAGGGCGCCCTGGCCAAGGTGGCACAGACCAGCGACCAGTTGCAGCAGCTATCGCAGCAGCAACTGTCGCTGACCCGCCGCTTCACCCTGCAGAGCGCCTGATCACACACCACAGAGAGGACCATCCATGTTCAAGAAGACACTGTTGCTGACTACCCTGATCGCCTGCCTCCAGCCCGCGCTGGCCAACGAGGAGGATCCCCTTGCCCGCCCGCTGTTCCTGCGCGGCGAGATGAACAACTGGGAGGCCCCGGCAGACCAGCAACTGGTTACCCAGCAAGGGGACTTGCTGTCGGTCCAGGTGGCCTTGCAGGCCAGTCACGGCGCCTACAAGTTCAAGATTGCCGATGAGAAGTGGAAGGCCGACACCACCTATGGCCAGTTCGACCCCGCCGCCAAGGTCGAGTCGGACAAGCCGGTGGTAGTCAAGGCCGGCTGGCAGTGGAGCGACATGAAGTTCACCCCGCCCAGCGACGGCCAGTATCGCATCACCCTGGATCGCCGCGATCCCCAACACATCCAGGTCACCGTCTCCCCCGCCGGGTGATCCCAGGGCCGCCGCAAGGCGGCCCCAGCCTCCGCCGGGATGGCGCCGCACAGCGACGCCATCCCGGCGCGGGACTGCCTCCCTGTCGCCACCCTACACACATCCAGACAGGAGATAACAACAATGAAGAGACATCTGCTTACCACCCTGCTGCTTGGCGGCGCCCTGCTGTTTCATGGTCAGGGAGAGGCCATGGTCAAGGGAGCTGACGTCAGCTGGCTGACCCAGATGGAGAAAGCCGGGTACAAGTTCTATAACGACGCAGGCCAGCAGCAAGATCTGTTCAAGACCCTGAAAGAGCACGGTATGAACACCATCCGGCTCAGGGTATGGGTCAATCCTGCCGATGGCTGGAACAACATCAATGACGTCATCGCCAAGGCCAAGCGGGCCAAGGCGGCCGGTTTCGATCTGCTGATTGACTTCCACTACAGCGACAGCTGGGCTGATCCTGGCAAGCAAACCAAACCTGCAGCCTGGCAGAGCTACACCTTTGATCAGCTAATGTCGAACGTATGGTGGCACACCTACAACTCCCTCGTTGCCCTGAAAAACGCAGGAATTACCCCCAAGTGGGTGCAAGTGGGCAACGAGACCAACAATGGCATGCTCTGGGAAGAGGGGCGCGCCTCGGTCAACATGAAGAACTTTGCCTGGCTCATTAACAGCGGCTACGACGCTGTCAAGGCGGTCAACAGCAGCACCAAGGTGATCGTCCACTTGGCCAACTGTGAGAACAACACTCTCTATCGCTGGATGTTTGATGGTCTCAAGAACAACGGCGCCAAGTGGGATGTAATTGGTGCCTCCATCTACCCAACACAGAGCGGTAATGGTGACTGGTTTACCCTCAACAACCTCTGCTACGACAACCTCTCCGATATGGTGACCCGCTATGGCAAGGAGGTGATGATCGTGGAGGTTGGCATGCCTTGGGATGACCCGAAAAACAGCTATGACACTATCGCCGATCTACTCAACAAAATGAAGTGGATCCCTAACAACAAGGGCCTCGGCGTGCTTTATTGGGAACCGCAGAGTTACAAGAACTGGCAGGGTTACAGCCTGGGATTGATGGACAATAGTGGCAAACCCACCTACGCACTGGATGCTTTTCTGTTGCAGTAATTGACCCGTTAAAGCAAAGGCGCAGCCACAATGCTGCGCCTCTTTTTTCAAAGGAGATCTCCCCTTTCAACATACTGCCTGATGGTTCTTCAGTGGAATGCTCACCTCCCCCCAACCCCATCATTTCACGCAAGTCCGGACTAATCATTTCGAGACGACATTAAAAAAGGAGCCCGGTTGGGCTCCCATGATATTGATGAATCGTTTTTTTACCACCAGGCTTCGGCCTGAACACCAAAGTTCCAAGTGTGGTCATCTTCACCACCGTTGAAGGATTTGCCTTCGCCATCTTTCAAATAGCTGGCGAACACACGGATCTCCGGGCGAGCAAACAAGCTGGGTCCAGCTGACCAGGCTTGAGCCAAGGTATATTTCTGGCCACTCGATTTCTCTTCAGAACCGCTGGTCCAGGTCTTGGTAGTTTCATAAGTACCGGCTTCAACCAGCGTCTTCATGATGTCAGTCCACGCATAACCACCCCGCGCGACGGCGCTGAACAGTTCGGTGTTGTCATGCCATGCTTCAAGTTTCTCACCCTTACCGTAAGTGAAGACATGGTTCACACTGAATTTCTCACCCATGGGAATGTCACCCGTCAAAATTACACGGTATCCCTTGGCATCGTCGGTCAAATGCCAAACATCATACCACCCACCCCCCTGGGAGATCATGTTCTGGGCCAACCCTTTGTCAGCATATTGCAGCACCAACTTCTCGTAGATGCGGCTATCGGCAAAATATTGACTCATCTCTGCCGTCAGCATGACACCATTCTTGGGATCATAGAGATTACCGACCTTCTTCTGTTCATCGGTCGGATTAGGCATCGCATAGCTGACGCCCGCTTCGGTCCAAGCCCCTTCCCAGGGAGCCCAGCCGGCATAGCGCAGGTCCAGGAAGTTCACGTTCAGGTCATTGTTGACAATCGAGTTATCGATATCGTTGCCATCGGACCGGATCCAGGCCAGTGAGAAGGCGCCTGGGCCGGCCTTGAGATTCTCAATACCGGCGCCAGCTCCCGAGATATTCCAGTACTTGGTATCGATGATGTGGAGATCATGACGCTGATAGAAGCGCTTGCCAGCCCAGACCACCGCATCGGGCGCGGCTGAGAGCAATCCCTTGGCCTTCACATTGAATTGGCGCAGGGCAAAGGTTGCATCGTCCTTACACTCTTTTTGATCGAAGTTACACACTGTGGTGGTACTTTCATAGTCATTAGAGCCATCGCTCTGCATGCTAAACATGCTGTCAACGTAGAAAGTCTTGCCATCCTTGTTGTAAACCTCCTGACCAATACCAATTTCGGTATAGGTATCGTTTTCGTTACCCAGGCGGCCGACAACGTTCTGTCGACCAGTTTGCATATCACCATCCTGGGACACACCTACGCCAGAGCGAAAATACCCTGTAAAATCAACAGCATTAGCATTTAATGCTGTCATTGACAGAGCGAGGGCAACGGAAGTCGTCAGTAGCTTCACTTTCATAGTTATTCCTTTATTCCACTGTTGCATTGTTATCCTGATAAACCGCTTACCAGTCCAAAGGGAAAGCGCTTTCACTATCCGAGAGGGATTATAAGAACAACATCGTAGTGAATGACATGACGAAACTCACACATTTGTAATAATTACACTAATAAATAAGATAACCTTCTACACCCATCACACACCAAGAGGCAACTTATTGATTTTAAATAAATAAATCAAACAGACAGGGGTGTTATCGATTACATAAGGAGTGAGCAGTAGTTCTCAAGCATGGTTGACGTTAAGGGTGATGAAGGTGATGTGCAGAACATGAAGCCTCTCTTGCGGAAGCATCTCCTGGGCACCAGGAGGCTATTTGTTTCGCCAGAGCGTCTAGTTCAGAGGTTTTGAAGAGGAGGACATTGAGGCATTAAAGAGGAAGATGAGACTTTAAAAAGGCAAGGCCCGAGCTGGTAACCTTGCCGTAATCGCTATAGGCCCACAAGCCCAGCACTTGGACTAATCAATGGTGCGAACCGAGTGACGGCGAACCAGTGTCGGGCTAAACATATGCGTCGTCTGGGGCAAAGGCCCCCCCTTTGCCAAAGCAATGGCCAGCTCTGCAGCCTGAGTGGCCATAGCAATGATGGGATAGCGCACCGTTGTCAGACGGGGGCGCAGGTAGCGAGATATCAACACATCATCAAAACCCACCAAAGAGAGGTCTTGAGGTACATCAATCCCGTTATCACTAAGCACTGACAAGGCCCCCGCCGCCATTGAGTCGTTATAGCAAACGACGGCTGTCATCTGTTGCCCCCGACTCAGCAACTCCGTCATTGCTGCCTCCCCCCCCAATTCATCAGGACTACCACGGGAGATCAGACGTTCATCAACCGGAATATTGTGCTCTTGCAGTGCGTCCAAATAACCCTGCAGACGGTCCTGAGAGTCTGATATCTGATGATTTGAGCACAGGAACCCTATCTTCTTGTGCCCTTCCTGGATCAGGTGACGCGTTGCCAGCCAGGAACCATAGCGATCATCCAGCGCAACACAACGGGACTCGAATCCAGGAACAATACGGTTGATAAGCACCATTCCAGGAACATAGCTCATCATCTGGATCAGCTCTTCATCTGGCAGCATTTTGGCATGAACCACCAGGCCAGAGCAGCGATGCCCTATCAACTGCTCTATTACATGCTTCTCTTTGGCTGCGTCGTGGTAGCCATTTCCTATAAGCAGAAAATTCCCCGTAGCTTGTGCCACTTGCTCGACAGCTTTAACCATGGTGCCAAAGAAGGGATCAGACACATCAGCAACGATCAATCCCAAGGTGTCATTGTTCTGATGGGCCAATGCTCTCGCGTTCGCGTTGGGATGGTAGTTGAGTTCATGCATCGCCTTGAAGACTGCGTCTCGTGACGCCTGACTCGCCTTTGGCGAGTGATTGATGACGCGTGAGACGGTGGCGACAGATACGCCTGACAGGAGTGCTACATCTTTGATGGTTGCCATGAATTAGCTTTTCCGGTGAACGGTATAAATAAAAACCAGTGCTGTACTGGGTCAAGATACTACCGACATTTCCAATACCTGACACGGCTTTCATGTCAAAAGCGAGAGCATTCTATCAATACGAGCGTCTCGCAGTGTAATCCATTTACATACATCCTTATCCATTCTCATGCTCATCGCGGTGAAAAATGTGACGAAAATCACATCAAATGGAGATGCACCTTCCAGCTTAACCATCACAAGCGCAGAATAAGGGAAAGCGATTACACAAAGAAAAGCCTAATTAAAACGTGCCTCAAGGATTGAATGATGCTGAACATTCTCGTCACTGGTGGAACTGGTTACATTGGTAGTCATACCTGCTTGCAGCTTATCGCTGCCGGGATGACTCCCATCTTGTTGGACAATCTGATGAACAGCAAAGAGAGCGTCCTTGAACGCATCCACACTCTCAGCGGACAGCGACCTCTGCACTATCACGGTGATGTGCGAGATGCCGACCTGCTTGATCGTGTGTTTGCAGACCAGCAAATAGATGCCGTAATCCACTTCGCAGGCCTCAAGGCCGTAGGAGAATCGGTACAAAAACCCCTCGAGTACTATGACAACAATGTCAGCGGCACCCTGGTGTTGCTGCAGTCAATGCGACGCGCCGGGGTCAAGACTTTGCTATTCAGCTCATCTGCCACCGTTTATGGTGAGCCAGAGACCATGCCCATCACCGAGGAATCGCCAACCTTTAGCGCCACCAACCCTTATGGTCAAAGCAAACTGATGGTGGAGCGCCTCATCAAGGACTTTGCACACTCAGCTCCTGACTGGTCATTGACTCTGCTGCGCTATTTCAATCCGGTGGGGGCCCACCCCAGCGGCATGATGGGCGAAGATCCCCAGGGCATTCCCAATAACCTGATGCCCTATATTGCCCAGGTGGCAGTGGGCCGCCGCACCAAACTCGCCATTTTTGGTGATGACTACCCGACACCAGATGGTACCGGTGTGCGGGATTACATCCATGTCATGGATCTAGCCGATGGCCATGTTGCAGCCTTGAAACATGCGCTTGGGCAAGCTGGCGTCCATGTGTACAACCTGGGCACTGGGCATGGCTACAGTGTCCTGGACATTCATGCCGCCTTCTCCAAGGCCTGTGGCCGCGAACTGCCTTATGAGATAGTGCCGCGCCGCGCCGGGGACATAGCACAGTGTTGGGCAGATCCAACACGGGCCTATAACGAGCTGGGGTGGAAGGCTTATCGCACGCTTGATGAGATGACGGCCGATACCTGGCGCTGGCAATCCCAAAATCCAAACGGTTACCCCCTTCCATGAATATACAGAACGAGACAGGCCTTACTATGCAATTCGAACCGACCGACCACCCTCACCGTCGTTACAACCCATTGATCCAACAGTGGGTTCTCGTTTCTCCCCACAGGGCGAAACGCCCTTGGCAGGGCCAGCAGGATGAACCCGATCGCACTCAGCGATCCCCTCACGATCCGGATTGTTTCCTCTGCGCCGGCAATACTCGCGTCACTGGTGACAAAAATCCGGATTACCCGTCGACCTTCGTTTTTACCAACGACTTTGCGGCACTGATGGTTGATACACCTATGGCCCCAACCAGCGAGGACCCCCTCTTCCAGCTAGAGAGTGCACGCGGCACCAGCAGGGTAATCTGCTTCTCACCGGATCACAGCAAGACCTTGCCCGAGTTGTCTATCCCCTCCCTCACTGCCGTGGTCAACACCTGGTGTGAACAAACCGCAGAGCTGGGGCGCGAATACCGCTGGATCCAAGTATTCGAAAACAAGGGCACCATGATGGGGTGCTCCAATCCCCATCCCCATGGGCAGATATGGGCCAACGACTTCTTGCCCAACGAAGCCGCGCGGGAAGATGTCGCCCAACGGGAGTATTTTGCCAAACATGGTCGAGCCATGTTGTTCGATTATGCGGAACGCGAGCAGGCTGACGGCAGCCGCACCGTAGTGGAAACGGAACACTGGCTGGCAGTAGTGCCTTATTGGGCTGCCTGGCCCTTCGAAACCCTGTTGCTTCCCAAGTTTGCGGTAACACGTCTACCGACACTGACACCGCAACAGCGTGCAGACCTCGCACTGGCGCTCAAAAAACTGACCAGCCGCTATGACAACCTGTTTCAGTGCTCCTTCCCCTATTCGATGGGATGGCATGGTGCGCCATTCAATGGCGAAGAGAATGATCACTGGCAGTTGCACGCCCACTTCTACCCGCCCCTGCTGCGCTCTGCGAGCGTACGCAAGTTTATGGTGGGCTATGAAATGCTGGCAGAAACACAACGTGACCTGACGGCAGAACAGGCGGCAGAACGCCTGCGTTCCGTCAGCGATATCCATTTTCGTGAACAGGTTTGAGGTTGAGATATGAGTATTGAATCGCCACACAGCGTGACTGAACATACCTTTTACACCCAGTATGGTTATCGCCCGACCCTCGCCATTCAGGCTCCTGGGCGTGTTAACCTCATTGGGGAGCACACGGACTATAACGATGGTTTCGTGCTACCCTGCGCCATCGATTATCAGACCGTGATCAGTGCTGCCCCCCGCCAAGACAGTCTGATCAGGGTTATCGCTGCCGACTATCACAACCAACTGGATGAATTTGACTTACGCCACCCCATAGAGCCGCGCCCGGAATACCTGTGGGCCAACTATGTGCGAGGTGTCGTCAAATATTTGCTATTGCGAGGCTGTCAACTGACCGGGGCTGACCTGGTGCTCAGTGGCAATGTACCGCAAGGAGCCGGTCTGAGCTCTTCCGCCTCTCTGGAAGTGGCGGTAGGACAGATCTTCAAAGAGATGAATCACCTCGACATCAGCCAGGCAGATATCGCCCTGAACGGACAACTGGCGGAAAACAGGTTCGTCGGTTGCAACTGCGGCATCATGGATCAGTTCATCTCCGCCCTAGGTCAGCAGGATCATGCCCTGCTGATCGATTGCCGTAGCCTGGAAACCCGTCCTGTGAGCATGCCGGCCGACATTGATGTGGTCATCATCAACTCGAACGTACGCCGGGGCCTGGTGGATAGCGAATACAATACCCGCAGGGCACAGTGTGAAGAGGCCGCGCGGCATTTTGGGGTCAAGGCACTGCGCGACCTGACGATGACCCAGTTCACGGAACGAGTCAACGAACTGGATCCTGTCGTCGCGAGCCGTGCACGCCACGTCATCTCCGAGAATGAACGAACGCTGGCAGCGGCCGATGCGCTTGCCAATGAAGACATGGTCATGATGGCCGAATTAATGGCTCTATCTCATGCCTCGATGCGTGATGATTTTGCCATCACAGTGCCCGCCATTGATGCCTTGGTCGACATCATCAAAGATATCATCGGCAGTCGTGGTGGTGTGAGGATGACAGGTGGCGGGTTTGGTGGTTGTGTGGTTGCATTGGTTCCACAGTCACTGACAGCAGCAGTGTGCGAACAGGTTAATATTCGTTATCCCCAAGTAAGCGGTCTGGCCCCGAGTATCTATATCTGTAAGCCCTCCGCCGGAGCCGGTCCCCTCTGATTTTTCATTGCCACCTTAATGTCATGATCAGCGAAAACAACTCAGCATATGTCCAAGCTGATCATGACATGCCTTTCTGCGAATTGGCTCAATATCGGGCAGTTGTCGTTTCGAACCCAGGTCAGAGTAGACCCATGCTGTATGGCGGTAGTATTCCCAGTCAAAAGAGGCCCATTGGGCCTCTTTGTATAGGTTCATTGCTCATCAGCCAGGCTGACTACTCCATGTTCTACTCCCCATGGCTCACCAGCGGGCGATTGCCTGCGAGGCGCCGCAGCAGCACATAGAAGAGCGGGGTCAGGAACAGACCGAACAGGGTCACCCCTATCATGCCGGAGAAGACCGCCACTCCCATGGCCGATCGCATCTCGGCGCCGGCGCCATTGGCCAGCACCAAGGGAAGCACCCCCATGATGAAAGCCAGCGAGGTCATCAGGATGGGCCGCAGCCGCAGCCTGGCGGCGTCGATAGCGGCAGCCAACGGCGCCCGTCCAGCCAACTCCAGTTCACGGGCAAACTCCACGATGAGAATGGCGTTCTTGGCCGAGAGCCCCACCAGTACGATGAGCCCAATCTGGGTGAAGACGTTGTTGTCCCCGCCAGAGAGCAAGACCCCCGCCATGGCCGAGAGCAGCCCCATCGGCACTATGAGCAAAATGGCCAACGGCAGCGTCAGGCTCTCGTACTGGGCGGCCAGCACCAGGAATACCAGCAGGATGGCGAGCGGGAAAACCCACAGCGCCTAGTTGCCAGCCAGGATCTCCTGATAGGTGAGTTCGGTCCACTCGAAACCTATGCCCTGAGGCAAGGTCTCGGCGGCGATCCGCTCGATGGCGGCCTTGGCCTGCCCCGAACTGAAACCAGGCGCCGATCCGCCACTGATATCGGCAGAAAGGAAACCGTTGTAGCGCATCGCCCGTTCAGGACCGACAGTGTGATCCACCTTCCAGGGCTTTTGTGCCAGTAGCCAGGCGATCGCAATCTGGGCAGACGTCACCCCCTTGCTGGCCGCAAGGTCGCTCAATACCTCGACCAGATGTTGGTTGGCCTGGCGCGCTGCCTCGGTAAAACGTGGGACTATGTTGCGAAAATCCGCGTCATCGAAACGGGTATCGGCCTTGATGGCCCCGGTCAGGAAGCCCTTGCCGAGGGGGCTGAAAGGGACGAACCCGATACCCAACTCCTCCAGCAACGGCAGGATGGCCTGCTCCGGTTCGCGCCACCAGAGGGAGTATTCGCTCTGCAGCGCCGCCACCGGCTGCACGGCGTGGGCGCGACGAATGGAGTCGACACCGGCCTCGGACAGACCGAAGTGGCGCACCTTGCCCTCCTGGATAAGGTCTCGCACTGTGCCAGCCACCTCTTCCATGGGGACATCGGGATCGACCCGGTGCTGGTAGAAGAGATCGATCACATCGGTGTTGAGGCGGCGCAGCGACGCCTCCGCCACGGCGCGGATGGTGGCCGGGCGGCTGTCCAGCCCCTCCGATGTCTTGCCGTGCTTGAAACCGAACTTGGTGGCGATCACCACCTTGTCCCTGAACGGGGCCAGTGCCTCCCCCAGCAGCTCGTTATCGCCTGGGCCATAAGCCTCGGCGGTATCGAAGAAGGTCACCCCCAGTTCATAGGCGCGGCGGATCAGGGTGATGGCCTGCCCCTTGCAGCCCAGACCGATGGCCGACACTGCCAGCCCGCAGCTACCCAAAGTACGTGTTTGCATGATGGATCCTTTTTCCTGGAAGGCGCTCTCCTTGGAGAGCGCCATGGTGTGATGGCTGGCGACGCGCGGTTCAGTCCTGACACAGGACCGGGAGGCACCGCCACTCACATGGCATTGCGAAGGATGGTGGCCAGCACGTCCTGGGTGTAGGTCTCGGCCAGGCCAAACCAGCGGGCGTTGCCCTTGAGGTTCTCCAGGATGGCGGGCAGGTCCGCCTCCGTGATGCCGAGCTGGGAGAGGCGGGTCGGCGTGCCAATCTTGTCGAACCATTTTTCAAGGGCGGCAATGCCTTCTTCGGCGGTGTTCAAGCCAAACAGCTGCTGGGCGAAGCGCTCGAACTGAGCCGGATTCTGGCCCTGGAACCACCTCATCCAGGCGGGCATCACCACCGACAGGCCGGCGCCATGGGGCACATTGAACAGGGCGGAGAGCGCGTGTTCGATCATGTGGTTGGGGTAGCCAAAACCCGAAGTCCCCGCATAGGTCAAGCCGTTCAATGCCAGGGTCGCAGCCCAGGCGAACTCGGCGCGGGCGTTGTAGTCGGCGGGATCCGCCAGCAACTGCTCAGTGGTCTCCAGCACGGTGGCGATGACGGACTCCACCAGGCGGGACTGAATTTTCGGCTGTACCTTGGCGGTGAAGTAGCCCTCGATGGAATGGGCGATGATGTCCGCCGCCGAGTAGACCAGATAGTCGCGGGAGACCGTCTGCATCAGCGCCGGATTGACAATGGAGACTTTCGGGAAGGTGTGCACCGAGTTGATGGCGAACTTCTCTTTGGTGTCATCGTTGGTCACCACGGCGCCGCTGTTCATCTCGCTGCCGGTGGCGGCCAGGGTCAGGATGGCAAACACCGGCAGCGCTGCCTCGATCTGCCCCTTGCCGACGAACAGATCCCAGACATCCCATTGATATAAGGCCCCTGCGGCAATGGCCTTGGCGCTGTCGAGCGCGGAGCCGCCGCCGACGCTCAGGATGGCGTCGACCCCCTGCTCCCGCGCCACTGCGATGGCATCACGTACCTTGGAGATGAGCGGGTTGCTGACGATGCCGCCGCACGCCACGAACGGGATCCCCTGCTCGTTCAGACTGGCGCTCACGGTGGCGAAGAGGCCATCACCCTTGATCCGCTCGCTGCCATAGGCCAGCAGCACCTTCTTGATGCCGTGCTGGGCCAGGATCTCACCGATGAGGCGCTCCTTGCCGGTGCCGAACTCGATCCGGGTCGGGTTGTAAAAGCTGAAATTGTCCATCTTGCTCGTCTCTCTGTCTGGGTTCATGCCGGGAGGCTTGTCGATGAGCTGAACTATAAATAGGCAACAAACATCGAACTAGACGGCAAATGGATGAATCAGTTACAACTAAATGATGTAAATCGACGAGAAAGACCATGATCAGCGAATTGAGATCCATCACCACCTTCGTGCGCACGGTGGAACTGGGCAGCCTCAGCAAGGCAGCCGAGGCCCAGCAGATCTCCCCTCAAGCCGCCAGCAAGGCACTGAGGCAACTGGAGACCTATCTCGGGGTGAGGCTGTTCCATCGCACCACCCGCAGCATGTCGTTGACCGAAGAGGGCCAGCGTTTTCTGGAGGCAGCCCAACCCGCCCTGCTTGGCCTGCAACAGGCGCTGTCAGCCGCGAGGCAGACCCGAGAAGCATTCGCCGGCCCACTGCGGATCGTGGGACCACGCTCGGTCGCGCAGATGATCATCGGCCCAGTGCTGGACGAGTACTGCCGGCTCTACCCCGAGGTCCAGCCGGATGTGCAGCTCGATGACCGTATCGGCAACTGGGTGGAGGAGCGCGTCGATGTGGGTTTGCGGATCGGCCTCTCGCCACAGGATGGGCTGATCGCACGCAGCCTGTTTCCCTTGCAGCTCATCATCTGCGCCTCTCCCACCTATCTGCGCAAACATGGGGTGCCGCAAACGCTGCACGATCTGGGCGTGCACCGCTGCAGCGTGTTTCGTCATGCCGGCACCGGCCACCTTATTCCCTGGCATGTAAAGCTTGGTGAGAGCGTGCAGGATCATCTCGTTCGCCCGGCGATCTCCACCAATGACGAGACGGTGGAGCTGGGCGCCGTGCTGGCGGGTGAAGTGATAGGCCAAATCGCCGGACCGACGGCGGCGGCGCACATTCGCGCTGGTCGCCTGGTTCCCCTGCTGCTCGACCACATGACAGATATGTACAGCCTGTTTCTCTACTACGGCAGCCGCGCGGCCCAGCCCGCCCGGGTACGCCGCTTCATCGATCTGGCAGTCGAGCGTCTCACCGACAGCCCGGAGTTCGTGCTCGGCGCCGAGGAGCTGCGCCTTGCTCATATCAACGGAAAATCTTCGCTAGGTTGATATTTCGTATAGGATAGCGGCAATGTTGCCATCTACGCTCAATGTGGCACATTACCTGATGGGGAAGTCGCTTAAACAACCTGAACAGGAAGTGTGCCTAGAATAGGGTGGTAATCCACTGTCTATATAATATGAATTTTGTGATACACACGAGGCAGCTATGAATGTCGGAACCTCATACACCCCCCCCAAGAATTTAGTTGGAAAGCCAGATGGCCTTCTGGCCACATTGTCATTGCCTAAGCAGCCTGTTGATGCACACAAAGAGACTCTAGCTGGATTCTCATATGAGATCGTAAAAAAACTATCCATCATAACGCAGATCGATGAAATCACGATTTGCCAATTAGCGAACATCAGCTATGTCACCCTTACCAAGAGAAAAATACAAAGAAAGAACGCTTTGTCATCAGAGCAAAGCATGAGGCTATACGTATTCATAAGGACATTGGATGCGGCTTTGCAGCTTTTTGATGGAGATGTTTCAACTGCAATTCAGTGGCTTAAGTCACCTTCCAGAGCCTTGGGTGATGAGAGTCCCATACTAATGTTGAGCACCCCTCCTGGAGTTGAGGCTGTTATGGATCTTATCGGCCAAATTAAACATGGCATTATTCCATAAAAAATTAAACTGCTCAGTGCATACTTTAAAATTTAAATATGATTATTGCATGTAGGACATAATAACATATACTACCTCATCTGAATCAACTACTTATGAGTCGGGCAAAATGCAAACATCAGGATGTAATTAATGTTTAACTCGAAGGCTGTATGTAGGTTGTAAATTATATCTAAACATAAGACTATATACTCATGAAAATACACAAAAACACTAATGGCAAAGTAGCTTCTCTCGAAGAGATAAGTGTGCTGTCATTTGAGTATGATGACCTGGTAATTCGTTTCAAACGAGCTAAATCAGAAGAGACCCTTGAGGTTATGTATAAAGGGGCCTTAAACAAGGTGGAGAAACTACTAACAGGTAAAGCCTTAGTAACGGCACAGATCGCTATAGAACGGGCACTTGATCGTTGCCAGCAAGACTTTGACAATACACATCTTGGTCTCACGCGTAAAATAAACCATACACTAAAAACCCAAGATAGAGTAAAACAATACGATCCTGAAGAAGAAATGCGTCGTCTTCTTTCTGGCATTGGTTAATCCGTGCTATTGATCATTTAATTAATGAATCGCCCCGGCTTCTCTAGACACTTTTGAGCCGTTCGAAATATTGCTTTTCACACTCTACTGGCGATAGCCCGTTGTTGAAACTGTGCCGACGCTTGGGGTTGTAAAACATTTCAATGTAATCGAACACATCCTGTCGAGCCTCCTCCCGATCCGCATAGGTTTTACGTCGGATCCGCTCGCGTTTTAGGAGCTGGAAGAAACTCTCCGCTACCGCGTTATCATGACAATTCCCGCGTCTGCTCATGCTGGCCTTGAGCCGGTGCTCCCGCAAAAAATCCTGCCAGTCATAGCTGCTAAACTGGCTCCCTTGGTCGGAATGAACCAGCACTTCCTGTTCGGGTCGCCGTCGCCACACCGCCATCAGTAATGCGCTGATGGCCAGCTCTCGGTCGATCCGTGGCCCCATTGACCAACCAATGACGTGTCGTGAGAACAAATCCAATACCGCAGCCAGATAGAGCCAGCC
>Ga0247725_1000444_pt1 | contig 31271 bp, 29 predicted proteins | sample OKSTACKMCFT3sol_FD_183021 | JGI IMG/M metagenome (GOLD analysis project Ga0247725, IMG submission 183021) | Subsurface sediment microbial communities from gas well in Oklahoma, United States - OK STACK MC-FT3-sol | ecosystem: Environmental > Terrestrial > Deep subsurface > Rock core/Sediment...
AACCGGGTCAAGTTTCAGAAAGCACCGGCATATGATGGAAGCGCGTAAGCTATTGATAAACCTGCTGTATCGGGCTACGTCGCAGTCCAGCGAACTACCGGGCTGGAGTCATCGTGAAACAAAAAAAACCCCGGACTTCGTATGGGGAGGGGGAAGTTCGGGGTCCAAGTCCGGACCGCTAGGGCGGGGTCCAGATATCTGCCAACACTTAACACAACATAGGAGCATCGAAAGGCTTCACCAGCCATTCAGTACCTCTGAGTGGCGGTTCACCGGTTTAGTTCCGAGCCCCTGGAAACTATTTGCGATAGTTTCATGAAACTCTCGATCTAAGGCCCGAGGCCTGCACCGGATCCGCGACACTACGCCGCAGATCCTACACAGCTTTCACGCGGAGTTTAGTGAGCTTCGTCCCAATTCGAGCCAACGCCCGCTTCCACCAGCAACGGCACATCCAGTTGCGCCGCGCCGCTCATGTGGACCCGAATCTCGGCTTTCACCTGTTCGACCAGGTCTTCGCGCACCTCGAGCACCAGTTCGTCGTGCACCTGCAGGATCACCCGCGCATCCAGCCCGCTCTCGGTCAGCCAGTTGTCCACCGCCACCATGGCGCGCTTGATGATGTCCGCCGCGGTGCCCTGCATCGGCGCGTTGATCGCGGTGCGCTCGGCGCCTTTGCGCAAGGCCGGGTTCTTGGCGTTGATGTCCGGCAGGTACAGGCGACGCCCAAACAGGGTTTCGACGAAGCCCTTTTCAGCGGCCTGGGCGCGGGTGCGCTCCATATAGGCCAGCACGCCTGGGTAACGGGCGAAATAGCGGTCGATGTAGTCCTGCGACTGCTTGCGATCGACGCCGATCTGCTTGGCCAGGCCGAATGCGCTCATGCCATAGATCAGGCCGAAGTTGATCGCCTTGGCGCTGCGGCGCTGGTCGGTGGTGACCTCTTCGAGGGCGACACCGAACACTTCCGCGGCAGTGGCGCGGTGCACGTCCAGGTCGTTGCGGAAGGCGTGCAGCAGCCCTTCGTCCTTGGCCAGGTGGGCCATGATGCGCAGCTCGATCTGCGAATAGTCCGCCGCCAGCAATTTGTAGCCGGGGCTGGCAACGAAAGCCTGGCGAATGCGCCGGCCCTCGGCGGTGCGGATCGGGATGTTTTGCAGGTTCGGGTCGCTGGACGACAGGCGACCGGTGGCAGCCACCGCTTGCTGGTACGAGGTATGGATGCGGCCGGTACGCGGGTTGATCTGCCCCGGCAACTTGTCGGTGTAGGTGCTCTTTAGCTTGCTCAGGCTGCGGTACTGCATCAGCACCTTGGGCAGCGGGTAGCCCTGTTCGGCCAGGTCATCCAGGACCGCCTCGGCGGTGGACGGCTGGCCCTTGGCGGTCTTGCTCAGCACCGGCATGCCCAGCTTGTCGTAGAGGATCGCGCCGAGCTGCTTGGGCGAGCCCAGGTTGAATTCCTCGCCAGCCAGCGCATACGCCTCACGCTCCAGCTCGACCAGCTTCGCCCCCAGCTCGCCACTCTGCACGCCGAGCAGCCTGGCGTCGACCAGTGCGCCCTGGCGCTCGATCTTCGCCAGCACCGGCACCAGCGGCATCTCGATATCCATCAGCACCGGCAGCACGCTGGGCGTCTGGGCCAGGCGCGCCTGCAGCGCATGGTGCAGACGCAGGGTGATATCGGCATCCTCGGCGGCGTAGGGGCCGGCCTTTTCCAGCGAGATCTGGTTGAAGGTCAGCTGCTTGGCGCCCTTGCCGGCGATATCCTCGAAGGCGATGGTAGTGTGGTCCAGGTACTTCTGCGCCAGGCTATCCATGTCGTGACGGGTGGCCGTGGAGTCGAGCACGTAGGACTCGAGCATGGTGTCGTAGGCCACGCCGCGCATGTGGATGGCCGGGCTGCCATTGGCCAGGATGTTGATGTCGTACTTGGCGTTCTGGCCGATCTTGCCCTTGGCCGGATCCTCCAGCAGCGGTTTGAGCGCCAGCAGCACGCGCTCGCGGTCCAGCTGGGCCGGAGCGCCTTCGTAGTCGTGAGTCAGGGGTACATAGGCGGCTTCATGGGGCTCGACGGCGAACGACAGGCCGACGATCTGTGCCTGCTGGGCATCCAGGCCAGTGGTTTCCGTATCGAAGGCGAACAGCGGCGCCTGACGCAGCTTTTCCAGCCAGGCGTCGAAGCGAGCCTGGTCGAGGATGGTTTCGTACTTTGGCTCGACCTTCTCGCCCACAGGAGCCTCGGCGGCAGCGACGCCATCACCGGCCTGGGGAGCGCTGCGCTGGACTTCGGCAACCCAGCTCTTGAACTCCATCTCGGTGTACAGCGCCAGCAGTGCTTCACGGTCCGGCTCGCCGCAGACCAGGGCGTCCACCTCGACATCCAGCTCGACATCGCACTTGATGGTGGCCAGCTCGTAGGAGAGGAAGGCCGCGTCGCGGTGCTCCTCGAGTTTGACGGCGAGGGTCTTGGCACCTCGAATCGCCAGGCCCGGCACCTTGTCCAGGTTCTGGTACACATCGCTCAGGCCACCACCGATACCGGTCAACAAGCCGACCGCGGTCTTCTCGCCAACGCCCGGCACGCCGGGAATGTTGTCGACCTTGTCGCCCATCAGGGCGAGAAAATCGATGATGTGTTCGGGACCTACGCCAAACTTCTCGTGCACGCCAGCGACGTCGAGCACGCTCCCGGTCATGGTATTGACGAGGGTAACGTGGCCGTCCACCAGCTGGGCCATGTCCTTGTCGCCGGTCGAGATGATCACCGGGCGGCCGGCGGCGGCGCTGCTGCGCGCCAGGGTGCCGATCACGTCGTCGGCCTCCACGCCTTCGACGCACAGCAGCGGGTAGCCCAGGGCGCGGACGCTGGCGTGCAGCGGTTCCACCTGCACCCGCAGGTCGTCGGGCATGCTCGGGCGGTTGGCCTTGTACTCGGCGAACATGGCATCGCGGAAGGTCCCGCCCTTGGCATCGAAGACCACTGCGAACAGGCTGTCCGGATACTGCTTGCGCAGGCTCTTGAGCATGTTCAGGACGCCCTTGACCGCGCCGGTGGGCATGCCTTTGGAGGTGGTCAGCGGCGGCAGCGCGTGAAAGGCGCGGTAGAGGTAGGACGAACCGTCCACCAGGACGAGGGGCGCTTGGCTCATGAGGAGAATCAACCTTTTCGACGGGTCCGGCGCTAGAATAACCGGATCAATGACGACAAAAGGACTAGGTTATCATGCGCACACTCAATCGCCTGTTACTGCTCGGTCTGCTGGCCACCATGCCAGTCGTCACCCAGGCGGCGGACGAAGCCCCATCGGCCGATCCCGATGTAACCATTCGCACGGAAGGCGATAAGACCATCCAGGAGTACCGTCAAAACGGCTTCCTGTATGCGATCAAGATCACGCCGAAGAACGGCAAACCTTATTTCCTGGTACGCGCCGATGGCTCCGAAGGCAATTTCATTCGTTCCGACCAGCCGGATATGCTGATTCCGTCCTGGAAGATCTTCGAGTGGTGAGCTGGTAACGCGTATCGTTCTTATCAACCAGGCACTTCCGGCGGAAGTGCCCGCATGGGCAATTCTTCAACATGTCAGTCTTCACCCCTGTGTCCCGGCCTGAGCTGGAAACCTTTCTGGCGCCATACGAGCTGGGCCGCCTGCTCGACTTCCAGGGCATCGCCGCCGGTACCGAGAACAGCAATTTCTTCGTCAGCCTGGAAAAAGGGGAGTTCGTCCTCACACTGATCGAGCGTGGGCCGGCTGAAGACATGCCGTTCTTCATCGAACTGCTCGACGTGCTGCACGATGCCGACATGCCCGTGCCCTATGCCCTGCGCGACCGCGAAGGGCATGGCCTGCGCGAACTGTGCGGCAAGCCTGCGCTGCTGCAACCGCGACTGTCGGGCAAGCACATCAAGCTGCCGAACAACCAGCACTGTGCCCAGGTCGGCGAGCTGCTGGCGCACATTCACTTGGCCACCCGCGAGCGCATCATCGAGCGCCGCACCGACCGGGGCCTGGACTGGATGCTGGAATCGGGCGCCGAACTGCTGCCGAGCCTGAACCAGGAGCAAGCCGCGCTGCTGCAACCGGCGCTGGCGGAAATCACCGCGCACAAGCCGCAGATCCTCGCCCTGCCCAAGGCCAACCTGCACGCCGACCTGTTCCGTGACAACGTGATGTTCGAAGGCACTCACCTGACCGGGCTGATCGACTTCTACAACGCCTGCTCCGGGCCAATGCTGTATGACATCGCCATCACCGTGAACGACTGGTGCCTGGACGAACAGGGGGGTATCGACCTGCCGCGGGCCCAGGCCTTGCTGGGCGCCTACGCGGCACTGCGACCGTTCACCGCCGCTGAAGCGGAGCTGTGGCCGGTGATGCTGCGGGTGGCTTGCGTGCGCTTCTGGCTGTCGCGCCTGATCGCGGCGCAGGCGTTCGCCGGGATGGACGTGATGATCCATGACCCCAGCGAGTTCGAAGTGCGTCTGGCGCAACGCCAGCAGGTGGCGCTGAAGCTGCCGTTCGCGCTCTGATAGACAATCGCGGCATTTGTGGGAGCGGCGATGCGGCGACCCGACTTGCCCCGCGATAGGCAAGTCGGGTCGCGGCATCGCCGCTCCCACCTGGCCCGCCTACAGCCTCAGAGCTGTTCCAGGCACCCGGCCAAATCACCACCGAGCTTCTCCAGCAAGCGCTCATAGCCCTTGTCATCCACCTTGTCGCCGCCACCCAGCGCATCCAACTCGGCCAACCGCACCGGCAACCCGGCCGTCAGCGTCTCGGCCAGGCGCGGCCTCAGCGGCGGCTCGCTGAACACGCAGGTCTTGCCCACCGCCTGCAAGCGCTTGCGCATGGCGGCGACGTGCTGCGCGCCCGGCTGCACCTCGGAGGCCACGCTGAACACGCCGGTGTGCTTCAGGCCATAGGCGGCCTCGAAGTAGTCGAACGCCTCGTGAAACACGAAGTAAGGCTTGCCGGCGATCCCCGCCACACGCTGCTTGATGCGCGCATCAAGGGCATCCAGGCGCTCGACGAACTGCTTGAGGTTGGCCTGGTAGCGCGGGGCATTGGCCGGGTCGGCCGCTGCCAGGTCGCCGGCCATCTTCGTCGCGATCACCCGGGCATTCAGCGACGACAGCCACAGGTGTGCATCGAGGCTGCCCGGGCGGTGGTCGTGGTCATGATCGTCGTGGTCTTCCTCGTCATGGGAGTGGCTGTCCTCGCCGAAATGACGCAACTGCATGCCCGGCAGCGACTGCACGGCCACGGTCGGCTTGGCGCGGCTCTTCAGCACGCGGGGCAGGAAACCTTCCATGTCCGGGCCGATCCAGTACAGCAGGTCGGCATCGGCGACCTTGCGCACGTCGGAGGGGCGCAGTGCGTAGTTGTGCGGAGAGGCGCCCGGCGGCAGGAGCACATCGGGGCTGCCGACACCGTCCTGGACGGCGGCGGCGATCTGCTGCAGGGGCTTGATGCTGGTCAGCACACGCACGTCGGCGTGCGCCGAAAAAGCGATGAAAGCGACAAAGAGGGCAAGGATTCGGGACACGGTGGATACTCGGGTCGTCAGAAACAGGTAACATAATAACGTCTCCATCCTGAACCGTCGCTGCCCATGTCCATCACGCCGCTGGCCCACCGTCCCCACGATCACTCCCATTGCGTCCACAGTGCGCTGGCCGAGGCCGACGCGCTGTGCAACCGTCAGGGCCTGCGCCTGACCGCCTTGCGCCGCCGCGTGCTGGAGCTGGTGTGGCAGAGCCACAAGCCGCTGGGCGCCTACGATATCCTCGCCGTGCTCAGCGAACAGGACGGCCGCCGCGCTGCGCCACCGACCGTCTATCGCGCCCTGGACTTCCTTCTGGAAAACGGCCTGGTGCACCGCATCGCCTCGCTCAATGCCTTTATCGGCTGCAGCCATCCCGAGCACGCGCACCAGGGACAGTTCCTCATCTGCCGCGAATGTCACGTGGCCATCGAGCTGGAGCAGAACAGCATCAGCGACGCCATCGTCAGCAGCGCCAATGCCGTGGGTTTCGCGGTCGAGACGCAAACCGTCGAAGTGGTCGGCCTGTGCGGCAACTGCCGGGGCAAGGCATGAGCGATGCCCTGATCCGCCTCGAGCAGGTCGGCGTCAGCTTCGCTGGCGAAGCGGTGCTCGACAGCATCGACCTGGCGGTGGCGCCGGGCCAGATCGTTACCCTGATCGGTCCCAACGGCGCCGGCAAGACCACCCTGGTGCGCGCCGTGCTGGGTCTGCTCAAGCCGCATCGCGGCAAGGTGTGGCGCAAGCCCAGGCTGCGCATCGGCTATATGCCGCAGAAGATCCAGGTAGACGCCACATTGCCCTTGTCGGTGCTGCGCTTCCTGCGCCTGGTGCCCGGTGTAGACCGTGCGGCAGCCTTGGCGGCGTTGCAGGAAGTCGGCGCCGAGCAAGTGATCGACAGCCCGATCCAGACCATCTCCGGTGGCGAGATGCAGCGCGTGCTGCTGGCCCGCGCGCTGCTGCGCGAGCCCGAGCTGCTGGTACTCGACGAACCGGTGCAGGGGGTCGACGTGGTTGGCCAGACCGAGCTGTACAACCTGATCACCCGCCTGCGCGACCGCCACGGCTGCGGCGTGCTGATGGTCAGCCACGACTTGCACCTGGTCATGAGTGCCACCGACCAGGTGGTCTGCCTCAACCGCCACGTGTGCTGCTCGGGCCACCCGGAGCAGGTCAGCAACGATCCGGCCTTCGTCGAGCTATTCGGCCAGAACGCCCCGAGCCTGGCCATCTACCACCACCATCACGATCACAGCCACGACCTGCACGGTTCGGTGATCGCCCCCGGCGCCCATGTTCACGGAGAGCACTGCAAGCATGGCTGATTTTCTTCTCTACGCCCTGCTTGCCGGTGTATCGCTGGCGCTGGTCGCCGGCCCCCTGGGCTCGTTCGTGGTGTGGCGGCGCATGGCCTATTTCGGCGACACCCTTTCCCATGCCGCGCTGCTCGGCGTGGCCCTGGGCTTCGCCCTGGATGTCAGCCCGGCGCTGGCAGTGACCGTTGGCTGCCTGCTGCTGGCGATCCTGCTGGTGACCCTGCAGCAGCGCCAGCCCCTGGCCTCGGACACCCTGCTCGGCATCCTCGCCCCCAGCACGCTGTCGCTGGGGCTGGTGGTGCTGAGCTTCATGCACGATGTGCGCATCGACCTGATGGCCTACCTGTTCGGCGACCTGTTGGCGATCAGCCCAACCGACCTGGCCTGGATCCTCGGTGGCAGCGCCTTGGTGCTGATGCTGCTGGCGATGTTCTGGCGCCCCTTGTTGGCGGTGACCGTGCACGAGGAACTGGCGATGGTCGAAGGCTTGCCGGTGACCGGCCTGCGCCTGGCGCTGATGCTGCTGATCGCCGTGGTGATTGCGGTGGCTATGAAGATCGTCGGTGTGCTGCTGATCACCTCGCTGCTGATCATCCCGGCCGCCGCGGCACAGCGTCACGCCCGCTCACCGGAGCAAATGGCCCTGGGCGCCAGTCTGCTGGGGGTTGCCGCGGTCTGCGGGGGCCTGGCGCTGTCCTGGTTCAAGGACACCCCGGCCGGGCCTTCGATCGTGGTCTGTGCGGCAGTGCTATTCTTGCTGAGCCTGGCGTTGCCGAAACGCTGAATTTTCAGGGTGCGCGCAGGCGCATCCTGCAACCTTTTCGCAGCTTTCGAGTCTGAGAAGACCTGTTTTCGAGCGTACGCACCTGGGTGTAGACTTGCTCGCTTTTTGCGCAAATAGAGAGTCGCAGGAATGAAGCCGTTCGCCTCACGTTATCTGCTTGTTGCCGCGTTTTCCCTGTTCCTGGCTGCCTGCTCCAGCAAGCCGGCCGAACAGCCGGTGGCGCCTGCCCAGCCCGATGCCTGGCAGCAGCTCGAGCAAAGCATCGCCAGCAACGAGCTGGCCACCGCCGAGGATCAACTGGTCGCCTTGCAGGGCCAGGCGCCGGATGATGCCCGCCTCGAACCGCATCAGCGTCAGCTGGCCGAGGCCTACCTGCGCCGTAGCCAGATCGTCCTGCAGAAGGGCGATGTGAATGCCGCTGCCACGGCATTGGCCCGCGCCCGCGCGCTGATGCCGCAAGCCCCGGCCCTGACCGGCGGCGATGCCGTGGCCCAGGCCCGCAAGGCCGAACTGGAAAAGGCCGAAGCGGCGCTCAAGGCTGCCGAGTCCAAGCCCAAGGCCCGGGTGATCGACCCCACCGCGCCGACCACCGTCGTGGCACTTAAAACCACCGATAGCCGCGCCATGCGTCGCCAACTGGACGATATCGCGGCGGACGTGGTGAGTTATCAGTGCGATGTAGTGTTCCAGGTGCCGCGCACCGAGGATGCGCCTTGGCTCAAGACCCTTCTGCAGAAGCGGGTGCGCAAGCTCGACAGTGGATTCGAGCTGAAGCAGAAGCATGAGATCCAGCGTTCATTGCCGGCGCAGGTGGTGTTGATTCCCCATCAGCAATAAACCTGTCCGGGCCTCATCGCCGACAAGCCGGCTCCCACAGGGAACGCCTACAATCTGTGGGAGCCGGCTTGTCGTGGACGAACCGCGGCGATAGGCTGCAGAGCAGCCCCCGATTAAGCAGGAATAGCTTCGGCAGCCGCCTCCCGCGCCCACACCCGGTGCCCCTCGACTGCCTTGAAGAAGGCCTCGAACGCCTTCTGGTCATCGCCCAGTAGCAGCCCCGCATCCTCCTTGAGCCCCAGCTTGTTCAGCAGCAGCTTGCCTTCACTGGCTACGCCCATGGGCTTGAGATGCTTGTAAGCCTCGAGCAGGAAGTGCTTGGCCACGCCGCTGTTTTCCAGCGCCTCCAGCGAAGCCTTGCCCGCCGGCACCCACACGCCGTCGAACATCACCGACGGCATGCCCTCCATCGACGCATCCACCGGCAGCTGCTTGCCACCGGCAGTCTTGACCGGTGCCGAGGTCGGCCCCAGCAGCATCGGACGCGCACGCTGTGCCTCCAGCGCCTTGACCACCTTGTCGACGCTCGTATCGTCCACGCCGTCAGCCATCAGGATGGCAATCTTGCGTCCACTGATACCGATGTCACCGGGGTGATTCATCTGGCTCAGTGCCTCGGATTGCGCCGGCTTGCTGGCCTTGACCGTAACCGTCCCGGCCTTCGGCGCGGGCAAGCCGAGGTTGGCCGCCACGGCAGTTGCCAGCTTGAGGTCGATATTGGCCAGGATCTCGTTCACCTCCCGCGCCCGGATCGTCTCGCGCTCCACCTTGCCCAGCTCGAAGCTGTAGGCCTTGATGATGTGCTGCTGCTCGGTGGGGCTCATGCTCTGGAAGAAAAGCCGCGCCTGGGAGAAATGATCGCCGAACGACTCGCTGCGCTGGCGGATCTTATGAGCGTCGATGCGCTCTTGATAACTTTCGAAACCGCCATCCTGCGCGGCGGGGGGCGTTTCCTTCGGCCAGCCGCCATCGATCGAGTTGGGCTCGTAGGACGCCCGACCCTTGTCGATGGTCATTCGATGCATCGCATCGCGCTGGCCGCTGTGGTTGGGCGCAACAGGACGGTTGATCGGGATCTCATGGAAGTTCGGCCCACCCAGACGGCTGATCTGGGTATCGGTGTAAGAAAACAGCCGGCCCTGCAATAACGGATCGTTGCTGAAATCGATGCCCGGCACGATATGCCCGGGGCAGAAGGCGATCTGCTCCACCTCGGCAAAGAAGTTGTCTGGGTTGCGGTCGAGGACCATCTTGCCCAGCGGGGTTACCGGCACCAGCTCCTCTGGAATGATCTTGGTCGGGTCGAGCAAGTCGAAGTCGAACTTGTGCTCGTCGGCCTCCGGCACAATCTGCACGCCCAGCTCCCATTCCGGGTAATGACCGGTCTCGATCGCTTCCCACAGGTCGCGGCGGTGGTAGTCGGTGTCCTTGCCGGCAAGCTTCTGGGCTTCGTCCCACAGCACAGAGTGCACGCCCTGGCGCGGCTTCCAGTGGAACTTGACGAAGCTGGCCACGCCTTGGGCATTGATCAACCGGAAGGTATGCACGCCAAAGCCTTCCATCATGCGCAGGCTGCGCGGAATGGCCCGGTCGGACATCGCCCACATGACCATGTGCGCGGATTCCGGCACCAGCGAAACGAAGTCCCAGAAGGTGTCGTGGGCAGAGCCACCGGTGGGCATCTCGTTGTGCGGTTCGGGTTTGACCGCGTGGACGAAGTCGGGGAACTTGATCGCGTCCTGGATGAAGAACACCGGCATGTTGTTGCCGACCAGATCGAAGTTGCCTTCATCGGTGTAGAACTTCACCGCAAAGCCGCGCACGTCGCGCACCGTGTCGCCCGACCCGCGTGGACCCTGCACGGTGGAAAAGCGCACGAACACCGGGGTGATTTTCTCGGGATCTTGCAGGAAACCGGCCTTGGTCAGTTCGGCATGGCAGCCGTAGCTCTGGAAGTAGCCATGGGCGCCGGTCCCGCGGGCATGGACGATGCGCTCGGGTATGCGCTCATGGTCGAAGTGGGTGATCTTCTCGCGCATGATGAAGTCTTCGAGCAGCGAAGGCCCGCGAGCTCCAGCCTTAAGGCTGTTCTGGTTGTCGGCGATCTTCACCCCCTGGTTGGTACGCAACGCCTGGCCGCTGGCGTCACTGCGAAACGCTTCCAAGCTCTGCAGTTTGGCGTTGGTGTTGGCCTTGTCCGGGGTGTCGGTGCCGGCGACCGTGCTCGGCTGCGGCGCCAGGGGCTTCTTGCTGGGCATCTTCGGCTCTCCTCATCAGTCTTCAGGCTGCCCATTCGGGCTAGTTGAAGTAGTGACTGGGCCGCCCTTGAATGCGTTCAATCGGATTGCCGACCGTCGCGTTATGCCGATTGGATTGGAGCGTGACGAAATAAATGCTAAGAACACGCAGGGGAAAAGGCTAAAATGCGCGCCCCGGCTAACCGCTGACCCAAATTCCATGCGCCCCACAAGGTTCGCTCAGTGATCGAGTTTCAAAATGTCCACAAGACCTACCGCGTCGCCGGTAGGGATATCCCGGCCCTGAACCCGACCAGCCTGACCATCGAAGATGGCCAGGTGTTCGGCCTGATCGGCCACTCCGGTGCCGGCAAGAGCACCATGCTGCGCCTTATCAACCGCCTCGAGGAGCCGTCCGGCGGCAAGATCGTGGTCGACGGTGAAGACGTCACCGCCTTCGACTCGAACCAGCTGCGGCGCTTCCGCCAGCAGGTCGGCATGATCTTCCAGCACTTCAACCTGCTGGCCTCCAAGACCGTCGCCGACAATGTCGCCCTGCCGCTGGTGCTGGCGGGCGAGCTGTCGCGTGGCGAGATCGACAAGCGCGTCACCGAGCTGCTGGCCCGTGTCGGCCTTTCCGAGCATGCCCGCAAGTACCCGGCGCAACTGTCGGGTGGGCAGAAGCAGCGCGTCGGCATCGCCCGCGCCCTGTCCACCAACCCCAAGATCCTGCTGTGCGACGAGGCCACCAGCGCCCTGGACCCGCAGACCACGGCCTCGGTGCTGCAATTGCTGGCCGAGATCAACCGCGAGCTGAAGCTGACCATCGTGCTGATCACCCACGAGATGGACGTGATTCGCAGGGTCTGCGACCGCGTGGCGGTGATGGATGCCGGGCAGATCGTCGAGCTGGGCCCGGTGGCCGAAGTGTTCCTGCACCCGCAGCACGCCACCACCAAGCGTTTCGTCCAGGAAGACGAGCAGGTCGACGAGAATGAACAACGCGACGATTTCGCCCATGTGCCGGGGCGCATCGTGCGCCTGACCTTCCAGGGCTGCGCCACCTACGCGCCGCTGCTGGGCACCGTGGCCCGCGAAACCGGCGTGGACTACAGCATCCTTGCCGGGCGCATCGACCGCATCAAGGACATTCCCTATGGCCAGCTGACCCTTGCCCTGATCGGTGGAGACATGGAGGCGGCATTCGCCCGCTTCACTGCAGCTGACGTACATATGGAGGTACTGCGTTGATGGACATCCTCAGCTATTTCGCCAACGTCGACTGGGTCGAGATCTGGCAGGCGACCAACGACACCATGGTCATGCTGTTCATCTCACTGGCCTTCATCATCCTGCTGGGCCTGCCACTGGGTGTCGTGCTGTTCCTGTTCAGCCCACGGCAGATGTTCGAGCACAAGAAGGTCTACGCCGTGCTGGCGACCATCGTCAACATCGTGCGTTCGGTGCCGTTCATCATCCTGCTGATCGTGATGATCCCGATCACGGTGCTGATCACCGGCACCTCGCTGGGCGTTGCCGGTGCCATCCCGCCGCTGGTGGTGGGGACCACGCCGTTCTTCGCGCGGCTGGTGGAAACCGCCCTGCGTGAGGTGGACCGCGGCATCATCGAGGCGACCCAGTCGATGGGCGCCACCACCCGCCAGATCATCTTCAAGGCCGTGCTGCCTGAAGCGATGCCGGGCATCATCGCCGCCATCACCGTGACCGCCATCACCTTGGTGTCCTACACCGCCATGGCCGGCGTGGTCGGGGCCGGTGGCCTGGGGGACTTGTCGATCCGTTTCGGCTATCAACGCTTCCAGACCGACGTGATGATCGTCACCGTGGTGCTGCTGGTCATTCTGGTCCAGGTACTGCAAATGATCGGCGACAAGCTAGTCGTGCATTTTTCCCGTAAGTAACCCCAATGGGGTCGGCCCAGCCGACCCGTTCGGGGGCCATCGCGGCCCTCACAAGGAGTGATCAATGAAGAAGCTGCTTGCTGTTGTCGCCGCGGTAGCGGCCTTCTCGGCCCACGCCGAGACCCTGACGGTCGCCGCCACCCCGGTGCCGCACGCCGAAATCCTCAACTTCGTCAAGCCGCAGCTGGCGAAGGAAGGCGTGGAACTGAAGGTCAAGGAGTTCACCGACTACATCCAGCCGAACGTGCAGGTGTCGGAAAAGCGCCTGGACGCCAACTTCTTCCAGCACCAGCCGTACCTGGATGAGTTCAACAAGGCCAAGGGCACTCACTTGGTAAGCGTCGCCGGCGTGCACATCGAGCCGCTGGGTGTGTACTCGACCAAGGTCAAGGAGCTCGACAAACTGCCTTCCGGCGCCGCCGTGGTCATTCCCAACGACGCCACCAACGGCGGCCGCGCCCTGTTGCTGCTGGACAAGGCCGGAGTGATCAAGCTCAAGGACAACACGAACATCCTGTCGACCATCAAGGACATCGCCGAGAACCCGAAGAACCTGAAGTTCCGGGAGCTGGAAGCCGCGACCATCCCGCGTGTGCTGACCCAGGTCGATGCCGCCCTGATCAACACCAACTACGCGCTGGAAGCCAAGCTCAACCCGGAAAAAGACGCCCTGGCCATCGAAGGCAAGGACTCTCCGTACGTGAACATCCTGGTGACCCGCGAGGACAACAAGGACGCGGACGCGGTGAAAAAACTGGTACAGGCCCTGCACTCGCCTGAGGTGAAGCAGTTCATTACCGAGAAGTACAAGGGCGCGGTAGTTCCGGCGTTCTGATTCAGGCTTTAAGACAATCGCGGGGCTAGCCCGCTCCCACGCCGGATAGTACCTGGCGTGGGAGAAGGCTAGCCCCGCGCTGCGTTTGCGCGGTCAGTCGCGCTTGACCAGCCCCGGCAACTGCGCCACCAGCTTCTGGTTGTTGAACGGCGCACGGATGAACCCGCGCTGACGCCCGTCAGGCCCGACCACCGCCAGGTTGCCGCTGTGATCCACGGTATACCCCGGCTTGCTGGTATCGGCCGGAATGAACGGGATGCTCAAGGCGTTGGCCAGCTTCTGGGTGTCCTCGATCGAGCCCGCCACCCCGACGAAATCCTTGTCGAAATAGCCCAGGTACTGCTTGAGCTGGTTCGGCGTGTCGCGGTTCGGGTCGACGCTCACCAGCACCACCTGCAGACGCTCCAGCGCCTCCTTGGGCAGTTCGCTCTTCACCTGGCGCAACTGGGCCAGGGTGGTCGGGCAGATGTCCGGGCAGTAGGTGTAGCCGAAGAACAGCAATGACCACTTGCCCTTGAGCTGGTCCAGCACCAGCGGCTGTCCGTTCTGGTCGGTCATGGTCACGTCCGGCACGGTACGGCTCTGCGGCAGCAGGATGATGCCGGCATCGATCAGTTCGGTGGGGTTCAACTGACCACGGTCGTTGAGCACCTTGTTGACGGTCAGGCCCATGATCAGCGCGACCAGGGCAACGAGGATGAAGACGGTTTTCTGGGTTCGGGTCATAGGTTCAGCAACAGGTAGTGGTCTACGAGCAACGCGATGAACAGGGCGAACAGGTAGCCGATAGAGTACTTGAACGTCTTGATCGCCGCGTGCGGCCGGGTGCCACGGTACAACACCCAGGCCCAGTGCAGGAAGCGCAGGCCCAGCACCAGGGCACAGGCCAGGTACAGCGGGCCGCTCATGTGAATGGCGTAGGGCAACAGGCTCACGGCCAGCAATATCAAGGTGTAGAGCAGGATATGCAGGGCCGTGTAACGCTCGCCATGGGTAACGGGTAGCATGGGAATATCAGCTTTTGCGTACTCCTCCTTGCGATGAATCGCAAGGGCCCAGAAGTGCGGCGGTGTCCAGGCGAAGATGATCAGCACCAGCAGCAGGGGCTCGGCGCCCAGGTGCCCGCTGACCGCCACCCAGCCCAGCAATGGCGGTGCTGCCCCGGCCAGGCCGCCGATCACGATGTTCTGCGGCGTGGCTCGCTTGAGAAAGCCGGTGTAGAGCACCGCGTATCCCAGCAGCGAGGCCAGGGTCAGCCAGGCGGTGAGGGGGTTGGTGAACGTTAACAGCAAAACCATCCCTGCCACGGCCAGCAGCAGGGCGAACAGCAGTGCCGGCAAGGGCGCGACCCGGCCCTGGGCCAGCGGGCGCTTGTGGGTGCGGGCCATCAGCGCATCGACGCGGCGATCGACCACGTGATTGACCGCCGCCGCCGCCCCCGCGCACAAGCCAATCCCCAGGTTGCCGAACAGCAGGACGCTCCAGGCCACCCCTGCGCGGGTGGCGAGAAACATCCCCACCAGCGAGGTGATCAGCATCAACACCACCACCTTCGGCTTGGTCAGTTCCAGATAGTCGCGCCACCCGGCGCGCTGGCGTTCCGTGCTCAGAACCGTCGCCACGAATCGTTCCTCATGTGATGAGTGAGTTGCCCACCGACCACCGGTGTCAGGCGCCAGCCATGGCCCACGCGAACCTTGTCGACCACGCGGATGCGGTAGTTCACCAGCACCATGGTCAGCAGCAGCAGGACACCGCCGGCGTTGTGGGCAACGGCCACGCCCAACGGCAGGTGGAACAATACATTGCTGATGCCCAGGCCCAACTGCAGCGCCAACGCCAGCAGTACCAGGCGTGCCAGGCCGCTCAGGCCATGGCGGTGCAGCTTCCAGCCGAGCATCGATAGAACCGCCAGCACCAGCATGGCGCCGAGCCGGTGGCTGACATGGATCGCCGTGCGCGCATCGCTGTCCAGTTGCCCGCCCAGGTAATTGGGGCCGACATGCTGGGTCAGGTGGAAGCCGTTGCTGAAGTCCGCCGCCGGCCACCACTGGCCATGGCAGGTAGGCAGGTCGATGCAGGCCACCGCCGCGTAGTTGGCGCTGACCCAACCCCCCAGGGCGATCTGGCCGATCACCACCAGCAGCGCCAACGCCGCGATCCGCCGTAGGCTCAGCGGCAGTTTCGGCAAAGGCGCAAAGGCCCGGGATAGACGCAGGGATAGCAGGAAAAGCAGGCTCACCGTGGTGAAACCGCCAAGCAGGTGCGCGGTCACCACCTGGGGCCACAGTTTCAGTGTCACGGTCCACATGCCGAACACCGCCTGGGCCAGCACCACCCCCAGCAGCAACACCGGCAGGCGGTAGGGCTGGCCGTCATGGGCATGCCGACGTACAGCCTGGAAGGCAAGCAGTGCGATCACCAGCGCCAGGGTGCCGGCGAAATAGCGATGAACCATCTCCGCCCAGCCCTTGGCTTCTTCCACCGGGTGCTCAGGGAAGTGCAGCTCGGCATGGGCCAGTTGGGCATCGGTCTTGGGCACGCTGATGAAGCCGTAGCACCCCGGCCAGTCGGGGCAGCCAAGACCGGCGTGAGTCAGGCGAGTGTAGGCGCCGAGCAGCACGACCAGCAGCGCCAGCAGCGTGGCGAACACAGCAAGGCGGAATCCGGGTCTGGCCATGGCAGCCTCCTAGCCGATGTTGGACAGCTTGAGCAGGTGGCGCAGGTCGTCCAGCACATGCTTGCCCTTGACCTTGGCGTCGTAGCGCAGCACCAGGTTGCCGTGAGGATCGACGATCCACAGTTGCGGGGCAGTGTCGCCGACCTTCTGGATATAGCGCTGGGCGTCCAGCGGGTAGCGTTGCAACTGCGGGTACTCACGGCCCAGCAGCGCCTGGTAGTCGGCGGCCAGCGGCTGGGCCGCCGCCAGGGCATGGCTGGCGCGGCTGGCATCGCGGCCCAGGCCGACCTGGATCTGCCGGGCCAGGTACACCAGTTGCCGGCATTCCTCGACACAGGCGCCCGGGGCGCTGACCAACAGCTGCCAACGCTCGTCCTGGGCATCGATGCCGATATCGGCCCGGCCCTCGCCATTGCCGATCATCACACCGTGATAGCTGCGACCTTCCGGTACCCAGAACTTGAGCTTGTACATGCTGGTGGCAAGGATCATCGGCCCGAGCACGACGAACAGGATCAACAGCAGTTGCAGGCGCCCGCGGGGCTTGCGGCGGTCAGGCACGTCCAGTGGACTCGTGGCGGCGGCCATGGCGGTTCTCCTTGTCGTTGTGATGCCAGCCGAAATACAGGTAGAGCAGGACCAGCGCGCTGGCCAGGGCGAACCACTGCACGGCGTAGCCCTGGTGCTTTTCCGGGCCCATGGCGACCACCGGCCAGTCCAGGCGGTAGGCGGCAGGGCCTGGCTGCAGACGTAGTTCCTGGGCAAAGCCCTCACGGCCCAGCTGCTGCCAGAGCCCGGCCGGATCGATTGCCGTCAGCAGTTGCGGCCACTGGCCGTCGGGGTTGTCCGGGTGCAGCTGGAAGGTCTTGCCCGGTGGCACGTAGACCGTGGCGTCCAGCGCCAGCGCCTGGCTCGGCGTATCGAAGCGCACCGACACACGACGGTCGGGCCACGCCAGCCAGCCGCGATTGACCAGCAACCACAGGCCGCTGGCCTGGTCGTGGAAGGGCTGCAGCAGCTCGACGCCGGCCTTGCCGTCACGCATCTGGTTGTCCAGCAGCAGGCTGTGACCGGCATCGAACCGGCCATACAGGTGCACGGGGTAGAACGCCGGGTCCGGCAGCTGGCGCAACCGGTCAGCAGTGACCGGCGCCTCGATCTGGCGCTCGGTGTAGGTAGCCAGCAGGTCACGTTTTTCGTCGGCGCGCCGCAGTTGCCAGCAGCCGAGCGCGATCAACCCCGGCAGCAGCGCAAGCACCACCAGGGTCGGTACCAGGCCTGGGCGAAACGGCTTCACCAGGGCCTCGTGAGGTCGAGCGCTATACTTGTATCCATCACCGCATCCCCCGGAGTTTCGCCATGCTCAAGGCCGCAATTGTCCTGATGCTGCTGGCCACCATCGCCAGCCTGTTCAGTGGCCTGGTGTTCCTGGTCAAGGACGACGACCAGTCGACCCGCCTGCTCAAGGCCCTTACCGTGCGCGTCGCCCTCGCCACCCTGACCATCGCCCTGGTGGCCTGGGGCCTGATCAGTGGGCAACTGGTGTCGCACGCACCTTTCTAAGTGTTCCCACCGTTTTCAAAGCACATACACGAAGATGAACAGCCCCACCCACACCACATCGACGAAGTGCCAGTACCAGCTCGCCGCCTCGAAACCGAAGTGCTTGTCCGGCTCGAAGTGCCCGCGCAGCACCCGGCAGAACATCACGAACAGGATCAACGTGCCCAAGGTCACGTGCGCACCGTGGAAACCGGTAAGCATGAAGAACGTCGCGCCGTAGATGCCCGAGCCCAGGGTCAGCCCGAGTTTGTTGTAGGCCTCGTGGTACTCGTAGGCCTGCAGCACGAGAAACCCGATCCCCAGCAGGATGGTCAGCCCCAGCCACAGTTTCAGCGCGCCACGATGCCCCTTGCGCAGGGCGTGGTGGGCGATGGTCACGGTCACACTGGAGCTCACCAGCAGGATGGTATTGATCAGCGGCAGGTGCCACGGATCGATGACCTCCTTGGGCGGTGGGAACAGTTTCGGGTCCGGTGTGTGCAGCAGCGGCCAGACGAACTCGAAGTTGGGCCAGAGCATGTGCGTCACGCCCTTGGCCCCATCGCCCCCCAGCCACGGCCCGGCCAGCACCCGCACGTAGAACAGCGCGCCGAAGAAGGCCAGGAAGAACATCACCTCGGAGAAGATGAACCAGCTCATGCCCCAGCGGAACGAGCGGTCCATCTGCGCACTGTAGAGCCCGGCGTGGCTTTCCTTGACCACCGCGCCGAACCAGCCGAACAGCATGTAGGCCAGGAACAGCGCGCCGACGAAGAAGATCAGCGGCCCGTGGGACTCCGGGTGGCCGGCCTTGAGGTCGTTGAACCAGGTGCCGAGCCCGAACACGGTGATGAACATGCCGATCGTGGCAATGATCGGCCACTTGCTCTGCGCCGGTACGTAGTAATGCTCGTGGCTTGCCATGATGTATCTCCTTCCCTCAGCGGGCGCCCTCGGTCGCGGCGTGGGCGACCGGGGGGTGGCGAGCGGTGATGTCGAACAGGGTGTAGGCCAGGGTCAGGTGTTTCACCGACTCCGGCAGGTCGCGGTCGACGATGAAGCGCACCGGCATCTCGATGCGCTCGCCCGGCTGCAGGACCTGCTGGGTGAAACAGAAGCACTCGGTCTTGTGGAAGTACGCCGCGGCCTCGGCAGGGGTGATGCTGGGGATGGCCTGGGCGCTCATGGGCTGGTTGGTCGGGTTGCGGGCCACGAAGATCATCTGGTTCACCGCCCCCGGGTTGACCTCGATCTGGTCGGCGGTGGAGTGGAACTCCCAGCTCATGTCGCCGGCATTGGTCGACATGAACTGCACCCGCACCGAACGGGTCGGGTCGCTCACCTGGGTGCCCGCGTACTGCCCGCCGGTCTTGCCATTGATGCCGAAGGCCTTGCACATCACGTCGTAGATCGGCACCAGGGCAAAGCCGAAGGCGAACATCACCACGGTCAGCATCAGCAGGCGGCTGACCAGGCGTTTGAGCGACAAGCCGTCCATGGGCGGGCTCCTACTTCACTTCCGGCGGCGTCTGGAAGGTGTGGTAAGGCGCAGGTGAAGGGATCGACCACTCCAGCCCCTCGGCGCCGTCCCAGGGTTTGGCCGGTGCCGGCGCGCCACCGCGGATGCACTTGATGACGATGAACAGGAAGAAGATCTGCGTGGCGCCGAACATGAAGGCGCCAATCGACGAGACCATGTTGAAGTCGGCGAACTGCAGGTTGTAGTCGGGGATGCGCCGGGGCATGCCGGCCAGACCGACGAAGTGCATGGGGAAGAAGGCCAGGTTCATGCCGACGAACGACAGCCAGAAGTGCAGCTTGCCCAAGGTCTCGTCGTACATGTGCCCGGTCCATTTCGGCAGCCAGTAGTAGGCCGAGGCAAAGATGCCGAAGATCGCCCCGGGCACCAGCACGTAGTGGAAGTGGGCGACCACGAAGTAGGTGTCGTGGTACTGGAAGTCCGCAGGCGCGATGGCCAGCATCAGCCCGGAGAAGCCGCCGATGGTGAACAGGATGACGAAGGCGATGGCGAACAGCATCGGCGTCTCGAAGGTCAGCGAGCCTTCCCACATGGTGCTGACCCAGTTGAACACCTTCACCCCGGTGGGCACGGCGATCAGCATGGTGGCGTACATGAAGAACAGCTCGCCCACCACCGGGATGCCGACCACGAACATGTGGTGGGCCCAGACGATGAACGACAGGAAGGCGATCGCCCCGGTGGCATAGACCATCGAGGTGTAGCCGAACAGCGGCTTGCGCGAGAACGCCGGGATGATCGAGCTGACCGCGCCGAAGGCTGGCAGGATCATGATGTACACCTCGGGGTGACCGAAGAACCAGAACACATGCTGGAACAACACCGGGTCACCGCCGCCGGCGGCGCTGAAGAAGCTGGTGCCGAAATGGATGTCCATCAGCATCATGGTCACCACGCCGGCCAGCACCGGCATCACCGCGATCAGCAGGAACGCGGTGATCAGCCAGGTCCAGACGAACAGCGGCATTTTCATCAAGGTCATGCCGGGGGCGCGCAGGTTGAGGATGGTGGCGATCACGTTGATCGCGCCCATGATCGAGCTGATTCCCATCAGGTGGATGGCGAAAATGAAGAAGGTCACGCTGGCCGGGGCGTAAGTGGTCGACAGCGGGGCATAGAAGGTCCAGCCGAAGTTCGGCCCGCCACCGGGGCTGAACAGGGTCGAGACCAGCAGCAGGAACGCCGCTGGCAGCAGCCAGAAGCTGAAGTTGTTCATCCGCGGCAGGGCCATGTCGGGCGCGCCGATCATCAGCGGGATCATCCAGTTGGCCAGGCCGACGAAGGCCGGCATCACCGCGCCGAACACCATGATCAGCCCGTGCATGGTGGTCATCTGGTTGAAGAATGCCGGCTCGACGATCTGCAGGCCGGGCTGGAACAGCTCGGCGCGGATCACCATGGCGAACGAGCCGCCAAGCAGGAACATGGTGAAGGCGAACCACAGGTACATCGTGCCGATGTCCTTGTGGTTGGTGGTCAGCACCCAGCGCATCAGGCCCTTGGCCGGGCCGTGGGCATGTTCATGACCGTGGGCGTGGTCGTCGATCACTGCACTCATGTCCTGTCTCCTGCAATCCACTGACTGCCGCGGGTAGCCCGGCTCATTGCGCTTCGGCCTGCTTGAGCGCCAGCACGTCCTTCGGCGTGACCATGTCGCCCTTGTTGTTGCCCCAGGCGTTGCGCTCGTAGGTGACCACCGCGGCGATATCGACTTCCGAAAGCTGCTTGCCGAATGCCGCCATGGCGGTGCCCGGCTTGCCGTGGAAGACGATGCCCAGGTGCGCTTCCTTGGGCCCGGTGGCGATCTTCGAGCCCTTGAGGGCAGGGAACATCGGCGGCAACCCCTGGCCTTCGGCCTGGTGACAGGCCACGCAGGTGGTGTGGTAGACCTTGTCGCCACGCGCCACCAGCTCTTCGAGGGTCCATTCCTTGCTGGTCAGCTCCTTGAGCTTGGCCGCCTCGGCCTTGCGCTCGCCGAGCCAGGTGTCGTAGTCGGCCTTGGATTTCACTTCGACCACCACCGGCATGAAGCCGTGGTCCTTGCCGCACAGTTCGGTGCACTGGCCACGGTAGATCCCGGGCTTCTCGACCCGGGTCCAGGCTTCGTTGACGAAGCCGGGGATGGCATCACGCTTGACCGCGAAGGCCGGCACCCACCAGGAATGGATGACGTCGGCAGCGGTCACCAGGAAGCGCACCTTGGCGCCCACCGGCAGCACCAGCGGCTGGTCGACTTCGAGCAGGTAGTGCTCGTCCTTCGGTGAATTGTTGTGGATCTGCTCGGCGGGGGTGGCCAGGTTGCTGAAGAACTCGACGTCCTGGCCCAGGTACTTGTAGTGCCACTTCCACTGGTAGCCGGTGACCTGGATATCGATGTCCGAGTCGCTGGCGTCGTAGATGTCGATCAGGGTCTTGGTGGCCGGGATGGCCATGGCCACGAGGATCAGGAAGGGCACGACGGTCCAGAGGATCTCGACCCAGGTATGCTCGTGGAAGTGCGCGGCCTGCTGCCCGGTGGAACGGCGGTGGACGACCATCGACCAGAACATCGCGCCGAACACCACGATGCCGATGATCACGCAGATCCAGAAGATGGTCATGTGCAGGTCGAACACCGCGTGGGAGACTTCCGTCGCCCCGGGCGCCATGTTCACCGTCCATGCGGCCTGTGCCTGACCAAACAATGACCACAGCAACAGGCCCATCCAGACATGTGGATGTCGCATCATTGCGGGTTCCCCTTATCGTTCTTGTAGTCCCGGAGGCGTGGACGACCTGCTACGACAAAGGGGGGAACGGTGGCCAAGACTGCCTGGCTTCGACGACCGAGCCCCCTGCTTAAGGCAGTCGGGCCTCATCAACGAATCACGTTTCAAGCGGAGTATAGACACCGACGAATGGGGCGCAACGCAGGGACTGAAATGATCTTCACGCAACCAAACGTTTGCGCTGAAAGGCCCATGGATACTGGGCCGGGACACAATAATGGCACATTGATATAGCCAATTTCCTACACGTGCCTCAGAGATATAACAAATGCGTCTTAGCGATTCTCGTAAGCAAGCTAACTTAGTGTCTTCCGTTTGTAACGCCTTGTCCCTGGAGTTGTCATGAACATCGCTGCTGTACGCGAGCAGATCGAAAACGCCCATCAACATGAGAGCCGCACAGGCCAACTGAAAAACCGTCTCGAGAAGCAACTGCCACACCTGCACCCTTCGATTCACCTACCCCAGCAGGACGCCCAGGGTACTTTGGCCCGCTTCGTCGGCGCCTATATCAACGAGGTTCCAGAACTGCTCGAAGCCGCGCACACCGTGGCCCTCGAGGCCGGCATCGAATCGCAGATCAAGCCAGTGCTGAAGATTGCCGAGGCCTATTTCCTGCAGCCACCGAGCGTGATGGCGGGGCAGGTCGGGCTGGACTGCCTGTTGGACGAGGCCTACCTGGCGCATCGCTTGGTCGAGGAAGTCAACGACCTGTATATCCGCCATTTCCAGCAGCCGCTGATTCCGGTGGATACCACGGTCGCCAACCTGATCGCCCACCAGCTGATCGGCGAGACCTTCGCCAACCAGCTGGATGAGGTGGTGCATCACTCGGTGGACGAGATGCTCGATGACGAGAGCTTTGCCGTGGAGTCAGTCGAGCACTATCGCGACAAGCTGTCGAACCCGGAAACCGGAGAGGCCTGGAAACGCTGGCCATGCCTGTCGCGCCAGCTGGGCGTGGAGTTGAGCCAGTCGGCCTGAGTTGACCTGATCCGACCCTATCACGGGGCAAGCCCGCTCTCACGAACTCGATCATGGGAGTGGGCTTGCCCCACGATAGGCCGCTACAGACTTACCCTAAGCGCCAACCCCCGCCGTAGTCCGCAACCTTCCCTCGACCCGCCGCTTCAGACGCCGCTGCTCCAGCACCAGCCGCGAGCCCTTGGCCGCGCCGCTGCGGCCCCAGTCCTCCAGCAGTTCCAGGCAGGAATGGTCGATATAGCTCAGGTTGCCGAGCGGCACGTGCAGCGTGGTTCCCTCCGGCACGGAATCCAGCACCTGGGTCAGCGCCGGCACCTTGAGGAAGGTGGCCGCGCCGCCAAGGCGAAGCTCCATGTGCCCCGGCTCGTCCAGCGCCACCAGGTTGATCTTCAACCGCGCCGCCTTCAGCGCCAGTTTCAGCAGGGTCAGGGCAAAGCCCAGCAGCACGCCGGTCAGCAAGTCGGTAAAGATGATTGCCAGGGCCGTCGCCGCATAGGTGAACATCGGCATCCGCCCGTAGCGGCCCAGGCCGCGGAACGCCTTGAAGTCCACCAGTTTCACGCCGGTGTAGACCAACACCCCGGCCAGGCTGGCCACCGGGATCTGTTGCAGCACACTGCTCAGCGCCACGACGAACGCCAACAACCACAGGCCATGCAGGATCGCCGAGGCGCGAGTCTGCGCACCGGCCTGGACATTGGCCGAACTGCGTACGATCACACCGGTCATCGGCAATGCGCCGAGCACGCCGCAGAGCATGTTGCCGATACCCTGCGCCGACAGCTCTCGGTCGAAATCCGAGCGCTGGCCACTGTGCATGCGATCGACTGCCGCCGCGGACAACAAGGTCTCGGCGCTGGCGATGAAGGCCAGGGCGAAGGCCGCCACCAATAGGGTCGGGTCGGCCAGCTTGAGCAGGTCGTCGGGGCGCAGCCAGTCAATGGCCTCGGACAGGTCCGCAGGTACCTGCACGCGGTTGACCGGCAGAGCCAGCCACAAGCTGACAGCGGTCATTGCCGCCACACCGAGCAAGGCACCGGGAATGAAGCGCAGGCGTTGCGGGCGCCAGCGCTCCCAGCCCCACATGATGGCGATGGTGCCCAGGCCCAACGCGCCGGCCTGCCAACCGGCGCCTGCGCTTTCCAGCGGCAGGGCCGAGGCCAGCGTCGCCGGGAAGCCCAGCAGGTTGTCCACGCCCGATGGCTGGGGCGCCGTGTCGAACATCACGTGCACTTGGGACAGCACGATCAGCACGCCGATCCCGGCAAGCATGCCGTATACCACCGCTGGTGCGGTGACCCGGAACCAGCAGCCCAGGCGCAAGCGCCCGGCCAGCAGTTGCAGCAGGCCGGCCAACAGCAGGATCGGCCCGAGCATGGCCACGCCATGCTGGCGCACCAGCTCGAACACCAGCACCGCCAGGCCCGCCGCCGGGCCGCTCACCTGCAACGGAGAACCGGCGAGGAAGCCCACGACGATGCCACCGATGATCCCGGTGATCAGCCCTTTTGCGGGCGGCATGCCCGAGGCGATGGCGATACCCATGCACAAGGGCAGGGCTACCAGGAAGACCACCACCGAAGCCAGCAACTCACGCGGCATGGCCGCCTTTATCTGTGTCATGTTCACCATGTAGCTCCTTTCTAGATTCACGGCCATTCCGCTGGCCGCTAGCACGGGGAAGCCTGAACGACGCGCAGGCGTGGGCCGCCAGCGGGTCTGCCGGCACGGCATTCAGGAAGATTCAAGGCAGGCGAAGGCCGCGCCGCACCCATCGGGTGCAGCCGGCAATCAAGGCTTGTTCAGCGTGTTGGGGTCGCTTAGTAGCGGCCTCTCGGTGTGGCAGAAGGGATCGACTCGCCTGCGGTCAGCGGCAGGAAGCGGTCGCTGGCGGCATCGTAGGCTTCGATCTGGCTGGTTTCGATGTCGTAGATCCAGCCATGGATGTGCAACTGGCCGGCCGCCAGGCGCGAGGCCACCGAAGGATGGGTACGCAGGTGGTGCAGCTGGGCGATGACGTTTTCCTTGGTCAGCAGCTGCATGCTTTCGTGCTCGCTGCCGCAGGAGCAGTTGTCTTCGATCACGGTCCGAGCCACTTCGGCATGGCGCAGCCAGGCGGAAACGGTCGGCATCTTGGCCAGCGATTGCGGGTTGAGCACCGCGCGCATGGCGCCGCAGTCGGAGTGACCGCAGACGATGATGTGGTGCACGCCCAAGGCCAGCACCGCGTACTCGATGGCGCTCGACACACCGCCGTTCATCTGCCCGTACGGCGGTACGACGTTGCCGACGTTACGGGTGACGAACAGATCGCCGGGCGAGCTCTGGGTGATCAGCTCAGGGACGATGCGCGAATCGGCGCAGGTGATGAACATCGCCCGCGGCTTCTGCGCGGTGGCCAGTTTCTTGAACAGCTCTTGCTGCTCGGGGAAGACTTCGGTGTGGAACCGCAGGAAGCCGTCGACGATATGCTTGAGGGCGGCATCGGCGCTTTCGGCGGGTGCGGCCGGGACAACCTTGGATGGGTCCTTGACGGGCATGATTCATCCTCTGGACGGTTTGAAAGTGAATTCCATGTTACCGGGGAAAGATCAGGGTGACGCGGGGATTTAGATGACGCGCACGGGTAAATAATCACAGTCACCGCTGACTCATGACTCACGCTAGCGTAGGAAACTTAACTGAAACTTAATTGCGCAGGCTCTAGAACGGGCGTTCTGGATAGGAGAGGGGAGAACTGGATAATAGCAAAAAAGCATCAGATGCCAAGCTGCATGAGTGAAATTGTTGGGTTGCTTTAGTTGTACTTATAGAGCTCGACTTCCCGATTGAACGAGCCGCTGGCTAGAACAGCGCCATCTGAGCACCGGGAGGACAGAATGCGCTGCAGTCCAGCGCCAACTCCTCACGCCCTTCGAACCCCAGCCGCCTGGCCGCCTTGCGAAAGCGCTGCGCCAGCAAGTCAGCGAACACCCCTTCACCGCGCATCCGCGCACCGAAGCGGCTGTCGTACAGTTCACCGCCCCGGCTCTGACGAATCAGGCTCAGCACATGCGCGGCCCGCTGCGGGTAGTGATCGTGCAGCCACTGCTCGAACAACGGCGCCACCTCCAGCGGCAAGCGCAGCATCATGTACGCCGCGCTCTGCGCGCCGGCCTCCTTCGCCGCCTGCAGCAGGTGCTCCAGTTCGCTGTCATTGATCATCGGGATCATCGGCGAGCACAGCACGCCCACCGGCACACCGGCCTCACGCAGCACGCGAATAGCGCGCAGGCGCGCCTTTGGAGCGGCCGCACGTGGTTCGAGGGTGCGCTTGAGCTCATCGTCCAGGGTGGTGAGGCTGATCATCACCCGCGCCAGGCGCTGGCTGGCCAGCTCGCTCAACAGGTCCAGGTCGCGCAGCACCAGCGAGCCCTTGGTGACAATGGTCACTGGGTGGCGGTAGCGCAGCAGAACTTCGAGCAGACGCCGGGTCAGCTGTTGTTCGCGCTCGATGGGCTGATAAGGGTCAGTGTTGGACCCCAGGTTGATCGGCGCACAGACGTAGCCAGGCTTGCTCAACTGCTGCTCGAGCACCTCGGCGGCGTTGGTCTTGGCGATCAGCTTGGTTTCGAAGTCCAGGCCGGGGGAGAGGTCCCAGTAGGCGTGGCTGGGACGGGCGTAACAGTAGATGCAGCCTGTCCTTATCCATTAAGTCAACCCCTAGACACCGATGTGTGAGCCTCGCGTTCGAGACGGCGGCTGGACTGGATGCGATTGAGATAGCCGTAGATGTAGATCTTCAGCAGGTCGGCAGGATGGTAAGCGGGGCGACCTGTTTCAGCCGGGACGACGCCCTCGAAACCCAACTGGCCAAGGTTGAGTTCATCGACGAAAACATCGACCACCCGCACCGGGTTGGTGTCCGCCACGTAGTCATCCAGGCTCTCGGGAAGCAGCGCGCTTTGGCCTCGATGCTCTCCCTGGATAAAACGCTTCATTGGCGCCCCCGCTGATTTCGAATCCATCAAATCACAGCAAGGTCGATGCCAACGTTTTTACACAGCCTGGGCCACTAGCGGTCGCTCTCATCAACCCTCACACGGCAGCATGTGACAAAGCCTGTCGACTGTGCGTGAGCCTATTGGCTTTGGAGAGTAGAGCGTGGTTAGCCAAGGTGCCTTGCGAACCTTTATGGGATTGACCTGTATAGTGCCGGAGCGGAGATTAAGCTCCACCGAACCAATGGTAGTGCGAGAGGGAAGATGCGCCGATTTGAAGCCAAGGACCTAATTGCGCTCGCGACCGCGCCAATGAATCCAGATGATCATTGGTACGTGGATGCTGAACAAGCCTCGCAGTACCTGGTCGCGAATGCGAATGCTGATGAGATCGTCATCTATGCATCCGCTCCCGCGGTATTGATCGTCGGAGCTCTCGTACCAACCGTTAACGTCACACCGGTTGACGGAGGCGCGCTTCAGAATACGTCGCTTTGCACTGATGCAGCTTGGAAGATTCAAAAGTCTTGGAACGCGGCTGAAGGTTACCGCGTATACCTAGAGCCACCATTTCCGAATGACCGGGTATCAGCCCTCTCTGGCGGCGAGACGCTCGTCACAAGGCGATATCTTTCGGGCGTGCACAAAGGTCCGGCTCCAATTGAAGTCAGCCAGAAACTCGTCCACTGCCTGGACATTCACTATATCCCCGAGCGGAATGCCTACTGTCGCCTAGACGGCAACGGGGATATCGAGGATGTGATACGGGTTTTGACGCTTCCAATCGATGAGCAGTTGGAAGGTAGAGAAGTCGTAACGATCCTTCGCAAAGATCTGGACACATACATGGCAGTCGCGGATCTAGCGCTGGTTATCAAGTTTGACTTCACGCGGACCGTTCGCGGTAGCTTCAGCGGCTGGAATGACGTAAGCCGCTACCATCGCGATGGGGAGGATCTTTTTTACCATGGCGGTTCAGCCGCTCGTGCCAGCTTCATGCACGGCGCTATGGTTGTGCGCTCACGAACAACCCTGGCTGAACAGGAAGAGGCGTGGCGCAGGGATTTTGAAGGTGCCCCTGACCGGGAGTATGCAGTTTTCAAAATTTACGACCGCAAAAATGATCGCAATGTCGAGACATCCGCTAGCCCGCTTCATATCGTCAGCTACTTCGAGCAAAGCGACCTGCCGTGGCAAATCTCTCCCGCATTCTTTAGGCCTGAGGTTCTCCAGCGCTTCAAGGCCGACCCAGAAAAATACACGCTCGAAGACCGAAGCATCTCCTGCCGCGGAGCTTGGCACATCAAGTCATACGACATAAATGAGGCAGGCCAAGTCCACGTTTACATCGGCGACCTCGCCAAGCTTCCTATTGCAGAGCAAAACTACTGGAAGGCATTCAACGAATGGCCGAAGTCATCCATCTCGGCACGAGCCCATCGGACGGATATAGAGGGGCAGTGGTGTACGACCTACGACCCCTTAAATTCTTTAAGAAATAAGGTGAGAGCACTGGATAAGGTCTGCCCGGAATGGTGGAACCGGAGAGGCGATGCACTGATGGATAGCGTACTGGCCCCGGCTACCGACTCCCCGAAAGAATGGGGAGATGAAATATTGGCGCTCGACCAATTGCTGGTGGAGGGCTTCCTGGATAAGCCTCTGCGAAAGATCGCCCAAGAAAAAGGGCGAGAAATAGAGCCTGTGTGGCGCTCGCTGAAGCTTCTTCATGAAATTCTGCTTGGAAGCACTCTGAGTGAGGAGGCTGCCAAACAACTGCTGGCTCCTATGAAAAAGCTCCATGAGCTTCGCAATGAGATCCGAGGACACGCGACCCATGAGAAAAAGGAGGTCGCAATTCGCGAGGCCCGTACTACCCACGGTAATTTTCGAGCTCATTTTTTCCATCTTGCAGAAGGCTGCGACCAGGCTCTCATCGGCGTGCTAAAGGCACTCGAGTTCGAAATGGAAGATTAGAAAACCGAGTTCTGACCCGCCCCAGCTGTAGGCATGCTTCGTCTCACAATCGTCACCCGCAACGTTGCGAGAGCCAACCAGACCCGAGAGTAGGAACGGCAAATGACCAAGAAAAAGAAGAAGAGTCGTTCAGGCAAGATCACGACACCGCTCGCCGGCCACAAAAGGGTCGGTAAAGCTCTCGTGCCCCCAATGCTGCAGCTAGAGGGGGTGAGCTTTTCATCTTGGGTCAATGACCGTCTACCCGAGATGCTATGGGCCAGCCTCGTGATCACAGTCATCCCCAGGGATCAGGCGCTTGAGGCATTCCGTGACATTGCCGCGTTAGGTCTTCGCTATCGCAAAGACGAACGGGAGCAGGCGACAGGTTGGACGCTGAGACACACCCATCTTCCCGCTCAACCGCGTGAGCTTTTTGAAGCGCTCGTTGGCCGAGTATTGCGGTGCCACGCAGGTGCTCAGGCCCTACGCCCCCTACTCCTTCTGGAAAACCTTCCAGGTATTACCTGGTGGAAAGCTGCACTTGGTAGCGAACCAATCGAAGATGACTGGCAGACACTTGGGCAGGCTGTTCAAAAGACCTTCGACCACCAGTCTCAAGAAGCAACAGACGTTCGCTGGGTCAGCATTCTGTTCAAAATCGCCTTGGGAGAAATGCTGTTCCCCGCAGGTTTTGAGGAGCACCTTCTAGAGATTGTTGAGTATCCAAATCGCGGAGATATGAGGAGCGTTCGCCCCTCTATCAGGGCCATGGAGATGACGTTCACTCATCTGGGTCAAAGCTCATGGTCTGAGTCATTTTGGACCGACATGCTGCAACAAACGGGTTGCACTCCTGCTCCGTTGCTGCCCAGAGAAAAGCCCTCAAATGATCTTCAGGCTGTCCGGCTGGGGCTCGTTGAGGTCCGGAAAGCTTTACTTGAACACTGGTTTACAACTCTAAGCACTTCTGGGATAGACCCTAAGCAGGACGGCGTCTTTGGTTTCGGCTTTTTCGCGCTGTCCTGTTTTGCGGAAATGAGTTCAGGCCCATTGAACGAAGGCATTGCCGGCAGGCTCCTGCTTCGTGCGCTTACAGAGTGCAGGATTTCGTTGGCATTTTTGGTTCGGTGCGGCGATGACGCCATGTGGAAGAAGTTCCGATCCTATGGCGCCGGCCAGGCAAAGCTCGCATTGCTCAAGCACGAGGAGATGACAGGCGAAAGGCCTCGATTCGTAACCCTGGAAACCCTGGAACGCCTGGCGAATGAAGACTACTTCCAAGAATACGTCGAGATCGATCTAGGCCATTGGTGTGGCAAAGATCTTCGAAAACTGGCAGAGGAGTCAGGCACCAAGGAAGATTATGACCGGTACTACGGCTGGGCTTCAGGCTTCGTTCATGGACAGTGGGGCGCCATGCGAGACAGCAACTTCACTCACTGCCTGAATCCGTTGCACCGTTTCCATCGTGTTCCACTACCTTTCCATCGGAAGCTCGAACCAACGCTTGATGACGGATTGCAATTGGTCAACTCCATCCTCGACGACGTTAGCACTGCGTATCCTGGCTTCAATGCTCGTATCAAGATCAGTTCTGACTCTATGGAGCGGCAAGAGGATGCTGCGACAGTAGAGCCTACGTAGCACTAGAAAGGCGAACGGGCTTTTCTCGCTGGGTAATTGGACAGACTTTCCCGCTCATTTGCATTCGACCTGACCAGTCACTTGCATCGAATTTGACCAGCATGCTTCGTGGCCCTATCTGGCACAGAACACCCAGCCCCTGCTGGAGCTGATTTACCTCAGGGCAATTCACCGCGCTGGTGAGAGAAAACTAGCGGTGTTCTCCAACAGAGCATTTGGTTAGGACGTCTGCTACTGGCCGGGGGCTGCGAATGACGGAGGTCAGGAGCCGGCCAAATACCACCGTTGAGGCTTTTAGGTATCTAAGAAGGGTGACTCACCTCGAGGCCATCACTCTCCCTTTCGCGGTCATCACGGCACCTGTCCAGAACTAGTTGCTGAACCGAGCGAAATACTGGAGATGTCTATCAGACGCGTGTGGTAACAGCTAGCAACCAACGGCTGGTAGCGCCGAAATTTTATTTTAGCCGCTTCGCTTCCCCGACCTTGAATTCCGATTTAGCGACCTCACCTGATCTCAAAGAGCCAGTACGCATTAGTGGTTCTGATGTTTCTAGGAGGCCTCGTGGGAAAAGGGGTTTGGGGAGCAATGGAACCAAAAACCAACGTAAGCTCTGAATCCCACCGTAAAGGGGCTTTCCGATCTCCAGCTCACCCGCCAGGCATTACTCTCTGATCAGTGCCTCGATGATCGGGC
>Ga0247725_1000445_pt1 | contig 31230 bp, 28 predicted proteins | sample OKSTACKMCFT3sol_FD_183021 | JGI IMG/M metagenome (GOLD analysis project Ga0247725, IMG submission 183021) | Subsurface sediment microbial communities from gas well in Oklahoma, United States - OK STACK MC-FT3-sol | ecosystem: Environmental > Terrestrial > Deep subsurface > Rock core/Sediment...
CGCCTTACAGGCCAGTGATGCACAGCCACAGACAACAATACCAAAATGAGCAAGGCACTAAACTCGGCCCCATTGCGGCCCGGCCCTACGACAAACCAGCCGACTTTGGCGTGTAAAATAGCTATGCCTGTGGCGTAAAGACCAACATAGACCAGACAGATCAATGTGACGTAACGGTTTAGCGCCAGAAATAAAGTACCGATAATTTCAAAGGCGGTAATGGCTATGGCGATGAGCAACCCCATAGGCCAGCCGTTGTTATCCAACCACTGACCAAAAGGCACCACGCCGCCAGTCAGAGCTCTGTGCCAGCCATGTGCTGCTATCAAACCAGCCAAAGCCAGCCTTAAGGTTCCCCAGCCAAAGATCTGTTGTAATGCCATAGGTTATCCCTTCGTACTTTGTGTTTGCTTGCTGTGCTGCAGTTGCTGTAATGCCTGTAAAGCAGCCTCTGCCTGATGCACAGGCACCAGCAGATGATCGTGGTAGGCTCCGGCAAACACATTACAACTCAAACCAGCATCTGCCAGAGCTGTAGCAAAAGCTGCGGTTAGGCCCACGGCCTCTAAATCTGAATGTACAGTCAGGCTGATCCAACGTGCCCTGAACAAAATGTCCAGTTGGTAGTCTTGCGCTTGTTGTTCTGACAGGACTAAAGTCAGACCTTCTTTTTCTTTAAAAGTGGCCAAAGGCAGGGGGCCGTGCCAACTTTTATCCAAAGGCCAGATACAATACACATAAATATCCGGCTCTAACCTGGGTTGCATAGTGCTAAGTAACTGATCCAGCGCTTTCATAGCAACTGCCATTAAAAATCTCCCTTTTTTGCTCAGTGAGCAGCCGCTTAGTGCGTCGCTATAGACACAGGCAACTGCCCTTTGGCCGGTATTTTTCCGAGTAAAAATGCCACTACCGCATCATAAGCCGGGCCGGAAAATGGCCTTGAAGCTGTCTGTGGCCGCTGATTGTAGCTGTAGGTGGCCAGTCTCAAGTCGGCACTGGCGGTAAAATCAGTCAGCTCATAAGGTGTGCGTAACGACACCATCACCGTCTTTTTGCCCGCAGCTTTCGCCTGTTGTAATAATTGCAGCAGCAGCTGTTTTTGCTCTGCCACTGTCAGCTTCATCGCGGGTAAAGCCTGCAAATCAGCCAAAACACCAAGTTCAGCAGCGCTTTGCACAGGTGAAATCAATGAGCCCAACACCAGATCAGCCTGATGGATCTGTGCTACTGCCAGGGATTGATCAAAGGACGTTAAATCACTACAACTGACTGACTTTGGCTTGACGCCCCACAGACTGAGTGCCTGTAACCAGCTTTGGCATTTAGTTGGGTCCGGGGCAATCAGATGCACTTTCAAAGCGGCCAAATCCAGCGGTAACTTTAATTTATTTTCGCCTACTAGCGTCAGGCTGTCTTGCGCCAGGCGTCGTTCCAGTTCGATATCTGCTGCTAAGCGCTGCTCGTCTGCAATTAAAGCCTGAGCCTGAGCTTTGCCCAACTGCTGACGTAAACGGATGATACGCTCAGCAGATTGGGCCATTTCACTGCTGTCGAGCTTGCCTTGCTGCACTGCGGCCACCACCTCGTCGATCAGCACAGCCAAGGCCTGAATATCAGAGGGAGTTTTCATTTCATAAGGCATCAGGGCTATATCAGCGCCCGCTGCAAAAGTTTCTATCACAGCCTGAGCAGGGTCAAAAAACTGGCTGATACCGGCCATATTCAGTGCATCTGTGATAACAATACCGTCAAAGCCCATGTCGTTGCGCAGTAAATCCGTCAGGATAGCTCTGGATAAAGTGGCGGGTTTGATCACGGCTTCGCCGGATTTAGTGGTCAAGCTACTGTTATCCAGCGCCGGATACTGAATATGAGCCGTCATCACCATGGCGGGTTTGTGCTCTTTGATCAGTTGCCGGAACGGATATAAATCAACAGCCTCTACTGTGGCTCTGTCATGATCAACCAAAGGCAAACCTGTGTGGCTGTCGACATGAGTATCACCATGACCAGGGAAATGTTTGATGGTGCCTAAAACCCCAGCTTGCTGCATGGCGCTGAGCATAGCGCCTCCTGCCTGCGCCACTGCTGCGACATTATCGCCATAAGAACGGACGTTAATCACAGGGTTAGCCGGGTTGTTATTTACATCCAGACTAGGCGCAAAGTTTAAGTTAATACCCAGTGAGCTTAATTGCAGCGCAATAGCTTTGCCGACCTCTGTCGCGTAGTTAGTGCCTGACGCTGCCAGGGTTGCCCCTATCGCCATATTGCCGGCAAAAGCAGGAAAGTCTGCCACAGGCAAACGGGCAACGCGGCCCCCCTCCTGATCGATGCCAAGCAACAGCGGTAAGCCGTCACTGCTGGCACGCTGTAAATCTGCAGTTAAAAGGCGGATTTGAGTTTTATCTTTCAGATTATTGGCAAATAAAATCACGCCGCCTAAATGCAACTGAGTGATGGCATCGGCGAATTCTTTTGGTAACACAGTCAAGTCGGTTTTGCATTCGGCGGAAGAGCCTTCGGCGCAAAAATGACGCAGATCGATCATCAGTTTTTGGCCAATCTGACGGCGTAACTCCTGCTGATCCAGAGTTTTTTGTCCCATACAACCTCCTGCACTTAACGTCAATACAGCCAGCAGCAGTGCATATTGTTTCATCTTGTCACCACATCCTGAGTTTATAACGCCACTATATCAGGCCTGTCATGCCTCTGTAACAGGCTCTGTCGTAATGACTTTTATTTGCTCAGTATTTCAACGCCAGCCATTGACCAAGCAGCGTTGTCCCTTTGAGTGTATTGCTGCTTTTGTTATGCTCAGACTGTTGCTTTGCCAAAGTTCATAAAAAATCCCGTCGAAAAATAAAGGGATAGCAGCAACAAATGAAGCAGATATATCTCAGTCAATAAAGCAAAAAAACGGAGTGTTGTATGATGAAAATACCTTACCTGCTGGCTCTTGGTTTGAGCCTCAGCAGTGTTTGTTTATACGCAAAAGCCCAGCCTCAAGGCCAACTGATGATAGTAGGTGGCGCTTTAGCCAGCTCAAATAAAGCTGTATTTCAGCAATTTGTTGAAAGCGCAGGTGGTGCCGGCAAAGCCCGTGTTGTGGTGATCCCTGCTGCAAGCACTCAACCAGTAAAATACTTTCGCCAGTTCCAACAGGATTTAGCTTTGTATGGCGTGCCTGAGCAGCAGGTAAAGCTGATTCCTATCGCGGTAAAAGACGATAAAAGCACTGCAGAAGACGAATCATTGTGGCGAAATAACGCCTCAGATCCGGCACTGGCAGCTTTGGTAAAGCAGGCCACTGCAGTCTGGTTTTTAGGTGGCGATCAAAACCATTTGGCCGATAGCTTAAAACCTGCAGGAAAAACCAGCCCGGTACTGCAGGCTGTCTGGCAGCTTTACCAACAAGGTGGCTTGGTAGGCGGCACCAGTGCTGGCGCCGCTATCATGAGCAATCCAATGATTACCTCAGGCTCGTCCTGGAGCGCTTTAACCAGAGCTATTGCTACTGCGGACGCAACAATAGCTGGATCGACTCAGGAGCCTTTGCAACTTAGGCAGGGGTTAGGTTTTTTCTCCGAAGGTATCATTGACCAACATTTTGACCGTAGAGCCCGTTTTGGTCGCTTAATTGTTGCCGTGGCAGAGCAAAGTTCAGGATCTGCTGTAGGTTATGGTGTGGACGAGGATTCCGCTTTGTTTTATCAGGCGAAAACCCGGCGCTTTCAGGCTTTAGGAGCAGGTGGTGTGACAGTGATTGATTTGCGTCACGCCAAAAAAATCGCCAATCCGTTGGGCTTTCAGATGGAGAATATCCGCTTGAGTTATTTGCAGGGAGGCGACAGCTATGACATTCAAACGCAACAACTGTTGCCACATCCGGCAAAACTGCCAACTACTGGTGCCGAATATGGTGATCAGCCAGAACCTGTAATGTCAGGCGTATTCAGCGCCAATACCAGACTGAAAGACTTTATTACCTTTGAACTCACAGATAATAAATCGGCCAGCCAGGCCGTCAGTTACCTGCACCAGGGCAATGGATTGGTCTTTGGTTTACTCTTTAGTAAAGATGAAAAGACCCGGGGCTACTGGCAATATCTGGATGGCCTTAAGGACAACAGCAGTGCCCATCAGGTACGGCTGGATATAGTACCGGGACGGATCCAGATTGATTTAAAACCGCAAAACTAAGGCTTAACACCGGATCCTTATAAAAATCCGGTGTTATTCTGTTTGAACAACAGGAAAATCGGATAAAAGTTTGCACTGATGCTGGTATGGACAGTTATAATCCTGCCAGTCTTTTGTTGTTAAGTCGTATCCGGACAGGTTGTTATGTATAAGCCCACACCATTGCTAAGCTATTTCTGGGGTTTGTTTAGTGGTTTGATTGTCTCTGCTTTTTTATTTAACTCTTTGACTCAAACAGAACAACAACCCGAACCTAAAAACGTAGAGCAAAAAAGCCAGCACGCAGCGGCTGTGAATAAAGCAGCAGCCGGACTGGACGCCCCAACCTTGTCCCTGGCGGCAAGAGCTGAGTTATTGCTGAAGTACTACACCATCAGAGATGGTGCAGAAGAAACGAACTTAGCGCCAGCGCTGCAACAAAACGGCCATCTGGTGATTTTTCAGCAAATGCTGCAGCAAAGCACGGCCGATGTCAGCGACTTAATCCAGTCGACTCAGTCTTTCACCGCTGCACAGTTTTACGCTTCGTTAGTGCGAATAAAACAAAAAGACGAAGAACAGCAAGCCAAAGCCCAGCTTGAGTTACTAAAACCTGTACCAGCACCAGCTCAGGTCCCCGCCAATAAAGGCTAATCCGAACAAGCTCTGAATTTTTGACTATAGTCTGAACATAGTTAAAGTAAGAGAGCAGGTCGATGAAGTATCTGTTAGCGGGCGTCGTCTTGTACTGTCATCTGGTCAGTGCAACGACGACCTGCCCCGGCATCTGGCGCGTCGCTTACAACACTGACTGGCTACCTTATGTCAGTCTGACAGACCAAGCTGTGTCAGGTACAGATGTTGAGCTGGTGCGCAGTCTGACACAGCAACTGGGTTCAAACCTACAGCTGATCCAAATGTCCGAACAACGAGCTTTGCAGCAATTACAGCAAGGCGGGCTGGATCTGCTATTTGCCGCTTCCTACACCAAAGAGCGGGCTGCTTATGCGTATTTCTCAATTCCTTATCGTCAGGAAACTATTACTGCTGTACTGCACAAAGACCTGCTGGCTGAGCAACCTGAACTAAAAAATAGCGCCGCCTTTTATCAGTTGGCGGCCAAACGCTGGTCTGGGGCAGTAAATACCGCGGGTTACTACGGCGAAGACTTTGAATACTTCAAACTCCATCAGGGGCAAAACAGATTATTTCACGTCGCAGAGGAACTCAGACGATTACAGATGGTTGCACAAGGCAGAGCACAATATTCTCTGGTTGACCCTGTAGTAGCGCGTTATCACATCAAGCAGCATCCGGAATTGGCTGAGCTACAGTTGCTGCCTTTTATGTTGCACAAAAGCACTATCCATTTGATGCTGAGCAAAAAGACTGTCTCACCACTCTGTCTTCAGCAACTGGACGCTCTGCTCAAAGCCTATCTCAATCAGCAGACTGCATCTGAGCAATAAAAGCATTCGAATCTGCAATAGCTTTATTCATTTCGCTGATCAGACTACTGACATTCTGTTGCAAACCGGCAAAATCAGTTTGAATAGAACCAATGGCTTTCGCATTTAAGTTATGCTTTAAAAACAAAACGTTGTCGTGCATGATTTTCAGTACAGGCTGCATTTTTTTCTCAGCAGACCGCATCTTTTTCAACAAGAGCTCAAACTGTTTTTCGGTTGTTACCAGCTTTTGTTTGCTTTGTGCTTTTAACGCAGCGTTCTGGTATTGCGCCAGTTCATCCCGCCACTCGTCAAACAAGGCATCAGCCACTGACTCTACTTTGTTAATACGACTACTCACCAGTTGTGCCGCTTCTACGCTTTGTTGATACTCTGCATCCAACTCTTCGTATTTTGTCTGTAAATCGCCACCATGAAACTTCAGCAATTGACTCAGTTCATCCAGCGCATCTTTGAATTGCTGTTGCCCTTCAACCTGGGCATCACGCGCATCTTTCACCCTGTCGACCAGAATTTCACGCTTCTCCACGCCAAATTTTTCCATAGTGGCGTAATAAGCTTGCTGACAACCGGTCAGACCAAGGCTCAGAAAAACTAAAGCTGTTAAATGTCGCATTTGATACTCCTTGCGGTGCGCTTGTGCTAGAGCCTGAGGCTCGTTTAGAGTTTGATAGTACAGAGCTTCACTGAAGATTGCACCCGGACATGGCAGATAGACCTGTGGCAACTCTTTGCCACAGGTACAGCTTTGTGCCAATTTAGCCACAGCTAAAGCCCACATATTCTGCGTTAGGCAAAAGCACATGCCTTGTTGTTCAACATTACCGTACTTTTCCTTACCCAACTTTACCCAAAGCGCACAGATCTAAACCTGTTTTGGTCGGCACTTTGCAGCTTAATTCAGGCGATCAATTCCGGTCGTGTTTAATGGAGAGCATGAATGAGCATTCAATTCTCTAGCCAAAGTGCATACAGCATGGGCGCTATGCCCAAACTTCAGTTAAGCAAAGAACAACTGACTGAAGCTGCGGGCAATTTATTTGGTCAATTGGATAGTCAGAATAAAGGCTACTTAGAGCAAAGCGATTTTTCCAGCTTACTAAGCGGCCTGCAAAATAGTCAGGCCCAGAATAAAAGTGAAGAGCTGTTCAGCTCACTGGATTCAGATGGTGATGGTCAACTAACCAGCACAGAATTCAGCGATAACTTCAGTAACTTGCTCTACAGCGCTCAAGGCACTATGGGGCAAAGGCCACCGCCACCACAAGATAGCGGTAAGTCGAAGGAAGAGTTGACCGCTCTGCTTGAGGATGTAGAGCAGGAAGACGAAATAGCGGCAGAGGGGCTGCAGTCCTTGCTGGATAATTTTGATACAGCGGACGCTGATGGTGACGGTAAGGTAACTATGCAGGAAGCCATGGCCTATCGCCAAAGCACTGAAGGCAACGACCCGATGACAACAGCGGCAGGAATGCCACCTCCGCCTCCATATGGAGCGCCGGGTGGCGCGCCACAGGACAGCGGGAAAACTGCTGATGAGCTCACCGCTATGCTGGAAGAAATGACAGAAACGGACTCAGAGATGGCGGCAGGATTGCAGTCACTAATCGACAACTTTGACAGTGCAGATACAGACGGCGACGGCAAAGTCACGCTGCAGGAAGCCAAAAGTTTCAGGGAAAGTCAGCAAACTGAGTCTTCATCTTTAGCCAGTAAGGTCAGCAGCAGCTCTGACCACAGTGAAAGTATCAGCAAGTTGCTTAGCCGCACTATGCAACAGCTAATGGACACTTATGGTGGTCAAACCAAAACAAATGCTCAATCTGGCGCTGCGGTAAACATCACAGCCTGAAAAGAAGCATCGGATAAAAGAGTATAAAACTCAGGAGTTCTGGGGGAGTCTGGCAAGGACGCTGCCCCCTTTTAATCTATCAACAAAGCTTTCAACCCGGGCAATGAATGCACTTCACAATCCGGCACTATGCCAGAGGGCAAAGTGGCCCCAAAGCGATTCAGCCAACAGGTGTAAAAACCTGCATCTTTACCACCTTTGATATCTGCGACAGGGTTGTCGCCTACCATAAGTACAGTAGCCGGATCCGGGTTACCCATCAGCTCTTTGGCATGGGTAAAAATTTGCGGATGAGGTTTAGCTACGCCAACCTGCTCGGATATCACCAGAATGTCAAAATGATTATGCAGGCCTGTGCGTTCTAAACGGATTTGCTGTAAGTCGGTAAAACCGTTGGTGATAATGCCCAATTTGGCTTTGCCCTGCAGAGCATTAAGTAAACTGACTGCACCGGGTAAAGGTGTGCAGACTTCCGCCATCGCCTGTAAAAAACCAGCATTAAGCACTGAAGGAGCAACATTTAACTGCCGCCCCCAATAGCTAAAACGTTGTTCCTGTAGCTGTTTCGCACTGATCTCACCGCTTTGGTACTGCAGCCAGAGTGGCTGATTGAGCGCCTGATAGTCGTCATAATGCTGGCCAGTAAAATCCACGCCGTAGCCTTTAAACAGCAACTGCAAACCAGCATAAGCATCAAAATGAAACAAGGTTTCATCGGCGTCAAATAATATCCAGTTAAAAGCTTTCACGTTCTTTCTCTTCACATCGTAGTAGAGGAAATATCAGAGTTGAAGATCAGAGCTGATAGCTCTGATCTTCTGATCTAAGGTGTTAATCATCGGAGCCATTGACTATAGCTGCAATCTCTTCCAGACGGCGCAGCGCCAGGTAGTTGATAGTGCGTTTTGGATACTGGCCTTTGCTGTTGCGCTCGCCTGCAGGCATGTCCATTAACAACTCCAGCGCTTCATCCACACCTTTGACCACATAAATATGGAACTGGCCCTGCTCCACCGCTTTGATCACTTCGTCATTCAGCACCAGATTCAGCTGGTTACTGGCCGGAATAATACAGCCTTGCTTACCGGTTAAACCACGGGACTCGCAAAGCCGGAAGAAACCTTCAATTTTTTCGTTGACGCCACCAATGGCCTGCACCTGACCATGCTGGTTAATAGAACCAGTCACCGCCAGACTTTGGGTAATAGGAATATCGGCAATCGCAGAAATCAGCGCACAAACCTCAGCCAAAGAGGCGCTATCACCATCTATTAAACCGTAGGATTGCTCCATGGCAATATTAGCCGACAAAGTCAGTGGAAAATGCTGAGCGTATTTAGCACCTAAATAACCGGTTAACAGCATGACCCCTTTGGAGTGAATGGATTTACCCAGCTCGACTTCACGTTCAATATCCACCACACCGGTAGAACCGGCAAATACAGTAGTACTGATGCGGGCTGGCGTACCAAAAGCAGTATCACCAATTTCCAGCACTGTTAAGCCGTTAATTTTGCCAACGGCCCAGTCGTCTGTGTCTATTAATATCTGGCCTTCCTGAATATCTTCTAAAAAGGACTCGCTGATACGGCCCGTGCGGTACTGTTTGCCTTCCAGTGCCATTTGTACATGTTCGGCACGCAGTTCAGACGAGTCATGCTGAGCGGCGTAAAAACAAGCTTCGCGAACCAGCTCCAGCACTTCGGCAAAACGGGCAGAGAGTTTGCGCTGATGTTCAGCCTGACGGAAACTAAAGTTAAGCAACTGCTTCAAACCGCAGGCGGATAAAGTTTCCATCTCCATTTGCTGAATTTGATCCTGAATTTGCAGCGACATATAACGCACTGTCTGCTCGTTAAAAGGCAAATAATGCTCAAAGTCGGCTAATACGCGGAACAGCTCGTTAAACTCATCGTCCACGTCCTGCACCAGGTAATACAAATCCCGCGACCCCAAAAGCACTATTTTGACACTCAGTGGTATCGCCTTAGGCGTGATAATGGTGGAGTTGGTGACAGCATGATCGCTTAGGGTATCAATCAGAATTTCGCCGGTTTTTAATGCCAGTTTCAATGCATCCCACAGGCTTGGCTGTGACAGCAAACGGTCAGCATCCAGCACCAGATAACCGCCATTGGCTTTATGCAAAGCACCAGGGCGGATCATGCGGTAATTGGTATACAAGGAGCCTTGCATCGAGCTGTATTCCACCCGGCCAAATAAATTGCCGTAGCTTGGATTCGGCTCAAAAATAATAGGAGCACCGTCCATCAGTTCGTGATGCATCAACACATTAGGCACAAAGTCGCCAACAAAAATACTGCGAATATCCAGCTCTTCCAGCTTATCGCTTTCCGCTTCTTCAGGCAGTAACTCCAGCATTGCTTTGACCAGAGCTGGCTTCATTTCCCGCAGATATCGCAATACACCCAGCTCGCCTGAATAATCGTGTTCCAGCTGCTTCAGCAAAGGCTTAATGGCTTGTTCTATGGTTTCACGCCGCAGCGCCCGCAGGTTTTCTGATAGCTCACGTTTCCACTGCGGTAATTCCAGCAACTGCTCGTTCAAAATGGTTTCAAGTTCTGAGACTAAATCGTAGAAAAACTGGCGTTTTTCTTCAGACAAATTAGCAAACTCATTGTCATCCAGCGCTTTACCATCCACTACAGGCGAAAAGCTGACGGCGCCGTTTTCTTCGTACAGCACCACTTGTTGCTCTAAAGCTTTACGTTCAACCAAAGCAATAGCAGCTTCGTATTTGTCGTCAAAGGCCTGATGTATAGCTTTTTTCTTACGCTGATAACCCGGGTTATCAAAGGCGGCAGGGAAAGTATCAAGCAACTCGTCGATTAAGGCTTCCACCTTTTTCACCAGCACTTTGCCTTCACCCGGCACTAAACGTAAGGTGCCAGGAATACGTTCATCATCAAAGTTATTGATGTAACACCAATCGTCCGGCGTAGCTTTTTCGCTGGCCGCTTGCTGCAGAATATCCTGTACTAAGGTGTAACGGCCTAAAGCAGGCTCGCCCATGACATAAAGGTTATAACCCGGCATATCCATGCCAATGGCAAAATTTAATGCCGCCTTCGCTCTGTCCTGGCCGATAAAAGTGCTGGATAAACCTGTTACGTCCAGCGCTTGCTGGATCAGGTTTTTATCAAGTTGTGGGCCTAAATATTCGGCTGTTAAAGCATACTTGTGGCTGTTGTGCGTCATGCAACCTGCTCAGTGTTGAAAGATGAAAACTACTATTTCCGTCATCTTAACAAATCATTGAATAAAATGAAGGATATAAACCCAAGTAACTTGGAGTTGCAGGGAGGCGACAAGCCAGTGAGACCCCAGAAGCATAGACTCACTATGTGACTGGGGCTATGCTCTTTATAAAAAGTCAGGCAGTCAACAAAGCTGCAGCTTCAAGGACGACGGTTTTAAAGAGGAAAGCCCTGACGACTGAAATGTGTCCCCCCACAATAGACACAAGCGTCTAATTCGCCCGGATGATAAAAAGCCTGTTGCTGCTGGCACTGCTGACATTGATACAGCCCCATGCCCACTTCTTCCCCCCGAATATAGGTACCCTGATGTTCTAAATCCTGCAGCAGTTCCTGCCATTCTATCTGGGTTTTGTCGGTGATCAGCGAAAGTTCATACCAGAGCGTTTCAGGCCAAAGCGATGGCACTTGTTCGCCCTCTGTTGCCTGGCGTTTAAAGGTTTCGATAAAAAGCTGAGTCTCATAAGCCGTCAGCTCTTTTCCCGCTTTGACATAAGCTTTGATGGTGTCGGCAAAGCCAAGCAGATTATCCATTTGCTGCTGCCGCCCTTCTTTAAATATGGCAGCTAACTCATTGAGCCAATTCTGATATTTTTCTTTAAATTCGGACATAAAACCCCCTTACTACTTTTGTTTAGTATAGTCGGCCAAAAACGAACGGCTGAGTTTTAAACCTGTGGCCGGGTTGTTTAATCGCAAAGGCTATTGCGGCTTTTAGCGCTGCAGCTCAGTCTGCAGGCAGAACTATAAAAGGGGTTATGAATGAAATATTATTTTGCCTTTATCGCTTTAGTGTTGAGTAGCTGCAGCGTGGCCGACTACTTTCCTCCTGCAGGTCAGTGGCAACAAAAACCAGCAGCCGAATTAAAAGTGGACGCGGCCTTGCTACAGCAAGCAGTGGATTATGCCATCCAGGCCGAAAACCAAGCTGATCCGGATCAGGCCATTAATCAGGCCACCACCTTTGGTGCCAAAGAACCTTATGATCAAATTATTGGCCCTATGAAAACCCGAGCTCCTGCCAACGGTATCATTATTTACAAAGGTGCAGTGATAGCCCAGTGGGGCGATACCCAGGCCGTGGATATGACCCATAGCATCACCAAGACCTTTTTAACTACTGTGACAGGCCTTGCCTGGCAACAGGGCTTAATTCGTAACCTGCAGGACAAAGTAGATGGCTATATGCCATATGGTATCGACTTGTATCAGGGTGAGCACAACAGCCAGATCCGCTGGGATCATCTGTTACGTCAAACCAGTGATTGGCAAGGCACTTTGTGGGGTAAACCGGACTGGGCAGACCGACCTGAAGGCAAAACACCGGCTGACTGGCCAAAACGGCCGTTACGCACACCGGGTAGCCATTACAAATACAATGATGTGCGGGTAAACCTTTTAGCCTTGTCCACCTTGTATGTCTGGCGTAAGCCTTTACCTCAAGTGTTAAACGAACAGATCATGGCACCTATAGGCGCCTCCTCCACCTGGCGCTGGTATGGTTATGACAATAGCTGGATTGAACTGGATGGTCAGAACATGCAGTCCGTCTCTGGTGGCGGCCATTGGGGTGGTGGTATGTTCATCAATGCCTGGGATTTAGCCCGTTTTGGTTATTTATTTTTGCGGGATGGCAAGTGGCAGGACAAGCAGTTGGTCAGCAAAGAATGGATCCGCCTTGCCAGTACAGGAGGCCCGGCCAACCCAGAATATGGCTTTGCCAACTGGTTTTTAAACCCAGGCCGTAAAGCTCTGCCCAATGCGCCTGAAAGTGCTGTGACTTTTCAGGGCGCTGGCCGCAATATTATCTACATCGACAAAGAAAACGACCTGCTGATGGTGGCACGCTGGATTGGTAATGGCGATGAGCTGAATCAACTGCTTGGCAAAGTGTTGGCCGCCTTACCCCACTAAACTCCAGAACTAGCGCTGCTCTGCCAGCGCTAGTTTTACTCCCAAAGCGACAAATAAAGCACCAATACTTTTATTCAGCCACTGTGCAACAACCGGGCTTACTTTCATTTTCTGTCCAGCTACACCTGCGCTGACCGCTAAAAACACGCACCAAAGCATGCCATTGAGATTAAAAATAAAACCCAAAATCACAAAGGCTAAAGCTTTGTTAGCTGCATCCACTGCAATAAACTGAGGTACAAAAGCTAAGAAAAACAGCGCTACTTTGGGATTCAGCACATTAGTGACAAAACCCTGCAGGAAAATACCACAAAAGGAAGCCGCCGACACTTGCTGCGCCACAACCCCTTCAGCCTGACGTTTGGCCAACAGCATTTTTGCGCCCAGATACAGCAAATAAGCTGCACCAGCTAACTTCACCACTGTAAAAGCCGCTGCAGAGGTTGCCAATAAAGCAGAAACACCCAAAGCAGCAGCAAAAATATGTACACAAACACCGGAGCCAATGCCGGCAACTGCCATCAAGCCCGCTCGCCAACCCTGACTGGCGCTGCGGCTAACAATCAGCACTGTGTCTGGTCCGGGTGAGATATTCAGCAACAAACCGGAAATAATAAATAACCACAGATTTTCTATACCAAACACCAGCAACTCCTTTGGCGATCTTCGTTTTCAGATCATCACTTTAAGCAGCCGCAATAAGCCGGACAAGAGCCCGGCGACAAAATAAAACAAAGCAAGTATTGTCCGCTGTTGCTGTTGTCGCCTCCCCCCACGATGCGGTATGCTAGCGGCAATTTTTTTCGCCGGTTTCTGCCGGTTTTGCATGGTTTTTAGTCGGAAGGTCTGAATGCACGAACAATATAATCCGCAGTTGATTGAACAGCAGCTGCAAAAGGAATGGGAACAAACAAACGCCTTTAAAGTAGTAGAAGATGCTTCCAAAGAAAAATACTACTGCCTCTCTATGTTCCCGTACCCAAGTGGCCGTTTGCATATGGGCCATGTGCGTAACTACACCATAGGGGATGTGATCAGCCGTTTCCAGCGTATGCAGGGCAAAAACGTGATGCAACCTATGGGTTGGGATGCTTTTGGTTTACCGGCTGAAAACGCTGCTATTGCCAATAAAACAGCACCAGCAAAATGGACCTACGCCAATATCGACTATATGAAAGGCCAACTGAAACGCTTAGGTTTTGGTTACGACTGGGACCGCGAAGTGGCGACCTGTAAACCAGAATACTACAAATGGGAACAATGGTTTTTTACCAAGCTGTTTGAAAAAGGCCTGGTCTATAAAAAAATGGCCACAGTGAATTGGGACCCTGTGGATCAGTGCGTATTGGCCAACGAGCAAGTGATTGACGGCAGGGGCTGGCGTTCAGGTGCTTTGGTCGAGCAGCGTGAACTGGCGCAGTGGTTTATTAAAATCACAGACTACGCCGAAGAATTATTACAAGACTTGGATCAGTTAGACGACTGGCCTGAGCAAGTCAAAACCATGCAGAAAAACTGGATCGGCCGCTCAGAGGGCGTGGAAATCGAGTTTAAAGTGGCAGGTTCTGACCAGACCATGACAGTCTATACCACCCGCCCTGACACTTTATACGGCGTCACTTACGTTGCCGTTGCCGCTCAGCATCCATTAGCCCAGCAAGCTGCGGTCAATAACCCTGAGTTACAGGCCTTTATTGAAGAATGTAAAGCCGGTAAAACAGCAGAAGCCGATATGGCAACCATGGAGAAAAAAGGCGCGCCAACAGGTTTGTTTGCAGTTCACCCTTTAACAGGTGAACAAGTGCCGGTCTGGGTAGCTAACTTTGTGCTGATGCATTATGGCTCAGGCGCTGTAATGGCAGTGCCTGGCCATGACCAGCGCGATTATGAATTTGCCACTAAATACGGTTTGGCTATTAAACAAGTGGTTCAGCCAGAAGCTGGCAGCGCTGCAGTTTGTGATTTAACCACTGCTGCCTTTACTGAAAAAGGTGTGCTGGTTAATTCAGCCGAATTTAACGGTTTAGATTTTGCCGCAGCTTTTAAAGCCATAGCCGACAAGTTAGCCGCTGTGGGCGTAGGTCAGGTGAAAGTGAATTACCGTTTACGTGACTGGGGTGTATCCCGTCAGCGTTATTGGGGTTCGCCTATTCCTATGCTGACACTGGAAGATGGTACCCAAGTGCCAGTACCGGAAGAAATGCTGCCGGTGCGTTTACCGGAAGATGTGGTGATGAACGGTGTAACCTCGCCAATCAAAGCCGATCTGGAGTGGGCAAAAACCACTTACAACGGCCAGGCCGCTTTGCATGAAACTGACACCTTTGACACCTTTATGGAATCGAGCTGGTACTATGCCCGTTACTGCAGCCCGGATCATGACAAAGCCATGCTGGATCCGGCCAAAGCCAACTACTGGCTGCCGGTCGATCAGTACATTGGTGGTATTGAGCACGCCATTTTGCACTTATTGTACTCACGCTTCTTCCATAAACTGTTACGTGACGTAGGTTTAGTGCAGTGTGACGAACCATTTAAACGTTTATTGTGCCAGGGAATGGTATTGGCAGACACCTTCTACCGTGAAACTGAAAACGGTGGCAAAGAGTGGTTCTCTCCTGCCGATGTCGTGACTGAACGTGATGAAAAAGGCCGTATTACCGCCTCTATTTTAAAGACAGACGGCAAGCCAGTGTTATCCGCTGGCATGAGCAAAATGTCTAAGTCGAAAAACAACGGTATTGACCCACAACTGGTGATCGACCAATACGGCGCCGACACAGTACGTTTATTTATGATGTTTACCGCGCCACCAGAACAAACTCTGGAATGGCAGGATTCAGCGGTAGAGGGTGCAAACCGTTTCTTACGCCGGATTTGGACTTTGGCTGCTGACCATAAAGAGCTGTTCAGCAACGCTGTGACGTCTTTGGAATTAAACTCAGATCAAAAAGCACTGCGCCGCGATATTCACAAAACTATAGCTAAAGTGTCAGACGACATAGGTCGTCGCAACGTGTTTAATACAGCTGTTGCCGCCATTATGGAGCTGGCCAACAAAGTACAAAAAGCACCTGTGGATACAGATGCCGACAAGCAAGTAAAACGTGAAGGTATTCAGACCTTAATTCAGTTACTGAACCCTATTACGCCTCACTTATCGCAGTACCTGTGGAAAGAGTTAGGTTTTACTACTGCACTGGAACAAAGCCCATGGCCAGTGGCTGATGCAGCTGCTATGGTGGAAGATGAAAAACTTGTCGTAGTGCAAATTAACGGTAAAGTCCGGGCTAAAGTAACAGTCTCAGCTGATGCGACTGAAGCACAAGTGCTGGAACTTGCTCATGCTGAAGAAAATGTGCAGCGTTTCCTGGAAGGTGTCACTATCCGCAAAGTGATCTATGTTCCGGGTAAATTGCTGAGCCTGGCCGTAGGATAAAATGAAAAAACACTTGATCTGGACAGGGCTGCTGGTCAGCAGCCTGCTTCTGAGCAGCTGTGGCTTCCACTTGCGTGGTAGCCTGCCGCTGGAACGTTATCCGGCTATTTTTGTTGACGCCAAAAAGCATTCTGAGCTGGCCAGTCTGTTGTCTGAACAGCTCAAAAGCAATGAAGTGAAATTGCTGACAGAACTGGATCCTAAAGCTCCGGCTCTACTGCTACAGCAGGATAGTCTGGAACGCCGCACCTTGTCGTTATTCCCCAATGGTCAGGTCGCGGAATACGAACTGATTTATCGGGTGAAATATCAAGTCGTGTTGCCAGGACAGGATATTCAGGAGTTTCAGTTTGAGCTGACCCGTGATTATCAGGATGACCCAAATCTGGCATTGGCCAAAGCCAAAGAGCTTGACCTGTTACTGCAGGAATTACGCTCTCAGGCGGCCAGTCGGATTATCCGTCAGTTAAACCGGATCAACTGATGCTGAAACTGTATAGCAATCAGCTTGCTGCACAGTTACAAAAAAGCCTGACATCTGTTTACCTGGTGTTTGGTGAGGAGCCGTTGCAAAAGCAGGAAAGCATAGATTTGATTCGTGCGGCGGCAAAAAAACAAGGCTTTGAAGAGAGACAAAGTTACAGCTGGGACAACAGTTTCAGCTGGAACGATTTTCTGATGGAGCTGAATAACCTATCGCTGTTTTCTCCACGCCGTATTTTTGAGCTGGAGTTACCTGCCAAGTTACCAACGGGCGCTACCGATTTATTAAAACAACTGCCGTCTTTATTACACCAGGATTTAATTTTGGTGTTACATGCTGCCAAAAATGCCACTGATTATGCTAAATCCGCCTGGTTTAAAACCTTAGCGGAACAGGCAGTCCAGGTGCAGTTTTATCCGCTGGACGATCAACAGTTTCAGCGTTGGCTGCAGCAAAGAGGCGCACAGCTAAAGTTGCATTTAACACCTGACGCTATTACTTTGATGCAGCACCACTGCGCTGGTAATTTATTAGCCGCAGCTCAAGAGTTAGAAAAGCTGGGATTAAGCCTGATCAGTGGCACTGTCGATGCTGAACTTTTAGAACAACATTTGGCCGATCAATCGCACTTCTCGGTGTTTCAGTTAGTGGATGCCTTGCTGTCAGGTCAGGGCAACGAAGCTTTGCATCGGCTTGATCGGCTATTACAGCAGGACACTGAACCCGTGATTATCGCCTGGCAGTTGCAAAAAGAAGTGGCCACTCTGATGCAAATGCATCTGGCCCAGCAACAAGGTAAACCGCTGGCTGATTTTTTTAAAAAAAATGCCATTTGGCCTAAACGTCAGCCTATGTATCAGACGGCTGTGTCACGTTTGCCAGCCAAATGGCTGGGTTATGTGCAGCAGGAACTGGCCGCCTTTGACCGCGCTTTTAAATCAGGCGCATTAAGCAACCCTGAACTGGCTTTAGCGCATTTAACCAGTTTATTGGTTTGCCCTGTGTCCAAAGTATTTTCATTGCAGCAGCGTTATGCAGACTTCACGCCCTGATCGCGCCTTTGCCGTTTTTGGCGGCACTTTTGATCCCATCCACAAAGCGCATTTAGCCTGTGCTCAGTATGTACTTAGCCATTGCGCTGTACGTGAAGTACAACTGATGCCCTGTCACCTGCCGCCTCATCGCGCCAGTCCGGGCGTTAGCGCAGAGCACAGAGCCGCCATGGTGCAACTGGCGATTCAAAACATGCCAGGTGTGCATCTTCAGCCACTCGAATTAAGTAAACACAGCCCTTCATATACGGTCGATAGTTTGCGTTTATTGCGCGAACAGTATCCGCGTGGTGGTTTGTTATTTGTGATGGGCATGGATTCCCTCGCCTACTTTAAACAATGGCACCAATGGCAAAGTATTCTACAACTGGCGCATCTGGTGGTTTGCCAAAGACCTGGCAGTTCGGCTGAAGATGGCGATTGCCCCACTCTGCTGCAACAATATGGCACTAAGGCGCTGCAAGATCTGCATTTACTGGACGCTGGAAAAATTATGCTGCTCGATAACCAACCTATGGATCTCAGTGCAACGCGGGTTCGCACCTTACTGGAAAAAAACCAGCAGAGCAGCGAACTAACTCAACTGATACCAGCCGAAGTACTGCAGTATATAAAAACAGAAAGGCTGTACTGCGGCATATAAGATCAGAATAAAAAGTGTTAACATGTCGCGTTTTTAGACCCCGGAGTTAAAAGTGCAAGCACAAGAGTTATTAGCCTTCGTCCTCGACAAGCTGGACGACATGAAAGCCAAGGATATCGTCAGCCTGGATGTCAGAGAAAAATCCAATGTGACAGATTCGATGGTGATCTGCTCAGGCACCTCAAACCGTCATACCCGTTCCATTGCCGATCATCTGGCGAAAGAAGCGAAAAAGGCCGGCATCAGCGTATTAGGTATTGAAGGTTCAGGTTCAGGCGAGTGGGTACTGATTGATTTGGGTGAAGTGATAGCCCACGTTATGCAGGAAGAAAGTCGCAGCTTTTACCAGCTAGAGAAACTCTGGAGCGTTTAACGGCATGAAGTTAATGCTGATTGCAGTCGGCACCAAAATGCCTGATTGGGTCACTACGGCTTATGAAGAATATGCCCGTCGTTTTCCGCGTGATTTACCACTGGAACTCATTGAAATTCCGGCGGGTAAACGTGGTAAAAATGCGGATATTAAACGTATTCTGGAAACCGAAGGCGAAAAAATGCTGGCCGCTGTCCCCAAAGGCGCCCGCATTATTACGCTGGAGGTAGAAGGTGCCAACTGGAGCAGTCCACAATTGGCACAAAAACTGACGCAATGGCAAATGGATGGCCGTGATGTCTGTTTATTGGTGGGCGGCCCTGAAGGCTTAGCTCCGGCTTGTATAGCCGCCAGCGAAGGCAAATGGTCATTATCAGCTCTGACTATGCCTCACCCTATGGTCCGCGTGGTGTTAGCGGAAAGCCTGTACCGAGCCTGGAGTATTAGTACAAACCACCCCTACCATCGCGAATAAGCATGATAAAACACAGCTCTCAGATCGATAACCTAAAGTTGAACAGCCAGATGTTTGGTCAGATGGTTTTGTTTGATTTTGCTAAGGCACTGATTTGTGAGAGCATAAAAACCATTAGCCCTTGTCAAAGTGAGCGTTGCAGCTAACAATGATTAAAAAACGCCCCTCCATTCAGGATCCTGCAGCCGAAAGCCAGATGTTTAATCAGCGGGCTATGTTTGGTTTTGCTGTGGTACTGATTTGTTTTTGTGTGGTGGTATTTAATCAATACAAGCTGCAAGTGGTTATGCACGAACATTATATGACTCGTGCTGATGGTAACCGTATTAAGTTGATCCCGCAGCCACCAAATCGCGGCTTAATCTATGACCGTAACGGTATTTTATTAGCGGAAAACCGTCCTATTCATTCAGTCGAGTTAATTCCCGAGCAAGTGAAGAATATTCCGGAAACTCTGGCTGAAATAGCCCGACTGATCGAAATTAGTCCTGAGCGCCAGCAAGAGTTTTTAAAAGAAGTGAAGTACCACAGGCGTTTTGTCAGCATAGCTGTGAAAGAACATCTGACAGAGCAGGAAGTGGCTGTTATTGCGGTCAATCAGCACAGATTGCCAGGCGTTACCCTAGAAGCCCGTTTAACCAGACACTACCCCTTTGGCGAACTATTCACTCACGCTTTAGGCTACATAGGAAAAATTAATGCCAAAGAGTTGGCCAAACTGGAGGAAGAAGGAGTCAGTGCGAATTACGCCGCCAGCCGCGATATTGGTAAAATAGGCCTGGAGCGTTTTTACGAAACTCAGTTGCATGGTCAGGTTGGCTTTGAACAAGTAGAAGTGAATAACAGAGGCAGAGTGATCCGTATTCTGGATTCAAAACCAGCGACATCAGGTGAAGATTTAGTCTTGTCTATCGATATGAGCCTGCAGCAAAAAGCCAAAGAATTAGTGGGAGACAACAGAGGTGCCGTGGTTGCCATGGATCCCCGTGATGGCTCCATATTGGCATTTTATAGTAATCCTAGTTACGACCCGAATTTATTTGTGCACGGCATTAGCGGTAAAAACTATCGTGAACTGCTGAATTCTCCCGATCGTCCTCTGGTTAACCGGGTGACTCAGGGCGTATATCCGCCAGCTTCAACCATTAAACCTCATATGGCTGTTTTAGGTTTGGAAAACGGCACAGTGACGGAACAAACCCGCATACCGGACCCGGGTTTTTATAAGCTACCAAACTATAGCAGGGCTTACCGTGACCATGTGAAATGGGGCCATGGCTGGGTTGATGTGTACACTGCTATTACTAAAAGTTGCGATACCTACTTTTATGATTTGGCAGTGAAACTCGGCATAGACAGAATTTCCGACTATATGAAAAAATTTGGTTTCGGCTCCCGTACAGGCATAGATGTGATGGAAGAGAGCGCCGGCCTGATGCCGTCCAAAGAATGGAAAAGAGCCAGACATAAGCAAAGTTGGTATCCGGGTGATACCGTCTCCTTAGGCATAGGGCAAAGTTACTGGAGCGTGACTCCAATGCAACTGGCTTTATCCACCGCCATTCTGGTCAATGACGGTCAAAAACCAACTCCTCATATGGGCCGTTATTTCCGCAGTCAGGGCAAAGACACCAGCCTGCTCGCTCCGCTGCAAACCGCAATGGAAGTCAAGGATCACAACAATTGGCGTATTGCTAAAGAGGCGATGCGTCAGACCGTTATGGTGCAGGGTGGAACAGGTTTTAATGCCTTTAAAGGCATCAGCTACAGCGCTGCAGGTAAATCTGGTACAGCTCAGGTTATTAATATGGCTGCCAACCAGAAGTATGATGCCAATGCAATTAAAGAAGTACACAGAGACAACGCTATGTTTATTGCCTACGCTCCGGCAGAAAACCCTAGCATACTGGTGACTGTCGCCTTAGAGAATGCCGGCGGCGGGGGTGCTAATGCAGGCCCTATAGCCCGTAAAATGATGGATCACTATTTTACTCGCCAAAGCGCAGCGGGAGCTCAGCCATGACCTTGCTTAAAGATCCAAGCCACAAAGGCTTACTGGCGAAGTTACATCTGGACGGTCCGCTATTTGCCGGATTGCTGGTGTTGTGTTGCACTGGTTTATTTGTGCTTTACAGTGCCAGTGGTCAGCACTGGGATATGATGGCAGCACATAGCACTCGTTTATTGATTGCCTTCGGCGCTATGTTATTTCTGGCGCAAGTCAAACCTCAGACTTTTAGTTTTTGGGCTGTGCCACTGTTTTTGGCTGGTACCGTCATGCTTGTTATGGTGCTGGCTTTTGGTCATATAGGCAAAGGCGCACAGCGTTGGCTGGACTTAGGTTTTATGAAGTTTCAGCCCTCCGAAGTAATGAAACTGGCCGTACCTATGGCCGTGGCATGGTATGTATCTTCTCATCCTTTGCCACTGAAATTTAAACATTTGATCGTCGGCTTTGTGATGTGTGCTATTCCGACTGTGTTAATTCAACAACAACCGGATTTAGGCACCTCCATCTTAATTTTTGTGGCTGGGGTTTTTGTGTTGTTTTTAGGTGGTATGAGCTGGCGCATTATTACGTCCATCGCCTTAATTATCCCTATTGCCAGCTACAGCATGTGGCTTTTTGTGATGCACGACTACCAGAAGCGCCGTGTACTGACGTTTTTAAATCCGGAAAGCGACCCGCTAGGCTCGGGTTACCATATTATCCAGTCAAAAATTGCGATTGGGTCTGGTGGTTTTGAAGGCAAAGGCTGGATGCATGGCACTCAGTCGCAACTGGAGTTTTTACCTGAGCGTCATACTGACTTTATTTTTGCCGTCTTTAGCGAAGAGCTTGGCATGATAGGCGTGTTGTTTTTGCTGGTGTTATACGCCTTTATTATTGCCAGGGGCTTAATTATCGCCAGCCGCGCTCAGGACAACTTCAGTAAACTGCTGGCCGGCAGCATCACTTTGACATTTTTTGTTTATGTGTTCGTGAATATTGGTATGGTATCAGGGCTGTTGCCTGTAGTAGGAGTGCCTTTACCTTTGATTAGCTACGGCGGGACATCCATGGTTACACTAATGGCTGGTTTTGGTATTCTAATGTCAATCAGCACCCATAAACGACTTTTAGCTCAGCAGTAGAAAGAATCCATGATTAAAAAGATAAGCGCTTTATGCTGTACTCTGATGCTGGCTTCCTGTTCACAAACACCAGAGCCAACTTCAACCTCTTCTGAAACCAGCCCGACCTGGGAAGAACCAAACAAAGGCCGTTATTCGCAGGCGACAGACAGTCACCCTACTCGTCTCCCCACATTGCTGGAAATGACAGACCCTGAACCTCGAGCTGAAGCTTTAAGTCGCGGCGGGAATAAACCTTACAACATTTATGGTGTGGACTACTCCCCCCGTACCGACCTGATGGAATATAAGGAAAATGGCATTGCCTCCTGGTACGGCCATAAGTTTCATGGTCATTTAACATCCAATGGCGAAACTTATAATGTATTTGCCATGACCGCTGCACATAAGACTTTGCCTTTGCCATCTTATGTCCGGGTCACCAATCTCGAAAATGGCAAATCTGCCATAGTCAGGGTTAACGATCGTGGTCCATTTCATCAGGATAGAGTGATCGACTTATCTTATTCTGCTGCTTACAAAATTGGCATGATGGGCAAAGGCACGGCGCCAGTACAGGTGGAACTTTTAGCCTCGCCAGCCATGACCAATCAGGAAAGTTATGCTATGGGCTTGGGTAGCAGAAGCAATCAGTTTGAAGAAACAACTATAGCGTCTAACCCAGCCGGACCAAGACCCGGCAGCATCGCGGCTCCGGCTGCAATTGCAGCAGTGACAAGGCCTGCGGTGTCGGCGCCAGTCTCTGCGCCGGTATCAGCGGCAACAAAAGTCACGGGCTGTTTTATCCAGTTAGTTGCCAGTAGCAATAAAGAAAAACTACAACAATTAGGCGCAGATCTGCAGCAGCAATGGTCTGTCTCGACACAAATTAATGATGGCAATGGAATTTTCCGCTTATTGGCAGGTCCAATGCCTTCAGCGGCCGAAGCGAATAGCTGGCTGGAACGTTTTAAAAGCGCCGACTACCCATCGGCTTATATTACTGATAAGAAAAGCTGTGGTTAAAACCACGGTTGATTTCGTTTAAGAATGAACTCAGCTCAACAACATAAGAAAGGTCTCATGAATACGTACTCCAGAATTTTTATTGCTTGCTCCTTTGGTGTTGCCAGTTTTTTAGCAGCCGGACAAACAGCCCCGTTAACTGCAGCGCAAATGACGCCGCAACCGCCCGAAGTAAACGCTAAAGGTTATATTCTGATTGATTACCATACTGGCGCAGTGTTGGCCGAGGGCAATGCAGATCAACCACTGGCACCAGCCAGCCTGACCAAAATGATGACCAGCTATATCATTGGTACAGAGATCAAAAACGGCACCATTAAACCTTCTGATCCTGTCACCATCACAGAAAACGCCTGGGCTAAACAGTATTCAGACTCGTCGAAAATGTTTATCGAAGTGGGTGAAACTATCAGTGTAGAAGAGTTAAACCGTGGCATCATTATTCAGTCCGGTAACGACGCTTGCGTGGCTATGGCCGAACACATAGCTGGCACAGAAGGAGCCTTTGTTGAACTGATGAACGCCCACGCTGTGCGTTTAGGTATGGATAATACGCATTTCGCCAATGCCCATGGCTTGCCAGATGAAACTCAACGCACTACAGCCCGCGATATGTCAAAGCTCTCTGTAGCGCTGATCCGCGATACACCTGAAGAATACAAAATTTACTCAGAAAAAGAGTATGTGTTTAACGGTATCAAACAATACAACCGCAACGGTTTATTATGGGACAAAAGCCTGAACGTAGACGGTATCAAAACCGGCCATACTTCAGAAGCGGGCTACAGCCTGATTACTTCAGCTACCAAAGACGATATGCGCCTAATCTCTGTGGTGATGGGAACCGAGAGTGCAAAAATCCGTGAAGCAGAGAACAAAAAGTTGCTGACCTATGGCTTTCGCTTTTTCGAAACTTTTTCGCCATATAAAGCCGGTGAAAAGTTTGCTGAACAACGCGTATGGCAAGGTACTAAAGAAATTATTACCTTAGGTGTACTGGCAGAAACACCTATCACTTTGCAACGTAATCAACGTAAAGATTTAAAAGCAGATTTTAAATTGAATCAGGAACTGGTCGCCCCTATATCTAAGGGCCAGGTACTGGGCACTGTTTACTTAAAGTTAGGTGACAAAGATATCGCTGAATTTCCTTTAGTTGCGCTGGAAGATATCGAGCAAGCTGGTTTATTCAGCCGCTTAGTAGATATGGTGAAAATGCGTTTTCAATAAGCATACCCTTCGTACTTGAAGCTGCAGCTTTGTTGACTGCATGCTCCAGCCCCAGTCACATAGGACGCTATGCTCCTGGGGTTTGAAGCACTTGTCGCCTCCCTGCAACTCCAATTACTTTGGGTATGGAAATACAGCCCATATCTAAATTAGTCCCGGCAAGTCCGGGACTTTTTGTTAAAATAAACGAAGATTATATTTGTGAGCAGAACATCATGACAATTGAAGTAAAAGACACCCGCTTTGACGAATTTTTAGAGTTTCCATGCTCAGTGAATTTTAAGGTACTGGGCGTCGCTGTGCCAGAGCTGGTGGACCATATAGTGGTGGTACTGCAAGAACACGCGAAAGCAGACGACTACAACCCGCAGGTCCGTCCCAGCAGCAAAGGGAATTATCATTCCGTCAGTGTTGCTGTTACTGTCACCAGCAAAGAACATATGGAACTGCTGTACACGGAACTTGGCCGTTTAGAACTGGTTCGTTATGTGATCTGACGAGTGACACTGCCCTTTTTGCTGACAGAGCAGGTATAATGCGGCACTTTCAACTGAACCGGAGTTCGTTGTGGTTGATCCTCAAGGCTTAGTGATACGGGATTTAGGCCGCCAGCCTTATGTCGAAGTATGGCAAGCCATGCAAAAATACACGGATGAGCGGACAGAATTAAGTCCGGATCAATTGTGGTTTGTAGAACATGACCCGGTATTTACCCAAGGGCAAGCGGGCAAAGCCGAGCATTTGTTGATGCCGGGTGATATTCCTGTAGTGCAAGTCGACAGAGGCGGTCAGGTCACTTATCACGGTCCTGGTCAGTTAGTCGCTTATGTTTTGCTGGATATCAAAAGACGTAAGCTGGGCGTGCGTGAGCTGGTCACTTTAATTGAACAAGTGATCATCCAGGCTTTGGCACCTTATAGCATTCAAGCCTATGCCAAAGCCGATGCACCAGGTGTGTACGTGCAGGAACAAAAAATCGCTTCGCTGGGATTGCGGGTGCGAAAAGGCTGTACCTTTCACGGTCTGGCTTTAAATGTGAATATGGATTTATCACCTTTTTCCAGGATCAATCCGTGCGGTTATGCCGGCATGAAGATGATCCAAACCAAAGATATTGCAGGTCCACTGACAGTGGATGAAGCAAAACAAGCTTTGCAGTCACAATTTGTGGCTCAATTGGCGGTGAGCCAGATTGAGCACAAAACAGGGTTAAGTGAGTAATATGACCATCAAAACAGCTCGTATGGAACCTGGCGTCAAGTTACGTGATGCCGAAAAAATGGCCCTGATCCCAGTCAAAGTATTGCCTACAGAGCGTGACGAAATGTTGCGTAAACCGGACTGGTTAAAAATCAAATTACCACGCAGTACAGATCGGATTGAACAAATCAAAGGCGCCATGCGTAAACATGGTTTGCATTCTGTATGTGAAGAAGCCTCCTGCCCTAACCTGTCAGAATGCTTTAACCACGGTACAGCCACTTTTATGATTTTAGGTGCCATCTGCACCAGACGTTGCCCGTTTTGTGATGTGGCTCATGGTCGACCTCTGCCCCCCAATGCAGAAGAGCCGGAAAAACTTGCTTTAACAATCAAAGATATGGCTTTGAAATACGTGGTGATCACCTCAGTAGACCGGGATGATTTACGTGACGGTGGAGCCCAGCATTTCGCTGATTGTATTAGCTCTATTCGTCGTGAAAGTCCGGCCATTAAAATTGAAGTACTGGTACCGGATTTTCGTGGCCGTATGGATGCAGCATTAGAGATTCTGACGCAAACTCCACCAGACGTGTTTAACCACAACCTGGAAACAGCACCACGTTTGTACAAGCTTGCCCGTCCGGGCGCTGACTACAAATGGTCGTTGGAGTTACTCCGCCGTTATAAAGAAGCACATCCTGAAGTCTCGACTAAATCTGGTCTTATGGTTGGTTTAGGCGAAACTACGGAAGAGATTATCGAAGTGATGCGCGACTTACGTACTCACAACGTTGATATGCTGACAGTAGGCCAATACCTGCAGCCAAGTAAGCACCATTTACCAGTCAAACGTTATGTCTCACCAGACGAGTTTGATGAAATAAAACGTATTGGTTACGAGCTCGGTTTTAAACACGTTGCCTCCGGGCCTTTCGTGCGTTCCAGCTATCACGCTGACCGTCAGGCCGCAGGTGAAGAAGTCAGCTAATATAACCCTTTGTGCAGGCAGTTAAATTTCACTGCCTGTGCTGTCTTTTCATGCCGGAAACAACTATGCTCAATGCAACGAACTGAAGGATTTGGTATGGACAACAGACGTTTTAGCCGGGTGTTATTTTCGGGGCCGGTTCAACTAAAAAATGCTGACGCTGTATATACTGGCCAATTGCAGGATTTGTCACTTAAAGGCGCTTTGTTGCAATTGGATGCGGCCTCTGAATTAGCAGCCGGCCAGCACTTTCAGTTACAGTTCCAATTAAATGAATCCGGTGTCGATTTGTTTATGGACGTTACAGTCGCTCATTTGAACGGTTCTTCTGTTGGTGTGCACTGCACTACGATAGATATAGATTCTGCCAGTCATCTACGCCGTTTGCTGGAGTTGAATTTAGGTGACGCAGACTTATTAAGCCGCGAACTTACTGAGCTGTCGGAATAATCTCAGCTTGCTGCAACGCCTGTTTAGCGTCGGGATAGCCCTGATTAGCCGCTAGTTGCATTAGTATCCGCCAGTTCTGCCAGTCTTGTTGTTGCCTGGCTAAATAAGCATAAAAATACTGTACTGGCATAATCTGTTCTGGTTGCGCCAATACTTGTTGCATTAGAGCAAAATACAAGCTTGGAACTTCGGCTTCATGTGACCGCATAAAGCTCATAGTTTTTACCGGAGCATAAGCCTGCTTGCCCGCGTTAATGCAACTATCTACCGGATGTAACTCAATGTCTTGCTGTTCCAGTCGCCAATGTTTCAGGTATAAATCCAGTTGTGTTTTGTCTGTCAACAAATTAGGCCGGATTACGTCACTGCTGCACTCAGCTTCCGCCACTGGCGTCGCCAAACTATATTCATCAATAAAACCCAATATGTGAGCGAACTCGTGCCTGAATACCTGATAGGAACTACTTTCAGCGAGCTGAACTATGCCATTGTTGTAATTAGCCTTCCCCTCACCTGCAACCAGCAATAACTGATTAAAACCACCTTGGGCGACTTGTGGCATTAACACCTGATACTGACATTGAATACGCTGCCCAGACTGGTAACTGCACTGCAAGTCGGTGCTGTTGAGGCGTTTCTCAGGCAAAAAGCAGACAGCTAATGAAGAAAACTGCGGGTCCTGTCGCCACTGTTGTAGTAACAACTTCAAGCGACTACTGCCAGCTCTGGATTGAACTACAGGTTGCAAAATCAGGCTGCAGGAAGAGGATGAAGCCGATACAGAAAAAGTAGCACTCTTTGTATACTGCCAAAGGCCATAATCAGCAGCTAAATCGACCTCTGTTGCGCTCAGGCTCTGTTGTTGCTGCAAGTAGTTATCCAGATAGGCCGCAGTGACTAAAAAGCCATCCAACCTCCGCTTCAGCGCAACTAAAGAGGCCAGTTCATCTGTAAACCCGGCATCGAGAGCTATTTGATACCAATTTAATGCGGACTGAAAGTCCGTCTGCTGCTCGCGTTTTTTTGCCAGTAGAACTGCTGCTGCGCCGTTACCTTGTTGGGCTTTATCCATCAATTGCTGCTCAGACAAATGCTCCAACGCTGGTTCACAGCCAGACAAACAGATGAAAAACCAAAATATCAGCACTAGTTTCGAATAAGAAAGTGGATAAAAAAAAGCCAGAGAACCGGCTTTTTTCTTTTGTCGCATCAGTCTGTTAGTTAACAGGAGCTGCGCTTGCATCTAAACCACGCAACCTGTTCATTTCGATTCGGGCGTAACGATGTTCAACAAACTCATACACATTAGTCGCCAGTACTTTTTTATAGTAATCCAGCGCTTTGGTTGGGTTTTGTTGTTCATGCCATTTGGCCAGATAAAAATAAACTTCGCATAAACGTTCAGCTAATTGCTGTGGATCAGAATTCACATTGGCTGCAGTGTCCAGTAATTCCTGTTCTGAGATTTTTCCCAGATAAAAAGCCACTATCGAGCTTGCCCAATGTTTTTGATCCAACTTGGATTGATTCAGTGCTAAACGCGCCTGAGCTTCCGGAACAGATAACTTGGCGTCGGCAAAATACAGCCACAAAGAGCGGTAAGGATCTTCAGGTTTCGCCAGATAAAACTGCTCAAAATCACCAATAGCAAGATCAGTTTTGCTGTCATACAGCAGAGCTATACCCCGGTTTAAATAGGCATAATCGTAATCAGGCGCCAGCTCTAAAGCGGCATCAAATGACTCATAGGCTTCGGTGTAATTGCCTACTAAGGTGTGGTGAATGCCAATAAAGTTATAAGCATCCGCCATATCAGGCTGTAAACGTAAAGCGCGTAGAAAATCAAAACGGGCTAATGAACGCAAACCAACACTGTCATACATCACGCCGCGATCATAAAACAACCTGGCACGTTGTTCGTCTGTAGTTTCAGCTTTAGTTAATAACTCAGAGATCCGTGCTATTGCAATTTCAGTGCGATAAGAAGCCTGAAGTGGTTCCGGCTCTAATGGATGCTCCACAAGAGCTGCAACATTTGTGGAGGGTTTCTGGGCGCATGCGCCCAGAGCCAGCAGTGCTGCAAGCAGCACTGCACTTTTGGTCAGGTCAGAGACCTTACTGAGCTTCAACAGCATCGGCAGACTCAACAGCTGCAGGTTTGTCCTGAGCTTCTTTAATGCTTAAACGCACACGACCTTGTTTATCCACTTCCATGACTTTAACTGCAACTTTCTGGCCTATAGCCAAATGATCAGCCACATTGCTCACACGCTCATCAGAGATTTGTGAAATGTGAACTAAACCATCTTTACCTGGCAGAACGTTAACGAAAGCACCGAAGTCAACAATACGTACTACTTCGCCCTGATACACTGCGCCCACTTCAATTTCAGCTGTGATAGCTTCTATTTTGTTGATAGCAATGTTAGCAGCTTGCGAGTTAGTCGCAGCAATTTTCACTGTACCGTCATCTTCGATTTCAATGGTAGTACCAGATTCTTCTGTGATTTGACGAATGACAGCACCACCTTTACCAATCACGTCACGGATTTTCTCCGGGTTGATTTTTAAAGTGTAGATACGTGGAGCATGTTCAGACAGTTCTTCACGGTGCGTGCTGATCGCCTGGTCCATCACGTTCAGAATGTGGATACGGGCCGCTTTGGCTTGTTTCAGAGCGATCTGCATGATCTCTTTAGTGATACCTTCAATTTTGATATCCATCTGCAGCGCAGTGATACCTTCAGTAGTACCAGCTACTTTAAAGTCCATATCACCTAAGTGATCTTCATCACCTAAAATGTCAGATAGAACAACAAAATCGTCGCCTTCTTTCACCAGGCCCATAGCGATACCAGCGACAGAAGCTTTGATTGGTACACCAGCGTCCATCAGAGCTAATGAAGAACCACAGACCGAAGCCATAGAGCTTGAACCGTTTGATTCAGTGATTTCAGAAACCATACGAACTGTGTACGGGAAGTCGTTGAAATCTGGCATTACAGCCGCTACACCACGTTTAGCTAAACGGCCGTGACCAATTTCGCGACGCTTAGGAGAACCTACCATACCAGTCTCGCCTACAGAGAATGGAGGGAAGTTGTAGTGGAACAGGAAATGGTCAGTTTTTTCGCTCAGTAAGTCATCTACTGTTTGCGCGTCACGGGCAGTACCTAAAGTACAAGTAACTAAGGCCTGAGTTTCGCCACGGGTGAACAAAGCTGAACCGTGAGTACGAGGTAATAAGCCTGTCATTACACTTAACGCACGAACCATCTCGTTATCACGACCATCGATACGTGGCTCACCTTTGATGATGCGGCTACGGACAATTTTACTTTCCAGGTTGTGGAACAGTTCGTTGGCTTCAGTTTCATCGAACGCTTCGCCTTCAGCCAATTCAGCTTTGATCTGGGCAAAAACTTCAGCTTTGATTGCGCCAATAGTTTCATAACGTTTGGCTTTTTCAGTGATGCGGTACGCTTCGCCTACCGGAGCTGTAGCCAGAGCTGCAATTTTGCTACTCAGGGTTTCGTTTTTAGCAGGAGCTACCCAGTTCCAGGCCGGTTTTGCTGCTTCAGCCGCAAATTCGTTGATGGCGTTGATCACTGTTTGCATTTGGTCATGGCCAAATACCACTGCACCTAACATCACTTCTTCTGATAACACACCAGCTTCAGATTCAACCATCAGTACAGCGTTGGCAGTACCAGCAACGACTAAATCCAGCTTGCTGTCTTTTAATTCAGCTTCAGACGGGTTTAACACATACTGGCTATTCACATAACCAACACGAGCCGCACCTAATGGACCACTAAACGGGATACCAGAGATAGCCAGAGCAGCAGAAGTACCGATGATAGAGATGATGTCCGGCTGAATTTCAGGTTGTACAGAAACTACAGTGGCAATCACCTGAACTTCATTGGTGAAGCCTTCAGGGAATAATGGACGGATTGGACGGTCAATTAAACGTGAAATTAACGTCTCGCCTTCTGACGGACGGCCTTCACGCTTGAAGAAACCACCAGGGATGCGGCCTGCCGCATAAG
>Ga0247725_1000447_pt1 | contig 30938 bp, 26 predicted proteins | sample OKSTACKMCFT3sol_FD_183021 | JGI IMG/M metagenome (GOLD analysis project Ga0247725, IMG submission 183021) | Subsurface sediment microbial communities from gas well in Oklahoma, United States - OK STACK MC-FT3-sol | ecosystem: Environmental > Terrestrial > Deep subsurface > Rock core/Sediment...
GAACTCAGAAGTGAAACGCAGCCGCGACGATGGTAGTGTGGCAGATGCCATGCGAGAGTAGTTCACCGCCAGGCTCCCAATAAATGGAAAAGCCCTTCGCGCAAGCGAGGGGCTTTTTTATTTACGTTGAAATCAGGGGGTCAATCACCCGAGCAGGGCATCCCCCATGCGACAAAAACGTCGGGAACGTTTTTGGACCGCCAACGGCGGGTCCCGCAGGGACGAACCCCAGGATGGGGTGAGCAATGTAGTTCACCGCCACGCGGACAAGACTGCCCGCTGTCGCCTGACCGCCCGCAATACTATAGTTCACCGCCCCAGAATTTATACCAAATCTGCTTTTAAACTAACCAATTTTCATCTAAAAAAAATGGTAATTTCTGCCTACAGCCATGCCCCAAAATCAGTCAATCGCACCAAAATAATACATCAAAATGCACCAGCTTGATGCATCTAAATCATTGATTAATCTAACTTATTTATGAAATTGAATTCAGTGGTAAAACCAGCTGCTTTATGTTTTTATAATGCAGAATCCAGTTGGAGGCTGTTATGTCTTATTTAAAAAATCTATCGATCAAACAAAAACTATTAATAGCGGTAGGCGGCTCAGTTGCTGTACTTTTAATGCTCTGTGCGCTTTTTACAGTAAATCATTTAGGTCAGTTAACGCGGTATCAAGTTCAGGCTGAGGTAGACTCGTTAGTCACGACTGAGTCAGTAAATATAGGTGAGTTTTTTGCACAATATGCTCAGGTTGCCCGCACTTTTCTGGAAGCTCCGCAATTTCAGGCCTGGTTTTTAGCCTATCCAGGGCGCAACGCTGAACTGAATTCAGTGCCTGGGTATCAAGAGATCAATAATAGTTTTATTAAGATCAGCCAGCGTGATCCTAATATACTGTCTGCCTTTTTTGCGTTGGACCGCACTGCTGAGTACTTCAGAGAAAACTCCCGAACAGGGGTTGATAAAGAGGGCCCAGATGCCGGAGACGTTAGTAAAGGCTATTTTGCAACACAGCGCCCCTGGTACAAATTAAGTCTTGAACAGAATAAGTTCTTTGTAGGTTCTCCCTCTGCCGATTTCACTACAGGTATTGTGTCTGCCGTAGTCGAAGGACCTGTATATTTACCCGATGGTACTTTATTGGGTGTAGGAGGACTGGACCTTCATTTGGATAAGCTGGGTGAGCACGTGGAGCGTATTCGCTACCAAGACCAAGGCTATCCCTTCCTACTCGATAGTCAGGGACAAGTCGTGCATTTCTCTAAAGCTGCTGGTCTTGAAATCGAAGCCAATGATCCATTTGAGCTGTTAGATAAAAATATTGATGGTACTGCAGGTTTCAGTGCAATTGCACAAGCAGCCAGAGAGCAAAAATCTGGTTTTACTAAAGTCAGTTTGTCAGGCAAAAGTTATTATGTCTCTTACCAACCCGTGAGTATGGACTTTCCAAAAATGAATTGGCTGGTTGGCTTATTAATTCCTGCAGAGTTGATTGAAGCTCCAGTGCAAAAAGCTACGGCTTGGGCCTTGCTTGCTACTTTATTGATGCTTGCAGTGATTACAGTAGTTGTAGTCTTGACGACACAGCGTATTATCCGACCTCTGTCAGATTTAACCGAGGCTATGAAAGATATTGCCAGTGGTGAAGGGGACTTGACGCGTAGCCTGTCTATTCAAAGTTCGGATGAGGTTGGAGTTTTAGCCCAGCATTTTAATACCTTTGTCAGTAAATTAAGAAAATCCTTGCAACATACCTCAGAGCAGTCTGCTTTGGTGCATCAATCTAGTCAAAAGTTAACTAGTGTTGCAGGTCAGACGGATTCTGAAATTCAGAACAATAAACTTCAGATTGACGCAGTCTCCACAGCTGTTACTGAAATGTCTGCCACAGTGCAGGAAATCAGTCGCAACGCACAGCAAACCAACTCTGCTGCAGCGCATGCGCAGCAACGAGGCAACGAAGGCGCTTTGCTATCTCAAGCCGCTGTGAAGGACATGAGCCTGCTGGCAGAGACTATGAATGATGCGGTTGCAGTAATCATTGGACTGGCGAAAGAGTCAGAAAACATTGGGGAAGTGGTGGATGTAATTAAAGCTATAGCTGACCAAACCAATTTACTAGCACTCAACGCAGCTATTGAAGCTGCAAGGGCAGGTGAACAAGGTCGTGGTTTTGCTGTAGTCGCAGATGAAGTTCGTTCTTTGGCTGGCAGAACTAGTGAGAGCACCGGTCATATCCGGACTATGGTAGAAAAGTTGCAGTCTATAGCTAAAGATGCCGAAGCTAAGATGCAGCAGGGGCGAGAACAATCTCAATTGGGCTCAGAGCGTGCGACTTCGATGCAAGGTGCTTTGGATGCGATAGGACAGGCCATTGAAGTGGTGCAGCAGCAAAGTGCCGCTATCGCCGTTGCAACCCAACAACAAGGGGTTGTAGCCCAAGATATCAATTTAAATATCCAGCGTATCACGCAGTTAATGGACAGTACTGCGTCCCATACCACTGAGTTGAATACTGAGTCTCATCTGCTGAATCAGGCGGCACAGCAACTAAAAACTATTACTGGTCAGTTTAAGCTGCAGTAACACTTTGCACTAAAACAAAAGAGGCCACAGCTACCCAGTAGTGTGGCCTCTTTATTTTTATAACGAATTATTTACTGTTTTAAAAACTCAGCAGAAAGCTTTAACTCATCATTTAAATTCACGCCTACACCACGGTTAATGATGTTTTGCGCTATTTCTTTAGCTTCTTCCAATGAATGCATCTGAGCTGTGCCACATTGATAAATGTTCAGCTCAGGAATTTCAGATTGATTTTGCACTGTTAGCACGTCCGCCATAGCGGCTTTCCACGCTGCAGCTACACGTTGCTCGTCTGGAGTACCTATCAGGCTCATATAAAAACCTGTACGGCAACCCATAGGGGAGATGTCGATGATTTCTACGCCATCACCATTTAAGTGATCACGCATAAAACCGGCAAACAAATGTTCCAGGGTATGAATACCTTTTTCTGACAGTATTTCTTCATTAGGCACACAAAAACGTAAATCAAATACAGTGATATCGTCCCCTTTTGGGGTGTTCATTTTTTTCGCCACACGCACAGCAGGCGCTTTCATAATGGTGTGGTCGACGGTAAAGCTGTCTAATAAAGGCATAATATTTCTCTCTGTTCAGGCCCTTTGATCAGGCTCTGTGTTCACCTAATGTGCGCAATTAACAAAGATTATACGCTGCAAATGCAATTTGGGTTAAATGCTTTTCTGTTCTAACGCCTTAGTTTCTGCGCTATCTGTCAGCTAAATCTGATGTTTTGCTGATTTATTGCACAATCAAACAAATTTTTTAAAAAAATAACCTTGAATCGAATAGGGATAAACCCCATTAACAGGTCAACACAATTTTAATTGTACAGATTAATAAGCGGAGAGTAGTTATGGGTAGAATCATTGGTATTGACTTAGGTACAACAAACAGCTGTGTGGCTATTTTAGATGGCGACCAGCCACGCGTTCTTGAAAACGCTGAAGGTACCAGAACCACTCCTTCCATCATCGCTTATGCCGAAGACGGCGAAGTATTAGTAGGCCAGCCAGCCAAACGTCAGGCTGTGACTAACCCAAAAAATACTTTGTTCGCAATTAAGCGTTTGATTGGTCGTCGTTTTGAAGATGCTGAAGTTCAGCGTGACATCAAAATCATGCCTTACCAAATTGTTAAGGCTGATAATGGTGACGCTTGGGTTGAAGTTAAAGGTAAAAAATTAGCTGCACCACAGATTTCTGCTGAAGTGCTGAAAAAAATGAAGAAAACAGCTGAAGATTACCTGGGCGAACCAGTGACTGAAGCTGTTATTACAGTTCCGGCTTACTTTAACGATGCGCAACGTCAGGCCACAAAAGACGCCGGTCGTATTGCTGGTTTAGAAGTTAAACGTATTATCAACGAGCCAACAGCCGCAGCTCTGGCTTATGGTATGGATAAGAAAAAAGGCGACACCAAAGTTGCAGTCTATGACTTAGGTGGCGGTACTTTCGATATCTCTATCATTGAAATCGACGATGTAGATGGCGAACAGACCTTCGAAGTATTAGCAACCAACGGTGACACACACTTAGGTGGTGAAGACTTCGACTCTCGCGTCATCAACTACTTAGTCGATGAGTTCAAAAAAGAGCAAGGCATTGACCTGCGTAACGATCCACTGGCAATGCAACGCTTAAAAGAAGCGGGCGAAAAAGCCAAGATCGAACTGTCTTCTGCTTCTCAGACTGAAGTGAACCTGCCGTATATCACCGCAGATGCCACTGGTCCTAAGCACTTAAACATCAAAGTAACCCGCGCTAAGCTGGAATCTTTGGTGGATGATTTAATTCAGCGCACTATTGAGCCGCTGAAGCAGGCTTTAAAAGATGCTGACCTGTCTGTGAGTGAAATCAACGACATCATCCTGGTAGGTGGTCAGACTCGTATGCCTAAGGTTCAGGAAGCTGTGACTGCCTTCTTCGGTAAAGAGCCACGTAAAGACGTGAACCCGGATGAAGCTGTTGCTGTAGGTGCTGCGATTCAGGGCGCTGTATTGTCAGGTGATGTAACAGACGTTCTGTTATTAGACGTAACTCCACTGTCTTTAGGTATCGAGACTATGGGTAGCGTGATGACCGCCTTGATTGAGAAGAACACCACTATCCCAACCAAGAAGTCACAAACTTTCTCTACTGCGGATGACAACCAGTCTGCTGTAACTATCCATGTGCTGCAGGGTGAGCGTAAGCAAGCTTCTGCCAACAAGTCACTGGGTCAGTTTAACTTAGAAGGTATTCGACCAGGTCGTCGTGGCGAGCCACAAATCGAAGTCACCTTCGATTTAGACGCCGATGGTATTTTACATGTGTCAGCTAAAGATAAAGACACAGGTAAAGAGCAGAAGATCACCATCAAAGCTTCTTCAGGCTTAACGGATGAAGAAGTGGAACGCATGGTGCGCGATGCCGAACTGAATGCGGAAGAAGACAAAAAGTTTGAAGAGTTAGTACAAACTCGTAACCAGGCTGATGCTTTAGTGCATGCAACCCGCAAGCAAATTGAAGAAGCAGGAAACGACTTAGCGACTAACGACAAGCAAGAGATTGAAGCTGCTGTTGCTGCGCTGGAAACAGCGATTAAAGGCAACGACAAGGCTGATATTGAAGCTAAAACTCAGGCGCTGATCCAGGCATCTCAGAAACTGTCTGAAGTAGCGCAAGCCAAAGCACAACAAGGCGGCGCTGAACCACAAGCTCGTAATGCTGCTGGCGATGACGTAGTGGACGCTGAGTTCGAAGAAGTAAAAGACAACAAATAATCATTGTGTCTGTGGGGTCGCCTCTTTAAGATGCGCCCCATATCAGAGTTAATTTGAGCGGCCGCCTTGTGCGGTCGCTCCTCTATTAAGATGAGTTGTTATGTCGAAGCGTGATTATTACGAAGTGCTTGGCGTCGAAAAAGGCGCTGACGATAAAGAAATCAAAAAGGCCTATAAACGGCTCGCCATGAAATATCACCCGGATCGTACTCAGGGTGATAAGGCTATGGAAGAGAAGTTTAAAGAAGTGCAAGAAGCCTATGAGATCCTGTCGGATGACCAGAAGCGCGCTGCGTATGATAATTATGGTCACGCTGGGGTCGATCCTAACCGCGGCGCCGGAGGTTTTGGCGGCGGTGGTGGTGATTTTAATGACATCTTCGGTGACGTGTTTGGTGACATCTTTGGCGGTGGTCGCCGAGGTGGTGGCCAATCCCGCGCTCAACGAGGTTCTGATTTACGCTACAACCTGGAGTTAAATCTCGAGGATGCTGTGCGTGGTAAATCGGTTGAAATTAAAGTGCCAACCTGGGTGTCCTGTGATGTCTGTGATGGCTCAGGTGCAAAAAAAGGCACTCAAGCCAAGAACTGCCCAACCTGTCATGGTGCCGGCCAGGTGACTATGCGTCAGGGCTTTTTTGCTGTACAGCAAACCTGTCCTACCTGTAGTGGCCGCGGTAAAATTATCCCGGATCCATGTACTAAATGTCATGGCGAAGGTCGCGTAGAGAAAACCAAAACACTGTCGGTGAAAATCCCTGCTGGCGTAGACACAGGTGACCGTATCCGTTTAGCAGGTGAAGGTGAAGCTGGGCAGTTTGGTGCTCCGGCTGGTGACTTGTATGTGCAAGTGCATGTCAAAGATCACCCTATCTTTGTCCGTGACGGCAATAACCTGTATTGCGATGTGCCTATCAGCTTCAGCACTGCCGCTTTAGGCGGTGAAATTGATGTGCCTACCTTAGATGGTCGCGTCAAGCTGAAGATCCCGGCCGAAACCCAGACCGAAAAAATGTTCCGTCTGCGTGGTAAAGGTGTGCAGTCTGTTCGTGGTGGCGGTGTAGGCGATTTAGTTTGCAAAGTGGTGGTGGAAACTCCTGTCAACTTAAGCGATAAACAAAAAGATTTGTTGCGCCAGTTGGATGAAAGCTGGGGTGGTGACAGTGAAGCCAAACACAGACCAAAATCAAAGGGTTTCTTTGATGGCGTAAAGAAGTTTTTTGATGACTTAACGGGCTAGAAGCTTCGCTGGATGAAAACCACCTACGGGTGGTTTTCTTTTTCTGGATATCACAAAATAACTGAACTTATTGCAGCTTTAATCGTTCTATTAGCTGCAGTTTTAAGTACGAAAAGAAGGATGATTTAATGCGTACTAAGTTACTACTCCCTTTGCTTATCGCCAGTGTGTTGATAGCCAGCTGTACTCAATCACCTACAGGTCGTCGTCAGTTGATGTTGTTTGATGACAAAAAATTAAGTGCTATGGGTATTCAGACTTTCGAAGGCATGAAAGCTGAAACGCCAATGAGCAAAAATAAGAAAGTGAACCAGTATGTGCAGTGTGTTGCAAATAACCTGCTGAAATACACTGACGCTAAATGGCAAAAAACGCCATGGGAAATAGTGGTATTTGAAGATGATCAGGTGAATGCTTTTGCTTTACCTGGTGGCAAACTGGGGGTTTATACAGGACTGCTATTAGTGGCTGACAATCAGTCACAATTGGCAGCTGTGATAGGTCATGAAATTGCTCACGTCATCGCAGGGCATAGCAACGAAAGGTTATCCAGCGATCAGTTTATTCAGACCGCTTTAACAGTGGCAGACAGCGCTTTGACTGTGGCTGGGTCGCCTTATCAAGAGCAGATGAAAACAGCCTTTGGTCTGGGTGCTCAGGTGGGTATTGCTCTGCCCTTTAGCAGAGCGCATGAAACTGAAGCTGATATAATGGGTCTTGAACTTATGGCTAAGTCTGGCTTTGTTCCCACTGAATCAGTGAAGTTGTGGCATAACATGGCTGCCAAAGGCAGTGGCTCAACCCCTCAGCTGTTATCTAGCCACCCAGTGCCAGATAACAGAATTAAAGCGCTGAATAAGCATATGATGGTTGCAGAAGGTTATTATCAGCAGCGCCGCAGTCAGGGCGCTTTACCGAATTGTAGTAAAGCTTAATTTTTAAAAAAACCAAGCCAGCTTAATGCTGGCCTGGTTGTTCTACGAGAATTCGTGCTGTAGCAAAAGCAGCAAGGATCAAACAGTAATAGCTGTTCGTGACCACATCCCATGGCGATAAGCCAAAACTGGTTCCCAATAATAGAGCCTGAGCGCCATAAGGCACTAAGCCTTGTGCAATACAGGCAAACACATCTAATAAGCTTGCGCTGCGTTTAGGTGTGATGTGGTGATGCACAGCTATATCTTTACTGACTTCACCCACCACAACTATGGCCACAGTGTTATTGGCAATACATAAGTTGCTGACAAATGCCAAAGCGGCAATCGCCAGTTGCTGAGCTTTATTGCCAGCTAATTTCAGCTTCAATGCCCATGCTGTGACATGACTAGACAGATACTGCAGCCCACCTTGTTGTTTTACAAATTCCCCTAAGGCGCCCACCAGCATAGATAACAGGAAAATTTCCTGCATAGAGCCAAAACCTTTATAAATATCTTTGCCAAGGTTCGCTAGCTGATAATCGGCAAATAAAGCACCCTGAAACGCGGCTAACACTATTCCTAACAGCAAAACAGCAAATACATTCATACCAGCAACAGCCAGGATCAGGATGGCGGTATAAGGCAACACACCAGTCCAGCTAAAGTCTTTTACTGCAACTTCTGTCTGGCTTTGTGCTATCAACACAAAAAGTAATAAAGTGGCAGCAGCAGCTGGCAACGCAATTTTAAGATTTTCTCTGAATTTATCTTTCATTTCAGCCCCCTGAGTTCGGGTGGAGGCAATGGTTGTATCTGAGATAATTGATAAGTTATCGCCAAAAATCGCGCCACTTAACAACACACCAGCAACTAACGCCGGATCCAGCTGGGCTTGAGTGCTTAAACCCACAGCTATAGGAGCCAAAGCACCGATGGTGCCCATTGAGGTTCCCATGGCTGTTGCAATCAAGGCTGAAATAACAAACAAACCTGGTAATAAAAACTGTGCCGGTACTATCGTCAACCCTGCGTTGACCACCGCATCCACACCGCCAGTTGCCTGAGCTACAGTGGCAAAAGCGCCGGCCAGCAGAAAAATAAAACACATAGTAATAATATTGCTGTTGCCTGCACCCCGGACTAACACCTCCAAAGATTCAGTTAATGGCGCTTTATATAACCAAATGGCTAATACTAAAGCAGGGATAGCAGCTACAGGCCCTGGCAGCTGATAGAAAGCATAATCAACGCCCTGGGATTGCAGATACAAGCCTGTGCCTAAGAACAGAGCGACAAAGAGCAATAACGGCAGCAAGGACAAACGGGCTTGCTGTTTTTGCGATAATGTCATGAATTTCCCTCTAAACCTGAAAGGTTTTAAAATTTTTCGGAATATATAGACGTCCAGAAGTCCTGTCAAATATTAAAGCTGACTACGCTATAGCCAAACTAATAAAAATGATTCATTCAGATCACAAGTTTCGTAACAAAAGAGGCGTCTCAATTGCTTAAAATCAGCCTAACTGAATTCAGACATTTTGCCTACGACCGAAGAAAAAGCCGCTATCAGCTTGAACTTAAAGTGTTTCAGGCCCATATAGTCAATTGACTTTCTGTTTTCCATACCGGAGCTACTATGTTTAATTTTTCTTACCAAAACCCAACCCGTATTGTGTTTGGCGATGGCCAAATAAGCCAGTTGGGTCAGTTAATCCCTGCAGGCAGTAAAGTACTGCTGACTTATGGCGGTGGTTCTATTAAGCAAAACGGTGTGTATCAACAGGTAATAGATGCATTAAAAGGCCATAGTTTTCTGGAGTTCTCTGGTATAGAACCTAATCCGAGTTACGAAACCTTAAGTAAGGCTGTGGCCTTGGTAAAAGCAGAAAAAATTGATTTTATTTTGGCTGTAGGCGGTGGCTCTGTGGTTGATGGCAGTAAATATATAGCTGCAGCTGCGTTAATGGAGCAGGATGGCTGGGCCATTTTAGAAAATAAAGTGCGTATCAAAGCGGCATTACCTCTAGGTTGTGTGTTGACCTTGCCTGCGACCGGCACTGAGAGTAATGCTAACGCTGTCATTACCCGCCAGAGTACGCAACAAAAACTGGCTTTTTCGCACCCTTCTGTTTATCCGCAGTTTGCCATTCTTGACCCAAAAGTTACCTACAGCCTACCTGCTAAACAAATCTCCAACGGTGTAGTGGATGCTTTTGTTCATGTGATGGAGCAGTACCTGACCTATCCGGTTAATGCTGCTGTTCAAGACAGATTTGCGGAATCACTGCTTCAGGTTTTGATTGAAGAAGGACCAAAAGCCTTAAAACAGCCAGACAATTACGATATCAGAGCCAATGTGATGTGGGCGGCCACTATGGCGCTCAATGGCCTGATTGGTGTAGGTGTGCCACAAGATTGGGCCACACACGGTTTAGGTCACCAATTAACAGCTTTATATGGATTGGACCATGCTCAGACGCTGGCCATAGTGCTGCCAGCTTTAATGCAGCAACAACGAGCAACTAAGCGTGAGAAGTTATTGCAGTATGCCAGCAGAGTCTGGGGCTTGCAGCAGCAGGATCCTGAGCGTCAAATCGACGAAGCCATCAGCCACACCAGAGCCTTTTTTGAACAGATGGGTGTACCAACCCGTTTAACTGCTTACGGTTTACCTGCTTCCTCTGTGGATGAACTGATGGCCAAAGTGATGAGTCAGGGCATGGATAAATTAGGTGAGCATGGCGATATCAACTATAACGCCAGCCGGGCCATTTTTACCGCAGCGGTTTAACAGAGCGGGCAGTTTGGGGTTGCATATCCATCCAGACTGCCGTTTAATAGCGCCCGTATCAAACTAGCCACACAGGAATAACAGATGAGTACAGTAGGTATTTTAGGTGCCAATGGCCGTATGGGCAGAGCTTTAGTCAGTGTCGCTAAAGAGCACCAATTACCAATCACTGCTGCTACTGTGCGGGCCGGTTCTGCTTTAACAGGTATGGACGCTGGTGAACTGGCCGGTTGTGGCAAATTGAATCTGCCTTTTATTGAAACTTCTATTGCAGCTTTAGATTCAGCCGACATCTGGATTGATTTCACTATGCCGGAGGCTATGCTGCAGCATCTTGAGCTGGCTGTGCAGGCAAAAAAAGCACTAGTGATCGGTGTTACAGGATTAACCGATCAGCAATATGCTGCAGTACAACAGGCGGCTAAACATATTCCCATTGTCTGGGCGCCTAATATGAGCGTTGGCGTTAACCTGTTACTACATCTGGTGCAAACTGCGGCTAAGGTGATGGGGCAAACCGCTGATATAGAAATTATTGAAGCACACCACAGATTTAAAAAAGACGCTCCTTCTGGCACAGCTATGGCGATAGGTCACCAGATTGCCAAAGCTTTGGATCGTAATCTGGCCGATGTCGCTGTGTATGGCCGTGAAGGTATAACAGGAGAGCGCGATCAAAAGACTATAGGTTTTGCCACCGTCAGGGGCGGAGACATTATAGGCGATCACACTGCGCTTTTTGCGGACCTTGGAGAACGACTGGAAATTACCCATAAAGCTTCCAGTCGTAGTACCTTTGCTCAGGGCGCGTGGCGCGCAGCGCTTTGGTTGCAAAATAAACAGCCGGGACTTTATTCTATGCAACAAGTGCTGGGTTTGGCCGACTTAGCTTAAGTTTTTGAGCAATATGTTATAAAATTGCGATCAAAGCGTCATTTTTATAAAATTTCAAAAAAGAGTTAGACCAAACAGCCGAAATCGCCTAGAATAGCAAGGTTTGCCTAAGCAAACGTGGATTCAAAAATTCTGGGTCAAAACGGGTGGTGAACAACAATGTTTTTCCCCCGTTTTCTGCTGTTTGGAGGTTATTTTGACTAAGTCCGCCCTGCTCGTACTGGAAGACGGCACCGTATTTCGCGGTACAGCCATTGGCGCTGAAGGTATTTCTGTTGGAGAGGTGGTATTTAATACCTCGATGACCGGGTATCAGGAAATCCTCACGGATCCTTCCTATGCTGAACAAATCGTCACTCTGACATATCCTCATATTGGAAATACCGGCACTAACGATGAAGATGAGGAATCCGATAAAATTTGGGCCAAGGGCCTTATTATTCGTGACCTTCCTTTGTTAGCCAGCAATTTCCGTAATCAAGCCTCTCTTAGTCACTATCTTAGCTCCCGTAATATTTTAGGCATAGCCGACATCGATACCCGTAAGCTGACCCGTATTCTGCGTGATAAAGGCGCACAAAACGGTTGTTTAATGGCGGGTGACAACTTAGATGAAAACAAAGCCTTAGAGCTGGCTCGTGCTTTCCCTGGTTTGTCAGGTATGGATTTAGCCAAAGAAGTTTCAGTGAAAGAGTCCTATCAATGGACTGAAGGTAGCTGGGCTTTAGGTAAGGGTTTTACTAAACCAGATAATTCAGCCTTTCACGTCGTTGCCTACGATTTTGGTGTGAAACGTAATATTTTACGTATGTTGGCTGACCGCGGTTGTCGTTTAACTGTAGTTCCAGCTCAAACACCTGCCGAACAGGTATTAGCACTGAATCCTGACGGTATATTCTTGTCCAATGGTCCTGGCGATCCGGCTCCTTGTGATTACGCCATCAAAGCCATCGAAACTTTCCTGACCACTGATATTCCAGTCTTTGGGATTTGTTTAGGTCACCAGTTACTTGCGTTAGCCAGCGGTGCTAAAACAGTCAAAATGACAGTAGGTCACCATGGCGGTAACCATCCGGTGAAAAACCTGGACACTAACAAGGTATTAATCACAGCTCAGAACCACGGTTTTGCTGTAGAAGAAGCCACTTTACCAGCCAATTTACGCGCGACTCATAAGTCGTTATTTGACGGTACTTTGCAGGGTATTCACCGCACTGACAAACCAGCCTTCAGCTTTCAGGGCCATCCTGAAGCCAGCCCTGGTCCGCATGAGGCCAGTGAGTTGTTTGACCACTTTATCGAATTGATGCAACAGCGTCAGGCTTAATTGAGATAAGAGAGACAGAGAATAGCTATGCCAAAACGTACCGATCTTAAAAGTATTCTTATCCTCGGCGCCGGTCCTATTGTGATTGGTCAGGCCTGTGAGTTCGATTATTCAGGTGCTCAAGCCTGTAAAGCCTTAAAAGAAGAAGGCTACCGTGTCATTCTGGTGAACTCTAACCCAGCCACTATCATGACAGATCCTGAGATGGCCGATGCGACCTACATCGAACCTATCCACTGGCAAGTGGTGGAGAAGATCATTGAAAAAGAACGTCCATGTGCTGTGTTACCAACTATGGGCGGTCAGACCGCATTAAACTGTGCGCTGGATTTAGAGCGTCATGGTGTGCTGGCAAAATACAATGTCGAAATGATTGGCGCTACAGCTGATGCCATCGATAAAGCAGAAGACCGTGGCCGTTTCGATAAAGCCATGCGCTCTATCGGTCTGTCTTGCCCACGAGCAGGTTTTGCCCACTCTATGGAAGAAGCTTACGGCGTGCTGGAAACTATTGGTTTCCCTTGCATCATCCGTCCATCTTTCACTATGGGTGGTTCAGGTGGCGGTATTGCTTACAACCGCGAAGAATTTGAAGAAATCTGTACCCGTGGTCTGGATTTGTCGCCAACCAAAGAGTTGCTGATTGATGAATCTCTGATTGGCTGGAAAGAATACGAGATGGAAGTGGTTCGTGATAAAAACGACAACTGTATCATCGTCTGTTCTATCGAAAACTTCGACCCTATGGGTGTGCATACTGGTGACTCTATTACTGTAGCGCCAGCTCAGACCTTAACAGACAAAGAATACCAAATCATGCGTAATGCTTCTTTAGCAGTACTGCGTGAAATTGGTGTGGAAACCGGTGGTTCAAACGTGCAGTTTGGTATTAATCCGGTTGATGGTCGTATGGTCATCATCGAGATGAACCCTCGTGTATCACGCTCTTCAGCTCTGGCGTCTAAAGCAACGGGTTTCCCTATCGCTAAAGTGGCGGCCAAGTTGGCTTGTGGTTACACGCTGGATGAACTGGCCAACGATATTACTGGCGGTAAAACACCTGCTTCGTTTGAGCCAAGCATCGACTACGTAGTGACTAAAGTACCACGTTTTAACTTCGAAAAATTTGCTGGTGCGAATGACCGCTTAACCACTCAGATGAAGTCTGTCGGTGAAGTGATGGCCATTGGTCGTAACCAGCAGGAATCACTGCAAAAGGCTTTACGTGGTCTGGAAATTGGTGTCTGTGGTTTAGACCCTATCATTGATATTCAAGCGCCTGAAGCCAAAGAAAAAATCATTCGTGAACTGCGTGAACCAGGTTCACACCGTATTTGGTACATAGCAGATGCTTTCCGTCTGGGTATGAGCATGGATGAGATCTATGCACTGACCAAAATTGACCACTGGTTCCTGATCCAGCTGGAAGATTTACTGAAAGAAGAAGCTGCTGTGCAAGCTGCTGGTTTCGCTGGTTTAGACGAACTACGCTTAAAAGTATTAAAACGTAAAGGTTTTGCAGACAAACGTCTGGCCGATTTATTAGGTGTAGCAGAAAGCGAAGTGCGTAAAAAACGTCACAGCTTTGGCTTGCACCCTGTCTACAAACGCGTTGATACCTGTGCGGCAGAGTTTTCTTCGAACACAGCTTATATGTACAGCACGTACGACGAAGAATGTGAAGCTGCACCAACCAACCGCGACAAGATCATGATTATCGGTGGCGGTCCAAACCGCATAGGTCAGGGTATTGAGTTTGACTACTGCTGTGTGCATGCCGCGCTGGCCTTACGTGAAGACGGTTACGAGACCATTATGGTCAACTGTAACCCAGAAACTGTATCGACAGACTACGACACTTCTGATCGTCTGTATTTTGAATCTATTACATTAGAAGACGTACTGGAAATAGTACGTAAAGAGCAGCCTAAAGGCGTAATAGTGCAATACGGTGGTCAGACGCCATTAAAATTAGCCCGTGCATTGGAAGCGAATGGAGTGCCAATTATTGGTACTTCGCCAGATGCTATTGACCGCGCTGAAGACCGCGAGCGTTTCCAACAGGCCGTTGAGCGTTTAGGTTTAAAACAACCTCAAAATGCCACAGTGACTAGTCTGGAAGAAGCTATAGCTAAAGCCCCAAGCATTGGTTATCCAATGGTAGTACGTCCGTCTTATGTATTAGGTGGCCGTGCTATGGAAATCGTTTATGACGATATCGACTTACGTCGCTATATGACCGAAGCGGTCAGCGTATCGAACGATTCTCCTGTATTGCTGGACCGTTTCCTGGATGACGCCATCGAAGTGGACATAGACGCCATTTGTGACGGTAAAGAAGTCATCATCGGCGGTATTATGGAACACATTGAGCAAGCTGGTGTGCACTCAGGCGACTCAGCCTGCTCTTTACCACCACACAGCTTATCTTCAGATGTTCAGGACAGAATGCGTGAACAGGTGAAAAAGCTGGCGCTGGAGCTGGGCGTTGTTGGTTTAATGAACACTCAGTTTGCTGTCAAAGATAACGAAATTTATCTGATTGAAGTGAACCCTCGCGCTGCCCGTACTGTGCCTTTTGTCTCTAAAGCTACTGGTATGGCCGTGGCTAAAGTCGGTGCCCGTTGTATGGCTGGGCAATCTTTAGCCTCACAAGGCATCACAAAAGAGATTATTCCACCTTATTTCTCAGTGAAAGAAGTGGTGATCCCCTTTAACAAATTCCCTGGTGTAGATCCTATCCTCGGCCCTGAAATGCGCTCTACGGGCGAAGTGATGGGGGTGGGTGATAGTTTCGCTGAAGCTTTTGCTAAGGCTGAGTTAGGTGCGGGAACTGTGATCCCAACTGGAGGTCGTGCTTTACTTTCAGTACGCGACAGCGATAAAGTGCGCGTTGTTGAACTAGCAAGAACCATGATCCAGTTAGGTTTTGAGTTGGATGCTACAGGCGGTACAGCCAAGGCTTTGGAAGCTGCGGGCATAGAATGCCGCACAGTGAGCAAAGTATTTGAAGGTCGTCCTCATATTTTGGACAGAATCAAAAATGGCGAGTACAGCTACATAGTCAACACTACAGAAGGTCGTCAGGCCATTGAAGATTCTAAAGTGTTACGTCGTGGCGCGCTGCAACATAAAGCCAACTACACCACAACTTTAAATGCCGCTTTTGCCACCTGTAAAGCGAACGCAGCTAATGCCTTTGCTACAGTCGCATCAGTGCAGGAACTACATAAGAGAGTATACGGATGAGTCAGATCCCTATGACGATTGAAGGGGCTCAGCGCTTGCGGGACGAACTGCAGGAGCTGAAGACTGTGAAACGTCCGGCTATCGTTTTGGCTATAGCCGAAGCGCGTGCCCATGGTGATTTAAAAGAGAATGCGGAATATCATGCCGCCCGCGAACAGCAGGGCTTTTGTGAAGGCCGTATTCAGGATATTGAAGCCAAGTTATCCAATGCACAGATCATCGATATCACCAAAATGCCAAATAATGGCAAAGTGATTTTTGGTGCCACTGTGACTATTCTGAATCTGGATACGGAAGAAGAAGTAACCTACCGTATAGTGGGTGATGATGAAGCGGATATTAAAAACTTCAGGATTTCGGTGAACTCACCTATAGCCCGCGGTTTGATTGGCAAAGAAGAAGAAGATGTGGTGACTATCAATACGCCGGCAGGTATGGTGGAGTTTGAGATCACCCAAGTGCAGTATGTCTAAACTGCGCTAGTGAAGAAGGCGGCTTTAGCCGCCTTCTTTGTCTCTGGGAATAGAGTGTAAATGCAAAGACGCCAAACAAAAGCTTATCAACTCCAACTAATGGACCAGGTGTTATGGGTTAGGGCCTTTGGTGTGTCTTCTGTGTTGGGTACTGAAGAGTACATCAGAGATTTTCGTGCTATGGTTGCACCAATACTGAATCAGCCTTGGGCTGTAGTTTTGGACATCAGACAGTGGCAGGCCAGTCCAGCCCAATCACTTGAATTGCTAAAACAGAACTCAATCTGGGCATTTGCGCAGAATCTGCATCATGTAGAGTTGCTAGTGCCTAAGGATGAGATGCTCGCCTGGCAGTATTTGAAAGCGACTGAAGTGGAGAAACCCACTTATCTGACAAAACATATTGCAGAAGATGAAGAATCGGCCCGCTTATATTTGCAGGCCGCAGGTTACTTAAAAGGTGCAGCCTAGCCTTTTGGAATATGTAACTTTTTCTCTTTAGCAGCGCGATAGATCACCAAAATATGACCAATGACCTGCACTTTCTGTGCTTTAGCTTCGCGCACTATAGCGTCCATGATCGCGACTTTTTCTTCGCGGTCTATGCTTGGGACTTTGACTTTGATCAGTTCATGGTGCTCTAACGCCAAATCAATTTCGGCCATTACACCTTCGGTTAATCCATTGCCACCGAGCAAAATAGTAGGCTTTAACTCATGTGCTTTGGCTTTTAAAAACTGTTTTTGTTTGTTACTAAGGTTCATATATGTAGATTTTCCGTGTTGGAAAGCTTGAAATTACACTATTGTACCGCCATCTTGCTATGAAGACTATTTAAGAGTACTCAGATGACAAAGAAAAAACGTTCCGCCAGCTCGTCTCGCTGGTTACAGGAACATGTAAGTGACCCTTTTGTGCAAAAAGCACAAAAATTAGGCCTGAGATCCCGTGCTGCTTTTAAGCTGGATGAAATTCAGGATAAAGATAAATTGATCAAAACCGGTATGACAGTCGTAGATCTTGGGTCTGCACCAGGAAGCTGGTCAGCTCGTGCCGCTGAATTGGTTGGACAGTCCGGCTGCGTAGTCGCATGCGATATTCTGCCGATGGATCCATTAGCTGGGGTAGCTTTTTTACAAGGCGACTTTCGTGAAGAAGCGGTTTTAAATGCCTTGTTAGAACGCATAGGGGGTCGCAACGTCGATGTAGTGTTGTCGGATATGGCACCCAATATGAGCGGAAACAGTACAGTGGATCAATCCAGAAGCATGTATCTGGTAGAGTTGGCACTGGAAATGTGTAACAACGTATTGAAGAAAAACGGCAGTTTTGTGGTCAAAGTGTTTCACGGTGAAGGCTTCGAGCCCTTTGTACAGCAGGTTCGTAGTGTATTCACCACGGTACGGATCCGGAAACCGGACTCGTCCCGGGCACGATCCAGTGAGACATATATCGTGGCGACAGGCTTTAAAGTCTAGTAAAGTAACGGTAGTTTCATTGTAATCTAATAGTTTTTCGTAACTGAGAGGTTCTCACCTTGAGTGACATGGCAAAAAATCTCATCGTATGGCTGGTCATCGCCGTTGTATTGATGTCGGTATTTAATAGTTTTGGTCCTGCTGATAAAGCAGATAAGCAAATGAGTTATACCCAGTTTCTAAAGGAAGCTAATCAGGGCCAGATCCGTGAGGTGAAGGAACAGAATGGCATCATCACTGGCGTAAAACGTTCAGGCGATCGCTTCGAGACAGTGATCCCTACTGGCTACGATCCAAAGCTGATCGATGACATGTACAAAAATGACATCACTTTCTCTGGCACCGCGCCAGAAAGTCCAAGCATGCTGGGACAGATTTTTATTTCCTGGTTCCCAATGCTGTTGCTGATCGGCGTCTGGATTTTCTTTATGCGCCAAATGCAAGGCGGTGGTGGCAAAGGCGCTATGTCTTTTGGTAAGAGCCGTGCCCGTTTAATGGGTGAAGATCAGATCAAAACTACTTTTGCTGACGTTGCAGGTTGTGACGAAGCGAAAGAAGAAGTGAGTGAGCTGGTTGATTATTTAAAAGACCCGTCTCGATTCCAGAAATTGGGCGGAAAAATACCAAAAGGTATTTTAATGGTAGGCCCACCAGGTACAGGTAAAACCTTATTGGCCAAGGCCATTGCCGGCGAAGCCAAGGTACCGTTTTTCGCGATTTCAGGTTCTGATTTTGTGGAGATGTTTGTTGGTGTAGGCGCCAGCCGTGTGCGTGATATGTTCGAGCAGGCGAAAAAAGCCGCTCCATGTATTATCTTTATCGACGAAATTGATGCCGTAGGTCGTCAACGTGGCGCGGGTTTAGGTGGTGGTCACGATGAACGTGAACAAACCTTAAACCAGATGCTGGTGGAAATGGATGGTTTTGATGGTAACGAAGGGATCATCATTATCGCTGCCACCAACAGACCGGACGTGCTGGATGCTGCATTATTAAGACCAGGCCGTTTTGACCGCCAGGTGGTGGTAGGTTTACCTGACGTTCGTGGTCGTGAGCAGATTTTGAAAGTGCATATGCGCAAAGTTCCGCTAGGCGACGATGTCAAAGCCAGCGTTATTGCGCGTGGTACTCCTGGCTTCTCTGGTGCTGATTTAGCCAACCTGGTTAACGAAGCTGCTTTATTCGCTGCACGTGGTAATAGTCGTGTAGTAGGTATGGAAGAGTTTGAGAAAGCGAAAGATAAAATCATGATGGGTGCTGAGCGCCGTTCTATGGTGATGTCAGAAGCTGAAAAAGAGATGACGGCTTATCACGAAGCAGGACACGCTATTGTAGGTTGTTTGGTGCCTGAGCATGACCCTGTGCACAAAGTGACTATCATTCCTCGTGGCCGTGCTTTAGGTGTGACTTTCTTCTTACCAGAAGCCGATGCCATCAGCATCAGCCGTCGTAAGCTGGAAAGTAAAATCTCTGTAGCTTATGGTGGACGTTTGGCTGAAGAGTTGATTTACGGTGGTGATGCTGTATCAACAGGTGCTTCGCAAGACATTAAATACGCGACTTCTATCGCACGCAACATGGTAACTCAATGGGGTTTCTCAGATAAGTTAGGTCCACTGTTGTATGCTGAAGAAGAAGGTGAGGTTTTCCTTGGCCGCAGCATGGGCAAAGCGAAAAATATGTCTGACGAAACGGCCAGCATTATCGATAGCGAAATTAAAGCCATTATCGATCGTAACTACAACAGAGCAAAAACCATGATTGAAGAAAACATGGATATATTGCATGCGATGAAAGATGCGCTGATGTTGTATGAAACAATAGATTCCAGACAGATTGATGATTTGATGAATCGCCGTACTGTCCGTCAGCCAGAGAACTGGGAACCTAAGGATAAAACCAAAGGTTCAAACAATGATGACAGCAAGGCAGTTGATACCGTAAACCCGTCAGAGCCGTCCACAGACAACCCTCTGTAAGTTCTAAGTTCTGACCAATCAGACCCCGGGAATTCCCGGGGTTTGTATTATTTAAGGTATGCCGAAAATTCGGGAGCAGATTTTCCGCCTGTTAGGAGTCTTTTTATGTTGTTGCAATTACCCCGTCAGCGACAATTGGATTTATCCCGTCCAAAAGTAATGGGTATTTTGAATGTTACACCAGATTCATTCTCTGATGGTGGCCGCTTTATTGGTAAGGATGCTGCTTTAGCTCAGGCCAGAGCAATGCTTGCTGCTGGCGCTGTTATATTGGATATAGGCGGGGAATCAACCCGACCTGGAGCTGAAGAAGTCCCTCTACAACAAGAACTCGACAGAGTCTTGCCTATCATTGAGGCCATTCGTTCTGAGCTGGATTGCGTGATTTCTATCGACAGCTGCAAAACGCAGGTGATGAAAGAAGCTGTAGCTGCTGGTGCTGATATCATTAACGATATCAAAGCCTTGTTAGAGCCTGGAGCTGTTGAGGTTGTTGCTGCTGCCGGTGTCCCAGTCTGTCTAATGCATATGCAGGGTCAGCCCAGAACCATGCAGCATTCGCCTTTGTATCAGGATGTGGTGAAAGAGGTTGCAGATTTTTTGCTGCAAAGAGCTGAAGTCTGTATCGCTGCTGGTATTCCACAAGGTCAGATTTTACTCGATCCTGGCTTTGGCTTTGGCAAAAGTCTGCAGCATAACTACCAGCTGTTAAGTCAGCTTTCAGATTTAGTAGCGTTAAATTACCCCGTGTTAGCCGGAATGTCGCGCAAATCAATGATTGGGCAGTTATTAAATGTTCCGGCTGCGGAACGTTTGGCAGGTAGTTTAGCCTGTGCCACAATAGCTGTCATGAAAGGTGCACGCATTATTCGCGCGCATGATGTTAAAGAAACTGTGCAGGCAGTGGCTGTTGCTTCAGCCACCTTATTTGGAGTAGAGCATGGCTAGGAAGTATTTTGGGACTGATGGTGTGCGTGGCAAAGTAGGTGAGTTTCCAATCACGCCTGAATTCGCTATGAAGTTAGGTTGGGCCGCTGGTCGGGTGTTATCGCAGCGTGGTACCAAAAAAGTATTAATAGGTAAAGACACCCGTATCTCAGGGTATTTATTAGAAACTGCCTTAGAAGCCGGACTGGTTGCAGCTGGGGTGGATGTGCGTTTATTGGGGCCTATGCCAACACCAGCAGTATCCTACCTGACCCGTACTTTCCGCGCTGAGGCTGGTATTGTGATCAGCGCATCTCACAATCCTTATTACGACAACGGTATTAAGTTTTTCTCTGCGGATGGCACTAAGTTACCTGACGACGTTGAGTTGGCGATCGAAGAAGCCATGGAACAGCCTATGATCTGTGAATCATCAGAAAAACTAGGCAAAGCTATGCGTATTGATGATGCCGCTGGCCGCTACATCGAATTTTGTAAAAGCCACATGCCAAACCATTTATCTTTAAGTGGCTTAAAAGTCGTACTGGATTGTGCTCATGGCGCTACTTACCATATAGCACCTAATGTATTTCGTGAATTGGGCGCTGAAGTTCAGGCTATTGGCGTCAGTCCAAACGGCTTAAATATTAACGACCACTGCGGTGCTACCCATACCGACCTGCTGCAAAAAACCGTGATCGAAACAGGTGCTGATTTAGGTATAGCCTACGACGGTGATGGTGATCGTGTGATGATGGTTGATCACACTGGCCGCGTGATCGATGGCGACGAGATTGTCTATATCATAGCCCGCAACGCTAAAAAGCTGAATAAACTGCAGGGTGGTGTAGTGGGTACCCTGATGAGTAACATGGGTTTAGAACTAGCCTTAGCTGAATTGGATATCCCTTTTGCCCGTTCTAATGTTGGCGATCGTTATGTCGTTGAGATGTTAGCGCAGAAAAATTGGCGTATTGGCGGCGAAAATTCAGGCCATGTCTTGAATCTGGACCATGCTGGCACTGGCGACGGTATTATCGCCTCTATTCAAGTGTTAACCGCTATGCTGGAAGCTCAATTATCACTGTCTGAGCTTGCTCAGGGCATGACCAAGATGCCACAAGTGTTGCTCAATGTGAAATTTGAGAAAGGTACAGCTCCGTTGGAAAACTTACACGTCAAGAAAGTGATACAGCAAGTTGAGCAAGATTTAAACGGCCAGGGCCGTGTTTTGATCAGAAAATCTGGTACTGAACCATTGATTCGTGTAATGGTGGAAGGAAGGATACAAGACGAAGTACAACAATATGCACAAAAAATAGCCGATGCAGTCAAGCTTGCCAGCTAAAAATTGCTAATTTAGGCTTCAAGTCTTGTTTGAACGGGTGAGGTTAGTTACTATCTCGCCCGTTTTAATTCAGAGGCAACAACATGAGACAACGTAAGCCGTTAGTGGCCGCTAACTGGAAAATGAATGGCAACTTAGATCTGATTCAGCAGATGTCTGATGCTTTGTCCCTGTTAAAACAGCCTCTGCCTGATATTTTGATCTGTCCTCCGGTAATTTTTCTATCTAACTTTCCAAAACATCCTAACTACAAGTTGGGTGCTCAGAATATGAGCGAACAGTTGGTGGGGGCCTTTACCGGTGAAATCTCTGCGGATATGCTATCTGCCGCTGGTGCGTCGTATGTCATCATTGGTCACTCTGAACGCAGGGCTTTGTACGGCGAGTCTGATGCTTTGATCAGCCAAAAAATAAAAGTTGCTGTTGATGCAGGCTTAACACCTATCTTGTGTGTTGGCGAAACCCAACAACAGCGGGAAGAAGAAAAAACTTTGCAGGTTCTTGCACGGCAATTGGATGCGGTGTATGCTGCGCAGCCTTATTTACTGGCGCATTCAGTGGTAAGTTACGAACCGATTTGGGCCATAGGCACAGGTCAGACGGCAACGCCACAACTAGCCCAGCAGGTGCATCAGTTTATACGCCAGCATTTAGCTCGCTATGATGCTCCGGCAGCAGCAGCGTTAAGAATTATTTATGGTGGCAGCGTGACTGCCGCTAATTGTGAAGCCCTGTTTGCAGAGGCGGACATAGATGGTGCCCTTATTGGTGGTGCCAGTTTGAAAGTGGCAGATTTTTCTGCGATTTGCGCAATAGCAAAGGATTCATAATGTACGAATTGTTTATTGTATTGTATCTGTTGGTCGCATTGGCTTTGATCGTTCTGGTATTGATCCAGCACGGTAAAGGCGCAGATATGGGCGCTTCTTTTGGTGCCGGCGGTTCAGCTACTATTTTTGGCTCTTCAGGTTCAGGTAACTTTTTAACCCGTACTACTACAGTACTGGCTACTCTGTTTTTCGCTTTAAGTCTGTTGTTGGGCAATCTGAGCACAGACCGTGTCAAAGCTGTAGACGAATGGCAGGATTTATCTGTGCCAGTCGAAACAAAGGCAGCTGACAAAGTAGAAGAGAAAAAGCCAGCATCAGATATTCCGGTAGGAAACTGATTGCACCTCTGATTTTTATGCCGAGATGGTGAAATTGGTATACACGCTACCTTGAGGTGGTAGTGCCTTCGGGCGTGCGGGTTCAAGTCCCGCTCTCGGCACCAATATACAAAGCACAGCAAGCAATGCTTGCGATAGTCAGACCAGGACTATATAATGTGCGTCGCTTACGGACGCGGGATGGAGCAGCCTGGTAGCTCGTCGGGCTCATAACCCGAAGGTCGTCGGTTCAAATCCGGCTCCCGCAACCAATTCGTACGGTGAATTGATATAAAGAAAAGCCCACGGGCTCCTCTTTATAAACCCGGGCGAAGGGCGTCGGTTCAAATCCGGCTGCCGCAACCAATTTTTACTGTTCAATTAAACTTCTCAAGTTTCATTAAACAGCAAAATTGTAACCGTAAGATGCTTTTGTTAAGCAGAAGCTATGCCTAGGTCAAGCAGTTCTCTGTGAAGCCTACAGAATTCAGGACTTTGATTGGCGATATCAGAGTCCAGTCAGCTTTAAAGTCGCCCCGAAATTTCGGGGCGTTTTTATATCTGGCGACAAGGTTTTACTACTATTCTGGGCTCTATGCCCTTTTTTTATTTCTGGAGGTCTCTTTGACTAAACAAGAACAGCAGTTAACTGAGCTGTTGACGCCAACAGTAGAAGCCGCAGGCTTTGAGCTGGTCGGCATAGAGTTCGTTCGTGCTGGACGTCACTCTATTCTGCGGGTTTATATTGACCATCAGGATGGTATTACAGTGGATCACTGCGCCTCTGTAAGCCGTGAAGTGAGTGCGTTACTTGATGTTGAAGACCCTATTCCGAATGAATATTTCCTTGAAGTGTCCTCTCCTGGTTTAGACCGCCCACTTTTTACGCCAGCGCATTTTGCCAAAGTTGTTGGCCAGATCATTGACGTGAAATTGGCTATTCCTCAAGATGGACGCCGCAAATTTAAAGGCCTGCTGACACAAATCGAAGACGATATGTTAGTAGTGGAAGTGGATGGCAAACTCTACCGTTTGCTGATGGATAACGTAGATAAAGCGAACGTAGTGCCAGTGTTCTGATACACGGGTCGAAGCGAGGCAAAATAATATGGCTAAAGAAATTTTATTAGTAGTAGACGCGGTCTCGAACGAAAAGTCTGTACCGCGCGAGAAAATTTTCCAGGCGTTAGAGTACGCGTTAGCGGCCGCCACTAAAAAGAAAAACGAAGGCGACATCGAAGTCCGCGTGACTATTGATCGTAAAACTGGTTCTTATGAAACTTTCCGTCGCTGGATGGTTATACCGGACGATCAGGTACAAGAACACCCGTACCGCGAAATTACTTTGTCAGCAGCTCAATACGAAGAGCCTCACTTAAAAGTGGGCGATTATGTTGAAGAACAAATTGACTCTATTACTTTTGACCGTATCACCACTCAAATGGCGAAACAGGTCATAGTGCAAAAAGTACGTGAAGCTGAACGTTCACAAGTAGTTGAAGCTTACGTTGATCAGGTTGGTGAATTAGTCACTGGCGTCGTGAAAAAAGTAAACCGTGACAGCATTATCGTCGACTTAGGTAACAATGCAGAAGCTATGTTAGCCAAAGAAGAAATGTTGCCACGTGAGACTTTCCGTCCGGGCGACCGCATCCGTACTTTATTATTTGAAGTAAAACCAGAAGCTCGTGGCGCTCAGCTGTTCTTAAGCCGCACCCGTCCTGAAATGTTGATCGAATTATTCCGTATCGAAGTGCCTGAAATTGGCGAAGAGATGATTGAAATTCGTGGCGCAGCCCGTGATCCCGGTTCACGCGCTAAAATTGCGGTGAAAACCAATGACCGTCGTATCGACCCTGTAGGCGCTTGTGTTGGTATGCGTGGTTCTCGTGTTCAGGCTGTGTCCAGCGAATTAACAGGCGAGCGCGTTGATATTGTGCTGTTCGATGATAACCCGGCTCAATTTGTAATCAACGCTATGTCTCCTGCTGAAGTGGCTTCCATCATTGTTGATGAAGACAAACACTCTATGGACATCGCAGTAGAAGACAGCAATCTGGCTATGGCGATAGGCCGTGCCGGTCAGAACGTACGTTTAGCAAGCCAGTTAACAGGCTGGGAATTAAACGTGATGACAGTGTCAGCGATGAAGACTAAACACCAGGAAGAAAACGCCAAAGTGTTGGACTTGTTCATGACGGCGCTGGAAGTGGATGAAGATTTTGCTGGTGTATTGGTTGATGAAGGTTTCTCGACCTTAGAAGAAATCGCTTATGTGCCAGTCAGTGAATTGTTGTCTATCGACGGTTTAGATGAAGACACAGTAGAAGAGTTACGTAAACGTGCTAAAGCCGTGTTAACCACTCGTGCTCTGGCCAGCGAAGAGTCACTGGAAGGCTCAGCGCCTAGTGATGCATTAGTTAATCTGCCAGGTGTTGGTACCCATACAGCGTATGTGTTGGCCAGCAAAGGCGTCATCACTCTTGATGATCTGGCAGAGCTTGGGGTAGATGATTTGATTGAAATCGAAAAAATGACTGAAGAAAAAGCGGCAGAGCTGATTATGGCTGCCCGTAATATTGTTTGGTTCAGTGAAGACAAATAAGTGGGTCAACGGAGGTAAAAACTGACATGGCAGATGTAACCATAGAAAAACTGGCCAGTGACGTCAATACGACTGTTGATCGTATAATCCAACAGTTTGCGGATGCAGGCATAACAAAACAAGTCGGCCAAATGGTCAATGAAGAAGAGAAAAAGACTCTTCTGGATCATTTAAGCCGTGCCCATGGCGGTCAGTCAGCTGAACCGTCTAAACTGACGTTAGTACGTAAAGAAAAAACTACTCTGAGCGTAGCTGGTGGTGCGGGTCGCAACCGTGAGATTCAGGTTGAAGTGCGCAAGCAAAAGACTTTTGTTAAACGTCCTACTGGTGAAGAAGCTGCAAAATTGGCTGAAGAAGAGCGTATTGCCGCGGAACAAGCTGCTGAAGCTGCAAAACGTGAACAAGAGCGTTTAGCTGCAGAACAGAAGGCGAAAGAAGAAGCCAACCGTAAAGCCAAAGAAGAAGCGGATCGCAAAGCTGCAGAACAGAAAAAACGTGACGATGCTAAACATGCTCAGCTGCTGAAAGATGATCCGGAAGAAGCGGCTCGTCGTGCGGCGAAAGAAGAAGCAAAGCGCGAAGCCGAGCGGATCAAAGCACAACAGGAAGCAGAATTGTTACGTAAAATGGAAGCTGAAGCCAAGCAACAAGCAGAAGCTGCACGTCGTTTAGCTGAAGAGAATGCTGAGCGTTGGGCTAAAGAAGAGACAAAACCAGCAGAAGAAGCAGACTACCATTTAACCAGCAATGTGTATGCTAAAGCTGCTGAAGATGAAGTCGATGCCCGTGAAGAACGTGGTGGCCGTCGTACGACGAAAAAAGCTCCAGCTGGCAAAGCCAAGAAAAAAGACGATGTGGATGATAAAGACGCCTTTAACCGCGCTAATCGTCACAAGAAAAAGAAAACTCCTGTCAGCATGCAGCATGGTTTTAACAAACCAGCTCAGCCGGTAGAGCGTGAAGTGAAAATTGGTGAAACCATCACTGTGGCTGAATTAGCTTCAAAGATGGCTGTTAAAGCCTCTGAAGTGATCAAGGTCATGATGAAAATGGGTGCCATGGCAACCATCAACCAGGTGATTGATCAGGAAACCGCAGCTATCGTTTGTGAAGAGATGGGCCATAAGTTCACTCTGACCAAAGAAAACGAGCTGGAAGAAGCAGTGATGTCAGACCGTGAAGGTCAGGGCGAGTTAGAACCTCGTGCTCCGGTTGTTACCGTTATGGGTCACGTTGACCATGGTAAAACCTCTACACTGGATTATATCCGTAAAGCAAAAGTAGCAGCTGGCGAAGCCGGTGGTATTACTCAGCATATCGGTGCTTACCATGTAGAAACCGAACGCGGTATGGTTACTTTCCTTGATACCCCAGGTCACGCTGCCTTTACTTCAATGCGTGCCCGTGGTGCGAAAGCAACAGACATAGTTGTACTTGTTGTAGCTGCAGACGATGGTGTGATGCCACAAACCAAAGAAGCGATTCAGCATGCGAAAGCTGCTGGTGTGCCGCTGGTTGTTGCCGTCAACAAAATGGATAAACCGGATGCAGATCCGGATCGTGTTCGTAACGAATTATCTCAGTACGGCGTTATTTCAGAAGAGTGGGGCGGTGATACTCAGTTCGTGCCTATCTCTGCGAAAACTGGTATGGGCATAGATGACCTGCTGGAAGCTATACTGAACCAAGCCGAACTGCTTGAATTAAAAGCAGTGAAAAAAGGTTTGGCCCGTGGTGTGGTGATTGAATCCCGTCTGGACAAAGGCCGTGGTCCTGTTGCTTCCATCCTGGTACAGGAAGGTACCTTGCAACAAGGCGAAATCGTACTTTGTGGTTTTGAGTACGGCCGTGTTCGTGCAATGCGCGATGAAAACGGTAAAGAAATCAAAATCGCTGGTCCTTCTATTCCGGTAGAGATTTTAGGTTTGTCCGGTGTGCCGCAAGCTGGTGATGAAGTAACAGTGGTAAAAGACGAGCGTAAAGCCCGTGAAGTAGCTTTGTATCGTCAGGGTAAATTCCGTGACGTCAAACTGGCTCGCCAGCAAAAATCTAAACTGGAAAACATGTTCGCGAACATGTCTGAAGGTGATGTGGCAGAACTGAACATAGTTCTGAAAGCTGACGTACAAGGTTCTGTCGAAGCGATCAGCGAATCCTTAAGCCGTCTGTCGACTGATGAAGTGAAAATTAAAATCATCGGTAGTGGTGTGGGGGGTATTACTGAAACTGATGCTACTCTTGCTGCAGCCTCTTCAGCTATTATCATTGGTTTCAACGTGCGTGCTGAAGGTACTGCCCGTAAGATCATTGAAGAAGAGAACCTGGACTTACGTTACTACAGCATCATTTATGAACTGTTAGACGAAGTTCGTGCCGCGATGACAGGTATGTTGGCTCCTGAGTTTAAACAGCAGATCATCGGTCTGGCTCAGGTTCGTGCCGTATTCCGTTCACCGAAGTTTGGTGCTATCGCTGGTTGTATGGTAACCGAAGGTATTATTAAACGTAACGCACCAATTCGTGTACTGCGTGACAACGTGGTTATTTTCGAAGGTGAACTGGAGTCCTTACGTCGTGTTAAAGATGACGTTTCAGAGGTACGTAACGGTTTCGAATGTGGTATCGGTGTGAAGAACTACAACGACGTGCGTGAAGGCGACCAGATTGAAGTGTTTGAAGTGGTTCAGGTTGAACGTACTTTATAACCAGCATCTGCGCTTTTAGATTATAGATACAGAGATCAGCAGGGGCTTACGTAGGCCCCTGTTTCTTTCTGCTCAAATGTGTTGGAAAGAGTTATGGCTAAAGAATTTACCCGGGTAGACCGTCTGTCGCAGCAAATGCAGCAGGAAATCGCAGTGATTTTACAACGTGAAATCAAAGACCCACGCTTACACACTATGATTACCGTATCTGACGTGGATGTATCGCGTGATTTATCGCACGCCAAAATTTTTGTTACCTTTTTAGGCTTAGAGGCTGATAAGGTAAAAGTAAACCTGGATATTTTAAACGATGCCTGCGGTTATATCCGTAGTCTAATCGCCAAGCGTATTCAGGCCCGCATAGTACCTACTATTAGGTTCTACTTTGACCAGTCGTTGGACCAGGGTATTCGTATGGCGAATCTGGTTGAACAAGTGCGTCGTGAAGACGAAAAACGCCGCATCGATGCAGGTCAGGAACCGGATCGTAAGCCTAAGGTCGACCAGGACGAGGAAGAGTAATGGCGCGTCGTGCTGTCCACGGCATTCTGTTACTTGATAAGCCGTTAGAAATCTCCAGTAATGGTATTTTGCAGCGCGTGCGTTGGTTGTATCAGGCTGAAAAAGCCGGGCACACTGGCGCTTTAGACCCATTGGCCAGTGGTTTGTTGCCCATATGCTTTGGTGAAGCCACTAAGTTTTGTCAGTTCCTGTTAGATACAGACAAAACTTATCTGGTGACAGCGCATTTTGGTGTTCGTACCGACACCAGCGATGCTGCAGGTGAAATTGTCAGCCGCAGGGCTGTCACTTTTGATCAGCCAATGCTCGAACGACAAATGCAGCAATTTCGTGGTCCAGTAATGCAAATTCCGACTATGTTTTCTGCGCTGAAGTATCAGGGGCAGCCACTGTACAAGTACGCCCGTCAGGGGATAGAAGTACCACGTGAAGCCCGTCCTATCACTATATTCCGCTTTGAGTTACAGCAGTTTGAAGGCGAATACGCCAGTTTTCTGGTGCATTGCAGCAAAGGCACTTATATCCGGACTTTAATAGATGATTTAGGTGAAGCTTTAGGTTGTGGAGCTTATGTCAGCGCTTTGCGTCGTATCCATGTCGGTCCTTTTGATGCGGCACAAATGCTGACTCAGGAACAGCTTGTACCTTTTAACGACAAGCAGGACTGGGCTGGCCTAGATGCTTTATTGTTACCTATGGATTTAGCTTTAACCGGCTTGCCGCAATTACAGCTGAATGAGGCGCAGCAAAAACGCTTAGTTCATGGTCAGACTGTGGTGCTGAGCGATGCTGAATTGGCAGATTTAGGTATCGAAGCTGCAGACGCTGTTAAGTTGTATGGCCCTGCAGGTCAGTTTATTGGGGTGGCTTCGTTAGCGGCTGGTGTATTGTCAGTAAGACGTTTACTGAACACCAGTGTGTGGCAAACCCCAATCTAATACTCAAACTAATTGGAGTTGCGGCACGACGGCAAGCGAGCGAGACCCCAGGAGCATAATAGTCTTATGTGACTGGGGCGAGTAGCGCAGCCAACAAAGCTGCGACTTCAAGTAGGAAGAGTATCTTTTACTTGTTTGTTTGTTTAAAAGCGCATAGAATGCGCGCTCATTTTCGTTGTTGCTGGATTAGTGGCCGGCACAACATATCTCTCTATTGGAGGCTCTATGTCACTAACTACAGCTGAAAAAGCGCAAATCTTAGCAGATTACGCTGTTAAACAAGGCGATACCGGTTCACCAGAAGTACAAGTTGCATTATTAACTGCAACTATTGCTAAGTTACAACCGCACTTTGCTGACCACAAGCACGACCACCACTCACGTCGTGGCCTGTTACGTATGGTTAGCCAACGTCGTAAGTTATTAGATTACTTAAAAGGCAAAGACGGTCAGCGTTACGCTACTCTGATCGAGCGTTTAGGTCTGCGTCGTTAATTCGCAGCTTACTCCTGTAAAAAGCCAGTCTCCGACTGGCTTTTTACATTTTGCTGTCCTGCAAAATGCCCTCTGGGCCATTGTCGCTGCGCTCCAATGTTCACAAAACGGCAGGATAGCCGTTTTGCACAGCTTTAGCTGCCGAAGGCGAGCATCATGGACGATGTGAGTGAAAATCGCTCCAGGCGATTTTGTATTCGCCGCCATCCATGGCGCTCACCCTTTGGGCCATCGTCGCTGCGCTCCAATGTTCAAAATCGCTCCAGGCGATTTTGTACATTTTGCTGTCCTGCAAAATGCCCTCTGGGCCATTGTCGCTGCGCTCCAATGTTCAAAATCGCTCCAGGCGATTTTGTGCCTTTGTAGGTTAAAAATTCATACCAATGAAACTTAATGCCTTCATTATGTTCTTACCGCCCGGACATGCTTAAATTTTATACCCTGCGACTCTAGCGCCAGCTATCTTTTAAGCCCTGTAACAGGCTATACTGTGCCGCGAAAAACAGACCAAAAGACTCCGCGAAAAAACGCGAAAAATAGAAAG
>Ga0247725_1000448_pt1 | contig 30898 bp, 40 predicted proteins | sample OKSTACKMCFT3sol_FD_183021 | JGI IMG/M metagenome (GOLD analysis project Ga0247725, IMG submission 183021) | Subsurface sediment microbial communities from gas well in Oklahoma, United States - OK STACK MC-FT3-sol | ecosystem: Environmental > Terrestrial > Deep subsurface > Rock core/Sediment...
CGCGGAGGGCTATGGCCTCTGCAAGTGGCACCACATGCGGCATCCGCTGGAGGGGAACACCTTCGCAACGATGCGCCAGATCTACGGCCCGAGCCTGATGGATGGCTCGCGGACCTTCCACGAGACGTACGGCTCCGACGACGAGCTGATTGCAAACCAGACCTACATCAACGAACTGAGGGCAGCAGCATGATGGACAGGAGCAAGACCAATGCAGGCCGAGTGCGCGCGCTGTTCGAGCGCCTGCCATCCGCGGCGCTGGTGGCCCGCGAGATCTACCAGGGCGTGGGTGCAACGACGCCCGCCGACCGTGACCGAATCCGCAGCGCACTGCGGGACCTGACCGAGGCCGGCTACCTCGTGAAGGATGGGATGGGCCAGCGGGCGTTGTTCCGGCTGTCGGGCATCGGCATGCCCCGGGCATTCGTTGTAACGGATGAGCAGCGCGAGCGCTGCCGTCTCGACAAGGCGCACAAGGAGGCTCTGCGCCGGGCCGCAAGGCGAGGCAAGACGGCCATCCCACGTCCTGCGGACAAGATGACGATCAACCGGTCGCGTGTGGAGAGGCTGTCTGGCCTGGCGCCGGCGAAGGCTTGGGGCAAGGAGAGGGATGGCCAGATCCTGACTGAAACGGTGGAGCAGTTCGAGGCACGCGGCGGGCAGGTGCAGCGCCTGACGGCCAGCTGGGAGCAGCGAGCATGAGCAAGCGGAAGATCATCGCTGCGGCCAAGCGGCGTGGCCTGTCTGTCGTCAACGCGGCGTGGGAATGGACGGTGGGTGGTGGCGAGCGCTACCCCCAATGGGTTGTCGACTTCGGACCGGAGATCGATGAGCTATACGGCGAGAGCGAGGAACAGTTCTTCGAGGACACCGACGCAGCCATGCAGTGGCTGGAGGACCTGATCGCGCTTCCGCCGAGGCCCAAGTGGCTTCCTATCGCCGAGGCGCCGCAGGACGGCACGCGGCTGATGCTGTGGGACTCGGTGAGCAGGCGGCCGGTGTTCGGGAGCTGGCGCGGGGACAACCCGGCGATCACGCACTATGCGGCCGAGCCGGCCGGCCCGGAGGTGGCCTGATGGCAACCAAGCCTTTTGTGGCGGGATGGGCGCTGATCCTGATCGGAGCCTGCGGGAATGGACCGTGGTGGGCGAACGCCGCGGTTGGCCTGATCGGTGTGCTTGTTGTCAGGTCGTGTAGCCAGAAGGAGCGCAGTTGATGGACGCCATCGAGAAGCGGTCGCGTGAGCTGTTGGCTGTGGAATACGAAAAGTTCGACCTGCCCAGCACTGCGGCAGGGGCCCGGGCGGGCGCATATGACCTCAACCCGTCTATGCGCGCCGTGGTAGCCGCCCTCACGCCGCCCGAAGAACCGGACCAGGCGCTGCTGGTGAGCATGGCGATGCTCGTCTACCACGGGTTCGGTCTGCTGACGCCGGAACAGAAACAGTCCCAGCTGCGCGAAATGCGGAAGCTGTGGGACGAGGTCATGGGCCGGGGTTACTACTCGCCCGAAAACCGCGAGCGCTACATCGCCATGCTCGCTGCTCGCCCGGAGGCCCCATGAGCCAGCAACCCGCCGATCACCACCACAACCGCGAGCCGGGCTGGCCGGCATGGGGCCGGCAGAACCTGACGCTCACTGCTGCTGTACGGATGGTCCGCATGTACGGAGACCGTATCCCATCGGTTGCCCAGCTTCGGGCCGACTTCGGCGTCAGCCGTGCGACGGCATTCCGTTGGCGCGCGGCCTTCCGCGATGCGATCGAGCAGAACGAGGCCGCCCATGCAGGCTGACCGCGCGCTGGAGCTGGTGCTTCCCTGGCCGAGCAAGGATCTGTCGCCGAACGCCAGAGTGCACTGGCGGAGGAAGGCCGAGGCCACGGCGTTGGGACGGCAGCTGGCCGCTGTTCGTGCGTACGAGGCGGGGTGGAAGGGCGCGAAGCTACCGCTGGGCCGACTGCATCTCTGGCTCGACTTCTACCAGGCGCCGGGGAAGACGCTTCCAGACGACGACAACATGATTCGCAGGTTCAAGCCGTATCGCGACGGTATCGCCCAGGTTCTGGGTATAGACGACAGGCGATTCGTCATCCATCCATATGTGCACGACGAGCGCCGCAAGGGCGGCCAGGTGGTGGTTCGGATTACGGGCGGGCCGGCGGCGGCCGGCCAATCAACGACTGGGGAACGGGCATGAATCCACGTGAGGCGATGGGACGGCTGGGGCCGACCACGGTGAAGTTCGATATCGGCCGGGGCGGCGGGAAGCCGGACCTTACGAACCAGGACATTGCCGCGGCGCTGGGCATGGTGCCGGCGGGGCTGGGTCGGGAGTTGCTGGAGGCGTGCTGGTGGCCGGACGCCGCCGCGCTGCGCCGGCACAAGCTTCGGGATGCGGTCATCGCGCTGGTAACGCCAGAGCTGCAGCGACAGCAGCGCCGGCTGGCTGAGGCTCGCACGGATCTTGGACTGGCCGAGGTTTGCATCGGCTGGGCCGGCGCAGCAACGGCGGAACAGCGGGCCAACCGCGATGCGGCCCAGCAGCGGCTGGGCCGGGTGAAAGCGCAATGCTGGCCGATCAGCACCTTGGAATCACTGCCGACGCTGGCTATGGCCGTGATCAATGAGATTGCCCAAAGGCCGCACTGCGTCAGCTGCGAGGGCAGGGGCCAGGCGGTGTCGGGCGAGCTGCTGATGACGTGCAAGGTGTGCGGCGGGTCCGGGCTGGGCCAGGTCAGTGACCGCCGGCGCGCGGCGGCCATCGAGAGGGACGAGGCGGGCTACCGGCGGACGTGGAAGCCTGTGTACGAATGGCTGCTCACCAAGATGGTTGAGGCAGAACAGGAGGCGGCTTGGCACATGAAGCATGCACTGAATCCGGCTGCATAGGGGGTGCTAAGATCCCGCACAAAATCCATGGAGTGGCTGATGATCTTGGAATTCCAGACCGCCGCACAGGCAGTTAAGGCCGGTGCTGATCTGCTTCGCGGAGTGCTGACGGCGGAGAAGGCTCTCAGCGAGGCCGAGTGGAAGCTGAAGTTGGCTGATGCGATCAGTTTGCTTGCCGACGCTCGGATGGCGATCGTCGATGCGGGCGACAAGACGGTGGAGCTACAGAAAGAAATTGATCGCTTGAATGGCGCGCTTGCCTGTAAGGATGCTGTGGTTCGGTTCAATGGCATGTATTACCGAAAGGCGGAAGACGGTATGCCTGTTGGGGAGGCCTACTGTTCACATTGCTTCGAAGTTGAAGGACGGCTGGTGCATGTAATCCGAAACACGGGAAAGTTCATTGCGCCCTGCCCGCGATGTAAAGCCGAGTACGATAAGCGCATGACTGCTGCTATCCCCGCTCGAACAGGAAACGGTGCGGAGGTGACACCTCCGCAGGAAACCTGACAAAGTAGCTACCATCGCGCACGACCCGACCCCGGCCGCCCAGCCGGGGTTTTTCATTTCAGGATCCGCCATGGCACAGATCACCCTCCAACAAGCTGGCGGCGTGAACGTCGTGGCCTTCCTCGACATGCTTGCCTGGTCCGAAGGTACGGACAATGGCAAGCAGGCCACCAAGGACCGCGGCTATGACGTGATCGTCGGCGGGCAGTTGTTCAAGAGCTACGCCGACCATCCGCGCGTGCTGGTGGATCTGCCGAAGCTGAAGATCCAGTCCACGGCAGCCGGCCGCTACCAGCTGCTGCGCCGCTACTACGACGCCTACAAGAAGACGTTGGGCTTGAAAGACTTCGCGCCCTTGAGCCAGGACTTGATCGCGCTACAGCAGATCCGGGAGCGCCGCGCGCTGCCGCTGATCCAGGCGGGCAAGATTCCCGAAGCCATCAAGGCGGTGCGCAACATCTGGGCGAGCCTGCCGGGCGCTGGCTACGGCCAGCACGAGCACAAGTTGGCCGACCTGCTGGCGGTGTACCGCAAGGCCGGCGGGACGGTGGCGCCATGATCGGGGTCAACGTGGACTGGCAGGCCGTTGGTACGGCAGTTGGCGGCCTCATGGTCGGCGCCGGTGGCGTTGCGCTGTGGTGGCGCAAGCAGTTTGTAGAGACCGCCAGGGAAGGGGCCGAGGTCAACGTGATCCAGCTGATGCGCGAGGAAGTGACCCGGCTGGGCGAACGAGTTGGCCGGATGGAGAGGCGGGAACTGCGCCTCATACGGCATATTTACCGGCTTGAAGGCCTGATGCGGGCGGCCGGTTTGGAGCCGCCGCCGTTCGACCCGGACAGCGAAACGATCAAGGCAGGAGGTTCGGAGTGAACCGCATTGCCATTGCAATCGCTGCCTTCGCCCTGTGGTCCAGTGCCATGTTTGTGGCCGGATGGGCCTGGCGTGGTGACCAGGCTGAGCGCGACGCATCTGACAAGTTGCTATCAAGTACCGCGCAAGCTTTACAGCAAGAGCAGTCGGTGCGGACCACTGAACACCGGCAGGCCGACACCCTGGCCACCATCGGAGCCAAGCATGAAGAAGATCGCACTGCGGCCGCGGCCGTCCCTGCTGCTGTTGCTGCTGGCGTGCGTGATGGCAGCCTCCAGCTGCGCGACGACCTCGCCACCTGCAATACCGCTCGCCTGTCCCAAGCCGTCGCCGGCGCCGTCGAACGTGACCAGGCAGCCCAACTACGAGCAGAGGTCGCGGGCGCTCTTGTTCAAATCGGACGAGACGCCGACGACCACGTCCGTGCCTGCCAAGCCGTAATCGATGCAGACCGAAGCCCAGGACCGGGCTGATGCCACGCCGCGCGCCGAAGCACAACGCCATGCCAGGGCAGGCGGCGGTGCACGTTCCGCCCGCAGCAGTGAGGCAGACCACGGCTGAGCGTGGCTACGGCGGCCGATGGCAGCGAGCCCGAGCGACCTACCTGCTGAGGCACCCGCTGTGCGCCGAGTGCCAGCGGTCGGGCCACGTCACGGTCGCGACGGTGGTCGACCACATCACACCTCACAAGGGCAGCCAAGCGCTGTTCTGGGACACCGACAACTGGCAGCCCCTCTGCAAGCCCTGCCACGACCGCAAGACCGCGACCGAGGACGGCGGGTTCGGCAACTGGCACCGAGGTGCCAAGGCGACCCCGAAATGCGCGCGTAGACGCGAATGAATCGCAACAACGACAGATAGGGCGGGGGGAGGGTCAAAAGTTGGGGCGGTTCGCCTCCCTGACCGTGCGCCCAGCCTTTTTTTCGCACCGTCAAAATTGAGATTTGAAAAATGAGAGGACGGAAGCCGACCGCTCCGGCCCTCAAGGTGATTGCCGGAACCGCCCGGCCGGACCGTGAGGCGCCTGACGCTCCCGAGTTCGACCTGATCGACGTGTTCCCCGACCCGCCGCAGCACCTGAACGTCAACGGGGCTGCAATGTGGAATGACCTTGGCCCCCAGCTGGTGGCAGCCAAGGTTCTCCAGACGGTGGACCTGTATGCACTGCAGCAGCTCTGCTACGCCTGGCAGGTCCAGGTGGCCAAGCAGATGGCAGGGGTGGATATCACAGCCGCTGAACAGACCGCGCTGAAGGCGCTGATGTCCGAGTTCGGTATGACGCCGGCGAGCAGACGCAAGGTGAGTTCTGGTGGCGCCGAGAAAAAGCCCGGCAACAAGTTCGGCGCCCTCCCGGCGCTCGCCAAGTAAAAAGAAGCCAGCGAAGCCGACGACTGCGGCGCGCCACCGGCGGCGCCCGAGCCCGGATCCGGCCGACTACGTGGCGGTGGCCATCGACTACGCGCAGGAAGCGGTGGAGGATCGGAAGGGCAAGGCATTCGGGTTGCTGATTCGCCAGGCGGCCAAACGCTTCTTGGACGACCTGGCCCGCGCGAAGAAGAGAGGATCAGCGTTCACGTTTTCACCCGCGCATGCAGTGCACGCCTGCGGCTTCATTGAGCTGCTGCCGCACGTTGAAGGCTCTTGGGAGACTCCCGAGATCCGCCTGCACCGGTCCCACGTATTCTTCGTGGTCCAGCTGTTTGGGTTCCGGAAGCTCGATGGCACACGTCGCTTCACCTCAGCGCTGTTTGCGGTGGCGCGCAAGAACGCCAAGTCCACATTGGCCTCAGCCATCCTGTTGTACTGCCAGTGCTGCGAGAACGAGGAAGGCGCCCAGGTCATTTCGGCGGCCACCACCTTCCCGCAGGCTTCGATCATCTTCAATGTCGCCAAGCGGATGGTGGAGAAGACGCCGGACCTTCGGGAGGCGTATGGGCTTGAGACCTGGGCCAAGTCGATCAGCCGCATGGAGATCGGCGCCAGCTTCAAGCCCATCCACGCGAAGGCAAGCACTCAGGACGGCTTGAACCCGTCCCACGTCGGCCTTGATGAGATCCACGCGCACAAGACCCCTGACCTACTGAACGTCCTGCAGTCCGCTGCTGGCGCCCGCCGCAACCCGCTCTGGCTGTTCACCACGACCGAGGGATACACCAACCCCGGCCCCTGGGCTGAGATCCGGCAGTTCGTGAAGCAGCTGCTGGCCGGCGTGTTCAAGCACACGGCCGACCATTACCTGGCAGTGTTCTACGCTGTCGACGAAGACGACGAGGACTTCGACGAGGCGAGTTGGCGAAAAGCCAACCCCCTGATGGAGGTAAACCCGCACCTCCTGGGAGCTATCCGAAAGGAGGCGGTCGAGGCTAAGGCCATGCCGTCCAAGCTGGCTGAGTTCCAGATCAAGCGGCTGAACCGGCCGGCCTCGGCGGCAAACGGCTGGGTTGCACTTCGCAAGTGGGCAGCCTGCTCTGGTGAGGTCGACCTTGAAGCGCTGAAGGATGTTCCATGCTGGGGTGGGCTGGATCTGGCCAGCACCAGCGACCTGACATCGTTCCGGCTTGTCTGGCGGGTGGACGGGAAGATCATCACCTGGGGCCGCCGATGGGTTCCAGAAGAGGCAGTAAAGCAGCGTACGGAGCGCGGCACGGTCCCATACGCGGGCTGGGTCGCGTCTGGCCACCTCGAAACGACCGAGGGCGAGGTCACCGACTACGCCCATATCGAGAGGTCGATCCTGGACGTCGTCTCTGGTTTCAACGTTCAGTCAATCGCGTTCGATAGCTGGAATGCAACCGAGGTTGTGGGCCGGCTTCTGGCCGCCGGCGTGCCGATGGTGCAGTTCATCCAAGGACCGAAGTCGTATCACCCGGCCATGCAGGATCTGGAGCGCGCCTACGTAGGCAAGCGCTTCGTCCATGACGGCGATCCGGTGCTGACTTGGTGCGCTTCCAACCTGGTGGCACGGCGAGACCAGAACTTGAACATGGCGCCCGACAAGAAGCGATCGAGCGAAAAGATCGATGACATGACCGCGCTGCTGATGGCTGTTGGTATCAGCATCCCCGTTGCTGAAGAAAAGAGTGACAAGAAGCTTGTCCTCATGACCCTGGGATAGCCCATGAAGAACGAGAACCGCGCCTACAGCCTGCTGGAGGTCAAGAACTACGACGACGACGAGCAGGTGATCACCGGCTGGGCGACAACCCCCGAGCCTGACCGGTACGGCGATGTGGTCGAGCCTCTGGGCGCGAAGTTCGCTGCCGAGCTTCCGTTGCTCTGGCAGCACCGGCACGACAGCCCCGTGGGCATCGTGAAGTTCGGCAAGCCCACAAAGGATGGCATCCCATTCACCGCTAGTGTGGCGAAGATCGCCACCCCGGGCGCGCTGAAGGACATGTGCGATCTGGCCTGGCAGTCGGTCAAGGAAAAGCTGGTGCGCGGCGTGTCGATCGGCTTCCGCGCCCTCGAGTACAGCTACATGGATGGCGGTGGAATTCGATTCACCGAGAGCGAGATCTACGAGCTCTCTCTGGTAACGATCCCGGCCAACGCCGCGGCAACGATCCAGAGCATCAAGGCCATGGATACCAGCGGAACGCGCCGCCGAAGCAGCTACGGCGTGCCCCTGATTCAGTGCCAGAAGGCAGTGGTAGCGAGGCCTCCTGGCGGCGCAGTGAAGTTGCTGGACTGAAGTAACGGCCCACAGGGCCACGCGGGGTGGAACCCGCTCCCCTCCATTTTGCAGGCACTGCCCGGGGTGGAACCCGGGCCGAAGGGCTGCGCCAATCTCAGAGAGATCAAGATGACCATTCAGGAACAGCTGGAGAAGCTCCGCGCCACGCGTGACGCCCAGCAGAAGAAGCTCAACGAAGTCGCCCAGAAGTCCATGGACGAAAGCCGTTCGATGGACACCGGCGAAAAAGAAGAGTTCGACAGCATCGAAGACCAGATCAAGTCCCTGGACGATGACATCGACCGCCTGACCCGACTACTCGCCGTGCAGGCGAAGTCCGCTGTGCCGGCCGCGCAGATCGTGCAGGAAAACGGCTCCGCGACCGATCCGAAGCGCGCCGCCGGCGCCGCCAGTGGCAAGGGCCCGGCTCTAATCCACAGCCGCAGGAACGAAGAACAGGGCATCGGCTTTGCCCGATTCGCCATGGCGATGTATGCGGGCAAGGGCGACGTTTCCAGCGCCAAGGCCTTCGCGGACAACACGTTCCGCGACGATGTGCGGCTGAACGAGATCATGAAAGCAGCGGTTGCCGCTGGCAACACCACTGATCCGTCGTGGGCGGGCAACCTGGTCCAGTACCAGAACCTGTCGAGCGAGTTCGTCGATTTCCTGCGCCCGCGCACCATCATCGGCCAGCTCGGCCAGGGTAACGTGCCGGGCCTGCGCCGCGTCCCGTTCAACGTCCGCATCCCGGGCAAGACTGCCAAGGGTCGTGCACAATGGGTGGGTGAGGGCTTCCGTAAGCCGGTGACCAAGTCGGGCTACGACGCGGCGGAGCTGAAGTGGGCCAAGATTGCCGGCATTTCGGTGATCACCGAGGAGCTGGCGCGCTTCTCCGACCCGTCGATCCAGATCCTGGTGCGCGACGACCTGTCCGACGCGGTCATCGAGCGCATGGACGAGGACTTCGTCGATCCGGCGAAGGCCGCCGGAACTGGCGCAGGTCTGTCGCCGGCCTCGATCACCAATGGCGTGACCGCGATCCCTTCCACGGGCGACGTTTACGCCGATATCCAGGCTCTGTGGGCCACGGCCGACGATACGAACCTGCCGGTGTCGAGTGCGGTCTACATCACCGACAGCGCTACCGCACGTCGCCTGTCTGGTCTACGCAACCCGCTGATGGCCCGTGAGTTCCCCAACGTCTCGATGACCGGTGGCGACATCGATGGCGTGCCGCTGGTCGTGTCCAACTACGTTCCGTCGGGCATGTTCATCCTGGCCTTCGCCAGCGAGATCTACCTGGCTGACGACGGCGTGGTCACCATCGACGTTAGCCGCGAGGCCACGATCATCATGGACGATGACGCGACCGCCACTCCGACGATCGCGCAGATCCAGAGCATGTTCCAGACGAACCAGCTGGCCATCCGTGCCGAGCGCTTCGTGAACTGGAAGAAGCGCCGGCCGCAGGCGGTCTCCTACCTGACCGGTGTCGAATGGGGCAACCCGGTCGACGCGGGCGGTGGTGGCGGCTGATTTCTGTAGTTGTCGGCGGGGGCTTCGGCCCCCGCCTTCTTTTCCTTGGGAGAAAGGTATGGCGAAGGTCGAGATGATCCGGCGGAACCGCGTTTTCAGTGTGGACGCCAGGCTGGCCCCCCTCCTGGAAGCTCATGGTGGCTACCAGCGGCGCGACATGCAGGCGCAGCCGGCAGCCGCCCCACTCGCGGCGTCGCAGCCAGAAGCTCCGGACGTGGCGAAGCAACCGGCGCAGACTGACGGCGGGAAACCCCCGCGCACGGCCGCCAAAAAGGCAAAAGGTGCTGCCGGGCCGAAGACTGCGCCGGCTAAGGACGAAATCTGATGGCTGGATTCTCGCCCCGTGAATTGGCTACCGAGGCCGGTGTGCGCAGGTACGGGACTGACTACCTCAAGTCGCTGCACCCCGTGCATGCGTCCGGCGGAATGGGTGGCTGGCATTCTCTGGTGCGAGAGCCCTTCACCGGCGCTTGGCAGCGGAACTTGGAAGAGCGGCACGAATCGGTGCTCACCTACCCGACGCTGTATGCGTGCCTGAACCGCATCGCGTCGGATGTCGGAAAGCTGCCTTTCGTGCTGAAGGCAGAGGATTCCAATGGGATTTGGCGCGTAGATAGGAACAACACTGCCTACTGGCCCGTGCTGCGGAAGCAGAACATTTACCAGACGTCGCAACAGTTCCGCTCGGCCTGGATGTTGTCGAAGCTAGCCCAGGGCAACACCTATGTACTGAAGGGTCGGGACGAGAGGAACGTGGTCAACAAGCTATGGATCTTGGACCCGTGCAGTGTTCAGCCGATGGTGTCCGACAGTGGCGACGTGTTTTACCAGCTGAACTACGGCACCGGCACCAACCTGCTTCCCGAGAACTATCCAGGTGAGCAGCTGGTTGTTCCGGCTAGCGAGATCATCCACGACCGAATGAACTGCTTCCACCATCAGCTCATCGGTGTCCCGCCCCTGTGCGCTGCACAGTGGCCGGCGGTGAAGAACCTGAAGATCCTCAAGGATTCGACCAACTTCTTCTCCAACGGAGCAAATCCGGGCGGCATTCTGACCGCGCCCGCGGGCATGTCCGACGAGGATGCCCAGGCGGTTAAGGAATACTGGAACACCAGCTTCCAGGGATCCAACGCGGGCAAGGTCGCGGTGATCGGTGCGGATATGAAGTTCACACCCTTCGCATTCAAGGCTGCCGACTCCCAGCTGGTTGAGCAGATGCGGTACTCCGACGAGCAGGTGTGCCAGCCGTTCGGCATTCCCCCGTTCAAGATCGGCATTGGCTCGATTCCTGCTGGCATGAAAGTCGATGACATCAACCAGCTGTACTACTCGGATGCCCTCCAAGCGCACATCGAGGCCATGGAGGAGCTGCTGGACGAGGGTTTGGGTATTTCCCGCCCAATGGGCGTCGAGCTTGATCTGGAGCCGCTTCTGCGGATGGATGTTGGCAAGCAGGCCGAGGTGCACAACACGCTGACCGGCGGTGGTATTGAAACTCCGAACGAGGCGCGGTTGGTGTTCAACCTTCCCCCTCTGGAGGGTGGCGATACGGTCTATATGCAGCAGCAGGACTTCCCGCTGGATCAGGTCAGGCAGAACAGGATCGTTGCTCCGACCGAACCGCCCCCTGTCGCTGAGGATCCGGAAGACGACCAGCCTTCTGCTGATGGCGAGCTCAGATCTTTGCAGCAGTCGAACTTCATCTTGATGGCCCTGCGCGCCGCACGGGCCGAGGTATTCCGTAATGACTGATCCCATCGACTTCGGCACGGAGATCGGCGCCTTGATCCGTGAGGCGGTCGCACCCGTCAAGCGAGAGCTGGAGGAGCTGCGCCAGCGCGCTCCAGAGAAGGGTGAGCCCGGAAGGAATGCCGATCCGGTCGATGTGGAGGCTCTCGCCGACCTGGTCGTGGCCAAGTTGCTGGACTCGCCGCGACTGCTGACGCTCGTGGACGTTGCCACCGCAGACGCAGTGTCCAAGCACTTCGAAGCCAACCCGGTTCAGAACGGCCGCGATGCCGATCCGGCGGTGATTCAGGCAACGGTGAAGGCTGCGGTTGAGGCACTTCCGGTGCCGAAAGATGGGCTTGATGCGGAGCCTGTCACCGATCAGCAGATTGCAGCGGCAGTGGCAAAGCATCTCGCCGTGCACCCGCCGCAGGCCGGCGCTGATGGTGTGGGCCTGGCCGGCGCCATGATCGATCGCAGTGGGGAGCTGGTCATCACGACCACGAAGGGTGAGGCCATCCGTCTTGGCGTCGTGGTTGGCCGTGACGGTGAGGACGGCCAGCATGGCCTCAGCTTCGAAACTGCCTCCGGTGAATACGACAGCGAGCGCGGGTTCGTCATCACCTTGGGGGCTGGCGAACGCCGTGCCGAGCTAGTTCTGCCGTACATGGTCCATCGCGGCTTCCATCGCGATGGCATGGGCATGAAGGCAGGTCAGTCGGTGACCCATGACGGTGCACTTTGGATCGCAAAGCGCGCGAATGCTTCCCGGCCATGCCTGGAGAACACTGACGACTGGATCTTGGCTGCCCGAAAGGGGCGTGACGGCAAGGACGGCCGGAGCGTGCGGATTCCGGCTGGGCCTGTGAGTCTGGGAGATGGCGATGGTTGAGTTCGTGACCAAGGCACAGGCCCAGGAGCAGATCCGGCTTGACCCTGGCGCCGATGACTCCTGGCTGGCATTTGCCATACCGGCTGTCAGCGCGGCGGTGGACAGCTGGCTGAAGGCGCCATGGCGGCGATACGAGCTTCAGAGAGACAGCGCTGGCGCGCCAATCATCGGCGCTGACGGGATCCCCCTGCCGGTTCTGGACGATGAAGGGGAACCGGTGCTCGCTTCGCAGGTGGTGCTGGCCACGCTGGTAGAACTGGCAAGCCACTCCAGGTTCCGGGAGGGCGAGGGCGACAACACGGTGCCCGCCGATGCCGGGCACGGGTACGTCCTTTGTCGCGCTGCAACGGCCCTGCTGGCGCCGCTACGGCGTTCCACGGTGGCATGAGTGGCCTGCTCCGGCTGCGCGCGCCGCCGCGCCTGGCTCATGAAATGGATGCGAGAAGCGAATGAACGAGCAAAGCGAATTGCTGGCCGCGCTGCGAGCCCAGACCGAGGCGACGCACCAGCTGGTGGCGGCGCTGCAGGAAAAGACCAAGGCCGACCTGGAGAACGCGAAAGCGGTTAACCGTCTGGTGGACTACCTCTGCGACAGCGAGGGCGGTGGGGCGGAGCCGGCTGGGTCCGGCAGCTACCTGAGCGGGAAGCCGCGATGATCGCCGCCGGCCGCCTGCGCCATCGGGTGCAGCTTCAGCGTCAGGTCTACGGGCAGTCGCCTGTGACCGGCGCGCAGACCGTCAGCTGGGAGCCGCTGGCCGATGTGTGGGCCGAAGTGGCGCCGCTGTCGGCCCGCGAGTTCGTGGCAGCCAAGGCGGTGGACAGCGAGGTCACTTTGCGGGTGACCATTCGTCATCGCGAGGGCGTGACCGACAAGTGCCGGGTGATCCACCGCGGCAAGATCCTGAACATCCATGGCGTGCTGCCCGACCCGGTCAGCGGGCTGGAATACCTCACGCTCCCCTGCAGCGAGGGTGTCAACGATGGCTGATGGCATCCGTTTCGACGTGAGCGGCCTGGACGGCATCCGCAACAAGATGGCGCAGGTGAAGCGCGAGGTGAACTACAAGGGCGGCCGGGCCGCCCTGCGCCGGGCCGCCAACGTACTGCGCGACCAGGCGCAGAGCAACGCCCGGCGAGTGGATGACCACGAGACCGAGACCGCCATCTGGAAGAACGTCGTGGTGCGCTGGAATGGCCGGGCGTTCAAGCAGGACGGTGTGCTTGCCTTCCGCGTTGGTGTACTGGGCGGTGCCCAGGCCGGCCGCGCAGCGCAGCTCGGGACCAGCAACCCCGGCGGCATCACCTGGTACTGGCGCCTGCTGGAGTTTGGCACGTCGAAGATGGCCGCCCAGCCGATCTTCCGCCCCGTGCCCGACCAGGCCGGCCAGAAGGCCGTTGACGTTTTCGCGCGCACCTTCAACCAGGCGCTGGACCGCGTGCTGGCGAAGCAGGGGGCTGCATGATCGCCCCGATCTTCCAGCTATGCCTCGCCTCGCCGGCGGTCCTGCAGTCATTCGGGGCCGGTCCCACCCGCGTATACCCCTTCGCCGAGATCGAAAAATCTCCTGGCCGCCCGTATGCGGTCTGGCAGACGGTGAACGGCGTGCCCGAGAACTACCTCGCCCAGCGGCCAGATTTGGACGCGCTGACGACGCAGGTCGACGTCTATGCGGAGGACGAGGCATCTCTGATCAAGGGGGCCAGGGCTCTCCGTGATGCCTTTGAGCGACGTGGGTACATCACCCGATGGGGCGGCCAGATGCTCGACCCCGAAACGAAGCTGCTGCGCCTGTCATTCGATGTGGACTGGCTGGTCCCCCGGTAACGCCCGCTACATCCCCACCCACGCCCCGCACTGCGGGGCTTTTTATTGCCCGCAGGAGAAACGATGAGCATCCTGACCCAAGGAACCCAGCTGTACGGCCTGATCGACGGACAAGTCCGCGAGATCGAGTGCATCACGGCCTTCAACCCCGGCACTGCGCCGGCGGACCAGATCGACGACACCTGCCTGTCGGAGACGAACACCCGCACCTATAAGAAGGGTCTGCGCACCCCCGGCCAGGCGTCGGTCACCGTCAACGCCGATCCGAAGAACGAGAGCCACTACCTGTTCTGGCAGCTGGCCGAGCAGGTGGACAGCGGCGATCCGATCCAGTGGGCCATTGGCTGGTCCGACGGCGTGGACATCGAACCAACCCTGCAGCAGGTTGGCAGCATCTCGAGCATCGAAGTGACCAACGGCGGCACCGGCTACACCAGCGCGCCGACCGTGGCCATCACCGGTGGTGGTGGCAGTGGAGCCACGGCTACTGCGATCGTCGATTCCGGCTCGGTGATCGGCGTCAACATCACCAATCCAGGCACCGGCTACACCAGCGCGCCGACTGTCGCTTTCACCGGCGGCGCTGGCACCGGCGCCGCTGCGACTGCCGAGCGCTCGACCGTCGCCGAGCTGGTGCTGCCGAACACCCGCACCTGGTACACCTTCCAGGCCTACGTGAGCGACTTCCCGTTCGACTTCCAGGGCAATGCTGTGGTTACCACTGCGGCGACCATGCAGCGGAGCGGCTCCGGCGTCTGGCTGCGTAAGGCGCAGACCCCGTGAGCCGCGCCGCCAAGAAGACAGCCACCGCGCGTGCAGTGAGCCTGAGCGTGGCCGGCCTGCAGAAAGCAGGTGCGTTCACTGGCCGGCCAGTGGAGAAGGAGATCCGCTGGAAGCAGGGCGACGAGGAACTGACCGCCACCGTGTATGTGCGGCCGCTGGGTTTCCAGGCGGCGGTGTCCGACGTTCTGTCGGCCACGAACAAGCACGATGGTGTGGCCGGCCGCATCGCGGCCAGCATCTGCGACCAGGACGGCAAGGCGGTGTTCACCGTTGCTGATATCACCGGCGAGGCCGATCCGGACCGCGGCGCCTTGGACGGCAACCTGTCGGTGGCGCTGCTGATGGCCATTGGCGAGGTGAACAACCTGGGAAAAGCTACGAGCTGACCCCGGAGGATGAGCTGTGGTGCGAGCTGGTCCTGAGTGGGATCGGCGGCCGCAGCATCGCTGAGGCAATGGAATGCCTCAGCATCCGGGAGTTCCAGCTCTGGAGCGTGTACCGCGCCAAGCGCGGCAGCCTGAACTTGGGCGGGCGGATGGATGCTGCTGCAGGGATGCTGGCCGCGCTGTTCGCCAACTCCAACCGCAAGCCAGGCAGCGCCCAGTTCAAGGCCGCCGACTTCATGCCCTACGTGGATGCCGAGCCCATCAGCCTCGAGGAGGCGATGAAGCAGTGGTAGCCGGTCCGTAGGGCGTGCATCAATCCGGCCGGCCATCGGCCGGCCCCTGCAGCAGAGAGAGCTATGTCCCGGTCCCTTGGTACGCTGACCATCGACGTGATCGCCGAGGTCGGCGGATTCGCGTCCGGCCTGGACAAGTCCGAGCGCCGGGCGGAGAAGTGGCGCAAGAAGGTCGAGGCCGAGGCGAAGCTGGCAGGTCTTGCACTGGCTGCTGGCATGACCGCGGCCCTTGCCGGCCTGTCGACCGTGGGCCTCCTGGTCGCTCGCAACACCATGAGTGCGGAGCGCGAGGTTGCCCAGCTTGACGCAATCATCCGGTCTACCGGCGGCGCCGCAGGTTACACCCGGCAGCAGTTGCTGGACATGGCCGATACGTTGGCAAGCAAGTCCACCTTCAGCGGCGGGGAGATCGTAGAGGCGCAGACCCGGCTGCTGTCCTATTCCGGCATCTTGGCCTCCAACATCCCGCGAGCCATGCAGGCGGTCATTGACCAGTCAGCGCGGCTCGGCATCAGTGTCAGCCAGTCGGCGGAGACCATCGGTCGCGCACTGGAGTCGCCCAGCAAGGCTGCCGCCGCGCTCGCCCAGCAGGGCTTCGGTGCGGCCTTCACCAAGGAAGTGCGCGGCACGATAGACGAGCTGGTCAAGGCCGGCAAGGAAGGCGAAGCCCAGGTGATGATCCTGGAGATCCTTGAAGAATCCTACGCTGGTGCCGCACTGGCGGCACGGGACACCTTCGGTGGTTCGCTGACGGCGCTCCGGCACACCATTGACGATCTGACCACGGGCCGCGATGGAAGCCTGGCGGGGGCCACCGCTGCAATCAATTCGTTCATCGACGCGCTCAACGACCCCCTGGTCAGGGAGGGGTTCGACGCGATGATTGTAGGCCTCGGATCGATCCTGACTGATTTCGCCACCTATCTGAAGGACGGCACTGAGGTTCGAAACCTCACCATTTCGATTGCGGATAGCTTCCGGCAGATCAGCGACCTCGGTGGAATCTTCAGCGGGACGATTGAAGGCCTGGACCGTGTTCGTGGTGGCCTGGTTGCAATCGAGAAGCAGGGCAATGCCGTGATGAAGCTGGCTACAGGCCAGTACAGTGGACTGTTCGGTTCCCAGGGGGGGGGCTGGAGCCAGTTCCTCAAGGACTACCAGACGGGGACGCAGTTCGCCGACCGCGGTTGGGCCGCGATGCAGCCCAAGCCAACGCCTACGGTCAGGCTCATTGAGGCCAGCCTACCGCCTTCTGGCGTCACGGGTGATCCACAGGCTCGCGCTGCGGCCGCAGCCGCCGCGGCTGATGCAGAGAACGCGAAAAAGCGTCTTGCCGCTCAGAAGCAACTGCAGCAGTCGTACAACGCTGAGCTCCTGAAGTACCAGCGCTTGGCCGCTGTCACGAACACCGAGTCGGGAAAACTCTCGCAGACGACGAAAGAACAGGAAGCGATCTTCGACACCACTAAGGGTGCGTTGAAGGGGCTGAACGATGAGCACAAACGTACCTTGGTCGAGGCCGCTAAGGCTGCTGATGCGGTGTTCGCGCTGAAGCGAGCGAACGAAGAGGAGGCAAAGTCGACTGAGTTTTCGGCAAACCTTAAGAAGCAGCTCCGCAACGTCCAGGATACCTTGGACGTCGATTTTGTTGGAGCTGGTGCCGGGGAAGAGGCACGTAGGCGCGCGCGAGATCTGCTGTCGATTCAGCGCGACTATCAGTCGAAGAGGGATGACCTCCTAGCTCAGATGCAAGCGGCTGATATTTCGGAAGAACTCTACTCAAAGGAGACGCAGGCTCTTGAGTCAGCTCTAGCCGAGCGCTTGCGAATGCAAGAGGAGTACTACCGAAAGACGGACGAGCAGCGAGACAACTGGCGCGATGGAATGTCAGATGCCTGGGCCAACTACGCTTCCGATGCATCCGACTACAACAAGCAGGCCTATGAGGCCACGACAGGGTTCCTGGATTCAACAACCGGCGCGGTGGCGCAGTCGATCGCAGATCTCGTGAAGGGTAACGAGTCGCTGTTTGATTCTGTGAAGAACCTTGCGGTATCGATGGGCGAAACAGTGATCAACACACTTGCCCAGATGGCCGCGCAGTGGTTGGTATATCAGGGCGTCCAGTTGCTTGTAGGAAAGAGCACTGCTGGCGCCGGCGCAGCGGGATTGGTCGGCAATGCTATTGCAACACAGGCACAGGCGTCCCTGGCGGCGTTCGCCTCTACCGCTGCGATTCCAATTATTGGTCCTGCTCTCGCACCGGCGGCCGCCACCGCGGCTATGGCCGCTACTGCGCCTATGGTTGCAATGGTCACCGCCGGATCCCTCGCTGGCATGGCCCACGACGGTATCGACAGCGTTCCTGAGACGGGAACCTGGCTTCTGCAGAAGGGCGAGCGGGTCACCACTGCGGCCACCAGCGCCAAGCTGGACGCAACCCTCGACCGCGTGTCCCGCGATTCTGCTGGCGGAGGTCGGGGCGACACCTTTGAGATGAATTTCAACGTGAACGGCTCCATCAGCGAGCGGGAACGGCTGATGCAGGAGCAGACAGTGCGGCGCGCGGTAACGCTGGCGCGGCAGGACCGTGTAGCAGACACCACATCCGGCACCGGCCCCCAATCACGCGCGATGCGATCGAACTGGAATGTCAGAAGGAAGGTCGGGTAATGGCGCTGATCATGCAGCCGAAGTGGTTGCCCGAACCGCTGCGCGAGGGCTATGGGCTGCGCCACGTATCCCCGCAGACGCGGTCCACCTTCGTAAGCGGGCGATCCCTGCCGCGGCGGGCCTACACAGCGACCCCGAGCCAGACCGAGGTGCGATGGCTGTTAAATGACCAGCAGGCTGCTCTGTTCGAGAAGTGGTTCCAGGAGCAGCTGTTCGATGGCGTGTCCTGGTTTGCCTGCCGCCTTCGCAGCCCGCTGGGAATGGATTACTACAAGGCTCGATTCACCGACATATATGACGGTCCGACGTTGACCAACAGCAACCTGTGGATGTTCACAGCACAGCTGGAACTCTACCTCCGGCCGCTCCTGGCTGATGGATGGTCCGAGTATCCGGAGGGCTTCCTGCAGGCCAATGTGGTCGACCTGGCCGCAAACAGGGAGTGGCCGTTGCCATGAGCATCCTTGAACGTCTGTATGCGTCCGGTGGCAGCGAGATCGAGCACGAGACGCTGGCCATCACCGTCGGTGGCGAAACCCACTACCTGACCAAGGGGTGGGAGGACCTGACTGCAGTGCTGGAAACAGGCCAGACGGTGACCTTCAAGGCCTGCGGTATGGACGTGGCCAAGCCGGCCCGCAACGCCGACGGCGTGCAGGATCTCCGGTTCGCCCTGACCAACATCGATGGCGTGGTGAGCACCAAGATCCGCGCCGCGCTGGCCGCGCGGCAGGAGATGACCGTAACCCTGCGGGTCTACCTGAGCAGCGATCTTTTGGCGCCAATCAAGCGCCCGCTCTCGATGGTCATCAAGGGCGGCCAGTGGTCGGCCACCGAGGTCCAGGTGACTGCGGGCTTCATGAACATCCTCGACACGGCCTGGCCGCGCGACCGCTTCAACCTCTCCAAGCACCCAGGGCTGCGCTACATCTCATGACGATCAATCTTGAAAAGTACCTGGACGTGGTCTGGGTCAGCGGCGGCCGAGTGTTCCCCGAACTGGACTGCTATGGCGTGGTCAACGAGGTTCGGCGGGACCTTGGGTTGCCGGCGTGGGATGAACACTCCGGGGCCACCCGAGACGATCTGCCCGAGCTGGCTCAGAAGGCTGTTCTGCAGCACGCCGGAAGCGACCTGGTGGAGGGCGCCGTGGCGTTCTGCTACGAGGGCAGCATGGTGACCCACGTTGCAGTGCTGGTAGAGGTAGATGGCCGCATGTGCACGTTGGAATGTAACGACGGCCGCAACGTGACGGTTCTGCCCGTGGCGCGCTTCGAGCGCCGATTCAACCGTGTGGAGTACTACGCGTGATCCGGGTGTTTCCTTCCCGCATGCCAGGTGAGGCGCTGGAGACCCACCAGCATGGCCGGATGACGGTGGATGGCTGGCTGCGGGCGAACGTACGCGGGTACACCGGAGAGGGTGATCAGCCGATCGAGCTGGAGGTGGACGGCGCACCGGTTGCGCCAGAGGCTTGGGCAGCCACCTGGATCGACGATGGCAGCGACGTGCGCATCTATCCGGTCCCTCATTACGAGGGCATTGCCGCGGTGATCTACTGGGTTGTGGTTGCGGTGGTGGCTGCGTATGCCATCTACATGGCCAACAATCTGCCTGGTAGTCGAAACGGGCAGGGCGACAGTCTCAGCCTCGACACGGCGCGGGCGAACACCGCGCGGCTCGGGAGCCCGGTCCGGGAGGTTCTGGGGCGATGCCGCGTTTGGGCCGACTACTTGGTCCAGCCGGTTTCCCGCTTCGTAGGCGAGAAGTCCTATCGAACCAACATGTTCGTGTGCGTGGGGAAAGGCCGGCACATCATCCCTGTGGGCTCGGCCCGGCTGGGGAATACGCCTATCAGCTCGTTCGGCAGCGACGTGCAGATGACCATCTACCCACCGGGTGCGGATGTGAGCGGCGACGTGCGCTCCGAGAACTGGGTCAACTCAACCGAGGTCGGGGCGACGGCCTCCGGCACGGCCGGCCTGGATCTGAGCGACACGGCCGACGTGTCTACGGGCATCAACGCAGACTCAGTGACGGTCTCTGGAAACATCATCGCCCTGAACAACGCAACGGTCACCGATGCGAACGGAAATGAGCGGCCGACCAACTCCGTTCCCAGCAGCTGGGTTGTCGGCGCCGTGCTCACGCTCAAGGTGGCTGCTTCCTTCACCGCTACCACGAGCGGCCTTTACTCGATCATCGCCGGCAGTGCTGTGGCGGAATTGGCGCCCTACGTGAGTATGCCGGTGCTGCTGACCTACAACGGTGCCGACTACGCACTGTTCGTAGCCAGCTACGTTCCTGGCTCGCCCGCCGTGCCGGGTGTCGGTGGTAGCCCGGCGCGTGTGACCGGGTCGGCGGCTGCCAGCAACTTCGATTTCAGCGGTTCTCCGGTGACCTTCGGGATCAGCTGGCGGGGAACCACCTACAGCGTTGCGCTGGTGGCCAACTACATCACCCTCGGCGTGCTGCTGACCGCCATCAACGACCAGTTGGTGGATAGTGGCCTGGTGGCGACCCAGTCCGGTGGTGTGGTCACGATTACTGAGGCGGCCAGCCCGTTTGCCGGTGGGAGCATCACCTACAGCGGATTGCCGGCCTCGGTCTTCGGCAGCAGCCCAACGTCCACGGCGGGTGTGGCCACGAGCGGTGGAACACCTGCGACACAGCCCCGGGTGACGTTGGCCTATGACGGCCCTACTGGAACTGCTTTCGGTGGTCTGCCGCCTGGCGTGGTATCGCTGGCAATGTCTCGCGGCCAAAGCGACTATCGAATTGCGGCTGTGGCCGGGCTCACCTTGGCCGTAGAGCGACTGACAGAGGCTGGCGTGGTCGACACGAGCTGGCCAGGCTGGACCAACCGGACGGCCACCGACTACAGCGCCACCGGCTTCCAGGAGGGCGAGGAGTGGCTGGGGCCCTTCCTGGTGTGCCCGAACGGCGAAACCACAGATGCGTTCGAGTACGACTTCAACTTCCCCGGCGGCCTCATCTGGTACACCAGCAAGGGCAACAAACGCACGTTCACGGTCAGCATCCGCGTTGGGTATCGGGTGTATGGCTCGGGCGCGCCCTGGACGGTTAGAACGCACACGTACACCGGATACTCCGAAGATGCCGTGGGCTTCACCGAGCGCATCACCCTCGGCGTCCCTGGGCAGGTCGAGGTGCGGGTCAGGCGGGTGACCGAGCGAGGAGGCAACTCAGCACGGGATGCGTGCTACTGGCAGGGCCTTCGCGCTCGCCTCTCGCAGCGGCCAACGCGCTACGACGACCTGACGACCATTGGCCTGACGGTGACCACTGGCACGAAGCTGGCGGCCCAGACTGATCGGCGCTTCAACGTGGAGGCTACACGGCTGTACGACCAGGGCACTGCACGCAGTATCAGTGGCGCCATGATCCACGTCATGCGGTCCCTTGGCCTGCCGGCGGACCAGATCGATACGGATACGCTCCAGCACCTGGAGGACACCTACTGGACCCCGCGCGGCGAGTTCTTCGACTTCAGCGCGGAGAAGTCCGGCACCAGCGCACTGGACATGTTGCAGATGGCGGCGCAGGCGGGGATGGGTTACTTCCTGCTGATCGATTCGATGTGTTCGGCCGGCCGCGAAGGGGTGAAGGGTTGGCGGGGAGGGATCTCGCCGCAGCGCCAGCTAGAACCGCTGAGCACGTCGTTCATATCGCCGGGGCCGGACGACTACGACGGCGTGGACGTGACCTACATCGACGAGGTGACGTGGGCGCCGGAAACCGTGGAATGCCGCCTGCCGGGCGTGACCGAGCCGTGGAAGGTGGAGGCGTTCGAGCTACAGGGTGTTGGCACGCGTGATCGTGCGTACCGGATCGGCATGCGCCGCCTGATGAAGCACCAGGGCCAGCGGCTGACCTACAAGACCAAGACCGAGATGATGGGCCTGGTCTACCAGTACGGCGACCGGGTGAAGCTGTTCGATGACATTCCGGGGTCGAGTACCACCAGCACCATGATCGAGTCGGCCAGGCTGGACGGTACTCGGCTGCTGATCGAGGTGGGTGAGTACCTGGACTGGAGCCTGCCGGCGCCGCGGTGCCTTGTTCGCTTCCAGGACGGCACGTTGTCGAACGTGATGGTTCCCACGAAGGTGGACGACCACCGGCTGACGATCGCGGCATCGGCGCTGCCGGGCGAGCACGCCTTCAACACCTGGATCATGGACGACCCGACGATTGACCCGCCGGAGCTGATCTTCTGCGACAGCACGCGCACTGGGTATGACGCCGTGCTGGCAGACCTCACGCCTGGCGAAGACGGCTCGGTTGAGCTGACCGCCCTGCAGTACGACCCCGCCTTCTACCAATACGACGACGCAACCGCGCCGTAGCGCCACTGGAGACGCAGCAACATGACGACCTTCAACACCGGCAATCCGCTGGGTTCGAACTCGCCCAAGGATCTCTACGACAATGCCGAGAACCTGGACAATGGCATCAACGGAACCGCGCTGACCTGGCAGGATCGCCGCGGGGTTACTCGGAAGAGCTGGAATGGCATCGAGACGGATTTTCAGCAGTTTCTGGCCGATGGCAGCACCATCGAGTTTCCCACCTGGGCAGCGGCCAGCGCGGCGGCCGGCGCGGGACAGATCCCGCTGAATCGCCAGGTGGCGGTGGTTGGTGACGCTGGCGCGCACACGGATCCCATCTCCGGCCAGACCGTTCCCAACAGCGGCCGCTACGTCATGGTTGCAGCAGGCCTGCAGTGGCGCTCTGCCGATGTCATGACGCAGAAGGCTGACAAGGCAGAACTGGAAAAGGTGTCAGACGGCCTGATGAATGTGGCGACCCTTGAAAACCACGACCTTGACGATGGCGGTGTGGTCATCACGGACGAGTCCGCAAACATTCTGATCGGTTTCTACACGAATCGAATTGAACACCCTCAGATCAACGATATTCAGGCTGCCGTGGATGCCTCCTCCGCAGCGGGCGACGCCATTCGCAACGTCGACGTTGAAGAAGGTGGGGTGGTGATGACCGATGAGACGGGGAACATTCTGATGGGTATCACGCCTAGCAGGGTCAGTCACCCGGACATCAATCAGATTCGATCAGGGGGCTTGCGGAATCGATCGATGATTGCTGGGTTCGTTTCCCCGCCGCAGAGCTCGGTGCGGACGCTGGCATCGATCATGCACGTCCTGATCTATGGACAGTCCCTATCTTTGGGCTTCAATGCGAGACCGGCTTTGTCCGCTGCCCCGATCGATCATGCGCTGATGTTCGAAGGCGGTGTGCGTCCTTACGACAACAGTGGTGACTCCAGCTCGATCTACGCAAGCCTGAAGCCGCTTCAAGAATCGACTACCGGCGCATCGGCAGGGGGGACCGGCTATATCTCCAGCACCACGCTCACCATCTCTACGAAAACCGCCGGAACTGCACAGTTTGCCGTGGGGCAGTACCTTGGCATGAGCGGTGCTGCAGCTGGAACGAGGATCGTTGCGCTCGGCACTGGCGCAGGTGATGTTGGGACTTACGAGGTCAGCATCAGTCAGACCGTCGGAAGCGCGAGCGCCCCTCGACAGGTCCTCGCCGGACCAGGGGCAATCACCGGTGGCGGTGGCGGACAGACCATTTCCTACTCGGCAGCGCAGATGTTCGACCAATTGTTGGAGCAGGAGAACGGAATTTCCATGGCTGCCTTGGCTCAGAGGCAGCTGTTCAGCGCATCCGGCCAGGTCGGTACTGCTATCGCGGGGATTTCGAAGGGAACTCCGCCCTTCGCCCGGCTGATTGCTGACATCGGCGCTGGGAGGACCCGATCCGATTCTCTGGGTCTTTCGTACGCGGTCGGCGCGGTCATGATGCTTGAAGGGGAGTCGGACTATGCTGAGGGAACCTCCGCAGCAGACTTCAAGCAGAAGTTCCGTCAGTTGCTTGCAGATGTTCGATCCGAGGCGTTGGCGGCAACGGGCGTTTCGCGTCCGATTCCACTTCTCACCTACCAAACCGCAACCCACCGGAAGTACCTGCGCGACGTTCCTTCGATAGCGCTTGCGCAGCTGGAGATGGCCACTCAGGACGATCACATCGCAATGGCTGCTCCGACCTACATGCTCGGCTATCACAGTGACGGTGTTCACCTTTCGAACCGTGGTCAACTGATCCTTGGAGCCTACTTCGGCGTCGCACTGAAGCGGTGGGTGATTGATGGCGTGAAGCCTAGGATGATCACCGCTTCTGCCGCCTACCGGGTTGGGCGGGACATTGTGCTGGAGTTCGATGTTCCGAGCAGGACGCCGCTGGTATTGGATTCGTCACTTGGTGCCTCTAACTACGGCTTCAGTTTGGTTGATGGAGCTGGAGCGGCAGTTCCTGTCGTCAGCGTCCAGGTGGTCGGGCCGGCGGCCGTGCTGCTGCGTACTTCGTCTGACGCTGACGCCGCATCTGCGAGTGGCTGGCGGTATGCCTGGAGCGGAAACGCGAACATGGGCCTTGGTGGCCTGCGGGACTCGCAGGGCGACTGGATGGTCTACGACCATGACGGCACCAAGATCGAGTTGCACAACTGGCTTCCAATCTCTCAAGGAGCAATCTGATGTCCACCCTCCAGATCGTTGTCAAAGGTGACAATGACTTTTCCAGCACTGGTCTCGGCAAGTTTTCCCCCCTTCCTTTCGCTGACGATCTCTTCGCCGCATACGCGATGGGAAGCCGATATGGGCTGGGGCCTACCGTTGACAACATCGGGCGACGCGGCGAGCTGACAGTGTCGGGTGCTCCTGCCGTCGGCGAGTATGCCTCCGCGCTATCCGCAAGTGGATATTTCGAAGCGCCATTCACCGGCGGGGAGCTGATGGCGCAATCCGGGGCGTGCACGATCGTATCTGTCGCTCTGGTTCCCCAAGCGCAGCAATCCACGCTGGCCGCAGCGTTCCGGCTGATCCCCAGCAGCAATGGGCTTGGCCTGGTTACCCGAAGCGATGCACGAAAGCTTGCTGCAGTTGATCTGGGTGGCTCTTCCGAGCTGGTGCTGAACAGCAGCGTGGACCGCGCCACTGGGTATGAGGTGTCGATCGCTAGCTTCGGTCCGTCTGGCAAGCGACTGTATCGACGCAGAGCGGGCTTCTCGGCGGCTGAAGTGTCTTCGGATCCGACCCCTGCCGGAAGTGGCGGTGGCGCAAGCCGGGTTGCCATTGGCTACATGCCCGGTTCCGGTGGATTCGCGGGCACGTCCACTGCGGCTCTTGCGCTGTTCTATTCGCGGGACATGCTGGCCGCAGGCCTGGGGGATCAGGTCTACGCAGGCCTCAAGAAGTTCTTGGACGGACGCATCGCGCTGTGAGTTAGCACCGAACGCAGCGTCATGCGATCTGCAGCAACAGATCCTCTCGGTTGTTGCGCGGCGTGTTCACAGCCCGGCTGACCCGGTACGCCTCCATGGACGGCGTCTCGCTGGCCAGCAGCATCGCCATCGCATCGTCAGGGCTGGCTGCCATCCACTCATCGATCTGGCCGGCCTGCAGCCACACCGGCATGCGGTCGTGGATGTCGGCCGAGACGCCGCTGCTGTCGCCGGTGATGATGGTGAAGGTGCCCAAGTTGCCGTCGGGCAGCAGGGGGCTGGTGTCCTCCCACAGGCCGGCCGCCAGCAGCGGCCCGGTGGCGTGGATGAACCACGGATCTTTCTTCCCGTCCTCGGGGCTGACCGACCACTCGTAGTAGCCGGCCATGGGGATGACGCAGCGGCGCTTCTTGAAGGCCGACCGGAAGGCTGGCTTGTTGGCCACCGTCTCGATGCGCGCATTGATGGTCGAACCCTGCAGGGCCTTGGCCTTGGCCCAGAACGGCAGCAGGCCCCAAGCCAGCCGGGTGACCTGCCGGCCTTCGCCGCGGTCCAGGATCACCGAGGCGCGCTGCGTCGGCGCCAGGTTGTAGCTGGGCAGGATCTCGGCTAGGCCAAGGGCAAGGTCAGCCAGCCCCGGCTGGCCGAAGTCGATTACGGGGAGCTGGACGAATCGGCCGCACATGGCCGGAGGGTAGCCCGGCCGGCCGTGCCCGGGGCGTGTAGGGCACGGGCGAACTGTGACGCCGGTCAGGCGGCCTCTACGCGAAACTTACGGTAGCGGTTCTACGCTCGGGCTCCCCATGGAGGCCGGAGAGAGACATGCCCAACAGGGCTGTTGTGTTTGTCAGCGAAGCGGTCGGCGACCTGACCATGGCGCGCCTGTCGCAGATCATGGCGGACGCGGAGCGATTCAATCGCACTGCCGGAGTTACCGGGGTCACGCTGTTTGATGGGCAGAGGTTCCTCGCTTACATGGAGGGACCGCCCGATGGCCTGGATGTGGCCTTCTCCAGAGCAGCGGGCGCCACCAGCCATTCAAGCCTGATCGAGATTGCGCGGGGGCGGGTTGGGCAGCGCAGGCTTCCCTACTGGCCTATGCGTTGCATCCCCCTGTCGCCGCCGGAGCTGGTGCAGCTGGTGCGGGCCGACTGGACTTCCTTCCTGCAGCGGGGAGGCGATCAAGTCGCCCCAGCCACCGCCATGGAGATGCTGGTGGCACTTGTCGAACCATTCGCCGAGGCTGCTTAAGCAGCGCCGCGCTGGCGCAAGCGCAGTGGACAGAGGGTAGGGCGACGGCCATAGTCACGGCTGGCCAATGGACGTGCCCTATGAGCATCCTCAACGTACTGATCAGCCGTGACCAGCTTGTCGTTGCAGTGGATACGCTCGCGGAGGATGCGCTGACAGGCGCTTACTCTGCTGGTGCAAAGTTGCTCCTGATACCGCAGCACAACGTGCTGCTGGCCACCAGAGGCGGAGCGCAGTTCTTCTTGAAGATCTACGAGCTGGCTCTGCAGGCGAGCTTCCGGGCCGACTTCTCCATTGAGCAGCTTTCGGCCGAGATGGGGCCTGTAATGGACCAACTGTGGTTGAACTATGAGAAGGCGGCCGCAGAGGCTGACCTGCCTATCGAACAGCTGGGGACGGAGATCGTCCTGGGCGGTTGGTCGCCCAGAAGCAGCAGGATGATGGCCACGGTTTATGCCAAGAGCGACAGCCGGCAGGCTACGTCAGTGCAGCCGATCGGTGGCCAGTTCGCATCACCCGGTGACCCTCTCAAGGGCGTGGCGCCGAGCATGCTGCAGGCCGACCTGATGGCTGCCGGACGGCTCCAGGCGGGCTACCTCAACGAGCAGATGGGCCGGCAGGTCGCCGGCGGGCGTCTGCTGATCGGGTTCTTGCAGCAGGGCCAAGCGGTGGTGAAGGATCTGGGAGCGATCTGACGATCTGGGCTAGGGAGCTGGACGAATCGGCCGCACATGGGCTAACTCTACCCGGCCGTGGTGCACTTGGAGTAGACAGCCTCAAGCCAGCGGAGTGCACCCACTCGGCGCCTGCCTGCACATTGGCACGCCATTTGCATTCCCCACACAACCTCCACTCATGACTGTTCTAACTTAACGAATGGTTATTTGTTCAGAAATATCCAGTAGTGGACCGCTGATCCAGAGTGAAACCCAAGGTGTTCCACGTTGTAAGATTCGGCTGCCAGCGCTAGGACGGCGCTATCAGGGGGCAGCAATTTGAACAGTTCGGCAATTCACGCGCTTCGGACGGAAGATCCGGATCGCGATTATTTGTTGGTGTCTGCGGGCATTTCCAGAAGGCTGCACACACGTTTGAGTGACTTGCTGAGCAGTCGACCGCTCAAGTCAAAAGCGACGGTCTTCCTCACGACCTATGGCGGTGATCCGGACGGTGGATACCGCATTGCGCGGTGCCTTCGGCATTACTACAAAGATGGTCTTCGCATCGCGGTTCCCAGCTGGTGCAAGAGCGCCGGAACGCTGGTTGCAATCGCTGGTGACGAGTTAGCGATTGGTGATCGCGGCGAGTTGGGGCCTCTGGATATCCAGGTCTTCAAGGGTTCTGAGTTGCTTGAGCGCAGTTCGGGTCTAGATATCACCGAAGCCTTGGGCTTCGTATCGGACCATGTCAGATGGGGATACCACTCCATGCTGAAGGAAGCACGGCGGATGGGGCTTTCCACCAAGCTTGCGGCAGAGATGGCTGCGCACATCGGCGCGGCTGTTGCTGGTCCTCTTCTCAACCAAGTGGATCCGCTCCGGCTAGGGGAGTTGCAAAGGGCTACCCGGATTGCACATGAGTACGGGAGCAGGCTGGATGCCTATTCGAGGAATCTTAAGCCTGATGCCCTACAATCGTTGATTTCCGGCTACCCGTCGCACAGTTTTGTGATCGACCGCAAGGAAGCCAACGACCTATTTCACCGAGTCTTTCCGCTTACGGCGGCAGAGTCGGGGTTCGTCGAGAAGTTCTGGGGGGCGTTCGCTGAACCCTTGGAAGAAGACCCTGAACTAATTGATTTCTCTAAATTTCCCATTCCCACGGTAGGTACGCCCAATGAGCCCTCTCCTGAAGCTGCAAATGACAACGTCGAAGCAGGCGCAGGCCCGGATCCAGAGCACGAGCAACAGTCCGGGGACCCACAGCCAGGTGGTGAAGGCGTACGAGTTCGCTCAGGGGTCCAGGATGGTGAAAACGGAGAGGATGCAGGCGGCGGGTCCGCTGAAGCGGGCTCTGGAGGGCTCCTTCACACGTTGATGTATCGAAGCTCGGGTCGCTGAGCTACGCGCACAAGAAAGGGCCCTTCGGGCCCTTTCTTGCTTTTCAACTGATGGCCGCCCGAATAGTGTGTCAAGTAGTTGACGGTCGGATTGGCGGCTACGGAATTGACAGGGTTATATGTCCTGTCCTAACGATTCAGCCAGGTCGCCGCCGCGTTCGCAGGATCTGCGACGGCCGGCCGTATCCTTCCGGCCATGTATTCCTCCCACGGCTTTCGCACCGCCCCAATTCCCTCTGGCTGGGTCCAGACCGGTGAGCGCTGGGCGCTCTGGTACAACGGCCGGGAAACGGCGAACATCACGCTCGATGGCGGTCCTGGCGTTCGGCTGTGGATGGAAGGCCAGAAGATGTGGCACACCAAGGAAGCGCGCGCCGCCAACGTCCGGCAGGCGAAGCGCTACGCGGAGCGCTGGTGCGCGGCCAGGCTGTATCCCGACCTGCCTCTGCGTCAGGCTGTCGCCCGGCTGACCGATAGCACGCCGATCCAGCCGCCGCCGCCACTGCCAGGTCTGCCGCCAACCCGCGAGCAGCAGCAACAGGCTCGGCGCCTGGCAGAGGCTGGGGCGAAGGAGATCGAGCGGATCAAGGAAGCGCTTGAACCGCGCCGACCTCCGAAGGAGACCAAGCCCCGCCCGAAGGACGCGCGCAAGGCGTGGATGAGGGCAGGGCTGCAGCAGATGCGCCGCGACGTGTAGGCATCAAGCAACCCGCAGCTGCACCACGTTGCCGTCGCGCAGCCTATCCAAGTAGTCCGCCCACTCCTGCATCATCCGAACCCGCTCATCGAGGTGGGTCGTGCGGTTGTAGGCACGGCCGTTCAGATCCTTCACTTCATGGGCCAGCTGGTGCTCGATGATGTCGGGGCGGAACTTCAGTACCTCGTCCAGGATGGTGCGCGCTGTCGCGCGGAAGCCGTGCCCAGTGACCGTGCCCGACTCGAACCCCATTCTGCGCAGAGCCGCAGTCACTGCGTTCTCTGACATCGGCCGTGCTTTGGAACGAGCCGAGGGGAAGACGTACTTTCCCCGTCCGGTGAGCGGCTTGATTTCCTCAAGGATCGCGAGAGCCTGCACCGACAGCGGGACAATGTGCGGTCGGCGCATCTTCATCCTTCCCTTGGGGATCGTCCATATCCGCTCTTCAAGGTCGAATTCTGCCCACTCGGCCTGTCGTAGCTCGCCAGGACGCAGAAACAGCATTGGAGCGAGGCGGAGGGCCATCCGAACCGTCAGCGTTCCAGAGTAGCCATACATAGCGCGCAGCAGGGGCGCCAGTTCGACGGGCTCGGTAACCGCGGCGTAGTGATTCTCTGGCGAGGGGGTAAGAGCGCCGCGCAGGTCCGCAACCGGGTCGCGCTTCGCCCTGCCGGTGGCGATGGCGTACCTCATCACCTGGCTGCAGTTCTGCATGATTCGGTGCGCCGATTCGATGGCGCCGCGGGCCTCAACGCGCCGAGCGACCGACAGGAAATCCGTCGCTTCCAACTCGGCCGCCGGTCGGCTTCCGACCCACGGGAACACGTCATTGGCGAACCACGCTTTGACCTTGATGCGGTACTTCGGCACCCAATCGCGCTTGGCCAGCCATTCCCGCGCAATGACCTCGAACGTGTTGGCTCCCAGTTCCGCCCGAGCCACGGCTGCCGCCTTCTTGTGCTCGCCTGGATCCACCCCGCGCGCCAGCAGCTGCCGCGCGTCGTCCCGCCGCTGCCGGGCGAGAGCCAGGGTCACGTCTGGGTATACGCCCAATGCGAGCCGCTTCTCCTTTCCGTCGAAGCGATACTTCAGCCGCCACCAGCGGCTGTCCTTGGGCGAGATCTCCAAGTACAGACCGCCGCCATCGAAGATCTTCTGCGTGCGGTCCGTTGCTTTGGCCTTGCGAATGGCCAGATCGGTCAGTGGGGGCATGTGTCTTTCAGGTCCGGGCGGATGCCCCAAAATATGCCCCCACCGTCTCACGGCCTGCAACGAACTGAAGCGAACTAGGCCGGAAAGTAAAAAAGCCCGGAAACCCTTGTGATGCGGGGGTTTCCGGGCTTCTCCGGTCCTTGACGGACCGTTCGTTGGTGGAGGTGGGCGGAATTGAACCGCCGTCCGAAGGCACTCCATCCCCAGCACTACATGCTTAGCTCACCGTTGAATCTCATCCCCGAGCAGCACGGTGTGCAAAGCGCACCCGGGAACCAGCCTG
>Ga0247725_1000449_pt1 | contig 30791 bp, 22 predicted proteins | sample OKSTACKMCFT3sol_FD_183021 | JGI IMG/M metagenome (GOLD analysis project Ga0247725, IMG submission 183021) | Subsurface sediment microbial communities from gas well in Oklahoma, United States - OK STACK MC-FT3-sol | ecosystem: Environmental > Terrestrial > Deep subsurface > Rock core/Sediment...
GGCCTCCTGAAGTCGCAATTTGTGTCGCCTGAACTATCGCGCACTTAGAAGCAAAAGCAGAGCAAGAGCAAGAGCAAGAGCAAGAGCAAGAGCAAGAGCAAGAGCAAGAGCAAGAGCAAGAGCAAGAGCAAAACTTGGAGAATTATCGATTGAAAATAAGACAATACACCGACGCACCGAAATACAACCTGAATTCGCATGCAACTTCAAACCGACACTAACTACCACTCGCGAATCAACAAGAACATCAAACTTAAGTCAAGACAACAACTCCCCCTCAACCCGATCCCTCCCCCCCTGCTTGGCCGCATATACACCAGCATCCGCCCGCAACAACAATGCATCCGCCCCCTCCCCAGCGCGCCACCCCGCTACCCCGAAACTCGCGGTGACCCGCCCGACGCCTTCCACCGGCACACTGCGCACCCCCCGCCACAACTCCTGTGCCAGCACCCGCGCCTGCTCGGCACTGCTCCCGGGACACAACACCATGAACTCCTCCCCACCCAATCGGCAGAACACATCGGTCCGCCGCAGCCGATGCGCGATCCGCTGGCACAAGCTGCGCAGCACATGATCCCCGACCGCGTGCCCGAACTGATCGTTGATACGCTTGAAATGGTCGATGTCCAGCATGATCACCGCCAGGTCCAGACCTTCGCGCTGCGCCCGATCCAGCTCGTTGCGCAACCGCTCCTGGAAATAGCGACGGTTGTAAATGCCGGTCAGGGCGTCGGTCACCGACAATGCGCGCAACTCTTCCTCGACCCGCTTGAGATCCGAGATATCCGTCAGGTAGCCATGCCAAAGCGTGCTGCCGTGCTCGCCGATCTCCGGCGTCGCCTCCCCGCGCACCCAGCGCAGCCCCGCTTGCGGCAGGCACACCCGGTACTCCTCCCGCCATGGCGTCAGGTGCTCGGCGGAATAGCGCACCGAACGCCGTACCCGCTCCAGGTCGTCCGGGTGAATTCGCTCGAACACCGCCGTGGCATCCTCGCGCAACACCGCCAGGTCCACTTCATAGATCTCGTGCAGCCCCTGGCTGGCGTAGGGGAAACAGGAATGTCCATCAGCATCCAGGCGATACTGGTAGATTCCGCCAGGTACCTCGGCACTGAGTTTCTCCAGCAAGCGGTCGCGGGCCGCCAGGGCCTCGTGTACCCGACGCCGCTCGGTGACATCGATGCAGATTGCCAGGTAACCCACCCACAACCCCTGCTCATCCAGCACCGCCGTCACCAGCATGTTGGCCAGCAGATGGCTGCCGTCCTTGCGCACCAGTGTCCAGTCCGCTGGCTGTGCGCCACCTTCCTGCGCAGTCTCGGCAAACATCGCCTGGCCGGCGCCGACCTCGCGACCAAAACGCTGACTCAGGGCATGGGCGCGCTGGTGCAGCTCATCAGCCAGTACCAGGTCCTCCAGACGCAGCTGGCCCAGGGCTTCACTGGCCGAATAGCCCAGCATGCGTTCGGCACCCGCATTGAAAGTGCCGATCACCCCGCGCAAGCTGGTGGCGATAATCGCAACCTGAGTCGCAGCATCAAGCACGCTGCGCAACTGATTGTGAGTCTCGCGCAACGACTGCTCGCTGACACGTAGTTCGGCAGTACGCCGTGCGACCAGGCCCAGGGCACGTTGGCGCTGGCTGAACAGGCTGTAAAGCAACAGCGCCAGCAATACGCTCAACAGGCCGCCGAGCAATGCCACCACCGGTACCGCCGACGACTGGTTGGCCAATAGAAAGTCCTGGCTTGGGCGAATGTCGAGCTGGTAGTGATGGTCAGCCAGGTGCAGCAGGTGACTGCTGGCAAGGCCCATGCGCGCAGGCGGCCCGCCAGAATCGAACAGCACCTCGTGACCACCCTCGTTGGACAGGTCGAGAATGCGCACCACCAGGTTGTCGTCGGCTACGGTGGGCAGGCTCTCGGCAATCAACTGGTGCAGGCTCAGCAAGGCCATCACATAACCTCGGGGCAACCCATTCGCAGACGCCTCATCGCCAAAGACGGGAGCGACCATCAGCAGGCCACGGGTGTAGGTCGGCTGGACATTGATCATGTCCAGCGGCGCGGACACCGCCATGCTGCCGCGTGCCTGGGCCCGGGCAAGTGGCGCGGCGCGCGGCGCCTGCCCGCCCAGGTCGAAACCATAGGGCTGGGCCTCATGGCTCGCCGCCTGGGTATACAGGATCGGGTAATAGTGGTCGCGCATCGCAGCCGGCTGTAATCGGCCCTGGGCGTCCAGGTCACGGATCTGGTATGGCTGACCCAGCAAGGCGCTGGAGCGCTGCTCGAACGCGCTACGCTGCCCCGACGCTACCCGCGGTGCCCAGGAGTAGGCCTGGGTGCGATGCAGCAATGGGCGTGCGTAACCATCGAACGCGTAGGGCGTGACTTCACTGGAGTATGTGATAAAGCGGCGCAGGCCATCCAGGCGCAGCTCCTGCTCCTCGAATCGTTCAACGATACGGCTGTAGCGCTCACTGGCCAACAGCTCGAAACGCTGGCGCAGTTGCTGCTTGAAGAAGGTCTGCGTGGCCATGGCCAGCGCGGCCGTGAGCAGCGCCCCGGCGACCAGCGCCGCCAGGGCCACGCCCCAGGCCGACAGCTCGTCACCGAACAGGCCAAGCGGCTTCGCAGGTACGCCTGGGTTCGACATAGAGGACTCTCAGCAACGTCAGCGTCCTGCGTATTGTCCCGCCCTGTCCTGCTTTATAGCCGCTGGCCAGTGGCCACGCCATGTACCTCGTCGGCTCAGCGCAAACGCAGCTGCCAGGCGCGATGGATGCGGTTGTTGCGAGCGAAGTCAGGATCCAGGGTCTGGGCGCTGATTTCCTCCACCGCATACCGCGTCGCCAGGTGCTCGTCGAGCTGGAACTTGCGGAAGTTGTTGGAGAAGTACAGCACACCACCCGGCGCCAGGCGCGCCATGGCCAGGTCGAGCAGCTGCACATGGTCGCGCTGCACGTCGAACACCCCTTCCATGCGCTTGGAGTTGGAGAAGGTCGGCGGGTCGATGAAGATCAGGTCGTAGCTGTCCTGGGCGTTCTCCAACCAGGCCATGACGTCGCCCTGCTCCAGGCGGTTGCGCTCGGAGAAACCGTTGAGCGACAGGTTGCGCCGTGCCCAGTCCAGGTAAGTCTTCGACAGGTCGACGCTGGTGGTGCTGCGCGCGCCACCCTTGGCTGCGTGCACGCTGGCCGTGGCGGTGTAGCAGAACAGGTTGAGGAAGCGCTTGCCCGCCGCCTCGCGCTGGATACGCAGGCGCATCGGGCGATGGTCGAGGAACAGGCCGGTGTCCAGGTAGTCGGTGAGGTTGACCAGCAGCTTGACGCCGCCTTCGCTGACTTCCTGGAAGCGTCCTTCGGTGGCCTGGCGTTCGTACTGGCGAGTGCCGGTCTGGCGTTCCCGGCGCTTGAGCACCACGCGCTGCGGATCGACGCCCAGGGCTTGGGGAATCGCGCTGAGCGCGTCGAGCAGGCGCGCCTGGGCCTTGTCCGGATCGATCGAGCGGGGCGCGGCGTATTCCTGCACGTGTACCCAGTCGTGATACAGGTCGACTGCCAGCGCGTACTCGGGCATGTCGGCATCGTACACGCGGTAGCAATCGACTTTCTCGCGACGGGCCCACTTGCCCAGCTGCTTGAAGTTCTTCTGCAGGCGATTGGCGAACATCTGCGCGCCTTCCGACAGGCGCGCCGGCTCGCTGGCCACCGCTGCCTGGCGGCGCGGCTCGTCCTCGCCCGCCTCGGGCTGGGCCTGGCGACGATCGCCGGTGACGAACTGGTCCGGCTGGACCTTGAACAGCAGCAACTTGCACGGCAATGCGCCGTTCCAGAAAGCGTATTGCTTGTGGCTGCGGATGCCCATGCGCTTGCCCAGCTCCGGCGCACCGGTGAACACCGCCGCGTCCCAGCCCATACACGCCTGGCGCAGGCGCTCGCCGAGGTTCTGGTAGAGGTACAGCAGGCTGGCTTCATCACCCAGGCGCTCGCCATAGGGCGGGTTGCTGATCACCAAGCCCTTCTGGTTCTGGTCCGGGCGCGGTTCGAAGCTCGCTACCTCGCCCTGGTAGATCTTCACCCAGTCGCCCAGGCCTGCGCGCTCGACGTTGTTGCGCCCCGGCTGGATCAGCCGCGGGTCGGCCTCGTAGCCACGAATCCACAGCGGTGGCTTGGCCAGGCCCACCTGGGCACGGGCCTGGGCCTCGTCGTGCAGCTTGCGCCACAGCGCCGGCACATGCCCGAGCCAGGCCGTGAAGCCCCAGCGCTCGCGCTTGAGGTTGGGGGCGATGTCGGCGGCGATCATCGCCGCCTCGACCAGGAAGGTGCCCACACCGCACATCGGGTCAGCCAGGGCGCCGCCCTCGGCTGCAATACGTGGCCAGCCCGAACGGATCAGCACCGCCGCTGCCAGGTTTTCCTTCAATGGCGCCGCGCCCTGCTGCAGGCGATAACCGCGCTGGTGCAGGCTGTGGCCGGACAGGTCGAGGGACAGGATGGCCTCGCCACGATCCAGGCGCAGGTGTACGCGCACATCCGGGTCGACCTTCTCCACCGACGGGCGCAGGCCTTCGCGGTTGCGCAGCTTGTCGACGATGGCGTCCTTCACTTTCAGGGCGCCGAAGTGGGTGTTGTCGATACCCGAACCATGGCCGCTGAACTCCACCGCCAGCGTACCGTCGGCCGCCAGGTGATCAGCCCAATCGAGGGCATGCACACCGTCATAGAGGTCATCGGCGTTCTTCATGGAAAAACGCTTGAGCACCAGCAGCACCCGGTTGGCCAGGCGCGACCACAGGCACAGGCGATAGGCGGTTTCCATATCGGCGTCGCCGCGAATGGCCGAGGTGTGTTCACGCACCTCGCTCAGGCCCAATTGGCGGGCCTCCTCGGCGAGCAGGCCTTCAAGACCCTTGGGGCAGGTGAGATAAAGTTCGAAACGGTCCGACATGTGCAATCCAGAGCCTTTGGCTAGGTAGATGGCAAACCGACGCATCGGCTGCCGCTGTTTGCCCGGGCACCTTTCCAGCAGGCGCCCGGGTGGCCTTGCGAAGCGCTCGCAAGACCTGGCCGCCCGGCAGACCAACGCCTCGCGCAGAAGCGAAAGAGGCTTTGATCGTCGGGCAGTGTGAAAATTTCGTGGACCCAGGATTCAGATGTGACCCTTCGTCGCATTACCAATTATTACTGTCATCAGCGAGCAACGCTGGCCATTTGACGTCAACGCTGACTAAACCCTGATCATAGCGGGCTCAACGGCAAACAAGGTTGAGTCGCATTTATTTACTTATCCCCTCACCCTCGGAAAGGTTACGTCCTTATGACAAATCGATCATTCACACTGTGACTCGCATTCGTTAGAACTGATCTCAGGCCGCACCGCAACGGGGCGGCACTTTCAGCCCGCGACGCCGGCAGCGGGCGCAAACCGGCAGAACGATTCTGCCCGGCCTCGGAGAGGCCGACGGGACATTACAGTCAACAAGTGAGGGCAACACCCTATGAGAAGACTTAAGCGTGATCCGTTGGAAAGAGCATATTCACGTGGCTACCAGTATGGAGTCACCGGCAAATCCCGCGAACTTTGCCCCTTCAATCTACCCTCTGTACGCCAAGCCTGGATCAACGGCTGGCGCGAAGGTCGCGGCGATAACTGGGATGGCATGACCGGCACCGCTGGCATTCATAGACTCAACGAAAATCACGCCGTTGGCTGAACGAGGACACTGAATTCGAGTCACCATGCGCGCCCTATCCGGGCGGCGGGCTACGGCCCAGGGGCCCCTTTGAAGGGGCCCTTTTTTATGCACCGTATTTTCCCGCCAAATCTTCTATACAGCGTGGGAGCGGCTCATTTCATGGTTTCGGCATCGCCGCAATCGCATCCACCGCTTCACGAATCAACGCCGGGCCTTTGTAGATGAAGCCCGAATAGATCTGCACCAGGCTAGCCCCAGCGGCGATCTTCTCAGCCGCGTGGCGCCCCTCGGTAATACCGCCAGCGGCGATGATCGGCAGCTTGCCGCCCAGTTCGCCCGCCAGCACCTTCACCGTGTGCGTGCTCTTTTGCAGTACCGGGGCGCCCGACAGGCCGCCCGCCTCGCCACCGAACGGCAGCCCTTCGACACCTTCGCGGCCCAGGGTGGTGTTGGTGGCGATCACCGCATCCATGCCCGACTCGCGCAGCGCCGCGGCAACCAGCGCGGTCTCTTCGTCGCTCATGTCCGGTGCGATCTTGATCGCCACCGGCACGCGCTTGCCGTTGGCCGTGGCCAGCTGTTCACGTCGTTCGGCCAGGGCATCGAGCAGTTGCTTGAGCGAGTCGCCGAACTGCAGCGAACGCAGGCCCGGGGTATTCGGCGAGCTGACGTTGACGGTGATGTAGCTGGCGTCGTTGTAGACCTTTTCCAGGCAGATCAGGTAGTCGTCCTGGGCCCGCTCGACCGGAGTGTCGAAGTTCTTGCCGATGTTGATGCCCAGTACCCCGGTGTATTTCGAGGCGCGCACACGTGCCAGCAAGTGGTCAACACCCAGGTTGTTGAAGCCCATGCGGTTGATGATGGCCGTGGCTTCAGGCAGGCGGAACAGCCGTGGCTTGGGGTTGCCCGGCTGCGGGCGCGGCGTCACGGTGCCGATCTCGACGAAACCGAAACCCAGCTGGGCGAAACCGTCGATGGCTGCGCCGTTCTTGTCCAGGCCTGCGGCCAGGCCGACCGGGTTGGCGAAGTTCAAGCCCATCACCGTCACCGGCAACGCCGCCGGCTGCTTGCACAGCAGACCGTTGAGCCCGAGGCGGCCACCGGCGCCGATCAGGTCCAGCGAGAGGTCGTGGGAGGTTTCCGGGGAGAGCTTGAACAGCAGCTGGCGGGCCAGGGTATACATGGGCGGGCGGACTCGCGGTGTGTGAGGGGGCGATTATAGCCAGCGCGCCGCCAGGGCGACAGGCCCATGGCACATGGGTTGCTATGTCAGTTGCAGGCAGCCCATTGCGAACGCTCGAGGAACTCCGTGAACACAGCCCTCCCGACAACGCCCCTGGCCTGGGTCAACGGCAGCGACGCGCCGGAAAAACCCAGCCTGGACATCGGTTTCATGGCCCTCACCGACTCCGCCTCGGTAGTGGTCGCCGCCACCCAGGGTTTCGCCCAGCCATTTGGCCTGACTCTCAACCTGCGCCGCCAGGCCTCCTGGGCCGGACTGCGCGACAAGCTGGTCAGCGGCGAGCTCGACGCCGCCCACTGCCTCTATGGCCTGGTGTACGCGGTGCACCTCGGTATCGGCGGCGTGCCCGCCAGCCCCCTGGCCGTGCTTATGGGCCTGAACCAGAACGCCCAGGCCATCAACCTCTCTCCCGCACTGCAGCGCAAGGGCGTGACCAACCCCGAGGCACTGGCGCGGCTGGTGCACCAGCAAGGCGCACGGCTGACCTTCGCCCAGACCTTTCCCACCGGCACCCATGCCCTGTGGCTGTACTACTGGCTGGCCAGCCAGGGTATCCACCCATTGCGTGACGTCAGCAGCGTCGTGGTGCCCCCGGCACAGATGGCCGCCCACCTGCAGGCCGGGCGTATCGACGGCTTCTGCGTCGGCGAACCCTGGTCGGCGGAAGCGCTCGCCAAGGGCCAGGGCTTCACCCTGGCCACCAGCCAGTCGATCTGGCCCGATCACCCCGAAAAGGTCCTGGCCTGCGCGCGCGGTTTCGTCGAGCAGTACCCCAACAGCGCCCGCGCGCTTATCCAGTCGGTACTCGCCGCCGCGCGTTTCATCGAGCAGAGCCAGGAAAACCGCCGCAGTACCGCGCAACTGCTCAGCGGCAGCGCCTACCTTGACACCCCCGTCGACAGCATCGAGCCGCGCCTGCTCGGCGACTACCAGGATGGCCTCGGCCATCGCTGGCACGACCCCCATGGCCTGCGCCTGTTCGACCAGGGCCGGGCCAACCTGCCCTACCTGTCCGACGGCATGTGGTTCATGACCCAGTTCCGCCGCTGGGGCCTGCTGCGTGACGACCCGGACTACCTCGGGGTCGCCCGCCAGGTGCAACAGCTGGCCCTCTACCGCGAGGCCGCCTCGGCACTGGGCGTGCCCTGCGCCGACCTGCCCATGCGCAGCAGCCTGCTGCTCGACGGCCGCCGCTGGGACGGCAGCGACCCCCATGGCTATGCGCGCAGCTTCCCCCTGCACGCCCTGGACGCGGCGCCTGATGTCCGCGCCAGTCACTGAGGGGGGCGAACATGCTGCGTATTCTGCTGATCGACGACACCGAAAAGAAAGTCGGTCGTCTCAAGGCGGCCCTGATCGAGGCCGGCTTCGAAGTGATCGAGGCCGGCAACCTGAGCATCGACCTGCCCGCCTGTGTCGAAACGGTGCACCCGGACGTGGTGCTGATCGATACCGAGTCACCTGGCCGCGATGTGATGGAACAGGTAGTGCTGGTCAGCCGCGATCGCCCCCGCCCGATCGTGCTGTTCACCGACGAGCACGACCCCGACGTGATGCGCCAGGCGATCCAGGCTGGAGTCAGCGCCTACATTGTCGAGGGGATCCAGGCCACGCGCCTGCAGCCGATCCTCGACGTGGCCATGGCCCGCTTCGAAAGCGACCAGGCGCTGAAGGCGCAATTGCTGGCCCGCGACCAGCAACTGGCCGAGCGCAAGCGCATCGAACAAGCCAAGGGCCTGCTGATGAAAATGAAGGACTGCAACGAGGAAGCGGCCTACACCCTGATGCGCCGCCAGGCCATGAGCCGCCAGCAGAAGCTGATCCAGGTAGCGGAACAGATCATCGCCATGTCGGAGCTGCTGGGGTAGGCAAGACCTTGGCCCGCCTCTTGCTCATGCAACCCCGGGTAGCCAACGGCGGTTGCCCCCCAGACCCCGACAAAGACGTCGCTTCCCCGCCACTCATCCGTGGACCGGGCAGCGGCGTCTTTTCGTTTCCACCCTGTGTTGTGCGCCCCACGAGGTGTCCGATGAATACGAGCTTCTGGAAATCCGGGCATGTGCCCACCCTGTTCGCCGCCTTCCTGTATTTCGACCTGAGCTTCATGGTCTGGTACCTGCTCGGGCCGATGGCGGTGCAGATTGCCGCCGACCTGCAACTGACCGCACAGCAACGCGGCCTGATGGTGGCCACGCCGATCCTGGCCGGTGCGCTGCTGCGCTTTGCCATGGGCGTACTGGTCGATCGCCTGTCGCCCAAGACCGCCGGGCTGATCGGCCAGGTGACGGTGATCGTCGCCCTGGCCTGTGCCTGGCAGCTGGGCGTGCACAGCTACGAACAAGCCTTGCTGCTGGGTGTGTTCCTTGGCTTTGCCGGCGCCTCGTTCGCCGTATCCCTGCCGCTGGCCTCGCAGTGGTACCCGCCGCAACACCAGGGCAAGGCCATGGGCATCGCCGGTGCCGGCAACTCCGGCACGGTGTTCGCCGCGTTGCTGGCGCCGGCGCTGGCGGCCGCCTTCGGCTGGAACAATGTGTTCGGCTTTGCCCTGCTGCCGCTGCTGCTGACCCTGGTGCTGTTCGCCTGGCTGGCCCGCAATGCCCCGCAACGGCCCAAGCCCAAGGCCACCGCCGACTACCTCAAGGCCCTCGGCGACCGCGACAGCTGGTGGTTCATGTTCTTCTACAGCGTCACCTTCGGCGGCTTCATCGGCCTGGCCAGCGCCCTGCCTGGCTATTTCAGCGACCAGTATGGCCTGAGCCCGGTGACTGCCGGCTACTACACCGCCGCCTGCGTGTTCGCCGGCAGCCTCATGCGCCCGCTCGGCGGCGCCCTGGCCGACCGCTTCGGTGGCATCCGCACCTTGCTGGCAATGTACAGCGTGGCCGCCGTATGCATCGCGGCGGTGGGCTTCAACCTGCCCAGCGCGACGGCGGCCCTGGCGCTGTTCGTCAGCGCGATGCTCGGCTTGGGCGCTGGCAATGGCGCGGTATTCCAGTTGGTGCCACAGCGCTTCCGCCAGGAAATCGGCGTGATGACCGGGCTGATCGGCATGGCCGGCGGTATCGGTGGCTTCCTGCTCGCCGCAGGCCTGGGCAGCATCAAGCAACATACCGGCGACTATCAACTGGGACTGTGGCTGTTCGCCAGCCTCGGCCTGCTGGCCTGGTTCGGCCTGCATGGCGTCAAGCAGCGCTGGCGCACAACCTGGGGATCGGCCGCAGTCACCGCGGCCCGAGTCTGAGGGCACGCGATGAGCCTGCAATTGAGCTTCGCTCATGCCAGTGCCACCGGGCCACGCCCGGATAACCAGGACGCCCTGCGCCTGGTCACCCCGGTGCCGGAACTCGCGGCCAGCAAAGGCTACCTGTGCGCGCTGGCCGATGGCGTCAGCCAGTGCGCCGACGGCGGCCTGGCAGCGCGCGCCAGCCTGCAGGCCCTGGCCCTGGACTACTACGCCACGCCCGCCACCTGGAGCGTGGCGCAGGCCATCGACCGCCTGCTGGTGGCGCAAAACCGCTGGTTGCGCGCCCAGGGCAATGGCCAGCCGCTGCTCACCACCCTCAGCGCCCTGGTACTGCGTGGGCGACGCTTCACCCTCGCGCATATCGGTGACTGCCGGGTATATCGCTGGCAAAACGGGCAATTGCAATGCATGAGCGAAGACCATGTGTGGGAACAGCCCGGCATGCAACATGTGCTCAAGCGGGCCCTGGGCCTGGACCAGCAGTTGCTGGTGGATTACCTGGAAGGCGACCTTCGTGAAGGCGAGTGCTTCGTGCTACTCAGCGATGGCGTGTGGGCCTGCCTGGGCGACGCGCACATCCAGTCGATCCTGCGCGAACAACCTGACCTGCAGCAAGCCGCCGACACCCTCGTGGCCAGCGCGCATCATCGTGGCAGCCAGGACAACGCCAGTGCCCTGCTGGTGCGGGTCGACCGGCTGGGCGCGACCAACCTCGGCGACACCCTGGCGCAGCTCCAGCAGTGGCCCCTGCCCGGCGCGCTGCGTGACGACCAATTGATCGACGGTTGGCAAGTCGACAGTTTGCTCGCCCAGAGCCGGCAGTCGCTGCTCTATCGCGTTTGTGATCCACAAGGTCAGGCTTGGTTGCTCAAGACCTTGCCGCAGACCCGTCAGGACCCAGGGGCGGCCCAAGCCCTGCTATTGGAAGAGTGGTTCCTGCGCCGGGTCGCCGGCCGGCACTTCCCCGAAGTACACCCGGCCCGCCATCGACAGCACCTGTATTACCTGATGCGCGAATACCCAGGCACGACCCTTGCCGACCTGTTCAAGGCGGGCGGTCCCCTACCGCTGGCGCAATGGCTGGAGATAGCCCGCCAATTGCTGCAGGCCGTCGGCGCGCTGCATCGACGTAACCTGCTGCACCGCGACATCAAACCGGAAAACCTGCATTACGGCAGCGATGGCCAACTGCGCCTGCTGGACTTCGGGCTGGCGTACTGCCCAGGGCTTTCCGAGGACCCGCCCCATACCTTGCCGGGCACCCCCACGTTCCTTGCCCCGGAAGCCTTCGACGGCCTGCCCCCCCGGCCGCGCCAGGACCTCTATGCGGTGGGCGTGACACTTTACCACCTGCTTACCGGCCACTACCCCTACGGCGAGGTCGAGGCGTTCCAACGGCCACGCTTCGGGGCACCCGTGAACCCCGCGCGCTACCGCCCAGATATACCGGAATGGTTGCAGCGCAACCTGTTGCAGGCGGTGGCGGCAGACCCGGCGCAGCGGTTCGAGACCGCTGAACAATGGTTGCTGCTGCTGGAGCGAGGAGATCGTCAGGAGCTGGACGAGCGGCCACGGCCGCTGCTGGAGCGTGAGCCGTTGAAGGTATGGCGAGCGCTAGGGCTGCTGTCGATGTTGCTGAACATGCTGTTACTGCTGGTGCTGCTCAAACGCTGAACACGACCTAGAAATCGCGGACAAAGAAAAACCCGGCCAAGGCCGGGTTTTCCGTGAAGCATCAAACCAATTACTTGGCCTGGGCTTCTACCTGAGCTTCTACGCGACGGTTCACGGCGCGGCCAGCTTCGGTGGCGTTGTCGGCGACCGGACGGGTCTCACCGTAGCCAACCGAATCAACACGGCTCGATTCAACACCGTACTGCTGGGTCAGGACCTGCTTGACAGCATTGGCACGACGCTCGGACAGCTTCTGGTTGTAAGCGTCTGGGCCGACGGAGTCAGTGTGACCTTCCACGGTGGTGGTGGTCTGTGGGTACTGCTTCATGAAGTCAGCCAGGTTCTTGATGTCGCCGTAGCTGTTTGGCTTGACGACCGACTTGTCGAAGTCGAACTTGACGTCCAGCTCAACGCGAACGACTTCGGCAACAGCCGGGCAGCCATCAGCGTCAACGGTAACGTTGGCTGGGGTGTCAGGGCACTTGTCGACGTTGTCGCAGACGCCGTCGTTGTCGCTGTCGGAGCAGACTTCGGCAACTGGAGCCGGCGCAGGAGCGGCTTTCTGGCCACCGCTGCCACCGAAGTTCAGACCCAGACCAACGGTCGGACCCCACTCGGTGTTGCCGTTATCGATGTTGTACATGGCTTCGACGCCGGCACGGGCGAAGAACATGTCGGTGATGTACCACTTGGCGCCAGCGCCAACGTTGGCGAAGGTGGAGTGGTCACGGCCGCTACGGGTAGCCTGGCCCAGGCTCTCGTGAGCGAAACCGGCGGAAACGTACGGACGCAGCGCGTCGCCTACGGTACCGAAGTGGTAGGTAGCGTCGAGCTTGGTCTTGGAGCCTTTGATGTCTTTGTTGAAGACTTCACCACGAGCGTTGTGAGTCTCGTTGTAGCCCAGGTCCAGGGAGACGTCGTCGGTCAGGAAGTAGCCGAGACGAACGCCAGGGTTGGTGCCGTCGTTCTTGAAGTTACGCTCGCTGTCGTAGAACTGCTTGGTAACGTTACCTTCGATTTCGACCGCGCCTTGGCCTTGAGCCAGAGCGCCGAGCGAAGTCACGGCTACGAGAGAGCCAATGGCCAAGCCCAAGGTGTTTTTCAATTTCATCCGTTAAATCCCCATCTGGTGATAGTTAAGCAGTCCCACCAACATCCGGGGGACAACTCGACGGCAAGTCTAGCAGAACTTGCCGGTTGGTTAGAGGTATTTGCAGACCACTAAGTTTCAGCCACGCCTGCAAATTTCTCTCTAAGCTTGTCGAGCGCACGCTTGTAGCGCATTTTCGTGGCGCTCAGGCCCATGTGCATGATGTCAGCGATCTCCTGGAACTCCAGTTCCGCGACAAAACGCAGCACCAGGATTTCCCGATCGATCGGGTTCACATGCACCAGCCATTTATCCAGCCCGCCTTTTTCTTCCGGCTTTGGTGCCTTGTCCTCGGACGCCTCTTCCACAGGGTCCAGGCTCAACGCATCCATCAGCCGACGCTTGCGACGCTCCTTGCGGTACTGGGTGATACATTCGTTGTACGTGATGCTGTACAGCCAGGTCTTGAACTTGGACTTGCCCTCGAAATTCTTCAACCCGTACAGCACCTTGAGCATCACCTCCTGACAGACATCGTCGGCATCCCGATCGTTCCCCAGGTAACGCGCACAGACGTTGAACAGCGTGCGCTGGTAGCGCCGCATGAGCTCCTCATAGGCGCGGGTGACGTGAAACAGCTCCTCATGCGAACGCGCCACCAACTCCTCGTCGGTGAGCTCGCGGGGGTCATAGCGCATGGGCGGCGAATGAACTTTATTCAAAACGGATCTGGCCGACAGTCAGGTCAATGTCGCCGCTCGGCCCCGTGGGCCGATTTTTGCGGCGGCATACATTAACAGCTTTTGTTCGGTTAGCGGCTATTCACGCGCTGCTCGAGCAGCTCGCGATTAGACAACGACACCAGTTCGCCATCATCGGTCAGCAGGGTCGTCTTGACCGTGCCGATCTCCTCGATGTGCCCTTCGACCTCGCCAATGCGCACGTGCTGGCCGACCTGATAGAGCTCACGCACATAGATGCCGGCCAGGATCTGCCCGGCAATTTCACGGCTGCCCAGGCCCATCGCCAGGGCAATTGCCAGACCAACGGTAATCAGCCCGATGACGATCACGTGGTTGAGCAGGTCGGTCTTGACCTCCAGCTGGCTGATGGCCACCGAAATACTGATGATGATCACCAGGCCCTGGACGATACGCCCGACGCCAGCGGCGTATTCCAGGCCGATGCCCTCGGCGGCGCCGCGCACAAGGCCGTTGGCCAGTTGCGCCAACAGCACGCCGGCCAGCATCACCAGCGCCGCGCCGAATACCTTGGGCAGGTACAGCGCCAGCATGTCCAGGGTCGCAGAGACCCGCTCCAGGCCCAGCGATTCAGCCGCCGAAACCAGGAATATCAGCAGCACGAACCAATAGACGATCTTGCCGATCAGCGTCGAAATCGGTACCTGGATACCAATCCGGGCGAGCATCTTGGTCAGGCCGGTACCGCTCATCAGGCGGTCCAGGCCGAACTTGGCCAGCACCTTCGACAGCAAGGTGTCGAGCAGCTTGGCCACGACGAAACCAAGCAGCACCACGACCAGCGCGCCGAACAGGTTGGGGATGAAGTTCGCCACCTTGGTCCAAAGGGCAGTCATGGCGGTGACCAGGCTCTGGGTCCAGAGATCGAGTTCCATATTCAATCGGCCTTATCTGCAGGGCTGCCTGCGGCAGGGTTGCGGGTAGAGTTGCGGCGCACCGGCGCGACATGCGCCGAGCCATTGTTCACGGCGATCAGCAGCGCCTGGCTCCAGCGGCCAAGCAGGCTGAACAGATCGCCCGCGCCAACCTGGCGGTTGGCGGTCTTTAGCACGCGCCCCAGGCACGCGGCGTCGTCACGGTCCTGGCCGGACGGCGACGCCTTGAGCAGGTCGCGCAGGGATTCTTCAAACGGATCGTGCATGGGCACCTCGCGCAATGTCAGTCAAAGACGTGGGTGCCGGGCGATGGGTCACACAGCGATGTGGCACGAATGTTTCAAAATGAGTGCCCGAGCCCATCGCGGGGCAAGCCCGCTCCCAGGAAACCAAGCTGAGACCGTGGGAACGGGCTTGCCCCGCGACAGGACACATCACACCCACCGCAAACGCCGGAACAGCAGCCATTGCCCTGCCGCCAGCCCCAGCACGATCAAGCTGGCGAACAGGAATCCATAGGGGCTGTCGGAGCCCGGAATTCCGCCAACATTGATCCCGAGCAATCCGGTGATAAAGCTCATGGGCAGGAAGATGCAGGTGATGATGCCAAACCGGTACATAGTCCGGTTCATCCGTTCGCTGCGGCGCCGATCCTCGCTTTCCAGCACCAGGGCGGCTCGCTCGCGGGCCAGCTCCAGCTCTTCGAGGTAGCGGATCAGGCTGTTGTTCAGCTCGTTCCAGTAGTCCCCGTCGGCATCGGCGAACCAACTGCATTTATTGCGCGAAAGCTGGGCATAGATATCGCGCTGGGGAGCGAGGAAACGGCGCAGGCCGGCAGCACGACGGCGGATCTGCTGCAGGCTGCCTTGGGCCGGGGAATACCGTTCGTCGGATTCTGCCTTTTCCTCTTCCAGATCGACCGCTTCGGACAGGTCGCTGACCAGTGCCTGGACCTTTTCGGTCAGCAGTTCGCCCATCAGCAACAACAGTTCGGAGGCCGTTTTCGGCCCCCTGCCCTCGTCCAGTTGCTGAAGCACCTCGTCGCTGGCGCGCAGCGGTCGCAAACGCAGCGAGATGACCCGCCGCGCTTCGGCGAAGATACGCACCGACACCATGTCCTCGGGTTCGGCACCCGGGTTGAGGTTGACACCGCGCAAGAACAGCAGCATCTGCTCGCCGGCCATCTGCAACAAGCGCGGACGGGTATTTTCTTCAAGCAGCAGGTCGCAGGCGAACTCGCTCAGACCGCTGTCGTGCAGCAGCCAGGTGCGGGTCTGCGGATGGCTGCGATCCCAATGCAGCCACAGGCTCTCCTGCGGCTGCAACTGCAGGTCGTCCAGCTCGGTGCGGGCGATCGAACGCGCGCCACCCTTGCCATCGAGCACCAGGGCATGCACCAGGCCCCATTGCGCGTTGTCTTCCTCGAACATCAAAGCTCCATGGGTGTGCGGCGGATCACTCGGGCATCTTCAGCGGGCTTGGCGAGACCAGCACGCCGTTGTTGTCGGCGTACACGTATTCGCCCGGGCGGAAGGTCACGCCGGCAAAGGTCACCGCGACGTTGAGGTCACCAATGCCGCGTTTGTCGGTTTTCATCGGGTGGCTGGCCAGGGCCTGGATACCGACATCGGTCTGCGCCAGCACGTCCACGTCACGTACGCAGCCATAGATAAGCAGGCCTTCCCAGCCATTCTTCGCGGCCTTCTCGGCAAGCATGTCGCCCAGCAGCGCCCGGCGCAGCGAGCCGCCGCCATCAACCACAAGCACCTTGCCCTTGCCATCAAGCTCGACCTGCTCCTTGACCAGGGAGTTGTCTTCGAAGCACTTGATGGTGACGATCTGGCCGCCGAACGAGTCGTGGCCGCCAAAGTTGCTGAACATGGGCTCGAGCACCTGGACCAGGTCCGGGTAGGCGTCGCACAGGTCGGGCGTTACGTAATGCTGCATGGGAAACTCCTGTCAGTCACAACGAAGCGGATGTCGAGCAAGGCTACACCTTAGGAGGGCTGGCAGTCATCCGGGACCGAGCAGTCAGTTGAACGTCCACCGCACCGGCTTCATCGTCGGCAAGCCGGCGATGGAGCAAGATGCAGCAACTACGTTTCAACTGGCAGCCACAGCCTCCTCCATCACCACCGTCGAGGCGTGCACCGGCACCAGGGGATCGCGCAACCAGCTCTCCACCAACGGCCATACCTGCGCCTGCGCCGGCTTGCTGACCAGCATGTCGACATGCCCGAAGGCCTCGAAGCCCTCCTCACGCCCCAGGCGCAGGAACTGCTTGCTGTCACCACCCCACTGGCCGAAAAGCTTGCGGCAAGCCCAGACCGGATCCTGGAAATCCCCTGCACCGGCCACCGCCAGCAGTGGCACCTCGACCTCGGCCAGGCCCGCCCACCAGTCGCGGTCCTTGTCGCCAAAGCGCCCGAACAGACCATTCCAGCGCAGGCTCTCCAAAGCCAGGCCTATGGGTTCGTCTTCCGGGCCACGCTTGAGGCGCGAACCGGAAATCTGCGCGAACCGCTTGAGCAGCATCCGCGCGCCCCACTCGACGGGTGGCACTTTCAGTGGCCAGTAAACCCGGCTGACCTGGGTCCCGAACAACGCCACGCTGGCGACAAGGCCCGGGGCCAGATAACCGCTGCCCAGCGCCGCCGCCAACGTCGTACCACCCAACGAGTGGCCAATCCAGCGTGGGGCCTGCCCAGCCTTTTCATGAACGAAGGCGCCGATCACCGGAAGGTCGTAGCGCGCATAATCGGCCACCCGATTCTGCCGCCAATCGCGGTTGCGCGGCGACAAGCCGTGGCCGCGCATCTCCGGGATCCACACATCGAAGCCAGCACGCGCCAGATAAGCGCCCAGGCCTATGCCCTTGGGCGAATACCAGAAACGCCGGTTGGAGAAGCTGCCGTGCAGGAGAATGACCGGCACACCTTGGACACCGTGCTGATCAGCCAGGCCCAGACGGGTGACGGCCAGCTCGACGCTATGGTCGGGACTGTTGCCAGCCTTGATCCGGTAGACGTCTTCACTAAGGTCGCCGCGGCGCTCGGCACTGAGCAACGCGACGGGAAATTGGGTGGAGCTGCTTTGCATGGGTTCACAGATTCAGTGGACATGAAACGTGGGAGCGGGCTTGCCCCGCGAGAGCGTCAGAGCAGACTACAGATGTGTCTTCGCTGACGCTATCGCGGGACAAGCCCGCTCCCACGCATTAACATCAGGGCGCAAGCACCCTGCTCACAGCATCAGGCCGCGCCCTGGCCCTCGGCCAGGAAGAACCAGGTCTCGAGCACCGAGTCCGGGTTCAGCGACACGCTTTCAATGCCCTGTTCCATCAGCCACTTGGCCAGGTCCGGGTGGTCCGACGGGCCCTGGCCACAAATGCCGATGTACTTGCCGGCCTTGTTACACGCGGCGATGGCGTTGGCCAGCAGTTTCTTCACGGCCGGATTTCGCTCATCGAACAGGTGAGCGATGATCCCCGAGTCGCGGTCCAGGCCCAGCGTGAGCTGGGTCAGGTCGTTGGAACCGATGGAGAAGCCATCGAAGTACTCGAGGAACTCTTCGGCCAGGATGGCGTTGGACGGCAACTCGCACATCATGATCACGCGAAGGCCGTTGTCACCGCGGGCCAGGCCGTTTTCGGCGAGCAGGTCGACAACCTGGCTGGCCTCGCCCAAGGTACGCACGAACGGCACCATGATCTCGACGTTGGTCAGGCCCATCTCGTTACGCACGCGTTTGAGGGCGCGGCATTCAAGCTCGAAGCAGTCACGGAACGACTCGCTGATGTAACGCGAAGCGCCGCGGAAGCCCAGCATTGGGTTTTCCTCTTCCGGCTCATACAGCTTGCCGCCGATCAGGTTGGCGTACTCGTTAGACTTGAAGTCCGATAGGCGCACGATGACCTTTTTCGGGTAGAAGGCTGCGGCCAGGGTGCTGATGCCCTCGACCAGCTTCTCGACATAGAAGCCGACCGGGTCGTTATAGCCGGCAATGCGCTTGTCGACGCTCTCTTTCAGTTCCGGCGGCAGGCCGGCGTAATTCAGCAGCGCCTTGGGGTGTACGCCGATCATGCGGTTGATGATGAACTCCAGGCGCGCCAGGCCGACACCGGCATTGGGCAACTGGGCGAAGTCGAAGGCGCGATCCGGGTTGCCCACGTTCATCATGATCTTGAACGGCAGCTCCGGCATGGCATCGACAGAGTTCTGCTTGACGTCGAAGCCCAGCTCACCTTCGAAGATGAATCCGGTGTCGCCTTCGGCGCAGGAGACGGTCACGCCTTGGCCATCCTTCAGGACCTGGGTGGCGTTGCCGCAGCCGACGACGGCCGGGATGCCCAGCTCACGGGCGATGATCGCCGCGTGGCAGGTACGCCCGCCACGGTTGGTGACGATGGCGCTGGCGCGCTTCATCACCGGCTCCCAGTCCGGGTCGGTCATGTCCGAGACCAGTACATCGCCTGGCTGGACCTTGTCCATCTCGGACACGTCGTTGATCACGCGGACCTTGCCGGCGCCGATGCGCTGGCCGATGGCACGGCCTTCGACCAGTACGGTGCCCTTCTCTTTCAGCAGGTAGCGTTCCATGACATTGGCGCTGGCGCGGCTCTTCACGGTCTCGGGACGGGCCTGGACGATGTACAGCTTGCCGTCGTCACCGTCCTTGGCCCACTCGATGTCCATCGGGCGCTGGTAGTGCTGTTCGATGATCATGGCCTGCTTGGCCAGTTCATTGACTTCGTCGTCGCTCAGGCAGAAGCGCGCACGCTCGGCGCGGTCGACCTCGACGGTCTTGACCGAACGACCGGCCTTGGCTTCGTCGCCATAGACCATCTTGATCGCCTTGCTGCCCAGGTTGCGGCGCAGGATCGCCGGGCGACCGGCCTGCAAGGTGTTCTTGTGAACGTAGAATTCGTCCGGGTTGACCGCCCCCTGCACCACGGTTTCACCCAGGCCATAGGCACCGGTGATGAATACCACGTCGCGGAAGCCCGACTCGGTGTCCAGGGTGAACATCACACCCGCGGTGCCGGTTTCGGAACGGACCATGCGCTGCACGCCGGCGGACAGGGCGACCAGTTTGTGGTCGAAGCCCTGGTGTACACGGTAGGAAATGGCCCGATCGTTGAACAGCGAGGCGAACACTTCCTTGGCCGCGCGGATCACGTTGTCGACGCCACGGATGTTGAGGAAAGTCTCCTGCTGGCCAGCGAAGGAGGCGTCTGGCAGGTCTTCGGCCGTGGCCGAGGAACGCACGGCCACCGCCATGTTGTCGTTGCCCTGGGACATTTCGGCGAAAGCGGTTCGGATTTCCGAATCAAGGCGGGCCGGGAAATCGGCTTCCATCACCCACTGGCGAATTTGCGCACCGGTCTTGGCCAAGGCGTTGACATCGTCGACATCCAGCGCGTCGAGCGCCGCATGAATGCGGTCGTTCAGGCCACTTTGCTCGAGAAAATCGCGGTACGCCTGAGCCGTAGTGGCAAAGCCGCCCGGCACCGAGACACCAGCACCTGCGAGGTTACTGATCATCTCGCCCAGGGATGCGTTCTTGCCCCCCACATGCTCCACATCATGGACGCCGAGCTTATCGAGGGAAACTACGTACTCTACCAAGGTGATCTCTCCACTAACTGTATTGGAAAAGCTCAAGGGCGCCCGCCTGCCTGACTGACTGGGCCGGACGCTTGTGGCCTGGACCTGGAAAATAAGTGAGAATGCCGTGCAACCGCGTTCGGCAAACCGAACCTATCATATCCAGAAATCTTCGGCAGCTTAAGGCCCCCAGGTGCAAATGAAACGAACCGCGTTCTTCATCTCCGACGGTACCGGCATCACTGCAGAAACGCTGGGCCAGAGCCTGCTCGCACAATTCGAGAGCATTCCGTTCAATAAATTCACGCGACCCTACATCGACACGCTGGAAAAGGCCCGGGCCATGGTCCAGCAAATCAACGCCGCGGCCGAGCGCGACGGGGTGCGTCCGATCATATTCGACACCATCGTCAACCAGGACATCCGTGAGGTCATGGCCACGTCCAATGGCTTCATGATCGACATCTTCTCGACGTTTTTATCCCCGCTCGAGCAGGAATTGACTGCCCATTCGTCGTATTCCGTGGGCAAGTCCCACTCGATCGGTGGCAATTCCAACTATATGGAGCGGATCGAGGCGGTCAACTTCGCCCTGGACAACGACGATGGCGCGCGTACCCACTACTACGACAAGGCCGACCTGATCCTGGTGGGCGTATCACGCTGCGGCAAGACCCCAACCTGCCTGTACATGGCCATGCAGTTCGGTATTCGTGCCGCGAACTACCCGCTGACCGAGGACGACATGGAACGCCTGCAGCTGCCGCCAGTGCTCAAGAAGCACCACAACAAGCTGTTCGGCCTGACCATCGACCCCGACCGACTGACCGCGATCCGCCACGAACGCAAGCCCAACAGCCGCTATTCGAGCTTCGCGCAGTGCGAATTCGAAGTGCGCGAAGTGGAAAACCTGTTCCGTCGGGAAAACATTCCCAACATCAACTCCACGCATTTTTCGGTGGAAGAGATTTCGGCGAAGATTCTGGTGGAGAAAGGGGTGGAGCGGCGGTTCAAGTAACGCGAGGGGCTCGTCACAAGATTTTCATCGCCAGTGAGACCGAGCGCGGCGCGGGCGGCGCTCGATTCGCGCACCACCACAAACTCAGCGCGCGCCCCATGAAAAAGCCCCGGCATCACTGCCGGGGCTTTCTTTTACCTCAACGCAAGGCTCAGGACGGCATCACCGTCGCCTGCCCGCTCAGCGCCAGGTCGACCAGCTCGCGGTTGGCCACCGCGTACATCGCATAGTCGGTGCCGGTGGCGTTGCGCAGGTCGTCGAGCATGGCGCGCCAGCGCTCGACCATCACCCGGTGCTGCTCGCACCACAGGGCCACGCGGGCGTCCATGTCTTCCGGCGCGTCGGCCATCTGCAGTACGGAGATAGTGATCGCCCGCTGCTGCAGGTCGATGTCGTCGCGGAACGCCTCGCGGGCCAGGGCCTGCCAGTTGTTCTCCACCGGCAGGTTGCTGATCTCCTGCAGGTACCAGGTCAGGTCCAGCGAGCTGCCCACGGCGAAGAACGCCTTGGCCACCTGCGCCGGATCGTGCCCGGTGACGTCCGAAGCCTCGATGATCGGCAACAGGGTGTACAGGTGGGTGGTACCGGCGACCATGCGTGCCAGCAATTCTGGTACACCCGCATTGACGAAGCCCTGGTAACGGTTCATCCAGCGCTCACGGGTTGGTCCCTCCAGCAGTTCGTCGAGTTTCAGCCCCAGCTGGGCGATCTTCGGCCCGAAGTGCGCCACGTCACGCCCGGCGTCCTGCTCGTTGCGGCGGCTACGCAGGAACCAGCGGGTGGCCCGACGCCCCAGACGCATGAGCTCGTCCATCAAGGTCAGCTGGATCTCGGCCGGAACTTGGTAGTCCAGGGCCTCGATCTGGCGGAACCAATGCGGCAGGTGGAAGATATCGCGCACAATCACATAGGCACCGGCCACGTTGGCCGGGCTCATGCCGGTGGACTCCTTCAGGCGCTGCACGAAGGTGATGCCCATGTTGTTGACCAGGTCATTGGCGATCTGGGTGCTGACGATCTCGCGCTTCAGGCGGTGGCGGCGCATCGAGTCGGCGAACTTGCTGACCAGCGACGGCGGGAACGCGGTCTCCATGTCGCGGGTCAGGTAGTCGTCGTCCGGCACCAGCGACTTGAGCAGTTGCTCCTTGAGGTCGATCTTGCTGTATGAGATCAGCACCGAGAGCTCGGCGCGGGTCAGGCCCTGCCCCGCCGCCAGGCGCTCGGCCAGCTGCTCTTCGCTGGGCAGGAACTCGATGGCGCGGTCCAGCTTGCCACGTGCCTCCAGGTCGGCCATCAGGCGCTTGTACTCGGCGATGCGCTCGCGGGCACGGCGGGCCGCCAGCGACAGCGCTTGCGTCTGCTTATAGTTGTTGCCCAGCACCAGCCCGGCGACTTCGTCGGTCATGCTGCCCAGCAGCTGGTTGCGCTGCTTCTCGGTCATGTCGCCACCCTGCACCACTTCGTTGAGCAGGATCTTGATGTTGACCTCGTGGTCGGAGCAGTCGACGCCACCAGCGTTATCGATGAAGTCGGTGTTGGTGGCGCCGCCGTTCAGGCCGAACTCGACACGGCCGAGCTGGGTCATGCCCAGGTTGCCGCCCTCGCCCACTACCTTGCAACGCAGCTCGTTGCCGTTGACGCGCAGGGCGTCGTTGGCCTTGTCGCCGACATCGGCGTGGCTTTCGCTGCTGGCCTTGACGTAGGTGCCGATACCACCGTTCCACAGCAGGTCCACCGGTGCCTGCAGCAGTGCATGCAGCAGTTCGGTCGGGGTCAGGCGGTCGGCTTCGATGGCGAAGCGTTCCTTCATCTGCGGGCTGATGGCGATGCTCTTGGCGCTACGTGGGAAGATCCCGCCGCCTTCGGACATGATGCCGGTGTCGTAGTCGCTCCAGGCCGAGCGCGGCAGGTCGAACAGGCGCTTGCGTTCGGCGAAACTGGTGGCCGGGTCCGGGTTCGGGTCGATGAAGATGTGCAGGTGGTTGAACGCCGCCACCAGTTGCAGTTTGTCGGACATCAGCAGGCCGTTGCCGAACACGTCGCCGGCCATGTCGCCGACACCAACCACGGTGATCGGGTCTTCCTGCACGTTGATGCCGCGCTCGCGGAAGTGGCGCTGCACACCAACCCAGGCGCCACGCGCGGTGATGCCCATCTTCTTGTGGTCATAGCCGGCCGAGCCGCCCGAGGCGAACGCGTCGCCCAGCCAGAAGCCGTAGTCGATGGCGATGCCGTTGGCGATGTCGGAGAAGGTCGCGGTGCCTTTGTCGGCCGCCACCACCAGGTACGGATCGTCGTCATCGTGGCGCACCACGTTGGCCGGCGGCACTACGCCACCGTCCTTCAGGTTGTCGGTGATGTCGAGCAGGCCAGAAATGAAGATGCGGTAGCACGCCACGCCTTCGGCGGCGATCTCGTCACGGCTGCCGCCCAGCGGCAGGCGGCGCGGCAGGAAGCCGCCCTTGGCGCCGACCGGGACGATCACCGAGTTCTTCACCTGCTGGGCCTTGACCAGGCCGAGCACCTCGGTGCGGAAGTCTTCCTCGCGGTCCGACCAGCGCAGGCCGCCGCGGGCGACGTTGCCAAAGCGCAGGTGCACGCCCTCGACCCGGGGCGAATAGACGAAGATCTCGAACTTCGGCACCGGCTTGGGCAGCTCGGGGATCAGCTTGGGGTTGAACTTGAAGCTGAAGTACGACTTGTTCTGGCCGTTGGCGTCCGGCTGGTAGAAGTTGGTGCGCAGGGTGGCCTTGATCAGGTCCAGGTAGCGCCGCAGGATGCGGTCCTCGTTGAGCACCTGGACATCGTCCAGGGCGGTGAGGATCGCCTGCTCCAGGCGTTGCTGCTTGTCGTCGAGGTCTTCGTTGGTGAGCTTGCGCGCCAAGTAGAAGCGGGTCTTGAACAACCGGGTCAGCTCGCGGGCGATATCGGTGTGGTTGTTCAGGGTGCTGGCGATGTAGCCCAGGTCGAAGCCCAGGCGGATCTGCTTGAGGTAACGGGCGTAGGCACGCAGCAACGCGACGTCGCGCCATGGCAGGCCGGCGGTCAGCACCAGGCGGTTGAACGCGTCGTTCTCGGCGTCGCCCTTGACGATATGGACAAAGGCGTCCTGGAAGGTGTCGTTGAGCTGCTGGATGTCGAGGTTGAGGCCTTCGCTGTAGGTGAAAGCGAAGTCGTGGATCCAGAACTCGCGGCCGCTGGCGTGGCGCAGGCGGTAAGGGAACTCACCGAGCACGCGCAGGCCGAGGTTTTCCAGGATCGGCAGCACGTCCGACAGTGCCAGCGGCGTATCGGCGTGGTAGAGCTTGCAGTGCAGCGTGCGCTCACCGAGCTGCGTCAGCGGCTGGTAGAAGCTCATGGCCAGCGGCTTGGCCTCGGACAGGTTGAGCACATGTTGCATGTCGACCACCGCCGAATGCGCGGCGAAGCGCTCGCGGTAGCCGGCCGGGAAGCCTTTCGGGAAGTCGGCGAGGATGTTGGTGCCGTGGGCTTCGCCGAAGTTTTCCACCACCAGCGCCGAGAAGTCGTCCTGCCACGAACGGCAGGCCTGGATCACTTCGTTCTCCAGCTGCTGCGGATCGATCTCGATGCGATTCTTCGGGTCGACCCGCAGGATCAGTTGCACGCGGGCCAGCACCGACTCGGAGAAGAAGGTCCAGAATTCGCAGTCGGTGGCTTTCAGGCGCTCCATGAGCACCTGCTGGATCTTCTGCCGCACCTCGGTGGAGTAGATCTCGCGCGGCACGTAGGCCAGGCAGTAGCAGAAGCGGCCGTACGGGTCCTTGCGCAGGAACACGCGGATCTTGTTGCGTTCCTGGATCTGCACGATCGACATGGCGGTGCTGAACAGCTCGTCCACCGGGGTCTGGAACAGGTCGTCGCGGGGCAGCACTTCCAGGACCTGGGCCAATTCCTTGCCCAGGTGCGCCTTCGGGTCGAAATGCGAGCGGCGCTCGACTTCGGCGACCTTGCCGCGGATGTAGGGGATGGTGTGCACGCTCTCGCCGTACACCGACGAGGTGTACAGGCCCATGAAGCGGCATTCCTTGACCACCTTGCCGTCCTGGTCGATCTGGCGGATCGACACGTAGTCCGGGTAGGCCGGGCGGTGCACGCGGCTTGGCTGCGAAGCCTTGGCGAAGGACAGCAGGCGCGGTTCGCGCAGGTAGGCGACGGCGTAGTCCTCGATGCGCAGGTCATCGGCGCCCAGGCCTGCGCGCAGCAGGCGGGCCAGGCCCAGGAACGAGGCGTCGTCGTAGACCAGGTGGCCGCCGTCGGCGTCGGACTCGACGGTGAACTCCTCGTAGCCGAGGAAGGTGAAATGGTTGTCCAGCAGCCACGACAAGAAGCTCTTCACCTCGGCCTTGTCGTTCTGCGCGGGGCCGAAGGCGTTCTGCTCCACCAGGTCCAGCAGCTCGCGGATCTTGGCCTTCATCGGCTCGAAGTCGGCTACCACGCCCCGCACCTCGGCCAGCACCTGCTCCAGCTCCATGGCCAGGGTGTTGAGCTCGCCGGTGTTGGAGCAGCGGTCGATCTCCAGGTACATCAGCGATTCATGGCTGACGCCCTCGCCCAGGGTGCCCTTGGGCAGCAGCTCGACCAGCTCGCCCTTGGCGCCGCGGCGCACGCTGAGCACGGTGGTTTGCAGGGTGTGGATGCTGTAGCCGCGGCGGTTGAGCTCGGTGCGCACAGAGTCGACCAGGAATGGCAGGTCGTGGTGCAGCACCTCGACCACGGTGTGCGTGGATTGCCAGCCGTGGCGTTCGTAATCGGGGTTGTAGACCCGCACCTGCGGGTGCGCGGCGTCGAAGCGCTCGATGATGCGCCAGGCGGACAGCGTGCAGCCGGCCAGGTCCGACAGCCTGCGCTGAGTGAGTTCGTCCAGAGAGATGATGCCGAAGAACTGTTCAGCGAACAGTGCCACTTGTGGCAGGGACTGTTCGTTGATGTGCTGCGCCAGGGCCGCTTGCAGTTGATGCTGGAAGTCGGCTTTGCTGGCTGCGGTGAAGAACGCCATCTGTGGTACTCCGCTTGGGCTTTGTTATAGGTGAAGCGTCGCGTACATGCGCCTTGTACGGATCAACCATAGCCAACCCGTGGCAAGACAGAAGCGTTGGGTGCCTGCAAAAGCGACTGCCAGGTGGCTGTGCCTTTACGGGAACCCATCGACAGGGCAGCTTAACGACTGAACGGTCACTTGGGCTTGCAGCGCTGCGACAATTTCGGTCAATGCGCGGTAACTTTACGTTTATCAGTGTGCGCAAGGCTGTCAGAATTCCTTTTCATCTCCATTAATCCGAGTGCGCCATGCAATTGAAAACCGCCCTGCTCTTCGCCACCGCCTGCGACGACGAGGAAGACAACATGGCGACCCTGTGCTGCCACAGCGAAAAGGGCCAGATGTTCCTGCTGACCCGCTACCCGGACGAGGACACCGTCGACCTGACCCTGGACGACGAGCCGTCGACGCTGGACGGGCTGAAGGTGACCTTGAGCGCCACCCGCCTGCTGATCGAAGTGGCGGCCGGGGATCGCGATGCGCTGAAGGGCGACGAAGAACTGGAGATCATCCTGACTACCTCGGGCAGCGACCTGGAGGAAGTGGCGCTGACCTTGCGCAACATCCTCGACGGCACCGGGACCTTCGTATCCGAGGTCTAGACCGGTCATGCGGCCTCCTCGCGGGGGCCTGAGTCTTCCGCGATGAGGGCACAGCACCATTGACAGCTGAAGGCGCGAGCAGGCATTGTCTGACAACCTGACCAATAGGCACCCGCACGTCCATGCTAGAGCTCCAGCGCCCCGACACCCTCGTTGAACGCGTCGTCAGCGCCATCCGCGCCGAGATCGATGCCGGCCGCCTGGCCGCCGAGTCGCGCCTGCCCACCGAACAGCAACTGGCCGACCAGCTCAATGTCAGCCGCTCGGTGGTGCGCGAGGCCGTGGCGCAGCTCAAGGCCGACGGCGTGCTGATCGCTCGCCGTGGGCTCGGTTCGTACATCTCGCAGACCCCAAACGGCACGGTGTTCCGCTTCCCTGGCAGCAACGGGCGCAAGCCGGACCTGGTGCAGATGTTCGAGATGCGCCTGTGGATCGAGACCCAGGCCGCCGCCATCGCCGCCCGCCGCCGCGATACCGATGACCTCCAGCGCATGGCCGCGGCCCTGGGCACCATGGAAGACCCGCGCAGCGACTTTGCCACCGCCGCGGCCGCCGACGTGGCCTTTCACCGTGCCATCGCCGACGCCGGCAAGAACGACTACTTCGTCGCCTTCCACGATTTCCTCGGTGGCCAGCTGGCCGCCGCGCGCCGCACCGCCTGGGAAAACTCCGCCACTCCGGCGGTAGGCGGCTCGGCTGACGCCCTGCGTGAGCACCGGGCCTTGTACCAGGCCATTGCCGACGGTGACCGCCATGCGGCCGCCGCCTGCGCCGAAGCCCACCTGCGCGCCTCGGCCAAGCGCTTGAAACTCGACCTCCCCGACCTCGACTGACCCCGGAGAACCCTATCGCAACCTGGCGAGGTTTTTACGCGCACCACTTAGTCTGACAACCTGATAAGCAGATTCACCGACAAGAATTCCAAGGTACCCTGCATGACCTACGACTATTGCATCATCGGCGGCGGCATCGTCGGCCTCGCCACCGCGATGGCCCTGCTCACCCATCGCCCCGGCGCCTCGCTGCTGATCCTGGAAAAGGAGGCCAGCCTCGGCCGCCACCAGACCGGCCACAACAGCGGTGTGATCCATGCCGGTATCTACTATGCCCCCGGCAGCCTCAAGGCCGACCTGTGCAAGCGCGGCGCCCAGGCCACCAAGGACTTCTGCGCCGAGCACGGCATCGCCTTCGAGGTCTGCGGCAAGCTGCTGGTGGCCTCCAACGACCTGGAGGTGCAGCGCATGCAGGCGCTGTACGAGCGTTCGCAACAGAACGGCCTGAAGGTCGAGCGCCTGGACGCCGACGCCCTGCGTGAACGCGAGCCGAACATCGTCGGCAAGGGCGCGCTGTTCCTCGATGCCACCGGTATCGTCGACTACCAGCAGGTATGCGACGCCATGGCCAAGGTGATTCGCCAGGCCGGTGGCGAAGTGCACCTGTCCACCGCCGTGCGCGCCATCCAGGAGCATGCCGATCATGTCGCGGTCAGCACCGACGACAACACCTGGCGCGCCCGCCAGCTGGTGGCCTGCGCCGGCCTGCAATCCGACCGCCTGGCGCGCCTGGCCGGGGTGAAGATCGACCACCAGATCATCCCCTTCCGCGGCGAGTACTACCGCCTGCCGGCGAGCAAGAACCAGATCGTCAACCACCTCATCTACCCGATCCCCGATCCGGAGCTGCCGTTCCTTGGCGTGCACCTGACGCGAATGATCGACGGCAGCGTCACCGTCGGCCCCAACGCGGTGCTCGGCTTTGGCCGGGAGAACTACCGCAAGTTCTCGGTGAACTGGCGCGATGTCGCCGAGTACGCACGCTTCCCCGGTTTCTGGAAAACCATCTGGAACAACCTCGGTTCCGGCACCGCCGAGATGAAGAACTCGCTGTTCAAGCGCGGCTACCTGGAGCAGTGCCGCAAGTACTGCCCGTCGCTCCAAGTCGAGGACCTGCTGCCCTATGAGGCCGGCATCCGCGCCCAGGCGGTGATGCGCGACGGCACCCTGGTGCACGACTTCCTGTTCGCCGAGACGCCGCGAATGGTGCACGTGTGCAACGCACCGTCGCCGGCCGCCACTTCGGCCATCCCCATCGGCCAGATGATCGCCGAAAAGATCCTCGAGGCCCGCTGAAGCACCTGCTGCATCCACAACTACAAAGACAACAAGGAAACCTCAGATGTCGGTATACGAGACGGCCCCGGCCGCGCCGGAAACCCCCGAACAGCAACGCAAGCGCCTGCGCAAGGTGGCGGCGGCGACCATTTTCGGCTCGATGCTGGAGTGGTATGACTTCTACCTCTACGCGACCATGGCCGCGATCGTCTTCTCGAAGATTTTCTTCGACCCGAGCAACCCGGCGGTGGCCTCGCTGCTGGCGTTTTCCACCTTCGCCATCGGCTTCATCGCCCGCCCGTTCGGCGGTGTGCTGTTCGGCTACCTGGGTGACCGTTTCGGGCGCAAGCATGTGCTGGTGATCACCTTTTGCATGATGGGCCTGTGCACCATGCTGATCGGCCTGATCCCTGGCTACGCGACCATTGGCATCTGGGCGCCGATCCTGCTGGTGATCATCCGCATCATCCAGGGCCTGGGCGCCGGTGCCGAGCTGTCCGGCGCGGCAGTGACCTCCTACGAGCACGCCAGCGAAGGCAAGCGCGGCAGCCAGGGTGCCTGGCCGGCGCTGGGGCTGAACCTGGGCCTGCTGCTGTCGTCGCTGACCGTGTACCTACTGACCATGAACGGCAACGAATTCCTGCTGGCCGGCGGCTGGCGCATCCCGTTCATCGCCAGTATCGCCCTGGTGGCAGTGGGCCTGTGGGTGCGCAAGAGCATCCCCGAGACCCCGGACTTCAAGGAGCTGGACAAGGCCGATGACAAACCGCAGGTGTCGCCGCTGAAGCTGCTGTTCAGGAATGACCTCAAGGGCCTGGCCGTGGTGTTTTTCGTGGCGGTGGGCTACAACGCCCTGAGCTACATCTTCAAGACCTTCTCGCTGGCCTACCTGACCCAGTTCAAGGGCGTCGAGGCGCATGTCACCTCGCTGTCGGTGACCTTGGCCAGCCTGGTGGCGATCTTCGCCGTGCCGTTCTTCGGCTGGCTGTGCGACAAGTGGAGCAGCAAGACCGTGCTGATGCTCGGCGGCGTGCTGTCGGCGCTGTTCGCCTTCCCGTTCCTGCAACTGCTGTCGACTGGCGAGCCGATGATGATCTACCTGGCCATCGCCGTGGGCACAGGGATCCTGGCGCCGATGATGTTCGCCCCGCAGGGGTCGTTCCTCAGCCGGCAGTTCCCCACGCAGACGCGCTCGTCCGGGTTCGGCACCGGGCGAGAGGTCGGTACCGCGGTGGCAGGCGGCCTGGCGCCGTTGGGCGGGCTGGCGCTGGTGGCAGGTTCGGCGACTCATTCAACCGATGGCGTGGCGATGATATTGGCGGTGGCCGGGGTGCTGGTGGTGGTGTTTGCGTTCTTTGACCAAGGGTGGCGGCATTCGAAGGCGAAGAACTAAACAAAGCCACGATCGGATCTTGATCTTGATCTTGATCTTGATCTTGATCTTGATCTTGATCGCAAGATTAACTGCGTAGTCACTAGCGACAGCTGCGTCAGTTCAGGCGCCGCCCGTAACTTCGCGACTTCAGGAGGCCGAACGCAGGTCTTGCGGAGGGAGGTGACGGGCATGGATGCCCGTCAAGCGCTGCGCCCCAGGATGGGGCGTTCAGCGCGGTCCTCCCGGGAGCAAGGCCGGAGTGAGGGGACCCGGAGCGAAGCGGAGGGCCGGATGAATGGAGCGCAGTGTACGGATCACCCACATGGGTTACACAAAAGTTCACTCACATAGGTGACAACACCTTGAGTGTTACATAACCATCAGTGGTATCCCGCACATCGACTCTGCCAAGGATGATGGGACCGAAAATAAC